>Ga0210388_10000017_pt1 | contig 312814 bp, 301 predicted proteins | sample IncBWC19OmetaG_FD_155485 | JGI IMG/M metagenome (GOLD analysis project Ga0210388, IMG submission 155485) | Forest soil microbial communities from Barre Woods Harvard Forest LTER site, Petersham, Massachusetts, United States - Inc-BW-C-19-O ... | reverse complement strand
CCCGGAATTGCCCAGCGTGCCGTTGCTGATGCTGTCGCCGCCGTTCAGGTCCAGCGTCGAGAGCGCATCGACCGTCACAGTGCCGTTGGTGTTGGTCACCGTGGTCGAGGTCAGTTCCAGCACGCTCGAATCGGTCGCCTTCAGCGTCCCGGTGTTGGTCAGCGTATCGTTGTTGAGGTCGAGCCCGCCGCCATTGGCCTCCAGCAGGCCCACATTGTTGAACGTGGTGTTGCTGCCGTCGATCGTCAGCACCCCGCCGGTCGATTCCAGCGTGGCGCCCAGCGCATTGGTGATGGCGATGCCGTGCAGCCCGTTGGTCCCGGTCGCATCCACTAACCCGGAATTGCCCAGCGTGCCGTTGCTGATGCTGTCGCCGCCGTTCAGGTCCAGCGTCGAGAGCGCATCGACCGTCACAGTGCCGTTGGTGTTGGTCACCGTGGTCGAGGTCAGTTCCAGCACGCTCGAATCGGTCGCCTTCAGCGTCCCGGTGTTGGTCAGCGTATCGTTGTTGAGGTCGAGCCCGCCGCCATTGGCCTCCAGCAGGCCCACATTGTTGAACGTGGTGTTGCTGCCGTCGATCGTCAGCACCCCGCCGGTCGACTCCAGCGTGGCACCCGAGGCGTTGGTGATGGCGATGCCGTGCAGGCCGTTGGTCCCGGTCGCATCCACTAACCCGGAATTGCCCAGCGTGCCGTTGCTGATGGACGCATTATTCAGCGTCAGCGTGCCGGTGCTATCGATGGTAATCGTGCCGCCGCCATTGGCGACCGTAGTCGACTGATCGAGCGTCAGGGCGCCGACAACCTCGATGCCGCCGCCATTGGTCACGTTTTCGCCGTCCAGCGCGTTGCCGCTGCCGCTGACCTTGATCGTGCCGGACGAATTGAGCGTGCCGGTTTTCACGGCGGCGCTGCCGGTAAGGTCGATCTCGCCGCTGTCGTTGACGGTGCCGCCGGTGATGGTCGCCCCATTCAGCGTCAGCGTCCCGGTGCCATCGACCGTGACCGTGCCGCCGCTGTTGTCGATCGTGGTGGGATCGATCGACAGCGCGCCGCCAGCCAGAATCTCCAGCGCGTTGTTGGCGGTGACGGTTTCGGCGTTCAGCGCGTTGCCGCTGCCGCTGACGTCGATCTTGCCGGCATTGTCGAGCGAGCCGGTGTTCAGCACGCCGCTGCCGGTCAGATCGATGGCGCCGCCGCTCTTGTTGGTGACGGTGCCGCCGGCGATACTGGCGCCGTTCAGCGTCAGCGTCCCGGTGCCGTCGACCGTGACGGTGCCGCCGCCATTGGCGACGGTCGAGCCCTGGTCGATCGACAGCGCGCCGCCAGCCAGAATCTCCAGCGCGTTGTTGGCGGTGACGGTTTCGCTGTTCAGCGCGTTGCCGCTGCCGCTGACGTCGATCTTGCCGGCATTGTCGAGCGAGCCGGTGTTCAGCACGCCGCTGCCGGCCAGATCGATGGCGCCGCCGCTCTTGTTGGTAACGGTGCCGCCGGCGAGACTGGCGCCGTTCAGCGTCAGCGTCCCGGTGCCGTCGACCGTGACGGTGCCGCCGCCATTGGCGACGGTCGAGCCCTGGTCGATGGACAGCGAGCCGCCGGCCAGAACCTCCAGTGCGTAGTTGGCGGTGACGGTCTCGCCAAGCAGCTCGTTGCCGATACTGCTGACGTCGATCGTGCCGGCATTGTCGAGCGAGCCGCTCGTCAGGAGGCCGCCCGAGAGGTCGAATTCGCCGCTGTTGTTGACAGCACCGCCGGTGATGGCCGCGCCGCTCAGCGTTCCCCTAGCCGTGCCTTCGATTACCAGGTTTCCGCCGGCATTGGCGACATCGACCAGGATATTCAGCGTGCCACCGGTGACGTCGATCTTCCCGGCATTGGTGATGCTGGTTTGGTCCTTGAAATCGCCGCCCTGGGCGAGATCGATGGTGCCGGAATTATTCAGGATGCTGGCATCCAGCACTTCCATCGCGCCGCCGACGCCGATGGTTCCGGAATTGTCGACGATCGAGTCGACCCCAAGCGTGAACGCGCCGCCGATCGTCAGCGTGCTGTCGTTGTTCAGTTCCGGATGGGCGTTGCCGAGATCGCTGAAGTCGTTCAGCGTCACCGTCTTGGCGAAGGCCGGCGCATCGATCGTGACCGGATAGGACGGCGTCAGGCCGATCAGCTGGTTGGTGATGATGATGGCGTCATCGTTCGCGGTCGGAACGGTGCCGGTTTCCCAGTTCGACCCGTCGCTCCACAGCCCGCCCGGCTGCGAGCCCGGTGTCGCGGTCGCGATCCAGACCACGGCGGGCGTGTCGGTGCCGGTGATCGTGACGATGACGTCCTGGGTGGTGGTCGCACCCTGCGAATCCGTCAGCGTCACCGTATAGGTGAGGGTGAGCGTTTCGCCCTTGGGGAGGAAATCGGCGATATAGACCGGAAGCTCGGCAAGATTCCAGTTGATGGTTCCGTTACCCGTCAGCGTGCTGTCATTGCCGGCCGCGATCGACGCGGTCAGCGCCGTCTTCAGCAGATCGAGCGGCCCGGGCGGGAGCGCATCGACCCCGTTCAGCACGGTGATCCCGTTGAGCACGCCCACCGCGCCGGTCAGCGCGGTCGCGACCGTGTGGGTGTCGGTCAGGTCGACGTCGGTGAAGGCCAGCGTTCCCGAGGTCGGGTCGCTGGTCGGCAGATCGCCGCCGGGGACGCTGGTGCCGCCCGAAAACGCGATGCTCGGCGCGCTCGTGGTGATGACGGGAACGTCGTTGGTGCCGGTAATGGTGATCGTCAGCGTAAGCGGGGTCGACTCGTCGTTCGGCCCATAGTTGTTGTCGACCTTGATGTTGTAGGTCAGCGTCAAGGTCTCGCCGGCGGCCAGGAAGTCGAGAGCGCTGTCCGGCACGCTATAGCTAAAGGCCGTGGTGCCGACATTGTTGTTGCCGGCGTTCGGCGTCAGCACAAGCTTGGCCTCGACCGCCGCGATGTCCGCGAGCTGCTGGGCGTTCAGCGCCGCCGTCACATCCTGATGCGCCGCGTTCTGGTAGCTGAACGAACCGAACTTGGCCGAGACCGAAGGCGCATCGCCGGCGTTGATATCGACGAAGTTGACGGCGCCGGAGACACTGTCGAGATCGGCGCTGTCGCCGGTCTTGCCGGCGAGCTCGGTGATCTGGAAGCCGCTGATCGGCTGGCCGAGAAGGTTGACAATCACCGCATGCGGCGGCCCGTCGATGTGGCTCAGCGAGTTTATAGGTCCGCTCGATCCCGACGGTCCTGTCTTGTCGGACGTGTTCAGGATATAAGCCGTGCCGGTAATGGTCTGGCCGTTCGTCAGTATGATCGGCGTCAGCGGCAGCGGGACGATCGAGTCGGTGAATTGATGATCGAACGTCTTGGGGGTGGTGTCGTAGGCGTATTTCTCGGCGAAAACCTCGTTGATGAGTTTTTGCATCTCATCCGAGAGGCCGGCGTTCGAGATGCTGACCAGGCCCTCCCGGATGTGGATCAGCTGGCCGGCCTTGTTGACCTCGGCGATCGGCGTCAGGGTGTTCTTGTCGAACAGGATGTAGGAGCCGGTGGTGCCGTCCGGTTCGACCAGCACCTGGAACTTGGCGTCGGGCACGCCCGGGGTCGAAACGTTGAAGTCGATCTCGCACAGCACCGCGGTGCCGCGGATGCCCATCGTGGCGACCGGGGTATCGATCTTCATGTCGCCGTGCTTGGCGGTCTGGCCGGCGACGAAGGAGATGGTGCCGGCGACCAGGCTAATCAGCGACGAATTGTTCGACCCGTTGGGGTCGTAGACCATCTCGTTGAGCACCATCCGGGCGTTCGACGACAAGCCGAACACCGTGCCGTCGATGAAGGTGATGCCGACCGTCGAATCCGAGCCGGACTGGACGACGTCGCCTTTTTCGACGTTGTCGCCCTGGTTCAGGATGATCGAGACGCCGTTGCGGATCGCGGTCGCGCTGCCCGCGAGCTTGGTGACGTGGCCGATCACGGCGTTGGCGCCGGCCGCGCCGCCGGCCTGCGCGTATTCGGTGTGGCCGGTCAGGGCGTTGACGAGTTCGCCGGTGAGATGGGCGCCATCGGGCGACGACAGCGCGGCGCGCTTCTCGCCCTTGAAGTAATCGTGCAGTACCAGTTCATGGTCGTCCCGGGAAAGCACCAGGTCGACGCCGGACCGCTTGAAGTCTGCGTTGAACAGCAGCTGCGCGTCGGGAACGATGATGGCGTCCGCGGGAACATGCGTCGCGTGCGCGGTGACCGTCTCGACATGCGCATGCCCGTGCGAGTGCAGACCCGAGCCGTCAGCGTCGTGCTTGGCGTCGAATTTGCCGGCGTAATTCAATGGGCCACCGCAAATGGTTAATATTTATATAATATTCAAGGTCTATGCTTGCTTATCACTGGAAAGTGCATCGCGAAACCATCTTCTGCTTGTGCGACGCCTGTCATTCTTGATCCGGCCGAATGGTTCTCGGTCAATTCGATTGCCAAAGCTGCACGCATAGAAGTACTCGGAGCACTCTCTTTGGTAAGAATTCGATCATCGAAAGAATAGACCGACCTTCTTGATGTAATCGAACGTATAGATTTCAAGGCCGATACTGAGGTGGTCTTATCCTTGCATCGCACTGCAGGATACTGCGCCCTCTTCTTAGCTAAAAGTGTGACCTAGATAACAAAACCCGCGTTTTGCGGCGAATTAGCCATATCCTGCGGAAATTCCGCGCAATACAACTCCTGCATGTACCCCGCGCTTCCTGCGAGGAACTTTCGCTCCTCGCAGCGCCCGATCCGTAAAATTTTCATCAAATCGGCGAGGCGGATTTCAGCCTGTTTCGTGCTTTTCGGCCGCCTGCGGCCGACTTTAAGCAGAACAAAAGCCACCCGATCCATCATCACCCCCTGAGACGATCCGGTCACCCGAGAAGGCCAACAAGGCCTCCGGTGCCGGCGCATTGGGGCGTCAAATGGGAATCTTCGGTCGCTCGTACGCGTGGCGTGCCTTCATCCTTGCCTGCGGCATGGCCTGGTTCGGCCCGGCGGCGGAACTTGCCGCGGCGACCCTGATGACGCCTGGGGCTGCGGATCTGATCCGGAAATCGACCGAGCCGTTCGGGCTTTCGGCCTGGGACCTGTCCTTCGGGGCGGTGCGGGACAAATGGATTGGGGTCGAGCGCAAGCTCGACGACGAGAGGGTGCAACTGGCGCTGTGCGACGGCGATCGCGATCACTGCGTGTCGCCGGCGGCGCTGCGATTGCTCGCCATCGTCGACGATGCGCGAGCGCGCGAGGGACGCGCCCGTCTCGGCGAGATCAACCGCGCGATCAATCTGGCGATCCGGCCGATGAGCGACCTGGCGCAGTGGGGCGAAATCGACGTCTGGAGTTCGCCGCTCGAGACTTTCGCCAGCGGCGCCGGAGACTGCGAAGACTATGCGATCGCAAAATTCGAAGCCTTGCGGCTGGCCGGCGTCTCGCCCGACGATTTGCGGATCGTGATCATGCGCGACACCATCCACGGCGAGGACCACGCGGTTGCCGCCGCGCGGCTCGACGGGCACTGGCTGACGCTGGACAACCGCCGCATGGCGATGGTCGAGGACGCCGATGTCAGGAATTACCGGCCGCTGTTCGTCATCGACCAGCACGGCATCATGCAGTATGCGGACGCGCCGCTATTGGCCCGTTTGCCCGATCGCGATGCGCCGTCACCGGTGATGCTGAATTCGGCCGCCCAACCCGCCCTGATTTCTTCCGCCAACTGACTGCCGCGCTCGCCGGCGCGACACCCAGGGCGATTGACATCTCCGCGCCCGGCTCGATGATGGATTCCGCCAACAGCCGAAGCGAGCAGGCTTTCATCTGATGGGGACCGGGATGCGGGGAATCGTGCTGGCTGCCGTCGCGATCCAGCTTGGCCTGGCGCTGCCGGCGCTTGCCGAAAATCCACCCGATTCGGAGCGGCCGATCAACGAGGTGCTGCCGCTGTTCGAGCCCAATCATTGCGCGGCCTTCAGGGACGCTACCGAGCAGTTATTCTGCGGCGACCCCGATCTCAATGGCGCGGCCGCGAAGCTGAACATCGCGATCCAGAACAGGCTGAACCGGCTTGCCAATCGTCGCCTCGCGATCGAGGAAAATGCCGAATGGATCAGGGATCGCAACTCGAGTTGCGGGGTTTTCGCCAACCAGCGGCTTTCGAGCCGCAACGTCCAACCCATCAGGACCTGCCTGTTGAGGGAAACCGAGGAGCGGACGGAGATACTGACCGATCCGAATTTTGATTGTCTGGCGACCAACAGCGCCGCCGGCGCGCTGATCTGCAGCGAACCCTCGCTGGCCATCGCCAAGACTGAACTGAACGACCACGTTCTCCAACTCGTCGCCAGGCTGAAGCCGGACGACGCGAGAGATGCTCTCTCCGAATACGAACGATGGGGCCGGGAGCGCGACCGGAAATGCGCCCTGGCGGACAAGGACAACGTGCCGCTCGAGGAGCTTTCGTCGTCGGAGGGCTGTCTGAGCGATTATTTCAGCGAGAAGACGGCCGAGGTCGCCGCGGCCAGGGGCGATCCCGGAAAAATCTTCGGACGGCATCTCGCCTCGCCCTTGCCCGATGCCGACGCCGTCGATCTCTGCGTCGCGCAAATCCATGCGGCCAATGCGTGCGAGAACTTCCTTGCGGTCAGCCGTGTGTCCCAGATCGACCACAAGGTGGCGGAGGACAGCGCGCTGGTGACGGCCGAGGTCGAAATGATCGTGCTGTCGCCATTTGCGGTCTGCAGTCCGATCGCGTCCGGCTGCACCGGCACCTGCTGGGACCTGAAGTCCGGCAAGGCGAACGCTGCGCCGGGCAGCCGGGACAGCTTGTCGGTGGCGCACCGCCTGAGGATCGCGAAGGCGTTCGCGTTCCAGAAGGCCGGTAGCGGCTGGCGCTGCAATACCACGTCGCTGCAGCCGGTGGATTCTGGCATCGCGCTGCGGGGGCCTTAGAGCGCGATGACTTTTCCTCGAATCGTCATCCCGCTCTAACTTTTTGAGCATGATCTTTTCGGAAAACCGGTGTCCACTTTTCCGGATCATGCTCTAGATTTTTGCCGCGCTCGGCCCGGCCGCCGGCAGCACGGCGCGAAACTCGATGCCGTGCAGGTTGATGGTCGGGCAGATGCCAAAATGATTGCCGCCGAACACCATCAGGCGGCGGTCGAGTTCGTCCTTGGGAATGTCGAGCGGAATGTCGCAGATCGCCCGATAGGCGCGGCGGGAATACTTCTTGCTGCCCCACCGAACCGGAAGCGCCGCCGGCAGGTCGGGATCCGTCGCAAGCGATTTGGCGCAGCGCCAGAACAGTTGCGCGAGGTGGGCGTAGGCCAGCCCCTCCAGGCCGAGCACGGAAATGTCGGATGGGAACGGAAACAGCGCGACGTCGATGATCGGGCCGGCATCGACCCGTTCGACCATGACATGGGCGGTCGCACCGAACTCCTTTGCCCGCTCGTAAAGCGCAAAATGCGCGGGCGCCCATCCGGGATAGCTCGGCGGTCCCGGATGAAAATTGATCGCACCGTAGCCGAGCCGATTGAGCGTGCTGCCGGACACGATCTCCGGGGTCACGAAGGCGATCAGCCGGGCTCGCGCCAGCACGTCGGAATGCAAGGCGGCCAGATCCGCGGAGGTTCCGACCGAAATCACCGTGAGCTGCGGATTGTGCCCCTGCAGCAGCAGGGGTAACGCAACATGCTCGGCTTCACCGGCAAGAAGAATGATGGTGTCGAACATCGCTTTCACTGATTGCGCACAGGCCTTCGGTGTGTCGTCGCCCGAAATTCAGGTCTGGTAGTCGATCAGGAGCGGCGCGGATGAAGTCGCGCTGCTGTTGCCGGGATCGGTGCTGCCGGTCGCGCCGTATGGCGTCGATGACGTGCCGGACTGTGAATTCTGCAGCGATTGCAGGAACTGCTGCAGGATGTCGCTGGCGGAGCTGGCGCTGTCGGTCGAGGACGAACTGTCGGCGGGTGGCGAACCGCCGTGGCCACCGCCGTGATGACCATGATGTGCATGGCCGGCGGCACCAGATCCATCCGGACCGGCGGGAGGACCCGGACTGGCCGTGCTGCCAGAAATACCGCCCCCGGTGCTGGCGCTGCCTGCCGCGAACGCCGCCTTGAAGACGCCCTGCAGCTCGGTGGCTTGATCGCTGGTCAATTTGCCGCTCGACACCTCGTTCGCGATCAGGCTGTCGATCTTCGACTTCAGGTCGGCAGGCGAAGAGCTGGTGCCGCTGGCCGGAGCGGCCGGCGGATTGCTCTGAAGCGACGAGTTGATATCGTTGAGCGCGGACGACAGCGCGCCCTGGTCGGAGGAGCTGATCGCGCCGGAATTCACTTCCGCCTGCAGCTGATCCTGCAGCTGCTGCAGGGGCGTAAGGGTGTTACTGTAGGCCGCGGAGATCGATGTCATGCGTCTTCCAGGATTCGCGCAAAGAACGGCCCGACGGTATGGTTAACAATCTTAACAAGGCCTTGTTATCGCCAAGCCGCCATGTTGCCCTGTGTTGCAACGGAGTCTCTGGAAATATCTGGAAATAAAAATACTTCGCCGACCGCCTCGAATCGAGAGACAAGGTCACCGTCATGCCCAATCAGGCCCCGCCGAACATTCTTGTCGTTGAAGACGACCGCGAGACGCGGACGTTGATCGCGAAATATTTGCGCACCAACTCCTGCAACGTGACCACGGCAAACGACGGACGCGAGATGGCCCGCGCGCTGGCCGACTCTCGCGTCGATCTCGTCATCCTCGACGTGATGTTGCCGGGCGAGGACGGCCTCAGCCTGTGCCGCAAGCTGCGCGCCGAATCGCAGACCCCGATCATCATGCTGACCGCGCGCGGCGAGGACGTCGATCGCATTCTCGGACTTGAAATGGGCGCCGACGACTATCTTGCCAAGCCGTTCAATCCGCGCGAATTGCTGGCCCGCATCAATGCGGTGCTGCGCCGGCAGGCGGCGGCGCAGACGGTCAGCGCCATCAATGGCGCCACCGCGCTGACCTTCCTGGGCTGGCGGATCGATTTCAGGCTGCGCGAATTGCGCAATCCGGCCGGCGCGCGGGTTGCGATGACCAGTGCCGAATTCGACCTGCTGCGGACCTTCTGCGAACGGCCCGGTCGCGTGCTGTCGCGCGACAGCCTGCTCGACCTCACGCAAGGGCGCAACGCCGGTTCGTTCGAGCGCAGCATCGACGTGCTGGTCAGCCGTATCAGGCGCAAGATCGAAACCGATCCGCAGGAAGCCGCCATGATCAAGACGGTGCGTTCCGGCGGCTACATGTTCACTCCCGAGGTCGAAGCGGTGACGATCGCTCCGAACAATTACTCATGAGGCTGCTCGGCTTTCTGAATCTGCGGGGCATCAGCGGACAGATCGCCGCACTGGTGGTCGCCTCGATCGTCGCCATCCATTTGATCATCACCGCGACCTTCCTGATCCACCGCCCGGATCAGGTCGAGCCATCGATCGGTCACAGCCCAAGCCAGCTCGCCGCCCTGGTCCAGCTGCTCGGCGCCGCGCCCGCGGCGCGGCGGCCACAGCTTTTCGCCGATATCGCGCGGACGTTTCCGCAGCTCGAGATCGCAAGCCTGGCGCCGGGCACCGCTGCCGCGGCGGACGAGCCGGAGAGCAACAGCCTGCGCATGCTGCATCGGCGGCTCGGCAACGGTTACCGGATCTTTGCGCTCGCCAATGGACGGGACGGCCGCAAGCTCGGCATCGCGCTGCCGGATGGCGAGTTGATCTCCGCAAGGCTTCTGCAGGACCAGTGGCAGCGTCCGCTGTGGCGCGGGCCGTGGATGACGACATTGCTGTTCGCGGTGATCTGCGTCACCCTGCTCAGCCTGTGGGCCGCCCGCGCCCTGACGGCGCCGCTGTCGGCCTTCGCCAGGGCGGCCGAAGACTTCAGCCTGAACGGCGCCGCGGCGCCGTTGCCCGAGCGCGGCCCGGAGGAAATTCGCTCGGTCGCCAAGGCGCTGAACCGGATGCGGGAACGGATCACGACCCTGATCGACGACCGCACCAAGATGCTGGCCGCCATCAGCCACGACCTGCGGACGCCGATCACCCGGATGCGGCTGCGCTCGGAATTCATCGAGGACGACGCCCATCGCAGCCGCATGCTGGTGGATCTCGACCAGATGCGATCGATGCTGGAATCCGTGCTGTCCTTCCTGCGCAACGACCGCAAGCTCGAATCGATGACGCTGGTCGATGTCGCCAGCACGCTGCAGCTCGTCACCGATCAATTCGCCGATATGGGACACAAGGTGGCCTATGAAGGCCCGGAACACGCGATGGCGATCGTGCGACCCGACGACCTGCATCGCAGCGTCACCAACCTGGTCGAGAACGCGGTCAAGTTCGGCACCGAGACCACGATCCGCCTGACGGTCGCGCCTGATACCGTGACCGTCGAGGTCGAAGACGACGGTCCCGGCATTACGGATGCGCGCAAGGATTTCATGCTGCAGCCGTTCGTGCGCGGCGACGAAGCGCGGAACATGGACGAAGCCTCGGGCTTCGGCCTCGGACTTTCGATCGCACGCACCATCGTGCTGGCGCATGGCGGCGAGCTGTCGCTCAACGACCGGCGGCCCCATGGATTGGTCGTTCGGATCAGATTGCCGGTTCGTCAGCCCAGCCGGCAGGCGGCCGCCTGAACGAAAAGGTCAGCCCATTGCGAATTTCCGCAGCATGGCGTCGAACGCCGATTTGATGCGCAGCACGAACGGGGCCTTGTAGGGGAAATCCTCGTTCTGCTCATGCACCAGCATCGAGGCATTGGCTTCGAACACGACGAGGTTGCCGCAAACGTCCAATCCGCAGTCGATGCCAAAATAGTCGAGCCCGATGCGCCGCCGGATTTCCCGCAAGATGAGATAGTGCGAAGGGTTGAAGACGCCGGCCGGATCGCCCAGGAACGCCTCTTCCTCCCGCTGCATCCATGGATGATCGGCCATGTCGGTCGAGTCGTGGTGCACCTTCCAGCCGTCCGCTATCGCCAAATGGTACGGCAGAATCTCTCCATTGACGAAGATGAAGCGGTACTTCCGGAAATAGCCGTCGGCGGAACGGTAGTCGATGTATTCGATCAGATAATGGTCGCAGCCGGGACGCTGCGCCAGCAAGGCTTCGAGTTCGGCCGCGCCCTCGATTCTCTCGAAATCGTCGCCGCCATGGGTCCCCGCCGGCCGGACCAGGACGCTGGGTGAAGCCGCGAACGCGCCCTGCAATGCTGCGGCAAGGTCAGTGCCGGCTTTCAGGCGCGAAATCTTCGGCACCCGGCAGCCCGGTATTCCCTGCAGGAGCTCGGCGATCGCATCGCGCGTCGTCCGCCTGATTTTCAAGGGATCGTTGACGATGGGCTTGCCGAGCCGCGCGGCGAGATCGGCCGCCAGCGGCAGCAATGCGGCCCCTTGGTCGGCATCGGAGATCAGATTGACGACGACCTGCACGTCCCGTTTCAGGAGTTCGACGTCGATTTCGCTGGAGGCGAACAGCGCGAGCGTATCGGTGTCGTAGTCGGCTTGCTTGAAGAGATAACCGGTCGGCAGGTTACCGGCGAAGGGGGCATACAACGCCAGAATACGGAAATCTGCCGGAAATTTCGCGGCCGGCCGCCGGATCAGTGGCTGCAATTGCGCGGCCCTGGCATAGGCGGCTTCGGCGGCGTCGATTTCGCCGAGCTGCTGGCAGATGCCGCCGATCCAGTAGATCGTATCGGCATCGCCGGGGTTGAGCACCGCGGCCCGCCGAAAGCTTTCCAGCGCGGCTTGCAGTTCATTGAGTTCGAACAGCAGTTTGCCGAGTTGATGGTGAAGTTGGGCCTCCTGCGGCCGTTCGCCGATCAATTCCGTCAGCAATGCCCTGGCCAGAAGATGCTGCTGCGTGGCCATCAGGGCCTGCGCGAGATTGGTGCGCGATGGCCAATGGGCAGGGTTGATCGTCAGTGCCTGGGCATAAAGCGCGATGGCCTCGCCGGCCTTGCCGGTCTTGAGACGCACATTGCCGAGGTTGCACCAGCAGGCCGTCAGATGCGGTGATAGCCGCAGGGCTGCCTTGTAATTCTCGGCGGCGAATTCGAGATCGCCGCGAACCATGCAGGCATTGCCGAGATTGGCGTGCAGCTTCGCAAGCGTCTCGACGGAGACCAGTCCGGACGGCTCCAGTTCGGATAGGGCGAGCCCGTGCCGATAGGCGCCGATGGCCTCAATGATCCTGCCGGCGGCATAGTGCGCCAGCCCGGTCTGCAAATCTTGCGCGGCCTGCGCATCGGCGGTTTCGGTGCCGGAGAGACGAGTTGCTAACGCGGATACCATCAGGAACCGGAACTTTCTTGCCACTGGAATGAATCGACGATGAAGATTGTTGGTAAACAAACTCCTGCCGCCGCCGCCTTTTTGAATCGTCGAAGCGATAAATTTGCTTCCGGACATGTCCGGAGGGCGGGGATAAGGAAATATTTGGCCATAATCGGCGCCGCCGCGGCGATCGATGGGGGCCTGGATAAGGTTGCGAATCGCCTGATCGTGGTATCCACGGGACTTCCGATGTCGGACCGCGCGAATTGTGACAAGACCACAGCAGACCTCCGCGCCCGCGCGTGACGATCAACGCGCCGATCGAAGCTGGGCGCCGCGGCTGGCGCAGGAGGCGCGGCTGCGGCAACTCGACGAACTCCTGGCGCGCCGCCATGCCCCGGCCGATGCCGATGCCGTCAACACCGAAATCGAGCGTGCCGCCCTGCTGGGCGCGCTCGACAGGTTGCAGGAGGCGCAGCTCGCTTTCGTCGACATCCTGCGCAGGGCGCCGGAAAATTTCAGCGCGCTCAACGAGTTCGGGACATTGCTGACCAATATGGGCGCGATCGACGCGGCCTGCCGGGTCTATTCGGAGGCGATCCTCCACCACCCGGCCAATCCACTGGCGCGCGTCAACCTCGCCAACCTCCTGCTTCGCGCCAACAGGCATGCCGAGGCCCGCGCCCACTACGAAGCGGCATTGCTGGCCGACCCCGAACTGGCGGCGGCCCATCAGGGCCTCGGCGCGGTGCTCGCCGATCTCGGCGATCGCGCCGGCGCCTCCTATCATTTCAGCAAGGGTTTTCGCGGCCACGCCGTTTCGACTCTGCCCTATCGCGGCACCGCGCCGCCGATCACGCTGCTGCAACTGGTTTCGTCGGGCGGCGGCAACATTCCAACCGCCTCGTTCCTGGACGATTGCACCTTCATGACATCGGTTGTCGTCGCCGATCATCTCGATCCGCTGACGCCACTGCCGCCGCATCAACTGGTCTTCAACACCATTGGCGACGCCGATCTCTGCGAACCGGCGCTGGAAGCCGCTACCCGCCTGATCGCGCGCACCACGGCGCCGGTCATCAACGATCCCCGCGCGGTGATGAAGACCGGCCGCATCGCCAATTCGAGGCGGCTCGGCGCGCTACCCGGCGTGATCACCCCGCGCACCGTCGCGATCCCGCGCGACGCGCTGGCCGGACCTGACGGCGCCGATACCATTGCCAGACACGGCTTGGCGGTTCCATTGTTGCTGCGTTCGCCCGGCTATCACACCGGGCGCAACTTCATCCTGGTCGACGAGCCGGCCGCATTATCGACTGCCGCGGCCGGCCTTCCCGGCGACGATCTGCTGGCGATCGAATATCTCGATGCCCGCGGCAACGACGGCAACGCGCGCAAATACCGCGTGATGATGATCGCCGGCGAGATCTATCCGCTGCACCTGGCGATCTCGGGGAACTGGAAGGTGCATTATTTCACGTCCGACATGGCCGACAAGCCGGACCATCGCCTCGAAGAACAGCGCTTTCTCTGCGACATGCGCTCGACGCTCGGAGACAAAGCGATGGTCGCGCTCGAAGGGATACGCGACGCGCTCGGCCTCGACTATGCCGGAATCGATTTCGGCCTCAGCGGCGACGGCGAGCTGTTGTTGTTCGAGGCCAACGCGACCATGGTGATCGCCAAGCCGGATGCCGATGAGCGCTGGGCCTATCGGCGCGCCGCGATCGGCGCCATCCTCGACGCCGTCGTTGCCATGATTAAGCAGAAGTCGGCCGAGGCGGCCCAGGCTTAGAGCATCATGGGATGGCGTTGAGTCGATTCGCCGTGAGCGCGAAGCGCCAGCGATCCGATGCTCCGGCTGCAGCGCCGCAGGGCCTTACCAAAAAACCGCAAAACAACCCCATGCAAAGTAGAAAACCCCGACTTACAAACCCGGTGTTGTCTCGCGTCCGGGCATGAGAAAATGGTCCGTCGCCGCGCCCCAGCCTGATCCCATCCCGCTTTAGCTGACAACTGCGCATCGGCGCGATTTGGGGCGCGCGATTCACCGTGCCGAAAGTTCTTCGGTCCATGGTTCCTCGGCTAGAGCGTTTTCGAGCGAAGTGGGTACCGGTTCGCGTGAAGAAAACGCGTCAAAACAAGAATCTTGCTGCAAATCACGGATTGTTCCGACCTCATGAAACCGCAGGAATCCGCGCTGCAAGTGCGAGGGTTAACAAAGCGTTTTGACCGCCTCGCGGTCGATGCGCTCGATCTCACCGTCCGGCGAGGCGAATTCTACGCTCTCGTCGGCCCCAACGGCGCCGGCAAGACCACGACATTGCGCATGGTGGCCGGGCTGCTGCGGCCCGATGCCGGCGCGGTCACAGTCTTCGGGGTCGATGCGCTGGCCGATCCCACAGCCGCCAAGCAGATGGTCGCATGGGTGTCGGACGAGCCGATGATCTACGACAAGCTGACGCCGCTGGAATATCTCGAATTCGTCGCCGGCCTCTGGGGCGTCGACGCTTCGGTATCCGAACCGGCCGCACATGAACTCTTGATCTCGCTCGGGCTCGAGCCGCATCTACACGAGCGCTGCGAGGGATTTTCCAAGGGCATGCGCCAGAAGGTGGCGCTGGCGGGCGCGCTTGTGCACGACCCCCGCCTGATCATCCTCGATGAACCCCTCACTGGCCTCGATGCGGTGTCGGCGCGTCATGTCAAGGGACTGCTCGGCGATCGCGTCCGCTCCGGCTGCACCGTGATCATGACCACACATATTCTGGAAGTCGCCGAGCGCATGGCCGACCGCATCGGCGTCATCGCCGCGGGACGGCTGGTGGCCGAAGGCACGCTCACCGAACTGCGCCAGCAGGACGGTCATAGCGACAAGAGCCTCGAAGACCTGTTCATCGCGCTGGTCGATGTCGAGGCCGCCGCGGCATGAGCGCGACGGCCGATCTCAGCTGGTTTGCCCGGCACGAAATCCGGCTGGCATGGCGCGAATGGCTGGCGATGATGACCGGCGGCCGGCGCAAGAAAAACCGCGCCGTGATCGGCCTGATCGTGTTCGCCGCGATCATGCACCTGCCGGCCTATGCCGTGATCGGCCGCTTTGCCGACCTCCAGCTGCCGCTCGACAAATCCTCGCTCATCGTCATGACCGCGACCATCCTGCTGGCCTGGGCGTTGATGCTGTCGCAGGCGATCGAATCGGTGACGCGGGTGTTTTACGCGCGCGCCGATCTCGACCTGATCATGTCGTCGCCGGTCCGGCTGGAAAGCATATTCTCGGTGCGCATCGCGGCGATTGCGTTGTCGGTGACCGCGATGGCGCTGCTGTTGTCGACGCCTTTTGTCGACGTTCTCGTGTTCGGCGGCGGCGCCAGATGGTTTTCCGCCTACGGCGTCGTGGTCGCGGTCGGGCTGTCGGCGGCGGCGGTTGCGATCGCCATCACGATTGTGCTGTTTCGCCTGATCGGGCCGGCCCGTACCCGTCTGGTGGCGCAAATCGTTGCCGCGATCATCGGCGCCGGCTTTGTCATTGCACTGCAGGTCGCGGCGATCCTGTCCTACGGCACGCTGTCGCGTTTCGCGGTGCTGACTTCGGACGCCGCGGCAGCCTTTGCGCCCGACGGCGACAGCGTCGTCTGGTGGCCGGCACGCGCGGCGCTCGGCGATGCCGAGGCGCTGTTGCTGCTGCTCGCGGGCGGGCTGTTGTTGCTCGGCGTCGTGATGGCGATCTTCTCGCCGCGGTTTGCCGACACCGCGGTCAGCGTGTCGGCCCATGCCGCGCCGAGCCAGCAAACCCGCGCCAAGGCGTTTCGCGGCGGCTCGCGGCAACAGGCGCTGCGGCGGAAGGAATTCTTGCTGTTGCGCCGCGACCCCTGGCTGATCTCGCAAACCCTGATGCAGCTGCTCTATCTGGTGCCGCCGGCCCTGATGCTGTGGCGAAGCTTTTCCGACAGTTCACTCGCCATCGTGCTGATCACGCCGGTCATCGTGATGGCGGCGGGGCAACTCGCGGGCGGCCTCGCCTGGCTGACGATCTCGGGCGAAGATGCCGCCGACCTGGTGGCGACCGCGCCGCTGTCCCGTCAGCGCGTGATCCGCGCCAAGATCGAAGTGGTGCTGATCGCGATCGCGGCGATCTTCGCGCCGCTGGTCGCGGCGCTGATGTTGGCCTCACCGCTGCAGGCGGCGGTGACCGCGGCCGGGGTCTTCATCGCGGCGGCGTCCGCGACCTCGATCCAGCTCTGGTTCCGCGTCCAGGCCAAACGCAGCCAGTTCCGCCGCCGCCAGACCTCGTCGCGGCTGGCGACGTTTGCGGAGGCCTTCTCCTCGATCGGCTGGGCCGCGACCTCGGCGCTGGTGCTGGCGTTCCCGATCGGCGCTGCGATCAGCGGGCTGATGACTTCGGGCATTCTCGCGGCGACATGGAAGCTGAGCCCAAGGCGGGAGTGAGCGCGGGCACCTCAGCTTCCCGGGCTGCTATCGCAAGTGCATTTCCGAGCGCCGCTCCCTCGGCGGTATTGTCGAAAATGCACCATGTCAGAGTGTCGCGTTTGCGGTGGCTGTCGAGGCGTCTGCCGAGCTCCGTCAGCGCGGCGTCCTCATAGTCGGAATAATAGATTCGCGGCGATCCGTGCCAGCGATAATAGGCGAGTCCGCTCCAGCCGCCGGGTTCGCCAGCGCCGGGTACGGGCGCGGGATCGGCGGCGACACGCGCGATACTGCGCTCGGCGAGCCATTTGTCGACTCCGGGGGCGAACCAGCTGGCATGCCTTGGCTCGCAAACGATCGGCACAGGGAGCCGTCGCTGCAGGCCGCGAAAGAAGCGGCCGGCGACGCGCCGTTCCAGCGCCAGTTTCGGCGGCAACTGCACCAGCAACACGCCGAGCTTGTCGCCAAGTCCGGCTACTTCCGCCACGAAGCGGTCCAGCAAGGCACGGCAATCGGAGAGCCGCCGGTCATGCGTCATCGCCTTCGGCATCTTGACCGAGAAACGAAAGCCGGAAGGCGTGGACTCCGCCCAGCGCTCATACGTCTTAAGCCGATGTGGGCGGTAAAACGACGTATTGATTTCGACTGCGTTTAGAACTCTGGCATACCGCTCGAGATGGCTGCCGATGCGCGGTATCTCCGCGACATAGCGCGACGGTACGCCCCAGCCGGCGGTACCGACCCGTAAAGGCGACGGACTCATCCAGCGGCCATTGAGGTTGACATTCGCAAGGGAATTCTCATCGTCATATTCAATGAGATTTCCGCCTGCCGGTTCCCTCCGGGCGTGGCCGTTACGCTCTAACCAACTCCATCACCGCCGCCGCGAAGGCCTCCGGCTACTCGTGGAAGAGGAGCCCTAAGGCGGGAATAAGCTTCTTGAATGTAAGGCCTTTTTGCCTTACACTTCAGGTTAGAAATTTCGAGGCTGCCATGAGCACTCTTACCGTTACCGCCAAAGGCCAAGTTACCTTGCGCAAGGACCTGTTGGATCATCTGGGGGTACATCCCGGCGATAAAATCAACGTGGACAAACTCCCCGATGGACGGATCGAGGTGAAGGCGGCCCGGCCGACCGGAAGCATATCGGATGTTTTCGGTTCGTTGAAAACGAAGAAAAAGGGCCGGACGCTATCGATCGAGGACATGAATGAGGTCATCGCCCGAGGATGGGCGGGCAAGCGATGAAGATCACGGCGGACACCAACGTGCTGGTGCGGGCGGTGACCGAGGATGATGTCGAGCAGAGCAAAGCTGCAAAGTCGGTCCTCCGCGATGCGGATATCGTTGCGCTGACGATACCTTCGCTTTGCGAATTGGTCTGGGTGCTGCAACGTTACAAGATTCGGCCGGCCGACATCGCCGAGACAATTCGCGGTCTGATAAACAGTGCAAACGTTGTCGTGAACCGATCTACCGCCGAAGCTGGGCTCGCCATGCTGGACGCAGGTGGAGATTTTGCCGACGGCGCTATCGCTCATGAGGGAAACTGGCTCGGCGCGGATACTTTTGTCTCCTTCGACAAGAGGGCCGTAAAGTTGATGGAAGCCAAGGGTAAATCTGCCCGGCTTCTATCATAGGGCGACAGTTCTCACACCCCGACCAACTCCATCACCGCCGCCGCGAAGGCCTCCGGCTCCTCCTGCGGCAGATTATGTCCGGCGCCGGGAATGATGCGATGGACCCGACGGCCCGAAAACTTCGCGGCCTGCGCTTTGCCGTCGGTCGCGGGCGCCACACCGTCGCCATCGCCGTCCAGCGTGATCGTGGGCACGGTGATGACCGGCAGCGCCGCCAGCCGGCGTTGCAGCTCGGCGTATTGCGGATCGCCGTCGGCGAGACCAAAACGGTGGCGGTAGCTGTGGATCACGACATCGACATAATCGGGATTGTCGTGGGCGACCGCCGTCCGCTCGAAGCAGGCATCGTCGAACCCCCAGTTCGGCGACCATTGCTGCCACAGGATTCGCGCGATGCCGCGCCGGTTGGCGGCCAGCCCGGCCCGTCCGCGCTCGAGCTGGAAATAATACTGATACCACAGCGGCACCTCGCGTTCCGGCCTGGCTGGAACCATCGCCCGCGCAATGTCCTGGATCAGATAGCCGTTGACCGACACCAGGCCCGCGCATCGTTCCGGCCACAGCGCAGCGCCGATGCAGGCGGCGCGGCCGCCCCAGTCATAGCCGGCGAACACTGCGCGCTCGATGGCAAGCGCATCCATCAGCGCGATCAGGTCGGCGCCGACAGCGGCCTGCTCGCCCGAGCGCGGCGTCGCCTTGTCGTGAAAGGAGGTCGGACCGTAGCCGCGCAAATAGGGAACGATGACGCGGCAGCCCTGAGCCGCAAGCTGTGGCGCGACGTCGACATAGGAGTGGATGTCGTAGGGAAAGCCGTGCAGCAATACCACGGCCGGCCCGTCCGCTGGACCCGCCTCGTAATAGGCAATGTTGAGGACGCCGGCGTCGACATGGTGGAGCGGCTCGAGACGTCGCGAAGAGGATGCGGGTACGGGCATTGATATCTTCCGAGAAGGATGTCGTCCGATTGCATCCCGGCGATGGGTAAATGCAGCCATGACGGAAGTGGCATCGCACGATACAGTAGCGGCCTCATCCTAAGACGGGTCCGGCCATGTTGCGATGCTTTTCCGCCGTCCTTGCACTGCTGTGTCAGCTGATCGCGCCGGCCTTCGCCGAGGATGTCCCGCGCAGCGAGTGTCTGGCGATGGCGAACGCGCCGCCGCGCGCCACGCCGGTCAGCCTGCGGCTGGCGGACGCCAAGCCCGGCGAGGTCACCATCACCTATGCCGGCCATTCGACCTATTATATCGACACGCCGGGCGGAATAAGGATCGCGACCGACTTTAGCGGCGCCTACACCACCGGCCGGCTGCCCGACGTCGTCACCATGAACCGCGCCCATTCGACGCACTACACTTTGTTTCCCGATCCGCGCATTCCCCATGTGCTGCATGGCTGGCGCGATGACGGGGCACCAGCGAAGATCGCCGAGCGCATCGGCGACGTCTATATCCGCAATGTGACGACCGATATCCGCCGCTATTTCGGCGAGGATAGTAGCGGCGAGATGATCAAGGACGGCAACTCGATCTTCATCTTCGAGGTCGCTGGCCTCTGCATCGGCCATCTCGGGCACCTGCATGTCAAGCTCGACGACAGCCAGTTCGCGGCGATCGGAAGGCTCGACATCGTGATGGTGCCGATCGACGGCACCTACACCATGTCGCTCGACGGCATTTCCGACATCACCCGCCGCCTGCGCGCCTCGGTGGTGCTGCCGATGCACCGTTTCATGACGCCGCTCGACGAATTCATGCACTTGGTCGGCCAGCAGTTTGCGATCGACGTGCGGACCGAGCGGACGCTGACGATTTCAAGGGATACATTGCCGGATACGCCGACGGTCATTATCCTGCGCGGGGTTTGATTTACCACCGTCATTCCGGGGCGATGCGAAGCATCGAACCCGGAATCTCGAGATTCCGGGCCTGGTCCTTCGGACCATCCCGGAATGACGAATAAGAAAAATGTCAAAAAGGGGAGCGACGATCCATGGCCAGCACTTTGCCCACCACCAGGAGCGGGCTTTATGCCGATCCGCGCGAGGATTGGCTCGCGCAATATACCGAGCAGGTGCTCGATCCGGCGCGTCCGATCGTCGATCCGCATCATCATCTCTGGGATCGCGGCGGCCAGCGCTATCTGATCGAGGATATCGCCGCCGACATCGCCTCCGGTCACAACATTGTCGCGACCGTCTATGTCGAGGCCCGCTCGATGTATCGCGCCGGCGGGCCGGAGGCCATGGGCCCGGTCGGCGAGGTCGAATTCGCCAATGGCGCGGCGGCGATGAGCGCGAGCGGCGGCTACGGGCCGGCAGCGATCTGCGCCGGTATCGTCGGCCACGCCAATCTGTTGCTGGGCGAGGCCGCGCGCGCCGTGCTGGAAGCGGAGATCGCCGCTGGAGGCGGCCGCTTCCGCGGCATCCGGCATTCGTCCGCCTGGGATGCCGACCCCAATGTCGCCCACATGTATGCGACCCGGCCGAAGGGCCTGTTGCTCGACACCACCTTCCGCAAGGGTTTTGCCTGCCTCGCCCCGCTATCCTTGAGTTTCGACGCCTGGCTGTTTCACCCGCAGATCGGCGAACTCGCCGATCTCGCCCGCGCCTTTCCCGACACCAAAATCGTGCTCGATCATTGCGGCGGCCCTGTCGGCCTCGGCGTCTATGCCAACCGGCGCGACGAGATCTTCAAGGGCTGGAAGGCCTCGATCCAGGACGTCGCAAAATGCCCCAACGTGTCGGTGAAGCTCGGTGGCCTCGCGATGCGGCTATTGGGCTATGATTTTCACGAGCGCGCAAAACCGCCCTCCTCCGAGGAAGCGGCGGCCGCGTGGCGCCCCTATATCGAGACCTGCATCGAGGCGTTCGGGCCCAGCCGCGCAATGTTCGAGAGCAACTTTCCGCCGGACAAGGGCCAGTGCAGCTATCAGGTCATCTTCAACGCCTTCAAGCGGATTGCGGCACCCTATAGCGAGGCCGAGAAGACGGCGCTGTTCTCGAAGACGGCTGCGGATGTCTATCGGCTGAAGCTTTGATCGACGGAGTGACGAGGCAACACATGAAACCGTGGATTCCCCGGCTGAAGGTTTCGGCATGCCTCGTCCTCCTGTTGGCCATGTCACCCCTCGCCATTAGCGCGGCCCGCGCGGCCACCGTCGTAGCCCTCGGCGCCAGCAATACCTATGGCAAGGGCGTGGCGCGCAGTCAGGCGTTTCCGGCGCAGCTCGAAGCGATCTTGCGGGCGAGAGGGATCAACTGCCGCGTCATCAACGCCGGCATTAGTGGCGATCCCACGGAGAACATGCTGCGGCGGCTCGACAGCGCCGTGCCGAACGGAACCAGCGTCGTCATCCTGCAGCCCGGCGGCAACGACAGACGCAAAGGTGGCCCGGACCGCACCGCGGAAATCGAGAGCCGGCTGAGCGCGAAAGGCATCAAGGTGATCATGCTGCCGAACAGCGCATTCCACGGCATGCCGCACCAGCCCGACGGCCAGCATCTGACCCCGGAAGGCTATCACATGATCGCGGAGCAGCTCGCTTCGCAGGTCGCCGGCGCGATCGGCCGCTAGAGTTAGGTTAATGAGACAGACGCGATCAGTCGCTCTCCCTCTCCCCGCTCTTCGCGGGGTCGAGACGAGCGAAGCTCGCTCCTAGAGGGTTGGGGTGAGGGGCTCTCTCCGCGAGCGCGACTCGTTGAGAGTCCCCCTCACCCGAAATTCGCTACGCGAATTTCGACCTCTCCCCGCAAGCGGGGCGAGGTAAGTCGGCGCCCTTGTGTCAATTCAACTTTGCATCGTGCACTAACCGGAAGCCATCAGGCTCGCGGGCTGGCGCTTGCCTGACGGCAGCAGGGTGCGCTTGATCCTGGAAAAGACCCGCAGCGCGAAGCCGACCAGGACCGGCTGGGTCTTGCGGCAGAATGCGAGCTTCCTGACGTGGCCCTCGACATGCCATCTGGCGTGCGCGCCGTCCTTGAAGAACACGACGTCGCCGGCGCTGTAGCGGGTCGGCGGCATGGTGTCGCTTTCAAGCACGATCGAGCCTTCGAGGATCAGGATGGTCTCGTCGAAATCATAGTACCAGTTGAACTTGCCCTCGCTGCACTCCCAGACCATGGTCGAGGCCAGCCCGTCGGCGCTCTTCGACAGCACGCACCACTGCGCCTGCGGATTGCCTTCGATGATCCAGGACGGCTCGATCGGTCGCGGCGTCAGGTTGACGACGAGGTTGGTCGTTTCAATCATCGAACGCGACATCACAAAGCCCCAAGCGAAAATTCCAAAATCGCCTGCAACGTGCAGATGGCGATGCAGCCCGGCCAGGGCCCGAAGCTAATAACAATCTTTTAAGCTTTCCTTACGGCCATCGCTGCAATCGGAGCGAAGACGCGCGCGTCAGATCGCGGCTATCGATTCCCGGGATGCACGCGCGCGTTGCAGAAGGCCGATACGCTGCATCAGGGAATGGAGTAAAGCGGGTTCGGCGAGCCCTTAGCCGCCAGCGTTGGCCAATCCGCGCAGCACCAGTCCGTTGAGGCGGCTGGCGAACGCCGCCGGGTCTTCCGGCAATTCGCCGTCGAGGATCTGCGCCTGCTCCAGCAGCAGCAGCGACAGGTCGCGCGCGGCGTCCTTCTGCCCGGTGATGGCGGCAACCAGCGGATGGCGCATGTTGATCTCGAGGATCGGCTTTGTCACCGCGCCCCGGTTCTGCTGCGCCAGCATCCGCTCGAGCACGCGGTCCCGAGCCGCGCCGCCCGCCACCAGGCATGAGGCGCTGGTGGTGAGCCGCTGCGAGGCGCGCACGTCCGACACTCGCTCGCCCAGCGCGTCCTTGATGACAGCAATCGTCGCAGCCTCGTCGGCCTCCGGCTTGTCCTTGTCATGCGCGTTGTCGTCGACCAGCGGGATCAAGCCGAAATCGACGTCGCCCTGGCTCAGCGATTTCAGCGGCTTGCCGCCGAAATCGAGCGGCGCCGAGGTCCAGAAGGCGTCGACCGGATCGGTCAGGAGCAACACCTCGATGCCGCGGGCGGTCGCCGATTCCAGCTTCGGGTTGGATTTCAGCCGCTCGATGCTGTCGCCGACCAGATAGTAGACCTCGGTCTGGTTGGGTTTCAGGCTTTCGACATATTGTTTCAGCGAGCGCTTCTCGCCCGTGGTCGTGGTGAAGCGCGACAGCGCCAGCAGTTTCTCGCGCCGCTCGAAATCTTCCCAGATGCCTTCCTTGATCACCGGCCCGAACGCGTCCCAGATTTTTGCAAACGTTTCCGGCTCCTTCTCGGCGAGGCTTTCGAGTTCGCCGATCACCCGGCCGGTCACGGCCTTGCGGATTTGTGTCAGCTGCGGATTGTTCTGCAACATCTCCCGGGAAATGTTCAGCGGCAGGTCCTCGCTGTCGATCACGCCGCGGATGAAGCGGAGATAGCCGGGCAGGATGTCGGCGTCGTCCGCGATGAAGACGCGCCGAACGTAGAGTTTTACCTTGCCTTTGCGGTCCGGCTCGAACAGATCGAACGGCTTTGTCGATGGCGCAAACAGCAGCACCGCGTAGGACTGCCGGCCCTCGGCGCGATAATGCAGCGTCATCGCCGGTTCATCGAAGGCGCCGGCGATCGACTTGTAGGCCTGCGTGTAGTCCTCCGGCGTCAGTTCCGATTTCGACCGCTGCCACAAGGCGCTCGCCGAATTGATCTGGCGTGGCTCGCCCTCTTCCGGCTGGAGCAGAATCGGAAACTGGATGTTGTCGGAATAGGCGCCGACGATGCGCTCGATCTCGTAGGTCTCCAGATATTTTTTCGCGTCTTCTTTCAGGTGCAGCACGATCTCGGTGCCGCGCACGATGCGCTTTGCGTCGTCGTCGGACGCCGGGGCGATATCGAATCCGTCGCCGCCGGTGGAGATCCAGGTCCAGATTTCGCTTGCGCCGGCGCGGCGGCTGGTGACGGCGATGCGGTCGGCGACCATGAAAGCGGCGTAGAAGCCGACCCCGAACTGGCCGATCAGGCCGGCGCCGTCCTTGGCCTCGGTCAAACGCGAGAGAAAGGATTTGGTGCCGGAGCGCGCGATGGTGCCGAGATTGTCGATCAGTTCCTGCCGGTCCATGCCGATGCCGTTGTCGATCACCGAAAGCGTGCCGGCCTTCTTGTCGGGAATGATGCTGATTTTCGCCGGCTCGCCGTCGGCTGTAAGCTCGGGCGCCGCGATCGCCTCGTAGCGCAGCTTGTCCAGCGCGTCGGAGGCATTCGAGATCAATTCGCGCAGGAAGATATCGGTCTCGGAATAGACCGAGTGCACCATCAGGTTCAACAGCTCGGCGACCTCGGCCTGAAATGGCTTGTGTTCGGCAATCGTGTCCGTCGTCATGATCGATCTCGTTCCGGTAGCAGGAGAAAGCAGGTTCAATATAAGGATGGTACTCGCGCTGGCAAGATTCAAAAGCCGCGCAGAGCTGCACCAGCTGCCCATTGACGCCGCCAAATCAGCATAGGACATTCAATCAGCGCGCGGGGATCGGATCGGGCATGGACGTCTATCACTTCAAGAATTTCGAAATGCTCGATCCCGACGCCGGGGAATTGCGCGGCGGCCATGAACTGGTCGTCGAAGGCGACAGCATCAAGGAAGTCTCGGCCAAGCCGATCAAGCTCGCGAAAGCCAACGTCGTCGATTGCGGCGGGCGCACGCTGATGCCGGGCCTGATCGACAGTCACGTGCATGTGGTGCTGTCCGAGGTCGTGCTCCGCAACCTCGAAAGCGTGCCGCTGACCCTGATGAGCGCGCGCGCCGCCGAACTGATGCGCGCCATGCTCGATCGCGGCTTTACCAGCGTGCGCGACACCGGCGGCGCCGACTGGGGCCTGAAGGAGGCGACCGACAAATGGCTGCTGCCGGGGCCGCGGCTGTTCATCGCCGGGCGCGCGATCGGCCCGACCGGCGGCCATAGCGACGGCCGCCGCCGCACCGATTTCGGCATGCGCTGCCATTGCTGCAACGCGCTGTCGTTCGCGATGGGCATCGCCGACGGCGCCATCGAAGTCCACCGCGCGGTGCGCGAGGAAATGCGCCAGGGCTGCGACCAGGTCAAGATCATGATGTCCGGCGGCGTCGCCTCGCCCTACGATCCGCTCGACAGCCTGCAATTCTCGGTCGGCGAGGTGGAGGCGGCCGTGGAGGAGGCGCGCGCCTTCGGCCGCTATGTCTGCGCGCACGCCTATACGCCCGAAGCGATCACGCGCGCGGCGAACGCCGGCGTGCGCACCATCGAACACGGCAATCTCATTGACGATGCCTCTGCCAAGCTGATGGCCGATAAGGGCATGCTGCTGGTCGCCAACCTCGTCACCTATTTCGAGATGAAGAAGCACGCGGCGGAATACGGCATGAATTCGGACATGCTGGCGAAAAACGACCTCGTCATCGACGGCGCCCTGAAATCGCTGGAAATCTGCAAGCGCCATGGCGTTCCCGTCGCCTACGGCACCGACCTGCTCGGCCAGTTGCAGGTGGCGCAGTCGGAAGAATTCACGTTGCGCGCGCGCGTGCTGTCGCCGATCGAGATCATCCGCTCCGCCACCACGATCGGCGCGCAGGTCGTGCGCATGGAGGGCAAGCTCGGCTGCATCAGGCCGGACGCTCTTGCCGACCTGCTCGTCGTCGACGGCAACCCGCTGAAGGACCTGACCTTGCTTCAGGGCCAGGGAAAACACCTCTCCATGATCATGAAGGGCGGGCGCCTTCACAAGAACCGGCTGCACTGATGTCGCAACAACTCCTGTTCCGGAATTTTGAATTGCTCGAACCGTCGTTCGGCGAGCTCCGCGGTGGATATGAACTGCTGATCGAGGGCGACACGGTCAAGGAGCTCAGCGCGACGCCGATCAAGGCGACTGAGGCTGATATCATCGACTGCGGCAGGCGCACCTTGATGCCGGGGCTGATCGACAGCCACGTCCATGCCATCCACAGCGAGGTCAATGTCCGCTTCATGGAGATGCTGCCGCTGACGCTGGTGACCGCGCGCGCGGCGACGCGGTTGCGCGCCATGCTCGACCGCGGCTTTACCACCGTGCGCGACACCGGCGGCGCCGATTGGGGCATCAAGACCGCCATTGAAACCGGGCATATCACAGGGCCCCGGCTCTATATCGCGGGACAGTCGATCGGCCCGACCGGCGGGCATTCCGATTCGCGCCGACGCACCAACAAGGGCGGCGAATGCGTCTGCTGCAACGGCCTACAGTTCAAATCGGCGATTGCCGATGGCCCCGATGAAGTTCGAAAAACCGCGCGCGAGCAGATGCGCCAGGGCGCCGACCATGTGAAGATCATGATGTCGGGCGGCGTCGCCTCGCCCTACGATCCGCTCGACAGCATGCAGTTCTCCGATGGCGAAGTCAGTGCTGCGGTGGAAGAGGCCACGGCCTTCGGCCGCTACGTTTGCGCCCATGCCTACACCGCCGAATCCATCACCCGTGCCGCCCGGCTCGGCGTTCGCACCATCGAACACGGCAACCTGATCGACGACGCATCGGCCAAACTGATGGCCGCAAAGGGCATGTACCTCGTCGCCAATCTCGTGACCTACTACGCGATGAAGGACCGCGCCGCCAAATTCGGCATGATCGGCGAAAGCCTCGCCAAGAATGAAATCGTGTTGCAGGGCGGACTGAAATCACTGGAAATCTGCATGCGCCACGGCGTTCCCGTCGCCTATGGCAGCGATCTGCTCGGCGAATTGCACTGGGACCAGTCGAAGGAATTCGTCATCCGCCAGGAAGTGGTCTCGCCGATCGAGATCATCCGCTCGGCAACCACTGTAGGCGCCGAGGTGCTGCGCCTGCCGGGCAAGCTCGGCACCTTGCAGCCGGGCGCCTTTGCGGATGCCATCCTCATCGACGGCGATCCGCTGAAAGATCTTGCGCTGCTGGGCGATCAAGGCAAACATCTCTCCCTCATCATGAAGGCCGGAGCCTTGCACAAGAACCGGCTGAATTGATCGCAGGCGTTGGTGAGAAGAGACAATTTTGACCGTCGCACAGGGGTGGACTTCATCGCGCAAAGTCGGCCGCGTGGCGCTGCGGGCCGCGGCCGGCGTGTCGCTGGCCTATATCCTGCTGCCGATGGTGTTCGTGATCTGGCTCGCCTTCTTCGCGCAGGAAATTCCCTCGTTTCCCCCGGAAGGCTATTCGCTGAAATGGTTCCGCGCCGTTCCCGGCAACGACAGGTTCGTCTCGGGATTTCTGCTCAGCCTGGAAGTCGCCGTGGTCGCGACCTCGATCGGGCTGGCCATCGGCGTTCCCGCCGCGGTTTGCCTGGTGCGCGGGCGCTTCAAGGGGCGCGAGGCGGTGAACAATTTGCTGCTGCTGCCGCTGATCGTGCCTGGCATCGTGCTCGGCATCGCGCTCTATGTGTTCCATGTCGAAGCCGAGATCGCCACCGGCTGGGAGATCCTGGGATCGCTCGGCGGCCTGATCGCCGGTCACGTGCTGATCACGATCCCCTGGACCGTGCGGCTGATCACCGCGAGCCTGGTCGGCATGGACCGCTCCACCGAGGAAGCCGCCCAAAGCCTCGGCGCCGACACCCTGACCACGTTCCGGCGCGTCACCTTGCCCGCGATCCTGCCGGGGATCGTGGCGGCGTCGCTGTTCGGCTTCATCGCTTCCTTCGGTAACCTCGAGATGAGCCTCTTTCTGGTCGGTCCCGGCCGCACCACGCTGCCGATCGCGATCCTGCAATATCTCGAATGGAAGATCGATCCGACGATTGCCGCGGTATCGGTGCTGCAGATCCTGTTCATCGGCGCGGCGATGCTGTTGACCGACCGCTTCGTCAACATCGGCCGCGTGGTCTGACGATGGCGCGCCTGCAATTGACCGGCGTCACTAAGAGCTACGGCGAGTTCAGGGCCGTCGACGATGTTTCGCTCGACATCGCCGATGGCGAGTTTCTCGTCTTGCTCGGCCCCTCCGGCTGCGGCAAGACGACGACGCTGCGCATCGTCGCCGGCTTCGTCGAGCCGACCGCAGGGACCGTGCGGCTCGGCGAACGCGACGTCACCACGCTGCCGCCCTGGCTGCGCAATGCCGGCCTGGTGTTCCAGAGCTATGCGCTGTTCCCGCACATGACGGTTGCCGAAAACATCGCCTTCGGCCTCGAGATGCGCAAGATGCCGAAGGCGGAGATGGCGCCGAAAATCACCGAGGCGCTGCGGCTGGTGCGGCTCGATCATCTGGCCGACCGGCTGCCGCGGCAACTCTCCGGCGGCCAGCAGCAGCGGGTGGCGCTGGCGCGCGCGCTGGTATTCCGGCCCGACGTGCTCTTGCTCGATGAACCCTTGTCCAACCTCGACGCCAAACTGCGCGGCGATGTGAGGGTCGAAATCCGCGAATTGCAACGAAAACTCGGATTGACCACCGTGATGGTCACCCACGACCAGGAGGAAGCCCTGACCATGGCCGATCGCCTCGTCGTCATGAGCGAGGGCCGCATCCGCCAGATCGGGTCGCAGCAGGATCTCTACGAACGGCCTGCGGAAAGATTCGTCGCGGATTTCGTCGGCCGCTCTAGCTTCATCGACGGCCGGATGGACGGCCCCGGCCGCTTCGTCTCCGCCGGCGGCCTCGTCATCGCCTGCGAGGCGAGCGGCAGCGGCACGGCCTCGCTGGCGCTGCGCCCGGAACGCCTGGCGCTTATGGCGGAAGCGGCGCCGGCGGCGGACAACCGTTTTCCGGGAGCCGTCGAATTCATCTCCTATCTCGGATCGCAAGTCGACCTGCACGTGCGGCTGTCGCCCAAGGAGCGCGTCATCGTGCAGATCCAGAACCGGCCGGAACAGCCGCTGCCGGTGATCGGCGAACAGGTCCTTATCGGCTGGAGCAGGTCGACAGGCCGCGTATTTCAATCGTAACATCAGAGCCAACCAACCGGCGCCTCGGAGGCATCAACATGACCCAATCGGTATCCCGTCGCAAAATCCTGCTCGGCGCGGCAGCGCTTGCCGGCGCAGCTAACCTGCCGCGCAAGGCATCGGCGGAAGGCAAGGGCCGCATCGTCGTCGGCACCTGGGGCGGCGACTACGCGCGCCTGCTCAACAAGAACATCGAGGTGCCGATCCTGATCAAGGACGGCTGGGAGGTGGTGCAGGATCAGGCCGGCGATCCCGAGCGGCGCTCAAAAATGCTCGCCGAAGCGCGGCTGCCGCGCGGTACGTCGGATGTGCAGGGACTTTCCGCGCTCAACATGGCCCAGATGCACGACGCCGGCACCGTGCTTGCGATCGACTACGGCAAGCTGAAGAACGCCCCAAACCTGCTGCCGTCCATGAAATATCCCTATGGCGTCGGCCATATCTATTCCGGCAAGGTCGGCGTCTTCAATCCAAAACTGATCCCGACGGCGCCCGTGAGCTACAAGGACGTGTTCGATCCCAAACACGGCAACAAGCTCGGCATCATCGACATCCAGTATCAATACACGATGGTCTGCGCGGCGCTCGCCGCCGGCGGCAAGGTCGGCGATCTCGAGCCCGGCAAGAAATTGCTGCTGGAATGCAAGAAAGCCGGCATGCGCATCTATCCGACCAACGAGGCGTTCGCGCAGGGCCTGAAGGCGGAGGAATTCGGCATCGGCGTGATGTGGAAGGCGCGCGTCGTGCAGTGGCAGAATGCGGGCATTCCGGTTACCGCCATTGCGCCTACTGAAGGCACGCTCGCCTACATTTCCGGCTTCGTGATTCCGAAGAATGCGCCCGACAAGGACGGCGGCTACGCCTATCTCGACGCCATGCTGGAGAAGAGCGCGCAGGAGGCCTTTGCCGTCGACATGGGCTACAATCCGACCGTCACCAACGCGGTGATCGCCCCCGATCTCAACAAGCGCATCGGCTTCACGCCCGAGGAGATCAAGAAGCTCGTCGATCTCGACTACGACTACATGAACAAGAACGACGTCGACTTCAAGGAATGGTGGGACAAGGAGCTGAAGAGCTAAAGCGGCGTCTACAGCCGATGGCCGCGGCCGCTCCTGCGCAGTTCCAGTCCGACGAGACGCGCACGTCATTGCTCTCGGCCTCGATGATGGTCGGGCCGGCGACGGTGTTCGTGGCCGCGGGCCTCCTGGTGCCGCTGGCGATCCTGCTGCGCTACAGTTTCAATCGCTTCGACCCGCGGCGCATGATGATCGAGACGTTCTCGCTCGACAATTACGTAAAATTCTTCGCCGATCCCTATTACACAGGTGTATTGTGGACGACGTTGCGGGTGGCGGCGCTTTGCACCGTCGTCTGCCTCGTCATGGCGCTGCCGCTCGCTTATGTGCTGGCGCGCACCCAGACGCGGTTCAAGAACCTGCTGATCATGCTGGTGGTGCTGCCGCTGTTCGTCGGCAACGCCGTTCGCGCCGCCGGCTGGATGGTGATTTTCGGCTCCAAGGGCTTCCTCAACGTGACCCTGATGCAAGCCGGCGTGATCCACGAGCCGCTGGAAATCATGTTCACCGAGGGCGCGGTCGTTGCCGGCATCATTGCCGTCAATTTGCCCTACATGGTGCTGACCTTGCAGAGCGTGATCGAGGGCATCAACCGCAATGTCGAGGAGGCCGCCTTCAGCCTCGGCGCCCCGCCGATGACGATGTTCCGCCGCGTGCTGCTGCCGCTGGCGCTGCCGGGCATCCTCGCCGGCACCATTCTTACTTTTATCCTCGGCATGAACGCCTATGCGACCCCCGTCCTGCTCGGCGGTCCCAAATTCAAGATGATGGGGCCCTTGGTCTACGGACAGTTTCAGCTCAACAACTGGCCGTTCGGCGCGTCGGCTGCGTTCATCCTGATGACCGCGACGCTCGGGCTGACGGCAACGGCCAATATCCTGATCCAGCGCCGGTTCCGGCGATGACAATCGAAAGAGGTTTGTAGATGACGGTGGGTGTCGGCGGCTCGACGGCGGAGGCGGAACTCGCCGCCTTGAAGAACATGCGCGGCGACGTGCCGCCGATCGGCGTCGACGAGCGCCTCAAGCGCATCGCCCGTGCGCAGGCAATCATGCGCGAGAAGGGCATCGACGCGCTCTATCTCGATGTCTCCTCCAGCATGACCTATTTCACCGGCTTGAAATTCCGCCGCACCGAACGCATGCACAGCGCGGTGCTGCCGGCCAAAGGCGAGATCGTCTACGTCTCGCCGGCCTTCGAGGTCGAGAAGCTCAAGACCATGCTGTCGTTCGGCGACAGGATCGCCGTGTGGGAGGAGGACGAGGATCCGACCGCCACCGTCACCGAGACCGTGCGCGCGCTCGGCTATCCCAGCGGCACGATTGCGGTCGACGAGGCGACCCCGTTCTTCACCTTCGACGGACTGCGCCGCGCCGGCAACGCCTACACGTTCGTCAATTCCATCGACGTGACCGCGGGCTGCCGCATGATCAAGTCGGAGCAGGAACTGGCGCTGATGCAGACCGCCAAGAACATCACGCTGCAAGCCCACAAGGCCGCCGCGCGCATCATGCGCGAAGGCATCACCACGACCGAGGTGCAGGCTTTCATCACGGCAGCCCACCGCAAGCTCGGCTCGGAAGGCGATCCGCCGTTCAACGCGGTGCTGTTCGGCGAGGCGACGGCCTATCCGCACGGCGTGCCCTATCCGCAAACGCTGAGGGACGGCGACATGATCCTGATCGACACCGGCGCGCCGGTCGACGGCTATCTCTCCGACATCACCCGCTCCTACGTGTTCGGCGAACCGACCAAGCGCCAGCGCGACGTCTGGAACCTGGAGAAGGAGGCGCAGGCCGCGGGTTTTGCCGCCGCCAAGCCGGGCAACCGCTGCGAGGACATCGACATCGCCGCCCGCGGCGTCATCAATGGCGCAGGCTTCGGCCCCGGCTATGCCACGCCCGGCCTGCCGCATCGCACCGGCCACGGCATCGGCCTGGACGTGCACGAATGGCCCTATCTCGTGAAGGGCGACAAGACCGTGCTGCGGCCCGGCATGACGTTCTCCAACGAGCCGACGATCTGCATCTACGGCGAATTCGGCGTGCGCCTCGAGGATCACATGGTGATCACCGAGACCGGCGCCCGCTGGTTCACCCAGCCGGCCCATTCGGTCGACGATCCCTTTGGGCTGGAGTGAAGGCGCCCGCCGGCTGAGGTCTCAACGCGGCCCGTGATCGCAGCGGCCGGCCGGAGCATATGCGGCATGCAGGCGGCAGCCTGTCGGCGGGTACGAATTCGAACTACATCTCGCTCGAAAGGCGCTCTCGAATGTCGACGGAGATCATTTCGGCGAACCGGCCGGCCGCGACCGATGGCCTGCCGGCGGAACGCCGGAAATGGGCCGTGGCCGCGATCTTCACCGCGCTCACCATGGCTTCGCTCGATACCGCGATCGCCAACATCGCGCTGCCGGCGATCGCGGCCGATCTGCGTGCCGGCCCGGCCGACGCTATCTGGGTGGTGAACGTCTATCAGATCGCCGTGGTGGCGACGCTGCTGCCGCTGGCGGCGCTCGGCGAAATCGTCGGTCACCGCCGGATTTACCTCGGCGGATTGTTGCTGTTCACGCTGGCGTCGCTGGCCTGCGCCTGTGCCTGGTCGTTGCCCAGCCTGCTCGCGGCGCGCGCGCTGCAGGGGCTCGGCGCCAGCGGCATCATGAGCGTGAATACGGCGCTGCTTCGATATGTCTATCCGGGCCGGCTGCTCGGTCGCGGTATCGGATACAACGCGATGGTGGTGGCGACCGCCTTCACGCTCGGCCCGACCATTGCCTCCGGCATTCTCGCGGTGGGGCCATGGCCGTGGCTGTTTGCCGTCAACATTCCCTTTGGTCTGGCGGCGATGGCGATCGGCGCAAGGACGCTGCCGACAACGCCGAAAGCGACCCATGCGTTCGATTTTCCCGCCGCACTGCTGGCCGCGGGCTGTCTCGGCCTGTTCATGCTGGGGGTCGGCGGCGCAGCCCATCACGAACGGACCGCCCTTGTCGTGATCGAGCTTGTCGCCGCGGTGCTGCTGGGCTGGATTCTGATCCGGAGACAGGCGGATCACCCGGCGCCGGTATTGCCGATGGACCTGTTTCGCCGGCCGCTGTTCGCGCTGTCGACGGCAACCGCGATCTGCTCGTTCGGGGTCCAGGGCCTTTCCTTCGTCGCGCTGCCATTTTATTTCGAGGACATCCTTGGCCGCTCGCAGGTCGAGACCGGATTTCTCATCACGCCCTGGCCGCTGGTGGTGGCGATCATGGCGCCGATCGCCGGACGGCTGTCGGACCGCTATCCCGCCGGCATCCTCAGCAGTATCGGCCTTGCGTTGCTCGGCGTCGGAATGGCGCTGCTGGCGATGCTTCCGGCGAACCCGTATATCGCCGACATCATCTGGCGCATGGCGCTGTGCGGATGTGGGTTCGGCTTCTTCCAGGCGCCGAATATGAAAGCCCTGATGTCGAGCGCGCCGGCCGGCCGCAGCGGCGGGGCGAGCGGCATCGTGGCAACCGCGCGCCTGGTCGGGCAGACCACCGGCGCGGCGCTGGCCGCGCTCTGCTTCGGTCTCGCCGGGCGGGACGGCGCCACCATCTCGCTGGTGCTCGGTGCCGCCTTCGCCGCGGTCGGATGCGTGATGAGCAGCCTGCGGCTGCTGGCGAGGGAGCAGTAGGCGAAAATCGGCGAAGATGTCATTGTGACGGTCCCTCAACCGAGAATCATCCCATGGCTGCTATCTATCCGGATCTCGAAGGCAAGGCCGTGCTGGTCACGGGCGGCGCGTCGGGAATTGGCGCATCGATCGTGCGCGCCTTCGCAACCCAGAAGGCAAAGGTCGGCCTTCTCGACATCGCCCGCGAGCCTGCCGCGAAATTGGCCGGCGAACTCGCCTCAAAGGGCCTTTCGGTCCACTACGAATATTGCGACTTGACGAAAATCGACGAGCTGCGCGACGCGATCGACCGCGTCCGCGCCAGCATCGGCCCGATCCGCGTCCTGATCAACAATGCGGCGCACGATGACCGGCACGCGACTGAAAGCGTCACGCCGGAATATTGGGACGACCGCATCGCGGTCAATCTGAAGCACCAGTTCTTTGCCACGCAGGCCGTGCTGCCGGATATGCAGGCCGCGGGAGGCGGCGCCATCGTCAATTTCGGCTCGGTCTCCTGGATGGTCGGCCAGGGCGGAATGGTGGTCTACACCGCGGCGAAATCCGCCATCCTCGGGCTGACGCGCTCGCTCGCTCGCGATTACGGGCAATACAATATCCGCGTCAACGCGATTGCTCCCGGCTGGATCATGACCGAGCGGCAGGTCGAGAAATGGCTGACGCCGCAAGGCGAAGCCGACCTGATGAAGGCGCAATGCCTCAAGCGCAAGCTCTATCCCGACGATATCGCCAAGGTGGTGGTGTTTTTGGCCTCGGAGGAAGCCGGCGCCATCACCAGCCAGCACTATGTGGTGGACGGCGGGAGGCTGTGAACGCCGGGGTTGGCAAGCGTAAAGCCGCGGACCCGCTTCAGCCGTTACGGAACGTATAGGCGTAGCCGTTGATCGCCGGCGCGCCGCCGAGATGGGCGTAGAGGATCTTCGATCCCGCCGGGAAAAAACCCTTCTGCACGAGGTCGATCATGCCCTGCATGGATTTGCCCTCATAGACGGGATCGGTGATCATGCCTTCGAGCCGCGCGCACAGGCGGATCGCCTCCTTGGTCTCGTTCGACGGAATCCCGTAGGCCGGGTGGGCATAATCCTCGATCAGGACCACATCGTCGGCGACGATCTCGCGGCCGAGTTCGACGAGCTTTGCCGTGTTCTGCGCGATCGACAGCACCTGCGCTTTGGTTTGCGCCGGCGTGAAGGACGCGTCGATGCCGATCACCTTGCGCTCGCGGCCGTCTTTGGCGAATCCGACCAGCATGCCGGCATGGGTGGAACCGGTGACGGTGCAGACGATGACATAGTCGAAGGCAAAGCCGAGCGCCTTTTCCTGCGCACGCACCTCCTCGGCGAAGCCGACATAGCCGAGGCCGCCATATTTGTGCACGGAGGCGCCGGCCGGGATCGCGTAGGGCTTGCCGCCCTTGGCCTTGACGTCGGCGATCGCCGCTTCCCAGCTCTGGCGGATGCCGATATCGAATTCTTCGTCGACCATTTCGATATCGGCGCCCATGATCCGGCTCAGCAGGATATTGCCGACGCGATCATAGACCGCGTCCTCATGCGGCACCCAGCTTTCCTGGATCAGCCGGCATTTCATGCCGATCTTGGCGGCGACCGCGGCGACCATGCGGGTGTGGTTCGACTGCACGCCGCCGATCGAGACCAGCGTGTCGGCATTGGAGGCGATCGCGTCGGGGATGATGTATTCGAGCTTGCGCAGCTTGTTGCCGCCGAAGGCGAGCCCCGAATTGCAGTCCTCGCGCTTGGCGTAAATCTCGACCTTGCCCCCGAGATGGGCGCCGAGGCGCGAAAGCTTCTCGATCGGCGTAGGCCCGAAGGTGAGCGGATAGCGCTCGAATTTTTCCAGCATTTGGAACGTTATCCCTCTGTCGGCCGTTCAGGCCCACTCGCCTTTGCGGAACACCGGCACGCTCCTGCCATCGGCATGAACGCCGTCGATGTCGAGCTTGCCTGAGCCGATCATCCAGTCGATATGGATGAAGCTTTTGTTGCCGCCTTGCGCGGCAATCTGCTCCGGCGTCAGCTTGTCGCCATTTATAAAACATTTCGAATAGCACTGGCCGAGCGCGATGTGGCAGGCGGCGTTTTCGTCGAACAGGGTGTTGAAGAACAATAGCCCGCTTTTGGAGATCGGCGAGGAATGCGGCACCAGCGCCACCTCGCCGAGCCGGCGCGCGCCCTCGTCGGTATCGAGCACCTTGTTCAGCACTTCCTCGCCGCGCGCGGCCTTGGCCTCGACGATGCGACCCTCCTCGAACTTCACCGAAATGCCGTCGATCAGCGAGCCCTGGTAGGACAGCGGTTTTGTGGAGACGACATGCCCGTTCACCCGCCGCGCGTGCGGGGTGGTGAAGACTTCCTCGGTCGGGATGTTGGCGTTGCAGATGACGCCGTTCTTCGCCGTCGAGGCGCCGCCCTCCCATTCGTGGCCATCGGCGAGCCCGATGGTCAGGTCCGTGCCGGGGCCGGAATATTTCAATGCGCTGAAGCGCTGGCCGTTCAGCCATTCGGTGCGGCTGCGCAGCGTGGCGTTGTGCTTGTTCCACGCCTCGATCGGGTTGTCGTTATCGACGCGCGAGGCCGCGAAAATCGCGTCCGCCAGTTTCGCCACCGCGACATCTTCTTCGTCATCCGGAAATACCTGCTTCGCCCAGGCCGCGCTCGGATAGGCAATGATATTCCAGTTGATGTCGAAACCGACAATCCGTTCCAGCGCCGGCTGATAGGCGATTGAATTGGCCTTGCTGGCGCGCGAGACCTTTGCGGGATCCTCGCCCGCAAGCAGCATCGGATTGTCGCCGACGATGGCAAGCCGCGCGGTGTTGGCGGCGAACGCCTTCGCCATCCCCTCATAGAGCCAGCCCGCGGCGCGATCGAAACTCTCGTCGTGGCCGAACCGGTAACGCGCCAGCGTCACCGCCTCGTCGGAGAAGAACGGCGTCACCAGCCCCGCGCCGGCCTTGTAGGCATGCTCGGCGATCTTCCGCACCAGCGGCAGCGCCGCGCTCGGCGCCGTCAATAGCAGGTCCTGTCCGGCCTGCAGGTTCAACCCGACCTTGATGGCGACCTCGGCGAGGCGGTCGAGTTTTACCGGGTCGATCGAGGCGGAGATATTGCGTTCGTGGACGGTCATGGCGCTGCGACCTGCGTTGGTGGCTGTCCGGTTATAAAGGGCTTATTGCCCGACAGTGCAAGATCGTCGCCCATCTTGATGCGGGCACATTCGCGCGACCGGCAGGGCGCGGCTGGCCCGTCATGCCGAACCGGACTTCTTTCTCTCGCACGCCGGCCCCGGCCCGCGCATGTAATGCCGTTCGGCGCGATAGCCGTAGGACGTGCTGTATCGGTCGACCAAGGCGGTCACCTTCGTCACCAGCGTTGCAAGCAGTCTGCCAAGCACCGACATCGGCATCACCCTTTATGGATTCAGGTCAGTGGAACTCCGCGCGAACGCCCGGCGGCGGCGAGAAGCCGAGGTCACCGCGCGCGATGATCGCTTCGCGCCCGCCATGTCGTTGCAATTGCTCCGCCTGACGTTGCTTAGCCCGCGCGTCCACATTCTCCGGAGAAAGCATCGAGCGCAGTCTGGTTTCGCAGCGCGCCAGCGTTTCGGCGAACTTCGGGTCGTCGGCGAGGTCGTTCGCCTCGTCGGGATCGGCCGCCAGATCGAACAGCTGCGGGCGATACTTCGCATAGTGGACGTATTTGAAATTCTCAAACCGAATCGCGAACGCGCCGGTGGTCGATCCCATGCCGTGATATTCGCTCAGGATGGTGCGGCCCGGTCTCTCGCCGTTCGCCAGCCGTGCCAGCGAAACCCCGGGGTGATCGGCGTCGATCATGCCAACTCCGCCCTCGCCGACGCAGTCGATGATGAAGGGATAGACGTCAACCAGGCTGGCCGGCGTATCGACCACGCGCTGCGCCGGAATGCCGTGGCCTGCGACGATCAGCGGCACGCCGCAGGTCTCCTCGTAAAGCGTGGATTTGCCCCACAGCCCGCGCTTGCCGAGCGCATCGCCATGGTCGCTGGTGTAGATGATGCGGGTATCGCCGGTCAGCCCGGCACCGGCGAGCGCATTGAGCACCTTGCCGCACTGCTCATCCATGAAGCTGCACAGGCCGTAATAGCCGGCGACCGCGCGCCGGATATCCTCCGGGGTCTTGAAATAATCGTCGAAATTGAACGACGCCGCATAGTCGCGGACGAACGGATGGGTCGGCCGCTGGTCGCGCTCATAGAATTGCGGCATCGGAAGTTTCGGGTCGTCGAAATAGCGGAAGTAATGCTCCGGAGGCGCGGTCAGCGGATAATGCGGCGCCACGAACGAGACGAACAGGACCCACGGCTTGTCGCGGTATTTGGGCGCCTCCTGGCGCAACCAGATCTGCGCGCGCGCCGCGATGTCCCGGTCATATTGGGTGTACATCGACTCGCCGGGACCCGCCATGCGCGCCATCTTGTAGGCCGCGCCGCGCACCGGCAGGTCGTCGCGAATGAGGCCCATCAGATCGCCCTTGCCGTCGATGACCTGCATCGGAACGATCGATTCGGAGAACCCGCTGTCATCGTCGTCGGAGCGGAAATGCAGCTTGCCGACCGAGACCACGTGATGGCCGGCCTCGCGCAGGCGGTGATGCCAGCTGGGAATCGAGCCGTCATAGGGATCGGCGTTGTCCCAGAATCCGATTCTGTGAATGTACTTGCCGGTGGCAAACGAGGCCCGCGCCGGGACGCAGACCGGCGAGGGGGTCCAGCAATCGGTAAAGCGGGTGCCGCGCTGCGCCAGGGCGTCGAGGTTCGGCATCTGCACGATCGGATGCCCGTAACAGCCCATCAGCGCGCGCGTGTGTTGATCGGACATCAGAATCAGCAGATTCTTCGGTTCCACCGGGTTCCTCCCGATCAGGCTATCCAAGCATTACTACATAGTATAATACTCTGTAGTACGCAAGCGAACCCGGGTATATCCCGAGCGTCGCCGACGCACCAACGGCGGAGAAGAAATTCACGGACCTGGGGAAATGCCATGCTGCGGGCGCTGTCGTTCTGCTTCCTGCTCTGGTTCGGTTGCGCGTCCGCTTTGGCGCAGCAATGGCCACAGCGCCCGGTCCATCTGATCGTGCCCTATGCTGCCGGCGGCGGCACCGACATCGTCGCGCGCGTGCTGGGGCGCAAGCTCGGCGAGATCTTCGGCCAGTCGTTCGTGGTCGAGAACAAATCCGGCGCCAGCGGAATGATCGGCGCGGCCGATGTCGCCAAGTCGAACCCGGACGGCTATGTGCTGCTGGTGGCCTCGCCCGCCGAGGTCGCGCTCAATCAGAATCTCTTCAAGAACATGACGTACGACCCGCTCAACGATCTGGCGCCGATCACCTTGCTGGCGTGGACGCCGCTGGTGCTGGCGGCGCATCCGAGCTTTCCAGCCTCGACCCCGGAAGAACTCATCAAGCTGGCGCAGACCCAACAGGTCGATTTCTCGTCGCCGGGGATCGGCAGTTCGCACCACCTTGCCGGCGAATACTTCAACGCCATCGCGCACGGCAAATTCGTGCATGTGGCGTATCGGGGCGCCGCTCCCGCGGTCACCGACGCCGTTTCCGGACAGGTCAAGCTGACCATTTCCGGCATGCCGCCGGTGGTGTCGTTCCTGCAGTCGCATGCCTTGAAGGCAATCGCCGTCACCAGCAAGCAACGCTCGCCGCTGTTCCCCGACGTTCCCGCGCTGGCCGAGATCAAGGGCTTTGAGGATTTCGATTTCACCAACTGGTTCGGACTGCTGGCGCGCGCGGGGACGCCGCAGGAGATCATCGACCGGTTGCAGAAGGCCTCTGTCGAGGCGCTGCGGGATCCGCAGGTCCAGAAGATCCTGGAAAGCCAGGCGGCGGTCCCGGTCGGCGACACGCCGGCCGAATTTCACGACTTCATTCGCGCCGAGGCGGCGAAATATGCCAGGATTGTCGCGATCACCCATCTCGAGTTGAAGTGAGGCGGCACCCGGGGGAGCCAGTAGACTGAGATGATGGAAACCATTCAGGCACGCGTAGCGGCGGCCCGCTCGGGTCCCGGCCCGAAATACCAGATTCTGCGCGATGCGATCCTCGGTGCCATTACCAGCGGAGAGTGGACGCCCGGCATGCGTCTGCCGACCGAGGCCGAGCTTTCCAAACTGCTACCCTACAGCCTCGGAACGATTCAGAAAGCCTACGGTCAACTCGTGCAGGACGGCGTGGTGGTTCGTTCGCGCGGCCGCGGCAGCTTCATCGCGCCGCTGCAACGGCAAATGGCCGAACCCTGGCATTGCCGCTTTCTCGGCGACGACGGATCGGTGCTTCCGGTCTATCCTCGCCTGATCGGCCATCATCAGGTGCGCGCGGAGAAACGCTGGACCGACTTGTTCGGGGCCGGCGTCAAGGTGACGCGGATCGACCGCATCATCTCCATCGGTGACGAGTTCGACGTTTTCAGCCGGTTCTTCACGCCCACGGCGATCGCGCGGCAGATCCTCAAGCTCGGCCGCAAGAACGTCGAGACCGCGAATTTCAAGGCCATCCTGCTGCGCGAATTGGGAATGCCGATCTCGCGGCTGGTGCAAACCATCGCCCGGACCGATGCGTCGCCGAAAAAGGACCTCGGTTGGCGTCCGCAACTCCTGCTCGAGGCAACCGCCCATACGGCGGAAGACGAGGTGGCCTATTTCCAGGAAATCTGGATTCCGTCCACCGGCCGCAAGCTGCTGTTCGATTCGGATTTGCGACTCTGATTTCCGGTGCGGCGATGCCAATCTGCGAGACGGCACGCGATGGGTCATGGCGGCGACATCCGCAACACGCAACGGTGAAGGCGGTCCTGCCTCCCAAACCCCTTGAATCGGCATGTTTGTTGCATCTTCCGGAACAAACAGGAGATGCGTTCGATGACATCCATGATCCGACGTCGTGAATTCGTGGCCGGCCTCGGAGCCGGGCTTATCGCAAGCCCTGCGATCGTGCGTGCCGAAACCGAGCCGGTCATCATCCGCGCCGGTACGCTGAAACTGATCCATTCCATCGCGCCCTATTTCTACGATCAGTTTGTGCCGGCGGGCTACAAGATCGAGGTGCTGCCGTTCGAAACGCCGACCGAGTGCAAGAACGCGGTAGTGACCAGGTCGGTCGATTTCGGCACTTTCGGAATCGCCGCCGCCGTGCTCGGCGCCGCAGCCGGCGAACCGGTCGTGGTGATCGCCACGACCTGCAATCGCGGCATGGCCATCATCGCCAGGAAGGATTCCGGCATCGCCACGATCAAGGACCTCAGGGGCAAGCGGGTTGCCGTGTTTCCGGGCACCACGCAGGAAGTCTTCTTCCTGGAGCGGCTGCGGATGGAAGGCATGACGATCAAGGACGTCGAGCCCGTGCGTGTTTCCTTCAGCGAGATGCATATCGCGCTGTCGCGCGGCGACATCGACGCCTATGTCGGCGCCGAACCCGGACCCGGCGTGTCGCTGTCGAGCGGCGTCGGCACGCTGGTCGAATATCCCTATTCGACGGCGATGGGATCGCTCAACATGGTGTTCGGCACCCACCGCGACGTGATCGCCGAAAAGCCGGACCTGGTCCGGACCATGATCGGCATTCACCGGCGGGCCACCGACTATGCCTCGTCCAACAAGGACGCCATGGTCGCGATGGCTTCCCAGAAGCTCGGACAGAAGAAGGAAGCGATCGAGGCGTCGGTCCCCAATGTCGAGCTGACGTGGCGGCTCGGCCCCAAGGAGATCGAGCAATCCAAAATCTATGCCGACCACATGCTGGCGCTGAAGCAGATCAAGCGCCTGCCCGATTTCGCAACCTTCATCGACACCAGCTTCGTCGATGCGGTGAAACCGACCTGACCGTGACCACGCTCGCGACCGACACTGGCGACGAGACCGCCTCCGCGGGCAAGACATCATGGGCGAAGGCCTGGCGGCCCCGGCTGCGGCCGTTGCTGCTGGCGGTGACGTTTCCCGCCGCATTGCTGGCGATCTGGCATTTCGCCACGGTGGGGCGACCGGCGAGCCTGATCCCGCCGCCCTACGACGTCTGGCTCGAGCTGCGCGACCTCGCCTTTGGCGGCATCAATGACGATGCCTACAGCAAGACCCTGCACATTCATCTCCTGGCCTCCATGAGCCGCGTCTATGGCGGCTTCGCGCTGGCGCTCGCGGTTGCGCTGCCGCTCGGCACGCTGATCGGGCGCGTGCCGCTGGTCCGCCAAATCGTCGACCCGACACTTCAAATTCTCAGGCCCGTGCCGGTCACCGCGTGGCTGCCGCTGGCGATGATCATCTTCGGGCTCGGACCGCGCTCGGCGTTCTTCCTGGTGTTTCTCGGCGCGTTCTATCCCATCCTGGTCAACACCGTGTTCGGGGTGCGCTCGGTCGAGCCGCGATTGTTCGAGGCGGCCTCGATGCTCGGCTGCAGCGGCTCGGCGCAGTTTTTCCGGGTCGTGCTGCCGGCGTCGCTGCCCTCGATCTTCACCGGCATGCGGCTCGGTCTCGGCTTCGCCTGGGTCGTGATCGTGGTCGGCGAAATGACCGGCGTACAGACCGGCCTTGGGGCCATCATCATGGAAGCGCGCCAGCTGTCGCGCACCGAGATCGTGATCTCCGGGATGATCGTCATCGGCACCATCGGCTTTCTGTCCGACCAGCTCGTGATGCTGATCGGGCGGCGGCTTCTGGCCTGGAGTCCATCGCATGGCTGAAGCAACCATTCCGATCCTGGAAATGAGGAATATCGGCAAGATCTATGCGCAGAACGGCCGCTCGATCGAGGCGCTGCGCGGCGCCAATCTCCGCGTGAAGAAGGGCGAATTCATCTGCCTGATCGGCGCGTCCGGTTGCGGCAAATCCACGCTGCTGCGGCTGGCGGCAGGGTTCGAGGCGGCGACCCACGGCGACAATTTGATGTGGGGCGTGCCGATCTCCGGGCCGGGCCCGAGCCGCGGCATGGTGTTTCAGGATTACGGGCTGTTCCCCTGGCTCAACGTCCGCGACAATATCGGCTTCGGACCGAAATCGCGGGGACGCAGCAAGGCCGAGACACGCGAAACCGTCGATCATTTCATCGACCTCGTCGGCCTGCCGCGTTTCGCCGACGTCTATCCGCACCAGCTTTCCGGCGGCATGAAGCAGCGCGTCGCCATTGCCCGCGTGCTCGCCAACGATGCCGAGATCGTGCTGATGGACGAACCGTTCGGCGCGCTGGACGCGATGACGCGCGAGCGGCTGCAGGACGAATTGGTCGAGATCTGGTCGCGCACCGGCCTCACCGTGCTGTTCGTCACCCACGCCATCGACGAGGCGATCTTCCTCGCCGACCGCGTCGTGGTGATGTCGCCGGGGCCCGGCCGCATCGACAATGAATATGTCATCGACCTGCCGCGGCCGCGCGATATCGCCGGCGCCGAGTTCAACGAGTGGCGGCGCCTGCTGTCCTCGCAATTGCATAGCCATGTCAGGCGCAAGGCGGGCTGATACCGACAGGTCATAGATCGATCGTCTCGCGGCGGCGGCGTTCACCGGCTTTTGCGACGGCTTCCGTCCGGGTCCGCGCGCCGAGCTTGCGGAACAGGGACTCGACGTGGAATTTCACCGTGTGCAGCGAGATGTTCAGCCGGCGCGCGATCGCCTTGTTGGTCATGCCCTCGGCCAGCGCCGCCAGCACATCGAGCTCGCGCGGCGTCAGCAGAGCGTGACCGTCGGTTTCGCGCAGCGCGGCAAAACCTGCTTCGCCCGCGCCGGGCCAGCGCACGATCAGGCCGGCGGCGACCGCGCGAATCGCCACATCGATCTGGCCTGCATCCGCCTGTCGCGACAGCACGGCCGCTACATCGTCATCGGCGCCGCCGAGCGCGACAACGGGCCGGGTTTCGCCTGAAGGTGCGCCGCCGTCCGCCAGCACCAGGTCGGCTCCGTCCTCGAGGCCTACGACGAGATGCCCGGCCTCGGCGATCACCCGGCTCAACGCATGGCGGCGCCGCGGATCGGCCGCGTGAACGGCAACCCGCAGCCGCGTCGCTGGTGAAAGGCTGGCCGCGACCTCGCTCATGCCGCGCGCCGCTCCGCGATCGTGGTCTCCACGGTCATGACGGCGCCGCTCCGGATCAGGCGAACCTCCGCCTTGCGCCCGATGCTCTCGGCACCGAACAGCCTGGCGATCTTTCGCAACCGATGCGTCGAAGTGCCGTCGACGCTGAGCAGGATGTCGCCGGCGACGATCCCCGCCTGCGCCGCCGGTCCGCCTTCGGCGGCCGACATCACCATCAGCCCGGAGGACTGGCCGGCGGCCTCGCGCAGCGCGTCGGGCACGGCGACCGGCTGCAGCGCGACACCGAGCCAGCCGCGCGCGATCTGGCCGTCCCTTTCGAGCTGCGGCACGACGCGTTCGATGGTCGCCGTGGGTATGACAATGACCCGGCCGCGCGGCCCGAAGGTCGACATGCCAAGAGCGCCGCCGGCTGCGTCAAACACCGGTCCGCCCTCCTCGCGCCGCGCAAGTCCGAGGTCGAGCGCGATGCGCCGGTCGATCAGGCCGCCGCGGCTCGAATGCCATTCGGGACCGGCGAGATTGACGAGCCCGAGCCGCGCGCTGACGTCACCCTCGCCGTCCGCCCCGATGGCCAGCGCGATCGCGCCGGTCTTCGCGTCTCCCGCCACGATCGACGGCGCGGCCAGTGGCGCCGCCAGCCTCAGGATCGCGATGTTGGTCGAGGGGTCGCGACCGGCGAGCTTTGCGGTCACGACCGAGCCACCGGGCGCGACGAGTTCGAACTCATCGCCGCGCGGCAGCGATTGCTCGGAGGCGACCACGATATCGGATCGCCACAGCCAGCCCGTGAGATGCCGGCCGTGCTTGAGGCGTATCGCGACGACTGAGCCTTTCGCGGCTTCCGCGCGCGCGGCGAGTGCATTCGAGAATTGGACTAAAGGGTCTGGTTGATCGGTCACTGATAACTCCTATCGTTTCAAGATAGGCACGAAACTGAGCTTTTCATCGGGACGAGACTATCGGCCGGACGGCCGGGTTAGCACCGGCCATTTGACCGGTAGCGAGCAGAGACATCCCAAGCGTGATCACCGGTCCCACCGCGACGATTCTTCTTTCTCCCCTCCCCCCGCTTCGCGCAGCGAAGTGGTGGGGAGGGGTTGGGGGTGGGGGGTGGTGCAGCAAATTCAGTGCAGAACGAGTGCGCGAATTTGCTGCACCACCCCCCACCCCCGACCCCTCCCCGCCACGCGCGAAGAGCGCGTGGGAGGAGGGGAGCGCACCACCGCAACAACACATGACGGCCCTAACCCTCGACAAGGCCGATCAGCGAGTGAACGTCCGGAAAGACAAAATCCGGGCGCGGAACGGATGCGTCGAGGCTGACCCCCCGGCGGTTGATCCAGGCGATCGTCAGTGCCAGCGGCTTGCCGCCGACAAGATCGGTGAACTGCGATTGCCCGGAATGAAGGATCTCATCCTTGGCGCAACCCGCATGTTCGATCAGGTAACGAAACAGCGTGCCGTCGGGCTTGTAGCCGCTGGCGCGCTGCGCCGTGCATACCAGGTCGAAATCTCGCCGCAAGGGCGTCAGCGCCAGCAGATCGTCGTCGATATTGGACACCACCGCCAGCCGGTGGTCACGGGCGAGATGATCCAGCGTGCGGACGACATCATCGTACAGGAAGAATCGCGAAAAAGCCTCGAAGTAACGATCGATCAGCCGGCTGTCGCCGGCAATCCCGAAATGGTCGAAGGTCTCGGCCAGCGAGAGTTCGCAGATCGCGCGATACGACCGGTACGGCTCCCAGTAATGGGCGATGTTCCGCTCCTCCCAATGCTCCCAGAACGCTTTGACGTCGAGATGCAGCGCACCGACGTCTGCCAGGATGCGTTCGAAGGCACCGTAGGAACTGTCGCGAACGCTGATCAGCGTGCCGAAGACGTCGAACGACATCAATTTTGGACACAGACGCGGCGGGGGCATTTCACGATTCATTGGATGACCGTTCACAAGACAGCGCCGGATGGCTTTTCGTCCACGACGAAGCTATGCTGGTCGCAAGTTTTGTCCCACAGGATTTGTGCATGACCGTCCCGTTCAAGACCATCCGGGCCCGGGCCGAGAAGCGCAAGGGCGGAGCGAAGGCGCTGACAAAACTGCTGCCACCGAAGCCCGACCCGAAGGCGCTCGCAAAACTGCGCGACGATCGCGTGCTGGCGGAGATGACCCGGCGGGCGTTTTCGGCCGGTTTCGCCTGGAGCGTGATCGAGGCGAAATGGGATGGATTCGAGAAGGCGTTTCTCAAATTCGATCCCGCCCGGCTGTCGCTGCAGCCGGACGAATTCTGGGACGAACTGATCAAGGACACCCGCATCGTCCGCAACGGCGCCAAGATCATGTCGGTACGCGCCAATGCCGCCTTCGTCAGGGAAATCGCCAGAGAGCACGGCAGTTTCGGCAAGCTGTTGGCCAAATGGCCGTCGTCCGACGAGATCGGATTGCTCGAATTGCTGGCCAGGCGCGGCAGCCGGCTCGGGGGCAATACCGGCCAGATGTTGTTGCGCTTCCTCGGCTGGGACGGTTTTGTCACCTCGAAGGACATGGTCGCCTGCCTGCGCGATGCCGGCCTCGACGTGGCGGAGACAGTCACCTCCAAGCGCGACCTCGCCAAAGTGCAGGCACAGTTCAACGAATGGGCCGCGGAGACCGGCCTGCCCTACACGCACATCTCGCGCATCTGCGCGATGTCGATCGGTGAGAATTACGGCACCGAGACGCTGGCGCGGATGGGCGGCGGCGAGGAGTGAACGATGCCCATCAAATTTAAGGACATCCGTGAAAGCTTCGACTTCGTTGACCTCGGCGGCGGCGGCTACAACCGGGCCATCCTGTGCAGGCGGACGGGCAAGATCTATCAGCATGCCGAACATTCCGATCTCGAGGAGTTCAACGACGAACTGCCAGAGGACGTCGACGACAAGGAGAAATACATCGATATTCCGGGCAAGCGGGAGCTCGGCCTCGGCAAGCCGCTGGCGCTGGATTTTGCGGACGAGTTCTTGCCGGACGATTTCGATGACGTCAGGGACATGTTCAGCAGGAGCGGCGCCTACAGAAATTTCCGCGCGCTGATAACGCGGAGGAGGGTTCTCGATCGCTGGTACGAATTCGAAGCCAAGGCCACCGAGCGGGCCTTGCGCGAATGGTGCGAGGACAATTTGATCGACCTCGCTGACTGATATATCCGCCGCCATCAAATCACATAAAATCCGTGCGTCGCGTCGCGGCGGAGCTGGTCGACCAGGCCGTATTCCCAATCGAGATAGGCCTGCATCGCGGCGGTGTCGACATTGGTGCCCTCATAGGGACGCCGGTAACGGTGCGACGGATCGGGCCTTGGCAGAACTTGCGGCGGTCCTAGCTCGAGCGCGCGGTCATAGCCGCCGTCGAGCACGTAAGTTTCCCAGCCCATCTGCGCGAGCCAGGAGGCGGTCATGTCGGCGCGGACGCTTCTCGCGTCGGTGAGAAGAATGCGCGCGCCGCGCACGGGTGCTGCGATGTCGATCTCCTGCACCAGCTGGCCGCCCGGATAGTGGCGGAAACCGCTGAGATGACCGGCCGCATATTCTTCGGCGTCGCGGACGTCGAAGCGATAGAGCGTGCGGTGCGTATCGGCTTCGAGCGCCGCCGCTTCCACCTCGCCGAGGTGCCTGACGCCGGCGCGATAGGCGACCTCGCGGGCTTTTTCTTTCGCTCCCTCGGACAGGCCTCGAGATTCTTTCCCGCCAGCGTCCAGCCGATCGTGCCGTTGCGCAGCGCCACCACCTTGTTGGCGATGCCGGCATTGATCAGCGACTGGGTGCCGATGATCGAGCGGGTGCGGCCGGCGCAATTGACGATGATGGTGGTTGCGGGATCGGGCGCAAGGTGGCCTGCGCGCAGCACCAGCTCCGCGCCGGGCACGCTGACCGAGCCCGGGATGTTCATGGTCGCATATTCGTCGAAGCGGCGGACATCGAGGACTGCGATATCGGCCTTGTTCGCGATCAGGGCGGCGACTTCGTCCGCGGCCAGCGAGGGCGTGTGCCGGCGCGACTCCACCAGTTCGCCGAACGCCTTGGCGTAGGAATTGACGTCCTGGAAGAGCTCGTAGCCCGCGCGCTGCCAGGCCTGCAGCCCGCCATCGAGCTGGCCAACGTTGCTGTAGCCCAGCGCGGCGAGACGGTCCGCGGCTTGTAAAACGAGGCCTTCGCCGGCGTCGCAGACGACGATCGGCACATCCTTGCGGGGCAATCTCGTTTCGGCTTCGAGCGCAATCCGATCCGCCGCCATGTTGGCGGAAAACAGCGGATGGCCGGTCGCGAAGGCAGCCTCGTGCCTGACATCGAGCAGCGCGATTTCCTCGCGCAGCAGCAGTGCGGCGCGGATTTGCGAGGGCGAGACGGAGGATACGGACATGGCTGGGGCTCGATGGGAATGGCGGCCAGCTTCGCACGGTTGCGCCTGCCTGTTCAACCCGAGGCGGAGTGGACGTGGATGATCTCGATCGTCATTGCGAGCGAAGCGAAGCAATCCATAGTCCAGCAAGCGGAGAGATGGATTGCTTCGCTGCGCTCGCAATGACGTTGAGACAGACCTTCGCGATCTCGCCGCATGCTTTTTTTTTGCGCGAGGTATTCTTCTATTCCCGCCCTCTTCGCGATTCTCCTAGAATACAGGTCGAGATTCCGCTTGGTAGAGCGGCGCCCGGTCAATATTCTGGGGAAAGGCCCTGAACGAGCTTGCAGGGCTGCACTCCCGGCGAGTTCGGTGAACTCGATACGCCTCGGCCCGCTGCCATGAACCTTTCAGCCGACGCCTTGTACGAGATGTCCGACGCGCAATTGCTGGCGGCGTATGTCGACGTCCGCCGCCGGTTCGTCGAGCAGAAGTTCGCGCGGGACACGCAGCGGGCGCGGCTGGAATGGCTGCGCGCGAAAATGTTCGTCGGCAGCACCGGCGGGGTGACCGAGCGCAAGATGGCCATCGATGTCTCGGAAGAACTGGCGCGCAAGGGCCAGGAGTTGCGGGAGATGACCCGCGATCTCGACCTGCTCAAGGTCGACGTCGACGTTACCGCCATGGTGATCCGGCTGCGCGGCGTATCGGCGGCGGCGGGCGGACAGTCCGAAGAGGCTGCCGACGGCGACGCGGAGCGTGAGGGCGGTTGATCAGGAGAGTTTCCGGCGAGCCCTTGTCATCTCGCGGAGCCTGGCACATGTTTTTGACATATGCCTTGGAGCCGATCATGCCCGAGAAACGAAATGTCAGACTATTCCGCAATGGCCGCAACCAGGCGGTCCGCATTCCCGTGGAATTCGAACTGCCGGGCAATGAGGCGACCATGCACCGGGACGGCGAGCGCCTGGTGATCGAGCCGGTACGCAAGCGCGGGCTTGTCGCCTTGCTCAGGACCATGAAGCCGCTGGACGAGGAATTTCCCGAAATCGACGACCCAGTATCGGCGCCGGAGAGCCTGTTTTGACGCGCTACTTGCTGGACACCAACATCATTTCCGACCTGATCAGGAACCCGCAGGGCAAGGTCGCGAAGCGAATCGCAAGGGTGGGCGACGATGATATTTTCACCACAAATGGGAGAAGCCAATGGCACGACGATTTCGCGCGGCGATCGCTCTCGGCAGCGCGATCCTGCTGGCCGGGCTCGCGCCGGCGCGCGCGCAGGATGAACCGCGCTTTCCGAAGCCTGCGATGGAGCAGCTGAGCCCAGAGCAACAGGCGGTCGCCGCGGAAGTGCTGAAGCAGTCGAGCGCAGGACTAGGCGGCCCCTACGGCATGCTGATCAAGAGTCCCGAACTTCTGAAGCGCTATCTCCTGATGACCGAGTATCTGCGCCAGAAGACGTCGCTGCCGCACCGGCTCAACGAAATGGCGATCCTGCTGGAAGCGCGGATCTGGGACGCGCAGTACGAATGGTGGGCGCACGAGCCCTTGGCGCGCAAGGCGGGCCTGTCGGACGCCCTCATCGGCGACATCCGCGACGGCAAGCGTCCCGGCTCGATGCAACCGGACGAGGCGGTGGTCTATGATGTGGTGACGGAATTGCTCAACCGGCGGCAATTGCCGGACGACACTTTCGGCCGGGCCAAACAGATCCTCGGCGAACAGCAGACCATCGACCTGATCGCGGTCACCGGCTTTTATGTCATGGTCTCGGCCGTCGTGATCGGCGGACGGATCGCTATCCCGAACGACGAACCGGCGCCGATGCCGGTGCTGGTGAAGTGAGGCGCGGGATCGTCCATGCTGGGAAATAAAATCGGGCTTGGGATCATCGGCTCCGGGCGGATCGGCGGCTTGCGCGCGCGGCTGGCACAAGGACATCCGGCGGTCGCGGCGATTGCGGTCTCCGATCTCGATCCCGGCAACGCCGACCAACTGGCGGCGCTGGTCGGCGGCCGCAGCCATGGCGCGGACAATCTCGCCGTGATCGAGGACCCCGACGTCACCGCGGTGATCGTCTCCACCAGCGAAGGCGAACACATGGCCGCCATGCTGGCGGCGATCCAGCGCGGCAAGCCGGTGCTGGTGGAAAAGCCGATCGCGCTGACCGTGCGGGAAGCCGACCAGGTGCTCGACGCAGTGGCAAGATTCGGCGGCAATGTCCGGGTCGGCTACAGCCGGCGCTACAAGGAGCGCTACCAGATCGCCAAGGAGCAGGTCGTCAAGGGACGGCTCGGCCGGCTGACCGGAGGCGCTGCGCGGGTGTTCAATTCGCGCTCGCAGGCGCTCGCCATGCTGTCGCGCAACCCGCACGCCACGCCGGTGGTGGATGCGCTGACTTATTATGTCGACCTGATGAACTGGCTGTTCGAGGGCCGCAAGATCGTGGAGATCTACGCCCGCGGACAGACCGGCGTGTTGAAGGCCGCCGGCCACGAGGTCCCCGACGTCAGCTATACGGTCTTGACCTATGACGACGGCGCGGTGGTCAATCTCGGCGTCAGCTACGCGCTGCCCGAAAAATATCCGGCGCTGGGGCATGCGGCGCGGGTCGAGGTGCTCGGCATGGGCGGCGTCATGATCCTGGACGACGATCACACCGACCAGATCATGTACAGCGAGACCGGCGTGCCGCATGTCTATCTGCCTGATCACACCGTCAACATGGTGTTCCTGCAGAGCGGAACACCCGGCGACTGGGCACTCGGCGAATTCTGGGGCCCGATCGCCAATGAAACCCGGGCCTGGCTCGATCATCTCGCGATGGGCCGCCCCTGCACGCTGGCGACGCCGCAGGACGCCCGCGCCACGCTGGAGGCGACGCTGGCGATCGAGCATTCGATGCGGATCGGCCAAGCCGTCACGCTGCCGCTGCGGGCGGGATAAATCAGACCGGCGGCAGCCGGCAGTACGAGGAGATGCACGATGGCGGGACAAGAATTTTTGACGCGGCGCGCGATGCTGCGTAGCAGCGCGCTCACGCTCGGCACCGCCGTGCTGGCGCAGCAGGCTCGCGCTGCCACCTATCCGGAGCGGCAGGTCCGCATCGTCGCACCGTTTGCGGCGGGCGGGCCGAGCGATACGCTGGCGCGGCTGTTGAGCGTCAAGCTCGCCGACGCGCTCGGCGGATTCTTCTATGTCGAGAACCGGCCCGGGGCCGGCAGCAATATCGGCACTTCGGCGGTCGCCCGCGCCACGCCGGATGGTTACACGCTGCTGCTGACGTCGAGCGCCTTCGTCGTGAATCCCGGGTTCTACAAGCAGGTACCCTACGATCCCGTGAAGGACTTCGCCCCGATCGCCGAACTCGTGACCTCGCCGAACGTGTTCATCGCCACCAACGCCTCCGGGATCACCTCGATGGCGGAGCTGAAGGCGCGCGCCCTGGAGAAGCCGGGCTCGCTGAGCTATGCCAGCGCCGGGATCGGCACCACCCCGCATCTCGCCGCTGAATGGCTGAAATCGATCGACGGCATCAAGATCACGCACGTGCCCTTTGGCGGCGCCGGACCGGCAGTGCAGGCCGTGCTGTCCGGCACGGTGCCGCTCGCCTGCGCCTCGCTGCCGGGCGCGCATCCGCTGATCCTGAACCACGATGTCCGGGCGCTGGCGGTCACGGGTTCGCAGCGCTGGTTCGACCTGCCGGAGGTGCCGACGATGATCGAACTCGGCTACAAGGATTTCGTCTCCGACACGTTTCACGCCATGCTTGCCCCGGCCGGGACGCCGCAAGACATCGTCGAGCGGCTCGCCACGGTGTTGCTGGAGACGCTGCGCCAGCCGGCGTTCCATGAACAGCTGCGCTCGCTCGGCTTCGAGGTGATCGGCAACGGACCGGACGGCTTGCGTCGACGGATCGAACTCGAACTGCCGCGCGACCGCGACCTGATCGCCAGGGCTGGAATCGAACGGGTATAGAGCGACCATGTCCGCATGGGGGAAGAGCCAATGACCACCGTACTCGACGACTACCTCGTGGATTCCGGGATATCGCTGCTGGATAAGACGCGGATCCAGGCGCAAGTCCTGCTGCCGGTGCTTGCCGCGCTGCGGGCCGAACTCGGGAAGGAAAAGGCCGATGCCATCGTCAAGCAGGCCTTGCGCGACTGGTCGAAAAATTTATTCGGCGCGATCGGTGATGGCATCGACGGCAGCCCGCGGCGCAAATGGGCGACGATCCAGAGCGTGTTCGGCGAGGTTTCGGGCAAGGAGGTCGAGTTCGAGATCCTGCGCCAGGACAAGGAGGCGCTGAACCTCGACGTGACGCGCTGCCGCTTCGCCGAGTTCTTCCGCGCCCTCGGCGAACCCGATCTCGGCGCGCTTTTGATCTGCGAGGCCGATTTCGACATCGCCGCCGTCGGCGAGGGTGAAGTCACTCTCGAGCGCGACCAGACCATCATGAAGGGCGCGCCGAGCTGCACCTTCCGCTACAAATTCGCGCCGCGGTAACAGGCCGCGCAAGGTGGACAGGGCAACATGCTTAGACTCCTGGTTATATTCTCGACGCTGTTGCTGATTTTGATGCATGACGCTCAGGCCCAGCCGCTGACGGTCGATCCGGAGTCCATCGTCCCGCTCCCGGACAAGTTCGAAATGGAGGCGCCGGCGCCCGACGTGCCGCCTGAAATGGCCCGCTTTCACGGCGCCTGGGTCGGAACCTGGGCCGAGGACATCAGGCATATCCTCGTGGTCGAACGCGTCAGGCCCGACGGGCACGCGGACGTGATTTTCGCCCACGGGGACTCGGCGTTCTACGGCATGTATCGCGAATGGTGGCGGAGCGAGGCGACGATCGCCGACGGCGTGCTGACCATCACCGGTGAAGCGCTGAAAATGCCGTCGTTTCGCACCCTGCAATTCGCGTTCGATGGTCGGGACCGGCTGTTTCATATCTCGACCTTCAAATGGGGGAGCGTCATCGCCGGGACTCTCGCCCGCACCGATGCGGCGCGGCTTGCCGCGGGCGATCGACCGATCGAATGGCCGTGGCCCGGCGAGCGTGTGTCGATACCGCATCTCACGGTTCGGGCACCCGACGGTGCACGGCCGATCATGCTCGAGGCGACGTTCTATCCGCCCGTCGGTCCCGGGCCGGCGCCGATCGCGATCATCAACCACGGATCCGACGCCGGGCGAAATCAGCTCAGGAGCTGGCCGTTCGCGATCGAGGCGCATTGGCTTCGCGACAACGGATTTGCCGTGCTGGCGCTGATGCGCCGCGGACGCGGCAGGTCCGAGGGTATCAACGGAGAGGAAGATTTTGGACGCGATCACGACGGCGGCCTCGTCGATGTCTCGGCGGGCGTCGCCCAAGCCGTCGAGGATCTTGAGTCGGCGATTGCCTATGGCCGGAAGCTGCCCGGCGTGCGGCCGGGGCCGGTGCTGCTCGCCGGCCAGTCACGCGGCGGATTTCTCGCCATGCATTATGCCGGCCTCAAGCCGGGGGAGGTGATGGGCGTGGTGAATTTTTCCGGCGGCTGGTACCCCTACGGACCGGTGACCACACCGTATTACGCCAATGCCGGCCGCGGCGCGGCCGACAAGGTGCCGCAACTCTGGCTGTATGCCGACAACGACCGGCTCTACGACGAAGCCCTGATCCGCGAATATTATCAGGCCTTCACGCAGGCCGGCGGCAGCGCGCGCCTCGAGCTTATCCACGGCATTCCCGGCGACGGCCATCTGCTGCGGCTCTATCCCGACCGGTGGCGGCCAGCAGCAGACCAATTCCTGGCAACGCTCGGTATGCAAAAGCCCTGAAGTGCGCATTCCCTGGTGGGGTTTCAGCGCGCCTTCGCGTCGGATAGTGTGCGCGCGATCAAATGAGGGAATGACATGAGCTTTTCCAGCATCTTTGCACGAATCGTCGCACTGATCGGCGGCGTGGCGCTGCGTTGGCGCCGGTTGCAGGGCGCAACGCCCGAGCCGGCCTGGGGCAGCGCGCCGGTGGTGCCTGAAGCGAAGCCGCAGGGCAGCCTGCCGACGCTGAAGATGCCGACGGCCAGGGGCTGGAGCGACGGACAGTTCCCAGTGGCGGCGCCCGGGCTCAAGGTCAATGCGTTCGCGACCGGCTTGAAACATCCGCGCTGGATCAACGTGCTGCCCAACGGCGACGTCCTGATTGCCGAGTCGAATCAGGTCGCTGGTCCCGTCAGGAGCGTGTTCAGCTACGCGATGCAGGCGACGATGCGCCGCGCCCGCGCGCTTGGCGTCAGCGCCAATCGCATCACGCTGCTGCGCGACCGCGATGGCGACGGCATCGCGGAGACGCGCGAGATCTTCATGGAGGGACTGAACCAGCCGTTTGGCATGGCGCTGGTGGGCGACACGTTCTATGTCGGCAACACCGACGGCGTGGTGGCCTTCCCGTATGTCGCGGGCGCCGATCGCATCACGGCGCCGGGGCGAAAACTCGTTTCCTTCAAGCCCGCCGGGCATTGGACGCGGAGCCTGCTGCCGAGCCCCGATGGCCGAAAACTCTATGCCGGGGTCGGCTCGTCCAGCAATATCGCCGAGAACGGCATGGCGGTGGAAGAAGGCCGGGCCGCGATCTACGAGTTCGATCTCCCAAGCGGCAACAGCCGCATCTTTGCCGGCGGCCTGCGCAACGCGGTGGGCATGGCATGGGAGCCATCGACCGGCGTGCTCTGGACCGTGGTCAACGAGCGTGACGGAATCGGCGACGAGACCCCTCCGGATTATCTGACCTCGGTCCGCGACGGCGGCTTCTACGGCTGGCCCTATTGCTACTGGGGACAGACGGTGGACGACCGGGTGCCGCAGGATGCGAGCATGGTCGCAAAGGCGATCAAGCCGGATTACGCGCTCGGCGGCCATACCGCTTCGCTCGGCCTGTGCTGGCTGCCGGCCGGCACGCTGCCGGGTTTTCCCGACGGCATGGCGATCGGACAGCACGGCTCCTGGAATCGCAGCACGCTAAGCGGCTACAAGGTCGTGTTCGTGCCATTCGCGAACGGCCGGCCTTCCGGGCCGCCGCGCGATATTCTGTCGGGCTTCCTCGCGCCCGACGAGCGGGAGTCCTATGGACGGCCGGTCGGCGTCACGCTCGGTCCCGACGGCTCTCTTTTGGTCGCGGACGATGTCGGCGACGTGATCTGGCGCGTCACCGGCGAGCGGCAGGGCTGAGCGCGTAGGGCGAATGCTGCCCATACCTTGTGAAACACTGCAGGCGCAAGATATCGTGTTGCAACGAAACGAGTCCCGGACAGCATCAATTGTCGCTCGATATTGAAGCCACCGAAGGGTTCAGCGTGAAGCGCGCCGCATTTGCCGCCACCATCGGCAATATGCTGGAGTTCTATGACTTCATCACCTACAGCTTTTTCGCGATCGAAATCGGACACACTTTCTTCCCCGCGCACAGCGAATACGGCAGCCTGATGCTGTCGCTCGCGACTTTCGGCGCCGGTTTTGTCACGCGTCCCATTGGCGGCATCGTGCTCGGGATCTATTCCGACCGGGTCGGCCGGCGGCCGGCCATGCTGTTGAGCTTCGCACTTATGGGCGTTGCGATTCTCGCGCTCTCGCTCACGCCGTCCTATAACGCGATCGGCGTTGCCGCGCCTGTTATCGTGATCGTGGCGCGCATGGCGCAGGGATTTGCGCTGGGCGGCGAAGTCGGGCCGACCACGGCCTACCTGATGGAGATCGCCGCGCCGGAGCGGCGGGCGCTGGTGGTGTCATGGCAGCCGGCGAGCCAGCAGATCGCGGCGACCGCCGGCGCCCTGGTCGGCGTCATCCTCAGCAAGACGATGGCGCCCGAGGCGCTCGACGCCTATGGCTGGCGCATCGCCTTCCTGATCGGGGCGCTCTGTCTGCCGTTCGGCCTCTGGATGCGCCGGACCCTGCCGGAGACGATTACCCGAGAGGAACGCGGCGCCGACACGAACCAAAGCTCCGGTCATCTAAAACTGGCGCGCCGCTACATCCGCGTGATCGCACTCGCCCTGATGATCCTGGCGAGCGGCACGATTGCGACCTATGTCACGCAATACATGACGACCTATGCCAAGAACACGCTGCATGTGGCGCCAACGCTGGCGTTTGCGGTGTCGCTGGTGAGCAATGGGCTGGGTATCGCGGGCGCCTTGCTGGGCGGCTGGCTCGCCGACCGCTTCGGCCGCAAGCCGGTGATGATCTGGCCCCAGCTGGTTACGCTCGCGCTGACCTATCCGACCTTCCTGTGGATCGTGCAAGCGCCCGGCGCGATGTCGCTGCTGCTCGGCTTCGGCGCCTTGTCGCTGATCGGGTCGCTGCCGTTCACCGCCTTCTATGCCACCTTCACCGAGGCGCTGCCGCAGGAAATTCGCGGCGGGGTGTTCGCCACCATCTATGCGCTTGCGATCGCAACCTTTGGCGGCACCGCGCAGCTCGTTGTCACCTGGCTGCTGCATATCTCGGGCGACCCGCTGGCGCCGTCGTGGTATCTCCTGCTGGCGGCGACCGTCGGACTCCTCGCGATGAGCCTGATGCCCGAGACGGCACCGGCGTTTCGTGACAAGGACCCCCGCTGAACCGCTTCCCGCAACCAAGGCTCGTCTCATCGGCACGCGCAAACGACGGAAGGAGCAATCGATGCTCGGGGTTGGAATTCTGGGCGCGGGATTTTTCGGTACCTATCACGCGCGGGCGGTGGCAGCCCTCGAGGGCGCCCGCGTCGTCGCGGCGTGCGCGGAAGAGTTGCCTATTGCCGAAGCCTTCACCGCGGAACATGGCGGCACGCCCTACGGCGATTGGCGCGCGATGCTCGACGACCGGTCCGTCGACGCGGTTGCGATCACGGCGCCGCATCATCTGCATTGCCAGCTGGCGGTGGCGGCGCTGCAGGCCGGCAAGCATGTGCTCTTGGAAAAGCCGATGGCGCTGTCGGTTGCCGAGTGCAGCGGCATTATTGCTTCCGCTGGAGGGGGCCGCGCCAAATTGATGATCGGACAGATCATGCATTTCGTGTGGCCTCACCTCGTGGCGCGCGAGATCCTCGTTCGCGGCGATCTGGGCAAGCCTGTCACCGGATCGAGCTCGCTCAAGAAGACCTGGATGGAGTCCAACCGGCGGGGCTGGCATCTCGATCCGGCAACCGGCGGCGGCATGCTGATGACGGCCGGCATTCACGCGCTGGATCAGCTGGTATGGCTGATGGACGGTCGGGTCAGTTCCGTTTCGGCTTCCGTCAGCACGTCGTTTCACGATCAAAAGGCCGACGACTGCGCCATGATGCTGTTGCGCTTTGCCGACGGCCGGTTCGGACAGGTCGCCAGCATCGGTTTCCGCGATGGCGGCGGCACGTTCGATATGGACCTGGTATGCGAGAAGGGCACGCTTCGGATCGACGTCGATCGCGGTGTTGCCATCGGGCGGGACGGCCAATGGTCCGAGGTGCCGAACTCCCGCGACCCGCAGTGGATGCAGAACGCCGTTATCAGGGAATGGCAGGCGATGGTCTCCGCCATCGATGATGACACCGAGGTGCCGGTGTCGGGCGACTACGGCCGGCATATCGTCGCGTGCATCGATGCGTCCATGATCTCGGCGCGCGAACGCCGGGACGTCAGCGTCGCGGCGTGACGGCCGGTTTGCATTGATCGCTATCGACGGCGTCGGTACTCTATGCCCCGTCGCATCTGACAAATCCGGTGTTATAACAAGCCCAGCGTTAAACCTCATTCGAACTCGCGAGTGCATCATGCCCATCGTCAACCGCATCGCCGCCCTCACCGACGAAATCGCCGGCTGGCGTCACGATTTCCATGAACATCCGGAGCTGCTCTACGAGGTGCATCGCACGGCCGGAATCGTCGCCGATCGCCTGCGGGAGTTCGGTTGCGATGAGGTGGTGACCGGCATCGGGCGTACCGGGGTGGTCGGCGTCATCCATGGCCGCAACAACAGTTCCGGCCGCGTCATCGGCTTGCGCGCCGACATGGACGCGCTACCGATGGAAGAGATGAGCGGCGTGCCCTACGCCTCGAAAATACCGGGCATGATGCATGCCTGCGGCCATGACGGCCATACCGCCATGTTGCTCGGCGCCGCCAAATATCTCACCGAGACCCGCAATTTCGACGGCACCGCGATTATGATCTTCCAGCCCGCCGAGGAAGGCGGTGCCGGCGGCAAGGCCATGGTCGATGATGGGCTGATGACGCGCTGGGGCATTCAGGAGGTCTACGGCCTTCACAACATGCCCGGCCTGCCGGAAGGCCATTTCGCCCTGACACCGGGCCCGATCCTCGCCGCGGCCGACTTCTTCGAGATCGTGGTGCACGGCAAGGGCGGCCATGGTGGCTCCGGCCCGCATTTGGCGATCGACAGCGTGCTGATCGGCTCGGAAATCGTCGGCGCCCTGCAATCGATCGTCGGGCGCAACGTCGACCCGATGAAGACGGCCGTGATCTCCGCCTGCACCTTCCATGCGGGCACCGCCCCCAACATCATTCCCGCGACCGCGACCATCACCGGCACGGCGCGCACGTTCGAGCCCAAGATACGCGATCTGGTGGAACGCCGGATAGCGGAGGTCGCCAGTGGGATCGCGCGCGCCTATGGCGGATCGGCGGAGACGAATTACAAGCGGCTGTATCCGCCGACCATCAATCACGAGCGCGAAACAGCGATCGCGGCGGACATCGCGCGTGACGTCGCGGGAGCCGACCGCGTCAACGACCGCGCCACGCCGCGCATGGCCGGTGAGGATTTCGCCTTCATGCTGCTGGAACGCCCGGGCGCCTTCATCTTCCTCGGTATGGGCGAGGGAGAGATGTGCCATCACCCCGCCTACAAGTTCAACGATGCGATCCTAGGTCACGGGGCATCGTATTGGGTGCGAATGATCGAGAAGACGATGCCGGCCAGTTGAATCGATGCAGGACGTCGCTGTTCACTCCGACTTCTCGATATTCCAGAACACCGGCGTAGCCGGTCCGCCGAGCACGCCGGTGAGCGATTTCCGCCACGCGCTGGGCTGGAGGAATTGTCCGAGCGGGATGAGAATCACCTGGTCATAGACTTCCTTCTGGATGTCGGCGGCGATCTTCTTCCGCTCCTGCGGCGACAGCGAACGCGCAAAGGCGTCTTTCAACTGTTCGATCCTGACGTCTTCGGCCCAGCCGAACCAGCCGCCATTCTTGCCTTTGCCGCCGATGGCGATGCTGGCCATCGGATTCGCAGCATCAGCGCTGACGAAGTTGGTGAAGAACATGTTCCAGCCGCCTTCGTTCGGCGGCTTCTGGCTGGCGCGGCGGGAGACCACGGTCTGCCAGTCGGTCGCCTGCAGATCGACCTTGAAGCCGGCTTCGCGCAGCAACTGCGCCGCGACGATCGGCTGCGCCTTCAGCGGCACCACATCGCCGGGCGCCAGGATGACCACGGGCGTGCCGTCATAGCCTGACGCCGCGAGCAGCTTCTTCGCTTCCGCCATGCCGTTGCCCTTCACCAGCGGCTCCGAGCCCGCATCCGTGGCCAACGGCGTGTCGCAGATGAACAAGGCACCGCAGATCCGGTAGTATTCGGGATTGCCGACCAGCGCATCGAGAACGTCCTTCTGGTTCAGGGCCATGAAGGCGGCGCGGCGCACCTTGACATTGTCGAACGGCGGATAAAGGAAGTTCATTCGCCCGCCGGTCAGGAAACCGAACTTGTTCAGGGTTTCGACCTTGATATCGCTGTTGGCCGCCAGCACAGGCAGGATATCGAAAGCCGGAACTTCCATGAAATCGATATCGCCCGAAATCAGCGCATTCACCGCGGTTTGCGCGTCCGCCATCGTGATCCATTCGACGCGGTCGACCTTCACGACCTTGCCGCCGGCGGTCCAGCTCGGCGGCTCCTTGCGCGGGACATAATCCTTGTTCTTCTCATAAACGGCCTTCACGCCCGGCTGGAATTCGGCCTGCACGAACTTGAAGGGGCCCGAACCGATCTGTTCCTTGATTTGCTGGCCGGCCGGCGTTTCCGCCAATCGCCTGGGCATCATGAACGGGACATAGGACGAAGGTTTTGCGATCGACTCCAGCACCAGGCCGTAAGGCTCCTTCAACTTCAGCGTGATCGTCCTGGCATCGGTCGCCTCAAGGCTGGCGGTGAAGTCCATCAGCTTCTGGCCCATGCCATCGTTTCGGCCCCAACGCTTCAACGATGCCACGCAATCTTCCGCCGTGACCGGCGCGCCGTCATGCCAATTCAATCCGTCGCGCAGCGTGAAGGTATAGGTGAGCTTGTCGTCGGAGACCTTCCAGTCCGCCATCTGCGGCTGGACCTTGAAGTTCTCGTCGAGCGCCAGCAGCGTGTCGTAGACCATGTAGCCGTGATCGCGCGTGATGTAGGCGGTGGTGAATCCGGGATCTATGATGCGCAGGTCGGAATGCATCACCGCGGTAATGGTCTTGGCCTCCGCCGCGGGCTGCGCGGCGAACCAGGCTGCGAGCGCGCCCGCGACCAAAACCAGAAGACCTCGGGGAGGAAGTTTCATGGCGCTCCTGACAACAACAAGAAGTTGTGTAACTACCGTGCTCGGGGAAAGGGTCGCAGCTCGAGCCTAGCACGGATCGGTGCCTATGGAGAACGAGCCGGGCGTATTTGCGGAGTTCCTCATCCTCGAAGCCGAATGAGCTTCCTCACGTCAATCGTGCACGGAAGATATGCGCGCCGGCAGAGGTTGTTGCCGGTCTGGAAATCTGCCTCTATGGGCGCCGCGACGGCTTGCGCTGGCATTTGAGGAATACGGGAGTGACGGGATGGCTGGTCTGGTAATCACGGGTGGCCGGGTGGTGGATCCGGCCAGCGGGATGGACGCGATCGGCGATGTGGCGGTGCTGGATGGCCGGATCGCCGCTGTCGGCAGCGGGCTTGGCGGCGCCGAGTGCTCGATCGACGCGACCGGACTGGTGGTCGCTCCCGGCTTCATCGACCTGCACGCGCACGGCCAGTCGATCCCGGCCGACCGCATGCAGGCGTTCGACGGGGTGACGACGACGCTCGACCTCGAAGCGGGCGTGTTGCCGGTCGCGTCCTGGTATCGGCGCCAGGCCGCCAAGGGACGCGTGCTGAACTACGGCGCCTCCGCCAACTGGGCGTTCGCGCGCATCGGCGCCATGACCGGCTCCAACTCGGAAAGCTCGCTGCAGGGGTTCGGCGCTGCCATGCGCGATCGCCGCTGGATCGACAATGTGGCCAGCGAGACGGAGGTGGCCGCCATCCTCGAGCGCTTGGCAGGCGGGCTGAACGAGGGCTCTATCGGCATCGGCATCCTGAACGCCTATGCCCCGGGTGCCGGCGTGCAGGAATTGACCGCGGTGTGCCAGCTGGCGGCGGCGCATGCGGTGCCGACCTTCACCCACGTCGCCTACATGGCCCGCATCGACCCGGAGAGCGCCGCGGAGGCCTATGTCCGCCTGATCGGCTATGCCGGCGCTACCGGCGCGCACATGCACATCTGCCATTTCAACTCGTCCAGCAAGACCGACATCGAGCGCTGCGCCGCATTGGTGGCCAAGGCGCAGGCGCAGGGGCTCCCGATCACGGTCGAAGCCTATCCCTACGGCACCGGTTCGACGGTGCTCGCAGCGGCGTTCTTCAGCGACCCCGACTTCGAAGCGCGCAACGGCACCGGCTATGATACGGTGCAGCGGGTGCACGACGGCCGGCGCTTCCACGACCGCGAGGAACTGCTCGCGGCACAGGCCGCCGAGCCCTCCACGCTGGTGCTGTGGCATATCCTGGATATCGAGAACAACGCGCACCATCGCGACCTGCTCGATATGTCGGTGCTGTATCCCGGCGGCGCGATTGCGTCGGACGCCATGCCCTGGACGATCGCGAACGGCAAGGTTTACACCGGCGACGCCTGGCCGCTGCCTGACGACGCGACCTCGCATCCGCGTTCGGCGGGTTGCTTCACCCGCTTCATCCGCGAGTGGGTGCGCGAGCGGCGGACCGTGTCGCTGCTGGAAGGCATCCGCAAATGCACGCTGATCCCGGCGGAGATTCTTAGCCCCAGCACGCCCGCGATGCGCGCCAAGGGCAGGCTGCAGGTGGGCGCCGATGCCGACATCGTGGCGTTCGACTACGAGACGCTCACCGACCGGGCGACGTTCTCGGCGATGAATCGTGCCTCGGAGGGCGTGCGTCACCTGGTGGTCAGCGGCCATCCGCTGATCACGGACGGCGTGCTGGATGTGGCGGCGCGGCCGGGCCAGCCGGTGCGTCGGCCCACAGCCGGGGGCTGAAATGTCCGTCCCGGTTATGCTGGTGACCGGTTTCCTCGGGGCGGGCAAGACCACGGTCGTGAACCATCTGCTGGCGCACGCCGGAGGCAGGCGAATTGCCGCCGTCGTCAACGATTTCGGCGCGATAAATATCGATGCGGAGCTGATCACGGGCGCCACTGACGGCGTGGTGAGCCTGAGCAATGGCTGCATCTGTTGCTCGCTGCAAAGCGACCTGCTGCGCACGCTGGCCGGCCTGCTGCGACGTGATCCGCGCCCCGAACTCATCGTGATCGAAACCAGCGGCGTGGCCGATCCGACGGACATCGTGCGCAACCTCATGGACCCGGTGATCTGGCGCGAGGCGCCGCTGGAAACGGTGCTGTGCGTGGTCGACGCGACGACGCCCGCGACCATGCTGGATGATGCGCTGCTGCGATCCCAGATACGGGCGGCCGACGTGGTGGCGCTGAGCAAGGTCGACCTGGCGAACGCGGCCGACCAGGCGCGGGTGCGCGATGCTATCCGCGCGATCCGTCCGGCGGCGGTGTTGGTCGATGCGCCGCATGGCGAGATTCCCGCAGCGCTACTTTTTCCCTCAGACGTGGATCGTGCGCCTGTGACGCGCGAGCCGGGGCGGCCGCGGCCGGCGGCGGACCGGTTCGAGACGCTGAGCTGGACGTCGGAACAGCCGGTGTCGTTGCCGCGATTACAGCAGGCGATCGGCCGGCTCGCGCCGAAACTGGCGCGGGCGAAGGGGCTGTTCGAACCCGTGGAGCAGCCCGGCAGGTCGATGGTGTTTCAGTTTGCCGGCGGGCGGGCGACGCTGGCACCGGCCGGGACGCCGACAGCGGGAATGCCGCGGACACGGATCGTCTTCGTTGCCGAGATCGGCGTGCTGTCGCGCGCCGAGATCGACAGCATCATGGAAGGATGCGTTGAGACCGAGGCGAAGTGAAGCAACGCTTTCTGGTCGCGATGCTGCTTAGCGGAACCGCGTGGACGTCTTTCGCGGAACGGGCGTGCTGCTGCCGTCGCTTCATGTCTGTCGTTGGGGAACAGCGGACGGCAATTGTTCGCAGCGAGTATTTCGGCTTTTGACCCCGAACCTGACATCCGCCCTGATTTCCTTCACAACAAGAAAAGCCCCGGCCAAAGTCGAGGCCCTTTTGAGTCGTCGAGAGAAAGGCGATCAGTATCTGGCGACGACCGGGCCGCCGAAACGGTAGTTCACACGTACCGTGAAGATGTCCATGTCCTGTTGGATGCGGTCGCTCCGTGAAAATGTCCCAACCGGAGCGGTCAGGCCGGTGGCGGTGAAGTTGACGGTGTTCGAGCCCATGAATGCGTGACCGTATTCGCCCGCAACCGACAGGTTCGGGATAATGCCAAATTCGACGCCCACTCCGGCATAGCCGCCGACCCGGGTTTCAGATGCGGTATCGAACGCGGTTCCGGGAACGGTGAAAATACCGGTGTACTTGTCGGCCGCAACGGCGGCGCCGCCCTTGCCGTAGATCAGGACGTTGTTGATCGCATAGCCGATCTGGCCCGTGAAGAGCCCGATGGCGTTGACCCTGGATTGATCGGTCACTGCAGGTCCGAAAAACAGGCTGGGGTTGCTGCCACGGTAATTGGCCCAGTCGCCTTTTGCTTCCAGACCGAATACCCAGGCGCTTCGCTGCCAACGGTAACCAGCCTGAGCGCCGGCCATGCCGCCGCTCGCGGTGCTGCGGCCTTCGTGAACTGCAGGAGCAATGACCGTCACTATTCCTCCACCCCCAATACTCGTGGCGTCCCAGCACTTGCGAGCCCAACCGCCGCCGCCATCGACACCAATGTAGAAGCCGCTCCAATCATAAATCGGCGCAGCAACGACGGCCGGTGCTTTGGTGTACATCCGGGCCGGAAGATCGGCGGCTGACGCCGCACCGATGCCGAACAAAGTTGCCGCCGCAACGGTTACCGAGAGGATCGGCTTTGAAATGCGCATAATATCCTCGTCAAGTCAGTTTTTGATTTTGATACTCGCTCACTATAAGCCTGCCCGGCAGCCTGCTCGATTCCCAAATGGAACCAACATCTCGATTTGACCCAGGTGTTGCGGAGTACCACCGGTTCAGCGCAGCGCGTAGGGCGGATTGGAGCTGAAGGCGTAATCCGCCGATCCAGACCTTGAGAACTCCGGCGCCTTGAAGGACCGTCGCCTCGGCGACCGCCGATTATCGCGGGTTGTCGAGTCGCTCGTTAGCAAAAGATTTGCGTAGCGCTATTGGTCGTCCAGGCAAGACGGCGGATTACGCCTTCGGCTCCAATCCGCCCTACGGCTCTACAAGCCGGCTCTACCGCCCAAGGGGACGCCGCAACCGCCAGGCATTAATCTTCCTTGCCGGCCGTGGTCTTTTGCCCGCGGCCCGGTCGCCACACCGGATCCGGGCGAGACCACAGCACCGGGTCGCGGATCGCTTCGGCCAAGGCCTCGGCCTGCACGCGAAGGAAACGCGCGCCCTTTTCGGCTGACGCGGTCCGCGGGTCGCCCCAGGTGCCGGTGATCGGCGCGCGTTCGGAGAAGGAATAGAACCGCGAGAATCCTGCCGGCGGTCGGATCGGGGATGGCGCCTGCTGCATCGCCTCATCGAGCTTGTGCTCTTTCACGATGTCCCCCGCGATCGCCATCATGACCGAGGTTTCGCCCTCGCAAGCATGTTTCGGAGCGGTGTCGGACTCGAAGATCGCCGCGATCTTCGCGGGCGCCAGGAACCATGGCGTCGTGGCCACGATTGGAAAGTCGTAGGCCACCGCCAGTTCGCGCGATGCCACCGCAAGCGGATCGATATTGCCGCCATGGCCGTTGACGATCAGCAAGCGGGCAAAGCCCAACGCGCGAAGCGACCGCACGATGCTTTCAAGGATCGCGCGATAAGCGGCATAGTCCACGCTGATCGTGCCGCCGAAAGGCAAATGATGCTCGCTCAAACCCAGCCAAAGGCCGGGCAACACCGCGACCGGTACCAGATTTGAATCCTCCGCCACCAACCGGGCGGCCGCAATCGCGGCGGCGCTGGCGCTCGCGGTATCGGTGATGACAGGCAGATGCGGGCCATGCTGTTCCAGCGAGCCGGCGGGCAGGATCGCCAGCGCCCCCTCGCGCGCGGCGATCTCGCGCAGCTCCGGCGCGGTCATGCGTGCCCATTCGACTTCAACGCTCATGGCGATCTCCGAAATGATCTGGATGGAGGGGATTGCACGCCAGTCCTGGATGGCTGCGGCGGCGTGTCTGCCCCGGCCGCCCCGAGTGCATCGTCGATGCGGCGTAGCACGTCGTCGCGGAGTTCGCCTGCGCGCACCACACAGGCGCGGTGTTCGGCGGTGAGAATGGCGATTTCGCGTTCGCCCGGCGCGTCGTTCGCCCCAGCCAACCTGGCGCCGGCGCGCCGGCTTTCCGCGTCGTAGCGGCGATGGTCGAGCAGGCTGACCGTCTGTTCGAGTTCATGCAGCGCGGCAAGTACGGCTTCGTCGCCCTCGCCCGGCAGCTGCATGATCGCATCGCGCAACACGTAGCGCGCCATGGTGTGACTGCAGGCGAGGTTTGCGACACGCACAACCTCGGAGCAGAGGCCGACGCGCGCAAAGCCGGAAGGGCTGCGCGTGCTCCGCACCGGATCGCCGTCCGGACCGGCCGGAATGCTTTCATGCGCCATGCCGCACGGCGAGGAGCGCAGCGCCTCGACACGGCGGCGGAGCGCAATCAGGGCTTCTACTTGAGGCGCCATCGACAGCCTGCCAGAAACAAAGAGGATGAGTACACGCAGAATGTTCGCAAGTTTTATTCTGAATGTGGCAATTTAGCGCGCCCGAAGCGCTTCGCGCCGTCTGGTTATCTTATTAAAATCAATAGATTACATAACAGAATAAGAGTCTCGTTGGACAATTTGTTGGACGTTTTTTACGTAGTACCCACTGGATAGATGACCGTTGTGGACTACCGGCGGTTCATTCGCAGTGTGCTGATTTTCAAAGGCTCGGCGGCAAGCGCGAAAGTTAGGTTGCGCTGAGAGGTTTCTTCGTGCTCGCGTAACGCTGCGATGATGGTGGCGTGATCGGTCGTAAAAAGTAGTTTCTGGTCAAGGCATGCATCAACCTCCTCCTTAGACCGATCCGGAGACACGAGGCCGAAGGTCAGGATATTGCGAACCATTGGATCGACTTTGATGCCAGGCTTCGTCGCGCCGGTCGCGCCGATGTCCGGATCGACGCGCCAATAGTCGTCGCGATCGAAAAAAATCATCGGCGTCAGTTGTTTGAGTTTTTTTACGTAGTAGTTTCGCTCAACATCTTGGAAAATTTCGCGGATCGTGCCGCCGCCACCGCGACCGTAAATGATGCCCGCACGCGAATTGTTGACAAGCGCTTCTTCGCGCAAGCTGTTTTGAAAATACTTCGCGTAATGTGTGGCAAACGGCATCGTCGGCTCGGCTCCATAGATCCACGTGGGAATTGCCAAGCTCACGGGCAGGATGGCGGGCGCTTTTGCCCGGACCTCAAGCGATATTTTTAGCCAATCGCGCGCCTGCGCAATTGCGCCCAACTTTTCCTCTTTGATCGTCCAGTCCGCCGCAAAGAGTTCATCGAGTTCCGGGGCTTTTGGGACCTTGCCCATCTGGGCGATCGCATCGTCGAGCGGTCCCGCCGTATCAAAGGACGAGAATGCTACTCCTAAATGCCCCGCTTCCATCACGCCGGGGCCACCTCCCGTGACGAGTAGAAAATGCGCCCGCGCTAGGTCGCGGGCGAGATGAGCGATCGCCGCGTAGGCGGGGTGGTTTCTTGGAAGGCTGTGTCCTCCCATGATTCCCACCAGCGGTCGCTGAACGGTCTTCAGGAAGCCGCGCAACGCATCGGCCATTGCGGCATCATGCGCTGCTTGCTCAGCGCTGATTGCGAGAGAGGCGGGTAACGGCCCGCCATTTGCAACGAACTCCCGGTAAATCGAGAAGTCGTGCGAGAGCGCGTAGCCCATTGGGTCCCATGGGTTGAATCCTCCCAATAAATCCTCGGCGGTGTAGAGCTGATGCGGGATCGTGACGGACATAGTAAACTCTCCGAGCTTTATCGCGGCAATTCGACGCGCGTTATATGCGCGACGCACGCATTGCGCGAGTGCCATATTCGTGCATGATGCCGCGGGCTAACGAGGGCTCAAGTTACGATCAAAGCCTATGCGAGCGCGTGCCGCAGCGCTACAGGCCTCGAAATTTACGGCTTGAACGCCACAACACGGAGTTTTCACACAGTCTGCAAGAATAATAATGAGACAGGCAAAAGAGCCGGATCGGGCGCGCCCTATGGAGCGGCCCTGTGGCGCGGCGGAATCAAAACCAGAGCGGAGGAAAAAATGTCCGATCCCATCGAGGCGAAAGGCGGCGCAGGCCCGGCGCCGGGTTACACGCCGGCCGGTGGGCCTCGTTTAGCCGAGTTCCTGGACGGCCTACCCGTGACGACCCGCTGGATCCACCATCATCGCATCGTCTGGCAGACAGGGCAGCAGAACGCTCCGGAAGGCCAGGGTCCCATGGCCGAGACGCATTGCAGCGCCTTCATCGCCGCGGTCGCCCTCATGCTCGACATCTACCTCTTGCGCCCTCCCCATCACAGCCAGGAGTTGCTCGCCAACGCGCAGGCCGCTTGGCTCGCGGGCGAGGCGACATATCCCGGCCCCACGGCCGCGGACTCAGGCTGGATCGCGCTCGGCTCGAGCGGAACCGCCGGAGCCCTCAAGGCCGCAGTCGAGGCCGCTAATTTGGGGCGGCTCGTCGTCGCCGTCTACAAGGCTCCGCCGGTTAAAAAGTCGGACGGAAAGCTGCATCAGATTCCCGGCCACGCCTGCATCGTTCGTCCGCAGAGCGCAGCGGTCGTCGGCGACGACGGCCCGCGCGTGATGTCCGTCGCCGACGTCAACCGGCCCGATACAACGATGCGAACGGCGTTCCACGCGCATCCCGAAGCGTGGCCGGACCGCATAGGGCTCTATGCGCATCGGACCGATCTCGAGGAAGACTCGCACTGAGCGGGTGTAGTTGCAGCTGCGTTCGCCAAGCCGCAAGCCGAGGCGCGGAGCGACTCGACACGGCGGCGCAGCTCAATCAGGGCTTCTACTTCAAGCGCCATCGACAGCCTGCGAAAACGGAGGAAAAGAAATTAGCATGGCTGCACGCTTTATCGCTGCCACCTAATGCTACCACCGGCAATATGAACTCAACAACCTGCGCATCGCCTATAGCCACGGGCGCGTTTTCGCTCAGGCGTTTGGGCTTGATGGCCCCGCGGCGGCGGTTCGCTGCCGCACGGCGGGAAGAACCTTGCGGCCAAGAAGCTCGATGCTGGCGAGGATCTCGTCCTGGCCCATCCCCGGCCAACTCACACGCATCGAGAGGTGGTTGATACCGCAGCGATGCTGGGCGACCAGCATATCGATGACGCTTGCGGGCGCGCCCACCGCAAAACGCTTGGACGCCAGCGCGCGGAACTGTTGCTCGGGGGCGGCGTTCAGATCGAGCGTGAGTCCCTCCAGGCCCCACGACACATAGGATTTGTATTTCTCCATGAGAAACGGGGCCGAGCGGCGGATCGCGGTATCGTCATCGGCCGCGCAGCCCACCTCGAGCAGTCGGCAAAAATGCTCCCCGGGCGGCAGCTTGGTCGCGGACCGCGCGGACTTGAACTTCGATATCTGCGCGTCGAGTTGGTCGAGCGTGACTGTCGGCACCGAAAGCAAGCCGTCGCCGATCCTGGCCGCCCTCGCGATGGCCGCGTCCACTTGCGCGCCAATAAGGATGGGCGGGCGCGGCGCCTGCAGCGGGCGCGGTGCAATGGCGGCGTCGCTGAATTGCCAGTGGCGTCCGGAATGCGTGACCCGGTCTTCGCTCCACAGCCGCCGGATGATCTCGACGGCCTCAATGAACCGGCTCACGCGCTCCGACACGGGCACCCCGAATATCTGGAACTCCTCGGGCCGATAGCCGAGTCCGACGCCAAGCAGGAACTTGCCGCCGGTGATGACGTCCAGAAAGGCACCGGCTTCCGCCAGTTCGACCGGATTGTGCAGCGGCAGCAACGTGACGTTGGTCCCGATCCACAGGCCCTCGGCTTCCCCGGCGAGCCGATGCAGCAGCGGCAGCTGTGGAAAGAAGTGGAAGCCCGGGGTGATGTGGTGCTCGCCGGCCCAGATCGAGTCGAACCCGAGCGAACGAACAAGGCGCACTTGCTCCACCGTTTCGGCGAAACGACGGGCAGGATCATCGCCTGCCGGGTGCTGCGAGTTCAGGTAGATGCCAAGCTTCAATGCCATGTTCCCCGCCATCGTGCCGTGTTCGGCGACCACGGTATCACATCTCGCGACGCGCTATCGCGAGGGGTGAACTTCAGGACGGCAACAAAAACGGGACGATGTCGCTGCGGTCGATTTGGGGCGCAAATGTTTGGCTGCACATTGATTTTGGGAAGGCGCGGCGCGCGCATCGAGCGCGCAATCGGCTGTGTTGGAGGTGCCCGGTTCTGTACGAAATGGCGCGCCCGAAGAGATTCGAACTCCTGACCCCTGGATTCGCTATTCTAGGGCGACGGCCCGATGGCGACTCCGTGGGGAGCCTTCTCAATTGTTAGCGTCGCCGACACATTGTTGGCGGCCGTGTCGATTACCCAGACAGTGCCGAAATTACCGGCTTGATCCTGGCCCGCCGCATAGACCTTCTTGCCGTCCGGCGTCATGGCCAGCCCTATCGGGTTATGTAACCCGGCGACCGTTGCCACCACCGTGTTTGAAGCCGTGTCGATCACAGAAACCGCGTTGTTGTTGTTCGCCACATAAACGCGCTTCCCATCCGGAGTGATGGCCATCCCCGAGGGCCCGGACACCCCGCTGACGTTCGCCACCACCGTGTTGCTGGCCGTGTCGATCACCGATACAGCAGCGAGTTCCCCCACGTAAGCGCGTTTCCCATCCGGGCTTACCACGACCATTGGGGAACCGTTCGTCGACGGGGCGCCGCCAACCGGGATCGTTGCGAGTGTAGAACCGGGGGCGGTATTGATAACCGAGACATCCGGGGAAGCGCTGTTCGCCACGTAGACGCGTTGTCCATCCGGCGAAACGGCTAGCCCCATGGGTCTGGCCCCGACCTGGACCGTGGCTATCAATCTTGGGGGTCTATTTTCGCTCGCCTGGATCACCGAGACACTGTTCGAGTTGAAGTTGGAAATATAGGCGAGTCTTCCATCCGGAGTGATGGCTACGCAAGCGGGAGCAAGACCCACCGGAATAGTGCCGACCACCACGTTGCTGGCCGTACTGATCACATCAACAGAGTTGACGTCGGTGTTCGTCACGTAGACAAATTTTCCGTCCGGGGTAACGGCAAGCCCGCGCCCGTCACCGGAAATCTGGGCCGAGGCCACCACTGAATTGGTGGCCGTGTCGATGACCACGACGTCATCATGACCAGCCGTTACATAGGCGAAGGGTGCCGCCTCCGCCGGCCAGGTGCTGACACCCGTAATCACCGCCGCGGCCCAAAGAGCCGCAAAAGCTTGTTTCCGTCGCGCGCCGTTTCTTTTGTTGTTCTCGCTTTGCATGGAATCCTCCTGACCGACACACCCAACATGAACGAGTGCTGCATCGCTCGCACCGGTTCGATCGGCCAGCCCACGCGACGGCGAACTTGCGCCCTTGCTGCTGGTGCGCACGACGGACTCGCCCGACATGTCGGCGCGAAAACCGCTCGGTTACGGCGGCCTTCGAAGCGACACCTGACGTAGTACAGACGGAATATGCTCGTGCAGAGCGTTTGTGGCGTCAAGCCCCGCATCTTGTTCTGAGTCGTGACAAAATGGCGCGCCCGAAGAGATTCGAACTCCTGCCCCCCCTAGGCGTCGCCGAAAAACAAACCGAACTGCAATTTCAAACGCCCCCGAATCGTTGCTTTTGCGAATTGTCAGCAAACGGTGAAGGATCGGTGACGGGGTGAAATGCCGAGCCCCAAGCAGGCATACCTCAACGCAGAAAGCGGTACTGCAATTCTTCGAGGCCAAAAACCAGATTGAGGCCAACCCCACCCTGAATCGAAACAGGTTTCGGGCGACGAGTTGTCGCCACGACGTCGAGCCCAAGCTCGGTGATGGTGCCTGCGGTGGTCAGTTTTCCAGGTTTTCGGAGCCACCGGAAGTTTTAGCTTTATGTCGGGCACCGGACATGGTAGTTGTTTTTGTCCGTTGCGCGCCACCACCGACCGAACGCAAGCCGGACCCTTCGCGTAAGCCGAAATATCAAACTTCTGGACGGCCTCGTCGTACGAGGCCGGAATTGCCGACGCTTGCGCCCGAGGCGCCTTTAGGGGAGGCAATATGATCAGGCAGAGCCTTAGTGCGATCATCGTCATCGCGAGTGGACTATTGCTTGTGGGAACATCAGCAATTGTGCCGACTCGACAAGTCTGCGCGGCGCCGCCGGCGTTGAGTTATGCAGATGACATTGTCCCAATCTTCAAAGGCTGGTGTGTGTCTTGCCACCAGCCCGGTGGACAAGGCTATGAGACGAGCGGAGTTGATCTCACGAGTTACGCCGGTTTGATGAAGGGGACCAAATTCGGAGCGGTCGTCATTCCCGGACAACCCGACACAAGCAGCCTCATCGCGCTCCTATATGGGCGGACGTCTTCCAAAATACGCATGCCGCTCGGGCACAAGCCGTTGCCGGGTTGTGTTCTCAATAACATCTGGACGTGGATTTTCGAGGGCGCAAAAGACAACTGAGCAGCAATGTTGCTTGACCGTTGGATGTGATCCCCGGATGGAGCTGCGATGAAAGTCAGCCCCTTCGTCCGAGCAAAAGACGACAAGTCAAAGAAATTCTCCAGATTATCGAGGTTAGCACAATGAATAGACGATCCTTAGCCCGTATCGCAGGTCGCGGCGTTGTCGCTGGTGCGGCGGGCGGCATCGCGGAGATCATCTGGATTTTCGTCTATGCCTCGGTTACCGGCACAGACGCCGCGTCCGTGGCGCGAGATGTGACAACGGCAACCGGGGTCAATTTGCTGTTGCAAGGCAGCCCGGCCGCATTCGGGGTCACAATTCACATGATGTTGGCGGCGGTGCTTGGAATCGCCCTCGCCTTCTCATGGACAGCGCTCTCGCGGCGCTGGCCGACGCGGGCCAACCCCTACGCGGTTATGCCCGTTGCATTGGCCGCCGTATGGGCAATCAATTTCTTGATCATTCTGCCGCTGATCGATCCGCATTTCGTTCAGATCGTACCTTATTCCGTCAGTCTGATCTCGAAACTGCTATTCGGCGTTGCCGCAGCCGCGGCGTTGTCGCCTACCCGGCGCAAGTCGATGCCGATACCGGCGTCAAATTGAGGGCACGCTTCCATTGAACCTGCCCGTCAATCTTCAAGGAAGCATGCCAATGACCACCTTACGCAGTCTGCCTGTCGTCTTCCGGGCGCTGTTCAGCAGTTTCCTGATCATGATCGGTATCGGATATCTCACGGCGCTTTCGCTGCTGTACTTTGTCGATATCGAACCGCACAAAGCGCTTGGGCAGAGCGTTGTTGAGGGGATAAGCCAAATATATCACGGAGCGCCTCGCGGAACGCGCCTCGAGGCGGCGCTGCTGGGGCCGATGTCGAACAGATTGTCGCCTGATGACCGGACCAGGATATTTCAATGGTTGGACAGAGGCGGTCGGGCCGAAGATTTCGCCAGCGTCGCACCGATCTTCACCGCAAATTGCGCAGGCTGCCACAATCCGAAATCGGGATTGCCGATTCCACCGCTCACGAACTATGAGGAAGTGGCCAAGATCGTGCAGCAAGATCCCGGCCCCAGTGTCGCTCAGTTGGCGCGCGTGTCGCACATCCATCTGTTCGGAATCAGCATCATATTTTTGCTCACTGGCGCAATTTTTAGTCTGAGCAGTGCGCCGATTTGGCTTCGCGTCAGCCTCGTTGTCCTTCCGTATGTCACGATCGTCATGGATATCGGTTCCTGGTGGGCTACCAGGTATTTCAGTCCGATATTCGCCTATATCGTGATCGGCGGCGGAGCTTTGATGGGCCTGGCGCTGGCCTTTCAGATCTTTGTCTCACTGTGGGAAATGTGGATCGAGCCGGTGAAACGGGCATTCGGCTTCGCGGGCACCCGCTCATCCTAGCGTCGATTCGGATTTTGCGGAAATCGCCCTCGCGACGATGCCACAGCATGCAGGCATCTGACGTTTGCTGGATGGAGGCGCGGCTCTGCTGGCGTATTCCGACTCAGCCAATCAGGACGCGCAGCGCCTGGTCATTCTCGCTCGATGCGCTCCGTTTGTTGCAGAGAAACCACACTCTCGCAAATGTCGGGTTGCCGACAATGTTCCCGGTAAGGACTACGGTGCCGATCTTCCGCTGAGTCACGCTACTTCGGCAGATGATGTGCGATGCCTTTGTGGCAATCGATGCAGGTCGCGCCGCTCTTCAGCGCCAGCATCATGACTTGCGACGCCGGTGACTGCTTGTGGGGGTCCATCGAGTCGGTCGAATGGCAGTTGCGACAGGCGAGGGAGTCGGTCTCCTTCATGGTGGTCCAGACTCTCTGGGCGAGCACCGCTCGCTTCGCTTCGAACTCCTCCGGCGTGTCGATGCTTCCCATGATGTGATGATAGAGATCCGTGGTGGCCTCGATCTTGGCCATGACCTTGTAGATCCATTCCTTGGGCACGTGACAATCCGGGCAAGTCGCTCGAACGCCGGATCTGTTCTTGTAGTGAATCGTATTCTGCAACTCGGCATAGTTCGTGCGCATCTCGTGACACGAGATGCAGAAGGATTCCGTGTTGGCCAGTTCAAGTGCCCAGTTGAAGCCGCCCCACAGCATGACGCCCGCGAGGCCGCCGACAATCAGCAGTCCTGCGAGTGAAAAGCGGACGCTGGGGCTCCAGAGGACCCTCCACAACCGCCTCACAGTGCTCTCGGATGGAGTGGAAGCGGTCGATGGTTCGCTCATGCGTGTCTCCCGGGACGGGATTACTTAGGCGCGATTACTTAAATGAGGCGTAGTAGGCGGCGAGGTTCTCCATATCCTGATCGCTGAGCGTAGCCGCGATGCCGTTCATTATGGGGCTGGACTTGGCGCCGGACTTGAAGTCCTTGAGCGCCTTGAGCAGGTCGGCCTCCGGTATACCGGCCAGTTTCGGATTTGGCGCAACGCCCTCGCCTTTTTCGCCGTGGCAACCGGCGCACAAGACGGCCTTGGTCTTTCCTGCGGCGGCGTCGCTGGCTGCGTGTGCAACACCAACTACCCCGAGCCATCCGAAGACCCCGACTACGATCAATTTCTTAATCATGGTTGTAGCCCTTTCGGTTAGGCAAGAGAAATGCTTGCTAGTACCCTGAGGCCTGTTCAAGGGGCAATTCCCTTGCAGAACGATCTGGATCGATGTTCCCACTCTAAATGCTTTTTTGCAACATTGGATTGAGTAATTTTTGTTGGCTGGTCTGTTTGATGCCTCCGCAGGCGTCCATATCGTCGAAGCCACCAAGCAGGTCTACCGCGCGATTCTCGCGGCATGCGGACCCACGCGGCTAATTCCGGCGCTGGAACCGGTACTGGTGCCGTCGTCATTGCAGCGGCGGGACGAGGGTAAGATGCCGTCCCTGCGAAAGTGTTTGGTCCCGGGAGATTGGGTTGATGGAATCGGTGTAGAAGGGGCATCCGTCACATTGAGGGGCGCGTTGTGTCGTGGAGCTAGCTCTGCACGCCAATGCGATCACCGCTCCAAAGGACCCGATCCTACATCCAGCGCAGCAAGAAGCCGGTGGCGGAACTGGCGGGTGAACTCGGTGTCAGCGAGACCACGATCCATCGCTGGCGCGGCCGGACCAGGTCGGCGACCGAGATAAATTGCTCTGATGTTTTAAGGTCCACGGTTCTGCGTTCTCGATGTTAGGACTTTCGACGCCGGGCTTGCGTCTAACGGTTGCGAGGCTTCCCTCGTGGAGCGACTGCGCAGATCGTCTGTGCCTTGACAAGGCCACGTTGCAGGAAAAGCACACTCTCGCAAAAGTTGATTGGCGATAATGTTTTCTTCGCGCAACCCTTGGCCAGGGCGATATCGTTGCGTTTGGCCGAGGGAAAACGTCATGCAGCGTTCGAGAGGCGCTCTTGCTGCTGAATTTGCAGGCCATCTCGCTGGGCTGGGCTGGATTCCAGCGGCTCTCGCAGGAGCGGTTTTTTCTGTGCTGCTCGCCTTCGCGCCCCTGGTCTATGCCGGGGACCAGCGAGAGGAATCTTTTGCTGTCCATCACGGCACCGATGGTCCCGACCCGCACGCAGGAATCGCGGATTTTGCGGCGCTGACGGAGTATGTCCGGCAGATCGGCCCTGAGCCGTCAGGGCCTGTAGCAAGCCATGGCAGCCCACATCCCAATTTTGAGAATGCCGATTTTACCGCACTAAGCGAATACGCTTCCGAAATCGGGGTGGGACAGCCGTCCGATACAACGGAGAGCGACCCTGGCTGGGTTCACCCTCAAGTTGGCCGCGTAGAGGTCGCCGCCGCCCTTCCGCCGGCTTCGGCAGCCGCTGAGCGACCTGACTCGGAATTGCGTTCGCATGTCAGCGGCCATTTCGGCGATCCAGAGTTGGCTGCACTGCGTGACTACGCTCAGGAGATAGCAGGCGATTCTCCCAGGCCGGCGGATTCGACGATCCGGTTGGCGAAATCGGATAACGCATTTGACGCCTTGCGCGAGATGCTTCGAAAGCAGGCGCAACCAACTCCCGCTCCCGATGCGGTGCCGGACACCAGTCCGGCGAGACCGGTGCCACCGGCCGCAAGACAGGGTCCATCCTTCACCGATGCCCATCGAATGGGGTCTCAGACCTGTCTGTACTGTCATGCGGTCCAGGCCGAGACGTTCGGCCAGACCTTGATGGGGAGGATCAGCAAAACCCAGCCGGCGAAATTCGATTGCGAGAACTGCCACGGCCCGGGCTCGGCGCATGTTCAGGCGGTCGGATGTTCGGCCTGTCACGGCGAAGGCGGCATCACCAAACGGGCTGGAATACCAAGCCTCGTCGGACAAGACCCGCAATATCTCGCGCAGGCGATGAGGGCTTACGTGACCGGCCAGCGCCGGCACGACTTGATGAGGCTGGTACTCTCCGGTCTGGGAGAGGCGGAAATCCACAATATCGCGTCCTATTATGCGCGACAGCCGGCCGACCGGGCGAAAACCCCGCCGATAGGTGACGTCGCCGCCGGCAAGGCCGCCACCGCCCTTTGCGCCGGCTGTCACGGCGAACTCGGTATCAGCATCTCGCCTGCGTGGTGGCCGAGCCTTGCGGGCCAGGATGCGCAGTATCTCGCCGACGCAATAGGCGCCTACAAGAGCGGAACGCGCAGCAAGGTGATCGCCTGCGCCGGATGCCACGGCGAGGGCGGCATCAGCAGGAAACCGGGAATACCGAACCTTGCCGGCATAGGTCAGCAATATCTCGTGACGGCGATGAAGGAGTATGCCTCGGGTGAGCGCAGGCACGGGGTGATGAAGGCCCTCCTGTCGGGTGTCGATGACGGCCAGCTCAACAGCTTTGCGCTTTTTTATGCGCGGCAAGCTCCGGCCACGGCACAAACACCTGGACTCGGAAATCCCTCGGCCGGCAAAACTGCCGCCTCTCTCTGCACGGGATGTCATGGCGAGGCGGAAGGCAGTGTGTCAAATGCGTTTCCGAGCCTTGCCGGCCAGGACGCACGATATTTGAGTGCGGCGATCAAGGCCTACAGAGACGGGGCGCGCCACAAGATTGTTGCGTGCGCCGCCTGCCACGGTGAGCGTGGCATCAGCAACAAGCCAGGCGTTCCGAGCCTTGCCGGGCTTGCTCCACCGTACCTCGTGGCTGCCATGAAAGCCTACGGCGCCGGCCAGCGCAAACACGCCGTCATGAACGCTCTTCTCGCCGACGTCAGCGAGTCCGAGCTTAACGACATTGCCAACTTCTATGGGCGGCAAGTCCCGGCCCGGGCGGAGACCCCGCCGCTGGGCGATGCCGCCGCCGGCAAGGCCGCCAGCGCGGTTTGCGCGGGATGCCACGGCCCGCTGGGCGTGAGCGCGAATCCGGCCTGGCCGAGCCTTGCCGGCCAGGACGCAAGATATCTCGCCGACGCGCTGAAGGCTTACAAGGATGGTTCGCGCGACAACGCCATGATGAAGGGAATGGTCGCAGCTCTTGATGCGACGGCCATCGACAATATCGCAACCTATTACGCCAGCCTTGCTCCCGCGCAGCCTCCGCTTCCCGGCAGCCCACAGGCTCCCGCCTCGAGCCGTGAACCGCTCTTGACCGAGAACAAGCTGCTCGCATCGCTCGATGATCGCACCGCGGACGATATTGCGGGCTACTTTGCCAGTCTTGTGCCGGCCCGCTCGGGTCAGCCGAACGCGGTGCAAAGTCCCGCAGGCGGGCGCGAGCCGGTCGTGGTTCGCAATGGGCTGGTCGCCTCACTCGACGAGCGCACGATCAGGGACGTCGCCAGCTACTACGCCAGTCTGGCACCCGAGCAGCCAAGAGACGCGGGACGGATACAAGGGGGGCCTGTGCCCGCTCTCGTCAGTTACTCCCGACCCGCGGATGGCAGCAGTCCCGGCGGCATCGTGTCGTTCCGGAAGGACGACCCTTCCCGCAAGGTCGAACTCAACAACGCGATTTGCCTCGGCTGCCACGAGCGCGGGGAGCGGACTTACTGGAACGGCAGCACACACGAGACCCGAGCTGTTGCCTGCACCGAATGCCATACCGTGATGAGACCGGTATCGCGCAAAGCGGCGCTGAAGACCGAGATGGAAATGGATACCTGCTTCCAGTGCCACAAGGACCGGCGCGCGCAGATTCTCCGTTCGTCGCACATGCCGCTGCGCGAAGGCAAGATCACCTGCTCCAATTGCCACAACCCGCACGGCAGCGCGACAGAAGCGCTGTTGAAGGAAAATTCGATCAACGACACCTGCTACAGGTGTCATGCCGAAAAGCGCGGTCCGTTCCTGTTCGAGCACGCGCCGGTGCGGGAGAATTGCCTGAGCTGCCACGATCCGCACGGCAGCAACAACGAATACATGCTGAAAGTGTCGCGACCGCGATTGTGCGCCGAATGCCACGGCTTCGGTCATGGAGCCCTGACCAACGGGCCTATGGCCGTCGAGACATTCGGCCGCTCGTGCCAGAACTGCCATGTCGCAATTCACGGAAGCAACAGTCCTTCGGGAGCGCTGCTCCAAAGATAGGTGCCAAGTCGAACTTTGAATTGTGGAATGACCCAGCGGAAAGGCGCGCGCGAGCGACGGGATCAAGGCGATGAAGGCCACACTGAGGGTGCTTATCGCAATCGCGGCAACGTTGCTGGGCGCGCTTGCCTGGTCAGCGGGGAACCGCGCGTCGGCGGCGGATGTCGCGTTTTATCCTGCAGAACTTCCACCGTCGGCGCCGGGTTGGTGGTATCACTACTACGCAGAAACAGGCGTCCGCGAATTCCTCAACAACCCGCAGCGGGACGGCGTGACCGCACTCGGTGGCCAGAGTCTCGCGAAGTACTACGAATACAGCACGCTGAAGCCAGGTCCCTTCCTGGGAGGATGGGCATCAACCGGCAGCAACGATGGCTTGTATCAGATCGATGCCTGGGCAAAGAACGTCGGCTACAGCGACCAGCAATACCAGCTCGACGCGTCGAAGGCGGGCCGATTCTATGTCGGAATCGGTTGGGACCAGATCCCGCATGTCTACAGCACAAGCGCGCAAACCCTGTATAACGGCGTGGGCTCCACGAGCCTGACATTGCCGTCGGGATTGTCGAACCAGATGTTCGGCGACGCAGGCTGCACTCCGGGGCCAGCCGGTTGCGGTTTTCCGATAACGCCCGCCAACGCCGCCAAGCTGCAGCAGGACATTGCAAGCAATACACACCAGACCGATATCGGCATCCGGCGTGACACCGTCTCGGTGGATTATCGCTACACGCCGGATGACCATTGGGACTTCCGGGCCGACTACTCGAGCACACGGCGAACCGGCACCCAACCCGATGCAGTCCTCTTCAGCCCCTCCACCGCCGGCGTGCGGGTCGACGTACCGAAGCCCGTCTCGGATACCACGCAAAACTATGGCGCCAGCGGCGAGTATGCCGGTACCTCGTTCTGGAATCAGAAATACAACGTGAAAGTAGCCTATAGCGGTTCGACCTACACGGACAATGCCAGCTCCTACACGGTTGAAAATCCCTTCTGCCCCAGCGGAGCAGTCAACGTCGTCTGCGCGCCGTCTTTCTCTCCTTCGGCGCCCACCGCATTGATGTCCTCCTGGCCGAACAATCAGGCCAACGGCGCGTCCGCGACGACAGGTGTCGACCTCCCCTTCAACAGCCGCTACATGCAAACTATTGCCTACACCAACATGCGGCAGAACCAGCAATTTCAGCCGTTCACCCTGACGCCCTTCACCACCACCGGCGGCGTGCCCCCGGGATGGGGCGGTATTCCCGGCATTCCCGTGAACTCGGTCGCGGCCTTGCCGGCGCAGAGCCTCAACGGCAACATCAACACGGTCCTGGTCAACAACGTGATCACGACGCAAGTCACGCCCGATCTGAAGATCAAGACCAGCTATCGCTTCTACGATTTCGATAACGGCTCGCCCGAAATCAAGTTCGCCGACTGGATGCTGGTCGATGCCGTTTCAGCCAAAAGCTTCTTTGGCGCCCTTGCGCCGGTGCAAAGCATTTCGATTTCCTACAACAAGCAGAACATCGGCAGCGAAATCAACTGGCGTCCCTCGAGCGAGTGGAATCTCGGCGCGATGTACGGCTACGAGCGCTACGACTGGGTGCGGACCGACGTCAACAGCACACAGGAGAACTCAGGCAAGGCCTACGTGGACTGGAAGCCGATCGATTGGGTTACCGCCCGCGCGAGCGTGCTGGCCGCGGAGCGGCGCTACGACGATTACAACTATCTGGCATTTGTCGGCTCGGCGCAGTGGCCTGCCGGCGCCGGCGTCACTCAATACTCGACAGCCTATCGACAATTCATGTTCGACAATCGCGACCGCGTCCGGGCTCAGGCGTCGCTCGCTGTCGACGTGTTTCACAATGTCACCCTGACGCCAACCGTTGCCATCAGGGACGACGAATATCTGCTGGATCCCGCGACCGAGGTCGGCCTGAACTCCGACAGGGCCACCTCGGCGGGCGTGGAACTGGCTTGGGTTGCAAGCCCGGATACGAAGTTCGTGATGTCGTACATGCGCGATCATCAGGAGCAATTGATTTCGTCAGCCGGGCAGAGCGTGCCGCCGTTCGCGCCAACCGCCTATTACACCGCCAATGTGGTGGATACCGTTCATACATACCAGCTTGGGGTTACACACGCGGTGATTCCGAACAAACTCGATGTGGGCCTGACATATAGCTATATGTTTGCAATAAACTCGCAGCCGCTGATTTTTGCCAACGGGACGGGCCCGAGCGCCGCAACGGGGGGCCAGTTTCCCGATGTCAGCAACACCTATCAGCGTCTTGAAGCGACGGCGAAATACACGTTCGATGAGGATTTTGTTCGCAGCATGGGATGGACCGGAAAGGTCACCGCGCGACTGCTTTATGCCTGGGAAAACAACAGGGTCACCAATTGGCAGACCGACTTCATGCAGACATACATGTACTCGATCACCAGCAATGCGGGTTACATGACCTGGTTGGCCTGGAACAATCCGAATTTCAACGTCCACAGGATCGGCGCCTCGCTTGCCTTCGCGTGGTGAGAACGCAAGGCCGCAATCCCAAAGTCTATCCCGGCATCATTTGAATGACGCGTAGTAGGCCGCCAGGTTCTCCATATCCTGATCGCTGAGCGTAGCCGCGATCCCGTTCATGACGGGGCTGGACTTGGCGCCGGACTTGAAGTCCTTGAGCGCCTTGAGCAGGTCGGCCTCCGTCATGCCTGCCAGTTTCGGATTCGGCGCGATGCCTTCGCCCTTCTCGCCGTGGCAACCCGCGCACATGACTGCCTTGGTCTTTCCGGCGGTGGCGTCGCTGGCTGCATGTGCAACGCCAACTACCCCGAGCAATCCGAAGATTACGACTACGGTCAATTTTTGAATCATGGTTGTGGCACTTTCGGTTAAGCGACCAAAGACGGGGAATGCAGTTTCGGACCAACTTGACCGCCAAACGTAGCGTGGGTGATCGACACGGTCGTCCCTTGAGGACCGCTCAAGGTTTCAATCTGGGCGCCGAGTTGTTTTGCAAGTGCTTTGACGATGCCGGTTCCCAGTCCGCTTTTCGGCTGGGCAAAGACACCGTCGGGTTTCCCAACACCGTTGTCAGCGACGGAAAGCTTCCAATCGGTTCCGGAAACCTCATAGGCAACGATGATCTGTCCACCTCTTCTATCATCGGTGAATGCGTGTTTCAGTGAGTTAATGACGAGTTCCGTAACGATTAACCCGAGGCTCTCAGCGTCGCGGCAAGTCGCAATCCCACCTTCACCGACCACTTTCAGGATGAGCGGTCGGTCGTCGCCAATCATCGAATGTGAGAGAGCCTCGCAGAGCCTCGTCAAGTAAGGCTGCATTTCCATGGAGCCGATGGCTGCAGAAGCGTGGAGGTGCTGTTGCACGGCTGCAACCGAAATAACCCTGGTGTGCGCGTCCTGTAAATGACGGCGCATTTCCTCTGAATCGACTGACTTTGCCTTCAGCATAATAATGCTGGCAATAATTTGCAGGCTATTGGCGATACGGTGCTGGATTTCATCGAGCAGCACGTCCTTTTGCTGCAGCAGCTCGTCCTTTTCGCGTTCCAGCGCGCGTTTTCCGGTCACATCCTCAATGCCGAGCAAGATGATATTGGCGTGCGAACCGACCTCGTAGAACACCTTTCGCGCATTCAACAGCATCGTACGACGCCCGATGTCGGGAAAGTCGTGATCGACCTCATAGTCTTCCATTTCGCCGCGCTCGGGTATGATTTTGCCCAACAGCAAGCGAAGTTTTGGAATGTCCCACGCACCGTCGCCCAGTTCGAATAGCAGCCTGCCCTGGGTTTCGTCGCGGTTGACTTTGAAGGTCAAATAGAAGGAGCGGCTGGCGGCGACGACGCGCAGTTGTTCGTCGAGCACCACAAGAGGCTCGCGAACGGTGTCCACGATCGCATGCGCGAGCGCATAGGCGTCCTGAACGTCAGTGAACTGTTTTCTGAACATAATGGCGTCCTTACGCTCTCGCGTCCGATCGCCTACGAGAATACGGCTTCCCGCGCCTAGCGTTCGAGCCATCGCAGTACGCTCCCGGGATTCTCTGTACCGAGCGTTGATATGCGCGCTTTCGGCGACGCTACCACCGATAGCGGAGTGAATCGTGAGCAATATTGCTCATATTGGGCGTGTTCTTGCGGGCGCGTTGAGGACTTATTACCGGGTTTGGCCTTGACATCAAGCAATCCGGCTTTGCCTTGCGGATCCCCCACACCTGAAGCAGTTCAATTCCCATTAGGAGATCGTAAAATGCGCGCGCATCAGATCATGACACGGCAGGTCATCACTATCGCGGTTGACGCTCCGATCGTAGATGCGGCCAACATCATGCTGGATAAACACATCAGCGGCCTGCCGGTGGTCGATGAAGCCGGAAAGCTGGTCGGCATCGTCTCGCAACGCGACTTTATCCGGCGTGCCGAAATCGGAACGCAGCGAAAACGCGGCCGCTGGCTGAAGTTTCTGGTCGGTCCCGGCAGGGCCGCCTCCGACTTCGTACGGGAGCGGGGCCGCAAGGTGGGGGAGATCATGACTCCGGATCCTGCACTGTGACCGAGGATGCGACGCTCGAAGACATCGTGGAGCTGATGGAGCGCAACCATGTCAAACGCCTGCCGGTCTTGCGCGGAGACAAGCTGGCCGGGATCGTGACCCGCACCAATTTGCTTCAGGCCGTTGCCGGACTGACGCGCGATGTGCCGGACCCTACCGCTGACGACGATCACATTCGCAATCGCATCATCAGCTCGATCGAGAAATCCCGGCAGGCAGCTATCGTCGCGGCCGAGAATGTGACCGGCGTCACCAAGGTTCACGATCACATTTGCTGGGTCGGACCGATGGCGGGAATGTATCTAAATTCAGCAGAAGACGACAGAGCGCTGAGGGTGACCCAATAGTAGTGTCCTGATGTCAATTGATCGATCGGCCGATCTGCAATGGCAGCGGCATCTTGTGCTCGGGGATGGCTGGCGGATATTTGTCCGGCCGATCAAGCAGAATGACGATCTCATGATTCGAGATCTTCTGGCGCATGTGAGCAAAGAAGATTTACGGCTTCGCTTCTTCGATTCCATCAAGGAATTCTCGCCTCAATTCATCGCCGGCCTGATCGATATCGGCGGCCTTCACGTGACGGCCCTTGTCGCCATTGATGAAGCCAGCAGCGAGATGCTTGGCGTTGTCTGGCTGCACGCCGACGCACTCCGCAAGTCCGGCGAATACGCGATCCTGCTGAGATCGGATATCAAGGGCAAGGGCCTTGGCTGGGACTTAATGCAACTGATGATCGAGCATGCAAAGTCCGAAGGTCTGAGCCGCATAGACGGCCAGATCCTCCAGGAAAATTCGATCATGCTGAAAATGTGCCGGGAACTGGGTTTCGAGGTCAAGACGGATCTTGAGGATCGCGGCGTGTGCAACGTCGCGCTTATGCTCGAAGACTATTGACCCGCCAAGGCGCTTCAGCGCGATAGGCTCTGTCTGGGAGGACAGAGCCTCGATGATATTGCCCTGGTGCTCCCATACTCAGGAATTTGTCATGGACATCAGAATCGCAGAAAATCCGAGACAAAATCAAAGAGCTAATGGCGCGCCCGAAGAGATTCGAACTCCTGACCCCTAGATTCGTAGTCTAGTGCTCTATCCAGCTGAGCTACGGGCGCGTGTTTCGCGTGAGGTGCGGGCTTAACAGCCCGACGGCATCCGAGGAAGGGTTCGGAAGGTCGCGAAAGAGCGCTTTAGCTACCCGCTCCGGCCCGGATTGGCAAGGTCCGGGAGGCGGGCAAGCGGCCACTACGTCATTCCGGGGCGCGCGGCAGCGCGAAGGAAGGAATCTCGCGCGAATTACCTCTGGATTCCGGGTTCATCGCGTTGCGATGCCCGGAAATGACGACCTATGAGAGGGGCGTGTCGGCGGTTATTCTACGCCCGCGCCCGCTCGTTGCGGACGCTCAACAGTTCCACCGGGCGGTCCGGGATCACGATCCGGAAGGTGGCGCCGAGCGTCCCCTCGACCAGATGGATGTCGCCGCCATGGGCGCGGACCAGTTCGGCGGCAATCGCCAGGCCCAAGCCGCTGCCGCCGGGGCGGCCGGAGGTCTGGAACGCCTCGAACAGGTGGTCGCGAGCCTTTTGCGGCACGCCGGGGCCGGTGTCGGACACCTCCACGATCGCGACCGCGCCTTCGCGACGTCCGGTGATGCGGATCTGGGTCGCGGCGTCGCTGCGGGGGCGGTTTTCCAGCGCCTGCGCCGCGTTGCGCACAAGGTTGAGCAGCACCCGAAACAGCTGGTCGGGGTCGGCGTCGACCGTGAGCCCGCGTTCGATCGCGGCGATCCAGGTGATCGAGGCGTCGGCGGCGAGCCCTGCGGATTCGCGCACCTCGGCGACCACGGGCTCGATCAGCATCATGCGGCGGTCGGGCGCGGCTTCCTGGGCGCGGCCGTAGGACAGCGTCGACTGGCAGAACGCGATCGCCCGCTCCAGCGAGCGCATCAGTTTCGGCGCAAAGCGCTGCACCCGCGGATCGGGCACACTGGCCAACTGGTCCGACAACAGCTGCGAGGACGCCAGCAGGTTGCGCAGATCGTGGTTGATCTTGGAGACCGCCAGGCCAAGCGCCGCAAGCCGGCTCTTCTGATGCAGCATCGACACCAGATCGCGCTGCATGTCACTCAGTTCGCGCTCGGCGACCCCGATCTCGTCGCCGCGCTGGCTCGGCACGATGATGCGCGCCGAACTCTCCGGATTCTCGTGGAAGGCCACCAGGCTTGCGGTCAGCCGGCGCATCGGCCGCACGAACAGGAAATGCAGCGCCAGATAGACCAGCCCCGCCGTCAGCGCGCCGATCCCCATTGAGACCGCCAGCAGGTTGCGGGAAAACCGGTACATCGCCTGCCGCAGCGGCTTCTCGTCGATCACGACCTCGATGAATTGCGCGCCGCCGGGCGCCGGCCCGACCACGCGGATGGTCTGGTTGCCGCTCTCGAGCATCGTCTCGAAGGAATCGACGATCGCCGACCACGCCGTCATCTCGCGCATGTCGACGTCGTGATCGATCGCCTGCGGCAAATCGGCGCTCGCCAACAGCCGGCGCTGCTGTCCCATCTTGATGGCGACCGCGCGCGCGCCGATGCTGGTGAGGATCTGCCGCGCCAGCGAATCCGGCACCATGCCCGAGGGCGCGGCGTCGAGCACCAGGGCTGCGGTGTTGGCCGCCGCCAGCCGGTCGTTGAGCCGGTTCATCCGGAAATTGGCGATCGCGGGCACGTAGATCATCATTCCCGCGATCATCACCAGCGGAATGGTAAGCAGCAGCAGCTTGCCGGACAGGCCGAGCCGGCGCGGCGGCTTCGAGCGCGGCGTTCCGATTGCGGGCTGGTCTTCGGTCACTGACACGGTGTTTGCCTTCGACGCCTTAAGGGTTTCGAAGATGCGGTCTGCCCTGGGGACGGTCAAATTACGGATCGCTAATGTCCGGTTCCACCAGTCCCTCATGTGAGCTAGGGGCCGGCTGCCATTCTCGCAAGGAAAAACACCGCAAACATTGATATATTCGGGCAAGTCGCGGCCGTTTCCGGACGGCCCGCGCGGCCTCAATTGTGACAGGCCGCCAGATTGACGAAAACCGGTCGCTCCCGTATAAGCCGCGCCAATTGTCCGCGATGACCCGGTTCGACCGGGGCGGCTCATTTTGGGCCGGAAACGGCCCGCTTCGGGCCCGCCAGCATCACCGGACTTATCTCATTTTCAGGCATGTTTGCCCGGCCGGCGGAGAACGACCCGTGAAGCGGACTTATCAACCCAGCAAACTGGTGCGCAAGCGCCGTCACGGCTTTCGTGCCCGTCTCGCCACCGCCGGCGGCCGCAAGGTGCTGGCCGCGCGCCGCGCCCGGGGCCGCAAGCGCCTGAGCGCCTGAGCCGGGCTTCCCGGGGATTTTCACCATGGATCGGTTAAGGCAGCGGGCGGACTTCCTCGCTGTTGCCAATGGCGCGCGGGCCTCCAGCGCCGCCTTCGTGGTACAAAGCCTCGACCGAAGCGATGACGGCCCGATCCGGGTCGGCTTTACCGTCACCAAAAAGAACGGCACCGCCACCGAACGCAATCGCATCCGGCGACGGCTTCGCGAATTGGTGAAGCGGCTGGAGGCCATGGCTATGCGACCTCACACTGATTATGTGCTAGTCGGCCGCAGGGCCGCGCTTCATTCCGACTTCGCTTCCATGCTCGACGACCTCCGCGCGGCGCTGCGCCGCATCGACCGGCAGCCTCCGAAAGCGCCGTCAAGACCGACCGCAAGCCGCCAAGCGACAAGCCGCCAACCGAATTGAATGACGAGACCTTGAACGATGCTCGATAATCGCAACACCATCCTCGCCGTCATTCTGTCCGGCCTCGTGCTGATCGCCTGGCAATATTTCTACAATGTGCCGCAGATGGAGAAGCAGCGCGCCGCGCAGCAGGCCCAGACTGAAATGGCCAAATCCGAGGCGCAAGGTGGAACCGGCGCCGCGCCCGCCGCCGCAACCCCTTCGACGACGCCGCAGGCCGGCGCGATCAATGCGCCGGCGCCGGTCACGCCGGCGCAACCGGCGACGACGGCCGCCGTGGTCGACCGCGACGCCGCGATATCAGCGACCCCGCGCGTCAAGATCGAGACTCCCAGCCTGACCGGCAGCATCTCGCTGAAGGGCGGACGCATCGACGATCTGTCGCTGGTGAAGTTCCGCGAAACCGTCGATCCGGCCTCGCCCCCGATCGTGCTGTACTCGCCCTCGGGCACCGCCGAACCCTATTACGCGGAATTCGGCTGGGTGCCGTCGGCCGGCTCCACGGTCAAGCTTCCGGACGAGAAGACGATGTGGCAGCAGGAAGGGTCCGGCAGCCTGACGCCGTCGCATCCGGTGACGCTGAAATACGACAATGGCGACGGCCTCACTTTCCGCCGCACCATTTCGATAGACGAGCGCTATCTCTTCACCATCAAGGACGACGTCAGCAATGTCGGCAACACGCCGGTCACGCTCTATCCATATGCGCTGATCTCGCGGCACGGCACGCCCAAGGTTTCCGGCTACTACATCCTGCATGAAGGGCTGATCGGCTATCTCGGCGACCAGAGCCTGCAGGAATACACCTACAAGAAGATCGACGACGCCAAGACGGTCAGTTTCAAGGTCACCGACGGCTGGCTCGGCATCACCGATAAGTACTGGGCCTCGGCGCTGTTGCCCGACACCTCGGCGCAGCTTCAGGTGCGCTACTCCTCCAATCTCGTCGGCAGCATCCGGACCTACCAGACCGATTATCTGGAGGATCCGCAGACCATTGCGATCGGCGGCACCGGCAGCGCCAATGCCCGGCTGTTCGCGGGCGCCAAGGAAGCCAGCGTGGTCGGCCTCAATTTCCCGGTCGGCGGCTTCGGCGGCTACAACAAGGAACTCGGGCTCAACCATTTTGATCTGATGATCGACTGGGGCTGGTTCTACTTCATTACCAAGCCGATGTTCCTGGCGCTCGACTTCTTCTATCATCTGGTCGGCAATTTCGGCATCGCCATCCTCTTGGTAACGGTGCTGGTGAAGCTGTTGTTCTTCCCGCTCGCCAACAAGTCCTATGCCTCGATGGCGAAGATGAAGTCGGTGCAGCCGCAGCTCGCCCTGCTGAAGGAGCGCTATCCCGACGACAAGGTGAAGCAGCAGCAGGAGATGATGGAAATCTACCGCAAGGAGAAGATCAACCCGATCGCCGGTTGCCTTCCCGTCGCCTTGCAGATTCCAGTGTTCTTCTCGCTCTACAAGGTGTTGTTCGTCACTATCGAAATGCGGCACGCGCCGTTCTACGGCTGGATCAAGGATCTGTCGGCGCCGGATCCGACCAATCTGTTCACCCTGTTCGGCCTGTTGCACTTCGATCCGACGCAGATTCCGGTGCTCGGGCATTATCTCGCGCTCGGCATCTGGCCGATCATCATGGGCATCACGATGTGGTTCCAGATGAAGCTCAATCCGACGCCGCCGGATCCGACCCAGCAAATGATCTTCGCATGGATGCCGCTGATCTTCACCTTCATGCTGGCCGGTTTCCCCGCCGGCCTCGTGATCTACTGGGCCTGGAACAACACGCTCTCGGTGCTGCAGCAAAGCTTCATCATGCGCCGCAACGGCGTGAAGGTCGAATTGCTCGATAATCTCAAGGCGACGTTCTCGTTCAAGAAGGCTGAGTCGAAGACCTGACGGCGGCGCGTGCCGAACGTCGACGCGGGACGCCGATTTCCGATTCGTCATGGCCGGGCTTGTCCCGGCCATCCACGTCTTGGACATGCCGTGAAGCAAGACGTGGATGCCCGGGACAAGCCCGGGCATGACGATGAATTGGATATCTTCGCATGACCACCGAGCCCGATGCGAAGCTGATTGAACAGGGGCGAAGGCTGTTCGCGGGCGACTGGCAGTTCTTCTGGGCCTCGCCCTCGATCGAAACGCTGCCGCCGATGGCGGGCATCGAGGTCGCCTTTGCCGGCCGCTCCAATGTCGGAAAATCCTCGCTGATCAACGCGCTGACCGGGCGCAACGCGCTGGCGCGGACCTCGCACACGCCGGGCCGCACCCAGGAGCTGATCTTCTTCGAAGGCCCCGGCGACGCCGGCTTCCGCCTCGTCGACATGCCCGGCTACGGCTACGCTTCCGCGCCAAAAGCCAAAGTCGCCTCCTGGACCGCGCTGATCCATAGCTTCCTGCAGGGCCGCAGCAATCTGGCGCGGGTCTATGTGCTTATCGACGCCCGCCACGGCCTCAAGGAGGTCGATCAGGACGTGCTGAAGACGCTCGACAAATCAGCCGTGAGCTATCAGGTCGTGCTGACCAAGGCCGACCAGGTGAAGCCGGCTGAACTGGAACAATGCACAGCCGACGTCAGGGCGGCACTTGCAAAGCATCCCGCCGCGTTCCCGGAAGTGTTGGTGACATCGGCGCGGTCCGGCATCGGCATGCCGGAATTGCGCGCCGCGATGGTGCGCCTGCTCGGGGAGCGCAGCCGATGATGCGGGCCTTTCGGATTCTGATCGGTCTTGCCGCCATCATGGGCGCCGACGGCGTCATCCTGGCGGCAGCGGTGGCGCATCAGCCCGACGCCTCGCGGCTTGCGGCGGCTTCCTCGATGCTGCTGTTTCACGCCACCGCCGTGCTCGGCGTCGTGGCCCTGACCGAACGCGGCCTCCTGCATGGGCGGATCGGGCTCGCCGCCGCGTTCGGATTTGTCATCGCCGCCGCGCTGTTCGCGACCGACCTGACCTTGCGGCAATATGCCGGCCACAGCCTGTTTCCGTTCGCCGCGCCCACCGGCGGCACCCTGTTGATCGTGAGTTGGCTTGCGCTTGCCGTGGGCGCGGCCTGGCCGCGTGACCGTGACAGGCACCTGTAGCCCGGATGGAGCGAAGCGCAATCCGGGACAAGTAGCGAAAAAGGTTTCCCGGATTGCGCTGCGCTCCATCCGGGCTACGGAATCGGCAGGCACACTTTGCGCCGTGGCCGCCAATCAGATAGAACCCGCCCGACCCCGCCGACCGTGAGACCCGCTTCATGACCGACGTGCCGTATATCAGTCCGCTCGATCAGGCCCGCATCCTGTCCGAGGCGCTGCCGCACATGCAGCAATATGACGACGAAACCATCGTCATCAAATATGGCGGCCATGCCATGGGCGCCGAAGAAACCGCGAAAGCGTTTGCCCGCGACATCGTGCTGCTGGAGCAGACCGCCATCAATCCGGTGGTGGTGCATGGCGGCGGGCCGCAGATCGCGACCATGCTGAAGCGGCTCGGCATCCACTCCGAATTCGCCGCCGGCCTGCGCATCACCGACGCCGCCACCATCGAGATCGTCGAAATGGTGCTGGCCGGCTCGATCAACAAGCAACTGGTCGGCTACATCAACGAAGCCGGCGGCAAGGCGGTCGGCCTGTGCGGCAAGGACGGCAACATGGTGACGGCGTCGAAGGCGACGCGCACCATGGTCGATCCGGATTCGCATATCGAGAAAGTGGTCGATCTCGGCTTCGTCGGCGAGCCGGAAAAGGTCGACCTGACGCTGCTCAACCAGCTGATCGGCTATGAACTGATCCCGGTGCTGGCGCCGCTGGCGACCTCGAAGAGCGGACAGACCTTCAATGTCAACGCCGATACCTTTGCCGGCGCGGTCGCCGGCGCGCTGAAGGCCAGGCGGCTGTTGCTGCTGACCGACGTTCCCGGCGTGCTCGACAAATCGAAGAAGCTCATTCCGGAACTGTCGATCAAGGACGCGCGCAAACTGATCGCCGACGGCACCATCTCCGGCGGCATGATCCCCAAGGTCGAGACCTGCATCTACGCGCTGGAGCAGGGCGTGCAGGGCGTGGTCATCATCGACGGCAAGATGCAGCACGCGGTGCTGCTGGAATTGTTCACCAATCAGGGCACGGGCACACTGATCCACAAGTGATGAGGAAAGCGGGCAGGCGATTGAAAGCCGTTATGGCCGGGCTTGTCCCGGCCATCCACGTCTTGCTTTGGTGCCGCAAGGAAGACGTGGATGCCCGGGACTCTGGACGGGAAGACGGCGCTTCGCGCCTTTTGCCCGGGCATGACGGCCTGAAACTTTCAATCCTCCTCGCGCTGCCCGCCGCGATCATTTCCTTCCTCGCCTCATCCCAACCCGCTTACGCCGACCTGAAACTCTGCAACCGCATGAGCTACGTGGTCGAGGTCGCGATCGGCATCGACGACAAGGCGGCCACCGCGACACGCGGCTGGTTCCGGATCGATCCGGCGGCCTGCAAGGTCGTGGTTCAGGGCACGCTGACCGCCGACCGCATCCTCCTGAATGCGCGCGCGCTCGGTGTCTACGGCTCCTCGCCGATCCCGCAGAACGGCGGCGACACGCTGTGCATCGCGCCGGCCGATTTCGTCATCGCTGCCGCCCGCCAGTGCCGCGCCGGCCAGACGCCGGCGCCGTTCACCCAGATCAACCCGACCCAGACCGACGACGGCAATCTCGTGGCCTATCTGGCCGAGGACAGCGAATATGACGACGAGCAGGCCAGGCTCGCCGCCATTCAGCGGCTGCTGGTGATCGCGGGCTACGACGCCGCGCCGATCGACGGCGTCGACGGCCCGAAGACGCAAGCCGCACTTGCCGCGTTCCTGAAGAGCCGCGGCATGACGCCCGACATGGTGCAGGCGCCGAATTTCTTTTCGCTGATGATCGACGCGGTGCAATCGCCGTCCTCCACCGGGCTGACCTGGTGCAACGACACTCCCCACAAGGTCATGGCGGCGGTCGCGACCGATGACGGCAAGGCCGTAGTCAGCCGCGGCTGGTACCGGATCGATCCCGGCAAATGCCTGCATCCCGACGTCACCGGCCAGCCGAAGCAGATCTTCTCGTTCGCCGAAGCGGTCGATGCCGAGAACCATACGATAAAACTCAAGGATAGGCCGCTGAACTGGGGCGGCGCGAAGGAGCTGTGCACGCGTGAAAGCAAGTTCGAGACCTCTGAGCAAGGCGACTGCGGCACCCGTGGTTTTGCAGCCACCGGCTTTGCCGCCGTCGACATGAGCAGCGGCGGCAAGACGCTGCGCTTTGCGATGCCGTGAACTCGTCGTCCCTGCGAACGCAGGGACCCATAACCACAAGCCTGGATTTGAATCACCAATGCCGGCCACAATCGAAGGTAACTCACACCGAGTTCATCACGACCGCCGCGGCGTATGGGTCCATGCGTTCGCAGGGACGACGGCTGAGAGAGTTGTGAGACGGTGACAACATCCCGCCCCTTCGCCGATATCGACACCTGGGTGTTCGACCTCGACAACACGCTGTATCCGCATCACGTCAATCTGTGGCAGCAGGTCGACGTGCGGATCGGCGAATTCGTCGGCGCCTTTCTCAAAATATCCGCTGAGGAAGCGCGGGTGATCCAGAAGGACTATTACCGCCGCTACGGCACCACCATGCGCGGGATGATGACCGAGCACGGGGTGCTCGCCGACGACTATCTCGCCTATGTCCACCAGATCGACCATTCGCCGCTGCAGCCCAACCCCGCGATGGGGGCGGCGATCGCAAGACTTCCCGGCCGCAAGCTGATCCTGACCAACGGCTCGACCGACCATGCCGACAAAGTGTTGCAGCGGCTCGGCATATCAGCGCATTTCGAGGCGGTGTTCGACATCATCGCCGCCGAACTGGAGCCGAAGCCGGCGCCGCGGACCTACCAAAAATTCCTCGACCTGCATCAGGTCGATCCCACCAAGGCGGCGATGTTCGAGGACCTGGCGCGCAACCTCGTGGTGCCGCACCAGCTCGGCATGACCACGGTGCTGGTGGTGCCCGACGGCAGCAAGGAAGTCGTGCGCGAGGATTGGGAGCTGGAAGGCCGCGGCGCCGCGCATGTCGATCATGTCACGGATGATTTGACCGGGTTTTTGCAGGGGCTGAGCAAGGCGTCATGATCGTCGTCCCGGCGGAGGCCGGGACCCATACGCCGCGGCGCCTGTTTTGAAAGATGCTGTTGGACGGCGTTCGCGCCATAATAAACGCCTGTGGTTATGGGTCCCGGCCTTCGCCGGGACGACATCGGGAGTGCTTGACTCCTCCCCCGCAAATCCCGACAAAGCCTCCCGCCTGCCCGAACAAAATCGCCCAAGGAAATCCCGATGTCTCTCGCCTCCCTCGAAACCACCGTCAACGCCGCGTTCGATGCCCGCGACGGCATCTCGACCGCGACCAGGGGCGAAGTCCGCGACGCCGTCGATCACGCGCTCGAGCTGCTCGACAAGGGTGAGGTACGCGTGGCCGAGCGCGAGCAAAGCGGCAAGTGGAAGGTCAATCAGTGGCTGAAGAAGGCGGTGCTGTTGTCGTTTCGCCTCAACGACATGAGCACGATCCCGGGCGGTCCGGGCAAGGCCTCGTGGTGGGACAAGGTGCCGTCGAAATTCGAGGGCTGGGGCGAAAATCGTTTCCGTGACGCCGGCTTTCGCGCGGTGCCCGGCGCGATCGTGCGCCGCTCGGCCTTCATCGCCAAAAACGTCGTGCTGATGCCGTCCTTTGTCAATCTCGGCGCCTATGTCGATGAATCCACCATGATCGACACCTGGTCCACGGTCGGCTCCTGCGCCCAGATCGGCAAGCGCGTGCACATTTCCGGCGGCGTCGGCATCGGCGGCGTGCTGGAGCCGCTGCAGGCCGAGCCCGTGATCATCGAGGACGATTGCTTCATCGGTGCGCGAAGCGAAGTCGCCGAGGGCGTGATCGTGCGCAAGGGCGCGGTGCTGGCGATGGGCGTGTTTTTGGGCGCCTCGACCCCGATCATCGATCGCGACAGCGGCAAGATCCATATCGGCGAGGTGCCGGAATATGCGGTCGTGGTGCCGGGAACCCGGCCGGCGAGGCCGCTGAAAGACGGCTCACCCGGTCCTGCGCTGGCTTGCGCCGTCATCGTCAAGACCGTCGACGAGCAGACCCGCTCCAAGACCAGCATCAACGAGCTGCTGCGGGACTAGTCTGGATCGAACCGAATGCCGCTCCCGCCCGACTATTGCTCGAGCGGGAGAAAAGCCTTGAACACCGTTGGACTGTTTTTAAGCTTCAGGGGCCGAATGGGCCGCGCCAGGTACCTCGCCGTGCAGCTGGCGCTGCTGGCGCTCTGGTTTGAGCTCGTGGTCAAGCCTCCGCTTCAGTTTTCAGCGCAATGGCAGGCTTGGCTCTTTGTCTGGGCCGCCATCATCGCGATGATCTGGATTAATGTGGCCACGACGGTCAAGCGGCTGCACGATCGCGACAGGAGCGGCTGGTGGGCGATTGCAATTCTGGTCCTCAATCGTCTCGCTTATGTCTATTACGGTCTTTTCTTCGGGCTCTCGTTCGGGGTCGACATTTCGATCTTTGTGGAATTGCCGCTCGTCCTGCTGGCGGTTGCGACGTCCCTTCTGCAAACCGGAGTCTTCATCGAACTGGTCTTCCTGGCGGGGACCGAGGGGGCCAACCAATACGGGTTTGATCCGACGAGTGCGGTCACCGGTCCTCCCGGCGCCTCCGGCCCGGGGCCGTATGGCATTCCGGACTTTCTCGTACGCCGTGCCGGGCCGTCGCCTGCCTGATTGCGGGCTGGTTGGCGGGGCGTTGCCGGACTCCCTCGAACCTGTCGGCCGCCAGTGCGACCAATCTGCCGGACGGGCCCTTGGGGCTTCCGGAGACTGCCGCGATGGACAACAGCTATACCAGCAACCAATTCCTGTTCGGTTTTCACGGCCGCATCAATCGCGCCAAATACTGGTATGCCTCGTTGGCCAGCCAGATTTCCTGCGGCGTTTTTTTGTGGATATTGGCGTTCCTGCTCGCCGCCATTTTCGGCGACCACGTGAAGTCGATTCGGTTCGACGTCTACCTCATATTCGGCGATCCGCCGTCATTGCCTCTCCACGCCGGCTTCGCCGGTACCGGTCCGGCGGCGGCGCTGGTTCCGCTGTTGTTCTCTGCGCTGGGAACGCCGATCTTCGTCGCCGCCATGTGGTTCCTCACCGCTGCCACGGTCAAGCGGCTTCATGATCGCAACCGCAGCGGCTGGTGGATGATTCTCTTTTTCGTCGTGCCGCCCCTGTTCAACCGGTTTGATGATCTGCTCGGCGATTCCTGGGCGGTGGCTCTGCTCGGACACGCGGTCAACGCGCTCTGCCTCTGGGGTTTCATCGAAATGCTGTTCCTGAGAGGGACCAGCGGCCCAAACCGGTTCGGCGCCGATCCGCTGACGCCGGCCGACACCAGGCCACGCTGGGACCAGCAAAGCGAGCTGGAATTTGTGCCCCACGGTGCTGGCCCATCGCCCGGATCGCATGTTAAGCGGGGGCATGACTGATGCCCTTTCGATTGCCCGCGATCTCGTCCGCTGCCGTTCGGTAACGCCGGCCGATGCCGGCGCGCTCGGCGTGCTCGAAGACATCCTGAAAGCCGCCGGCTTCGAGACGCATCGCGTCACCTTCGGCGAACCCGCCACCGCGGATGTCGACAATCTCTATGCCCGGATCGGCACCGCCGCGCCGCACATCACCTTCGCGGGCCATACCGACGTGGTGCCGCCCGGCGACGAGAGCGCCTGGAGCCATGGCGCCTTCGCGGGCGAGGTCAAGGACGGCCTGCTCTACGGCCGCGGCGCGGTCGACATGAAGGGCGGCATCGCCTGCAGCGTCGCCGCGGTGCTGGATTATCTCGCCGACCATGGCGGCAAGCCAAAGGGCTCGATCTCGTTTTTGATCACCGGCGACGAGGAGGACATCTCCGTCAACGGCACGATCAAGCTGCTGCAGTGGGTCGCGGCGCGCGGCGAGACATTCGACCATTGCGTGCTCGGCGAGCCCTCCAATGTCCAGGTGCTCGGCGATTGCATCAAGGTCGGCCGCCGCGGCTCGCAATCGGGCACGCTCTATGTCGACGGCGTGCAGGGTCATGTCGCCTATCCGCAGCGCGCCGCCAATCCGGTGCCGGACATTTCGCGGCTGATCGTGGCGCTGAGCGACGACCCGCTCGATCAGGGCAGCGCCCAATTCCAGGCCTCCAACCTCGAATTCACCTCCGTCGATGTCGGCAATACCGCGACCAACGTGATCCCGGGCCAGGCGCGCGCGAAATTCAACATCCGCTTCAACGATCACCATACCCGGGAGACGCTGCGGCAACTGGTCGAGGCGCGGCTCGCCAAGGCGACCGGAAACCGCGTTCGCGCCCGCATCGTGTGGGAGCCATCGAACTCCAACGTGTTCGTGACCAAACCCGGCCCCTTCACCGATCTTGCGGTCGCCGCAATCGAGGAGGTCACCGGCCGCAGGCCGGAACTCTCCACCTCCGGCGGCACCTCGGATGCCCGCTTTATCTCGGGCTATTGCCCGGTCATCGAGTTCGGCCTGGTCGGCCAGACCATGCACCAGATCGACGAGCGCACGCCGGTGGCCGATCTGGAGAAGCTGACGAAGATCTATCGCGGGATTCTGGATAGGTATTTTTCGTGATCGCGCCGCTTCGGCAGTGGACCGCAGGGCGCCAGACACAAATTCGCGAAAACAACCCCATGCAAAGTAGGGATGGGACCCTAATACTCCACCCGCACCAGATATAGCCCCTCCGGCGGCGCGACGGGACCGCAGGCGGCGCGGTCGCGCGCGGCGAGAGCGGCGGCGAGATCGTCACCACTCCAGCGGCCGTCGCCGACCCACATCAATGACCCCACCATCGAGCGCACCTGGCTGTGCAGGAACGAACGCGCCGAGGTGACGATATCGACGGCATCGCCGTCCCTGATGACATCGAGCTGGTCCAGCGTCTTTTCCGGCGATTTCGCCTGGCACTCGCTGTCGCGAAACGTCGTGAAATCGTGCTTGCCCACCAATCTTTGCGCGGCTTCGTGCATCGCGTCCGTATCGAGCCGCCGCGGCAGCCGCCAGGCGCGGCCGATATCGAGCGCGAGATTGGCGCGGCGGTTGCTGATCCGGTAGAGATAGTGCCGCTTCTTCGCCGAGAAACGCGCCTCGAAATCATCCGGCACGATCTCGGCCGACAGCACGCCGATCGGGTTGGGGCGCAGATGCGCGTTCAGTCCGTCGCGAAAACGCCCCGGCACGAAATGTTTTGCGATGTCGCAATGCGCGACCTGCCCCAGCGCATGGACACCCGCATCGGTGCGGCCGGCGCCGTGGATGCGGACTTGTTCGCCGCAGACCGCCTTGACCGCATCCTCCAGCGCGCCCTGCACCGACGGGCCGTTGTCCTGGATCTGCCAGCCGCAGAACGGGCCACCGTCATATTCGATGATGAGTTTGTACCGGAGCATCAGCTTAACCGCATCGGCGGCTTTAGCGGCGTGCCGCGCAAAAAATCTTTCGCCTTCATAGGCTTTCCGCTGGCGCGCTGCAGTTCGAGAATGCGGATAGCGCCACCAGCGCAGGCAACGGTGAGATGATCGTCGAGCAGTTGGCCGGGCGCGCCGGCGCCATCGACCTGCGCGCAGCGCAGGATCTTGACCCGCACTTGCTCGCCATCGATCGGAATCTCGCACCACGCGCCGGGAAACGGCGATAGCCCGTGGATATGACGCAGCACCGCGTGCGCCGGCCGGTTCCAGTCGATCCGCGCCTCGGCCTTGTCGATCTTGGCAGCGTAGGTGACGCCCTCTTCGCTTTGCCTGGTCAGCTGCAGTTTGCCCCGTTCCAGCGCACCGATCGCGCGCGCCATCAGGTCTCCCCCGAGCCGCGCCAGCGCATCGTGCAGATCGGCAGCCGTCATCGCATCGGTGATCGCGATGCGTTCGGCCATCGCCACGTCGCCGGTATCGAGGCCGGCGTCCATCTTCATCACCATCACGCCGGTCTCGCTATCGCCGGCCATGATGGCGCGGTTGATCGGCGCCGCCCCGCGCCAGCGCGGCAGCAGCGAGGCATGCAGGTTGAAGCAGCCGAGTCTTGGAGCGTCGAGAATGGCCTGCGGCAGGATCATGCCATAGGCGACGACGACGGCGGCATCGGCGTCATTCGCGCGGAATTCCACAGGCGCCTCCAGCGTCTTCAGCGTCGCCGGCGTGAACACGGGAATGCCAAGCCGCCTCGCTTCGACCTCGACGGGGCTCAGTTGCAGCTTCATGCCGCGCCCGGCAGGTTTTGCGGCGCGGGTATAGACCGCAGCGATCTCGTGGCCGTGCGCCACGAGATCCAGCAATGTCGGCACCGCGAAATCGGGCGTGCCCATGAAGATCAAGCGAAGGGACATCTTTTCGAAAATTCCAAGGAGAATTCAGTTTATCCGTCATGGCCGGGCTTGTCCCGGCCATCCACGTCTTTGGCGCGGCGAGGAAGAAAGACGTGGATGCCCGGGACAAGCCCGGGCATGACGACTGAGAGTTTGGCCCGTCGCTACTCCTCGGCCCGTTTGGCGGCCTTGGCAAACTTCTTCAGCACGCGGTCGCGTTTCAATTTCGAAAGGTGATCCACGAACAACACACCGTTGAGATGATCGATCTCATGCTGGATGCAGGTCGCAAATAGACCCTCGGCGTCTTCCTCGTGCACCTTGCCGTCGAGATCGGTGAACCGCACCCGTACCTTCGCCGGCCGCTCCACCTCCTCGTAATATTCCGGGATCGACAGGCAGCCTTCCTCGTAGACCGACGTTTCCTCCGAGGACGAAAGAATCTCCGGATTGATGAAGACGCGCGGCCGCGGCGTGGTCTCGCCGTCCTCGTCCTTCTTGGCGAGGTCCATCGTGATCAGCCGCAGCGGCTCGGCGACCTGGATCGCCGCAAGCCCGATGCCGGGCGCATCGTACATGGTTTCGAACATGTCGTCGGCGAGCTGGCGGATCTCCGGCGTGACCTTCAGAATCGGCCTGGAGACGAGCCGCAACTGCTTGTCGGGGAGGATGATGATTTCGCGCAAGGCCATGGCGGGCGATTTAAGCGGTTGATTTGCCGGGGTCAATCCGCTCGCGCGGTCCGTTCACCATCGCTTAACCATGAATTTTAGCGAAGCATTAACCATAAAAATTTACCTGCGATTCACCATAAATGTTCGCCCTTCGTTCGCGCCGGCCGCCGAATCGGCTACAAGGGCGCCATGAACGAGATACTTTTCATGATCGGCGACTGGCCGGTCCGCACCGGCACGGCGCTGATCGGCTTTGGCGCGCTGGCGCTATTGCTGCTCCTGATCATCACGATCGCGATCGCCCGGTCCGGGCGGCGGGGCGCGGAATTGGCGATGGCGCAGGCCGTCCGCGCCGACGAACTCGAAGACCGCCTCAACGAAATGCTGCGTGCCCAGAGCGAAGCCACCGGCCGCGTCGATGCGATGGGGCAGCATCTGGCCGGCCGCCAGGCCGAGATGGCGCGCGCCGTCAGCGAGCGGCTCGATTCGGTGACCCACCGAGTCGGCCAGTCCATGGAGCAAACTACCCGCAACACCATGGACAGTTTGCGCGTGCTGCACGAGCGGCTCGGCATCATCGACAACGCCCACAAGAATCTCACCGACCTGACCTCGCAGGTGACGACCTTGCGCGACGTGCTCGCCAACAAGCAGTCGCGCGGCGCGTTCGGCCAGGCGCGGATGGAGGCGATCGTCCAGGATGGCATGCCCAAGGGCGCCTACGAATTCCAGTTCACGCTCTCCACGGGAAAGCGGCCGGATTGCGTGGTGTTCCTGCCCGACCAGCGCCCGCTCTGCATCGACGCGAAATTTCCGCTGGAGGCAATGACCGCGCTGCACGACGCCCGCAGCGACGAGGAGAAGAAATCAGCCACGCAGCGGTTGCGTGCTGACGTCATGAAGCATGTCAGCGACATCGCGGAAAAATACCTGATCGCCGGCGAGACCCAGGATACGGCGCTGATGTTCGTGCCGTCGGAATCGGTCTATGCCGAGATCCATGACGGCTTTGACGACGTGATCCAGAAGGCCTACCGCGCCCGCGTCGTGCTGGTGTCCCCGTCGCTTCTGATGCTGGCGATCCAGGTGATGCAGCAGATCCTGAAAGACGCGCGGATGCGGGATGCCGCCGACCAGATCCGCACCGAGGTACTCAACCTCGGCGACGACCTCGGCCGGCTCCGCGATCGCGTGCTGAAGCTGCAGAAGCATTTCTCCGACGCCAACGAGGACGTCCGCCAGATCCTGATCTCCGCCGACAAGATCGAAAAGCGCGCCGGGAGAATCGAGGAGCTCGATTTCAGCAAGACGGAAGTGCCCGTGGAGGCCCCGCGCCTCGTCAAGGCTGGAGCGGGCGAGCTATTCCCGCTGCGCAAACTGCAGGCGGGGGAATAGGGACTCGGCAGAACGGGGCGTAGCCACGCAACCCACAAATTGTCATCGCCCGGTCAAGTATACAGCCCGGCTATGACATTGGAATGCGGGTCGGCTCAGCGCACCGGCCGATGGCGGGTATGACGACCTAGACCGGCGGCTTCTCGCCATGGCGCTGCGATAGCGTGAAGATCTCGAAGCCATCAGGCGTCACGCCGACCGAATGCTCGAATTGCGCCGACAGCGAGCGGTCGCGGGTCACCGCGGTCCAGCCGTCGGACAGGATCTTCACATGCGGCTTGCCGAGATTGATCATCGGCTCGATGGTGAAGAACATGCCGGGCTTCAGCGTCACGCCCTCGCCGGGCCGGCCGATATGGATGATGTTCGGCTCGTCGTGGAACATGCGCCCCAGCCCGTGGCCGCAGAAATCGCGCACCACGCTCATGCCCTGCGGCTCGACAAAGCTCTGGATGGCATGGCCGATGTCGCCGGTGGTGGCGCCGGGTTTCACCGCGGCGATGCCGCGCATCATGGCCTCATAGGTGACTTCGATCAGCCGCTCGGCCTTGCGCGCGATCGGGCCGACCGCATACATCCGGCTCGAATCGCCATACCAGCCCTCGACGATGAAGGTGACGTCGATGTTGACGATGTCGCCTTCCTTCAACTGGCGGTCGCCGGGCATGCCGTGGCAGACCACATGATTGATCGAGGTACAGGTCGAATAGCGGTAGCCGCGATACATCAATGTCGCCGGGTAGGCGCCATGGCGGAAGGCGAACTCGCGGACGAATTCGTCGATTCTGGCGGTCGGCAGCCCGGGCTTGACGATGTCGGTCAGCTCATCGAGGCAGGTGGCGACCAGCGCGCCCGCCTTGCGCATGCCGGCAAAGCCGCTCGGCCCGTGCAGCTTGATCTGCCCGGTCTTGCGGAGCGAGGTATCGGAGGCTTCGACGTAGCTCATGGATGGATCGTATCTTCTAAGGACGGGGTGATAAGCACCCTAATTTAGTGATCGGGGCGCGGTGTAGCAAGCGGAGGTTGGGGGCACCCCTCGCATGGGTCGAGGCCATCGGCCGATTAGAACCGCGACACCCTTCGGGTCCCATGTCCTCAGCGGGGCGGAAGTAGATTATCGCGTCGTTGGGACTCAGCGGAGATTGATCGAGAATCGTCATCGATAATCCAAATTTGCGACCGTTTCTTGGACAATGCCCTTTGAAGGCGCCTCAACTCCAAAATTAAATCTGTACCGTCTTTCGCTGTACCGCGGAGTTGGCGCACGCACCACCGCAGGGCGTAGAGCATCGTGCCCACTGTAAAAAAAGCCGCCGTCAGCGCGTAAAGTATCTCCATGCCCAATGATCGATTCGATTCATTGAACGAGTCATTAACTCTGAGGAAATTCGTTGTGCGTTTTCCTGTATAATGAACAGCAATCGTTTGCGGTTTATTCAGATCAAACTCGACTCGAATCTTAGGCTTTTACCGTAAGGGAGCACGGGATATAGCCTTTTCAAATTAGCCATTGCCGTCCCCCCAAATTGACGTGCATCTCGCGATGCCCGACCCCGTTCTTGTATCGCCAAAGATATTTAGAATTGCTTCCGCTTCGGCTATCGGGGTTGCCAAGATAGCGCAACACGCTACAGCGATTCGGAATTGAGTTTCCGCCAATACCGGTCGTCATAAGCAAAGAAGCAGAAGTCCGTTCAAGCGAACGAACTCCTGCCCCCCTGTTACACCAACGCTTTAATAATTGCCGCGATACCAAAGAGGCACGCTGCAATGTTGACGTTGATGGTTAGTGTGATCCGAGGTTTCATTTTGAAGCCCTCGGGCCACGCCGGCGCAGCCCGTAAGGGTTGCGGTAAGCGCCCCATCGGAACGAGATGACAACCGCTCGTTCATGGGTGCATCGGCCCACCGTTGACGCTCTAGAACCGCCTCAGGTAGCCCCACGTCGCTCCCTTGCCAACATGGGTACGGTCCCAAGGGTGTTAGGGACGGGCCAGGTCAGCTGGGCGTGGGCTGCAAGGTGTCCAAGCTGATTGCCACGTTGCGAACGCAGGTCCGGCTTGGGCTTGCAGTAGGATAAAAGGTGAGCCGGGAACTATTTTGTGTCGAGCGAGTTTTTACGCGTTCTCCACAGAAGAAGAGCTTGACCTTGTATTTGGAGGTCGTCGAGTTGCTGAGTCGGCGGTACGTCGGCGACCACTAATTCGAAACCCCGGGCGCGGTCTCGACCGGCAGCGCGCCGCCGCGGATGACGATTTCGCGCACCGGATAGGGCACCCTGATGTCCGCCCGCTTGAAGGCCTCCCACAGCGCCAGCATCACCTCGCTCTTGACGCCGTCCATGCCGTCGGGGTCGGCGATCCAGAACGTCAGCGAGAATTTCATCCCTGCCTCGGCAAATTCGGTCAACAGGCAGCTCGGCGGCTTGCCCTTGATGGCGCGCGGCGCGGCCGCGGCAATGTCGATGGCGAGCTTGCAGACCAGGTGCGGATCGGCGTCGTAATTGGTGCCGAAGATAACCTTCACCAGCGTGTTCTTGTCGGTGTAGGTCCAGTTGGTGACCTTCTGGGTCACCAGATCCTCGTTCGGGATCAGGAATTCGCGGCCATCGCCGGCGGCAACCGAGACATAGCGCGTCTTCATCTCGTTGATGCGGCCGGTCGAGTCGCCGATGGTGACGAGATCGCCGGGCTTTACCGATTTGTCCGCCAGCAGGATGATGCCGCTGATGAAATTGGCGACGATCTTCTGCAGGCCGATGCCGATGCCGACGCCGACCGCGCCGGAGAACACCGCCAGCGCCGACAGGTTGATGCCGACCGCACTCATCGCAATGGCGATCGCGACGATGATCAGGCCGAGCCGGATCATCTTGATCAGCAGCACCTGCACCGACGGCGTCAGGTCGGTGGAGCGACTGATCCGGCTTTCGGCGAAATTGGAGGCGATGTTGGTCAGCCACAGCGCTGCGATCAGGAGCGCCCCGAACTGGATCAGCAGCAGCGGCGTCAGCCGCAATCCGCCGAGCACCACCGAGACTGAATCCAGCGCGTCGATCGCGGGACCAAGCTGGCCGATAATGCTCAGCGCCGCCACCGCCCAGGCCGTCAGCGACACCAGCTGGACGATGAAGGCGTTGCGCATCACCGAGGTCACGAGCCGGATCACCAGCCACGCCACCGCGAGCTTCGCCGCCACCATCAAGAGGTAACTCCGGCTCGGCCAGGTCGAATGGTACATCGCGACGCGGGCTGCGATCACCAGGATCGCAAACACCGCGGTGGAGGCGCTCTCGACCAGTACGCGGGCAAAATGCCGCAGCGGCAGCGGCCAGCCCGTCGCAAACGAGGTCATGTCGACGCGCGCGCGAATCGCGGCATTGGTCGCCAGCGCGATGCCGGCAGCCGCCAGCATCAGCCCGAACTGCAGATAGAACCAGGGCGAGGTGATTTCGGCGCCGACCGAGCGCGCGGTGGCGTGCACAAAATCAAGGATGTCGCTTGGATCCATCGGCAAAATCTCTTTGGCTTTCGGCAGAGCATTGAACAAAATTGATTCGAATATCCAGCAGATTTCCATACCGGCGGACGCCGCGCCATCGCCGCAAGACGCCGGTGCGGCGCGCGAGAGCCGGCAAAACCGGGCATATCGCAGGCTTCGGCGGAAAATGAGTTGGCGTCGAAGTGTGGCGACGATAAGGATGCAAATCCAGGTATTTGCGGTGATCTCAGGGGATTCATGGCCTCGCTCGATTCGGTCAGCATAGCCATCCTGCTCGGCGCCGTCCTGGTGATGGCCGGCATCCTGTCGAGCCTGCTGGCGCTGCGCTTCGGCGCGCCGCTGCTGCTGGTGTTTCTCCTGATCGGCATGCTGGCCGGCGAATCCGGCCCGGGCCATGTCGACTTCGACGACGTCCGTACCACCTATCTCGTAGGCTCCGTGGCGCTGGCGCTGATCCTGTTCGACGGCGGCCTGCGGACCCGGTTCCAGAACATCCGCGCGGTGCTGGCGCCGTCGATGGCGCTCGCCACCATCGGCGTGCTGCTGACCGCGCTGATTACCGCGCCGGTCGCCCGCTATGCGCTCGACCTGAACTGGACCGAGTCGCTCCTGGTCGGCGCGGTGGTGGCCTCGACCGATGCGGCGGCGGTGTTTCTGCTGGTCCACGCGCAGGGCCTGCGGCTGCGGCCCCGCGTCGGCGCGACACTGGAGGCGGAATCCGGCACCAACGATCCGTTCGCGGTGTTTCTCACCCTGATGCTGGTCGAATACATCTCGGTCGGCCAGGGCTCGGCATGGCATGTCGCGCTCGAATTCGGCCGCGAGGCCGTGCTGGGCGCCATAGCCGGTGTGATCGGCGGCCGGCTGGTGGTGCTGGCGCTCAATCGCGTGGCGCTGCCGCAGGGCCTGCATGCGCCGTTCGTCACCACCGCGGCGCTGGTGATCTTCGGCGCGGCGCAGATCGCGCACGCTTCCGGATTTCTCGCGGTCTATCTCGCCGGCATCATCATCGGCAACCGGCCGACGCGGGCGCATAATTCGGTGGTGACGTTTCTCGACGCCGCCACCTGGCTGGCGCAGATCGTGATGTTCGTGCTGCTCGGGCTGTTGGTGGCGCCGCAACGGCTGATGGTCAGCATCGTCCCGGCCGTCCTGGTCGCGCTGACGCTGATGCTGATCGCCCGCCCGCTGGCGGTGTTTCTGTGCCTGGCGCCATTTCGCTTCAACTGGCGGGAAAAACTCTTCATTGCCTGGACCGGCCTGCGCGGCGCGGTCGCGATCTTCCTGGCCTCGATCCCGATGCTGGTGGGCCTGTCGAAGGCCTATCTCTATTTCGACGTCGCCTTCGTCGTCGTCATCATCTCGCTCCTGTTGCAGGGCTGGACGCTGGCGGCGGCGGCACGGCGGCTGCATGTCGCGCTGCCGCGCGCCGATCGCGGGCCGCGCCGCGTCGAGCTCGACCTGCCCGGGCAGCTCGAGCAGCAACTGGTAGGCTATCCGGTGCGGCCGAAAAGCCTGTATTTCCGGCGCGGCCTGATTCCGTCCTGGTCGAAGCCGACGCTGGTGATCCGCAACCAGCACATCCTCTCGCCGGCGGAAGCCGATCCGGTAAAGCCCGGCGATTACCTCTATCTGCTGGCGCCGCCGGAAAAGGCCGAGGCGCTCGATCGCTTCTTCGTCGACATGGCGCCGAGCACCGCGCCCGACCCGCATCTGCTCGGCGATTTTACCGTCTCCGGAGAGCACACGCTCGGCGAACTCGCCGAGATCTACGGGGTGAAGATCGATGCCGAGCAGGCCAACCTGACTCTGGCTGATTATTTCGACATTCATCTCGACCATGCGCCGAAGGAAGGCGCGACCTTGCAGCTCGATCCCATCGTGCTGGTGGCGCGCAGCATCTCCGGCGGCAGGGTCAATGTCGTCGGCCTGCGGCTGCCGGAAGACGAAGAAGAGGCGGCGCCGCTGACGGGCATGGCGCGGCTCAAGCGCAGGCTGGCGGAGCTATGGTCGTCGGTGGCCGGGATTTAGACTAGCGGTGGGACACCTGAATGCACAGGCGCGGCCTGGGGATCTCGCTCGCCGAGGTCTGTTGTGATATCACTCGAAGGTGGGGCATAAGGTCATGAGGCAACTCTTGAAGGCGATGGTCAGCTGCATCCGCCCGGGCTTGCTGATTCTCACGATCCTGTTGGCCGGACAGAATTCGGCTCATTGTCAGGCCGGATCGACCGGCGGCTCCGTCGGCAAGCAGAACAAGGAACTATCCGGGACCGCAACGCCGCCGGAAGCAGAAAGCCCCGCCGCCCGGAATCCGCGACCGCGCGCTGCCGGAAGCGACCGTTCGTTGCGTCCGGGGCTGATCACGGTTACGTCGGCCACGCTCGGATCGAACTGCGGCGCGCAGCGGGGCAATGTGACGTCGCAGGTGGCCGCCATTTGCAATGGACGCGATGTCTGCGAGCTTCCCGGTTCCAAGGTAAATCATCCCGATCCAGCCTATGGATGCGCCAAGGCGTTCGAAGCGCAATGGAGCTGCTCTGGAAACGGCGGTGCAAGATCAGCCGCGGTTGGCGGAGTCGCATTTGAAAGCAACGTGCTCACCTTGAAATGCAACTGATGAAAAACGGAGCCCGCACGCGCCGCTAACTGGCATGGCGCGGTTCAAGCGCAGGCTGGCGGAGCTATGGTCGCAGGTGGCGGGGATTTGATCGCGGTGCGTTGGCAGGCCCCAGGCCTAATGCATGATGAGATTTGGTTAGCTCGCGGGCCGATGGGGAGAGGTGAAGGCAACGCGACCGGCCGATTCAATCAAAACTCATCCCGCTTTAGGCCGGCATGCCCGGCAGCACCTTTACCCCGCCGAAGGCGGCGATACGCTCGCGCTTGAGCATCACGATCTGCGTCGCCAGGCACCGCAATTCCCTCGCGAAGCAGCTAACCGCTAAGCAGCTAAGCACTAAATGACTAACGGAAAGGAATTTCCCGGTTAAGCCAAGCATCAATATGTCGTCGGTGCCGTTCGCACTCAAACGAGTGAGGGTTTTTGGAGCATCTTCGAGCGCGGCACGTCGGCACATTCCACAACGTCAGCAAGAAATACCTGCATCTTTACGTTGCGGAGTTCCAATTCCGGTACAATAATCGCTTTAACGACGACATTTTCGGAACGGCGATTGAGGGATGCTAGCATTTTGGACCCCTGCAAAAATCCTAAATCACGGCTATGCCGAGCACGATAAACCCGACCAACAAGCCGGCGATAGAGCCTATGACGGCCAATTCAAAGGACGATAGGCGGATGCTGGGATTATCGCTCCATGGCTGGGAAAATTCGATGGTGGTGTTTCTCATCATCGCCGGATTTTTCGCGCTGCTCGCTGGCGCGGCGACATGGGCGGTCGTCAGGCTGCAAAGGATCGAATTGGCCGAAACACAAAAGCAACTAGATTCATACAAACTCTCTGTTGAAGCCAAGGTTGCTGACGCTAAGAAAGAAGGCATCGAAGCTGGGAAAATGGCGGGGAATGCATTGGTGCGCGCCGAAGAACTTAGAGCCGCAAACCTCGCGCTAGAGTCGCAAATCGCGCCACGGCGTATCAGTGAAGTCCAAATTAGATCGATAGGACTGGCGCTTTCTAGATTTGCGGGAAAAGCAGTTTCCGTCGTTACATATTCTCTTGATTCCGAGGCGGCGGTTTTGGCACAACAAATCATGGCCGCGCTGCGGCTCGCAAATATACAGGTCCAGGATCGTATCGCTTCAGTGATGCCAATGGGCGGATTTGCTTTGGGCATCCATATTTCTGGACCCGATGCAGCGCTCGTTAGCGCAATGGGCGGCGAACTCCAGATTAAGGGGGGACTAATTGTCGCCCCGCCAAATTCCCCCACGGGAGGCGGAGCTTCGATTGGCACCGGACCGCCTGTGGGGACAAAGGACCCCGACGCTTCTATTCTCGTCGGCGCCAAACCTATCACCAGATAAATGAGACAAGCCCCTGTCGAAGGCCGACATGGAATGACTTGCTACTTCCGTCGAGTCCGGGTGCATTGCCCTCAGGATGAGGTTCGGGACGATGCCGATATGATTCGAGCTTCGAAATCGTTGATCTAGACCGGCGTCCGCGGCAATACCTTCACTCCACCGAAGGCGGCGATGCGCCCGTGCCGGAGCATCACGATCTGCGTCGCCAGCTGGCGCAGCTCGGCTGCATCGTGGCTGACATAGACCATGGGAATCCGGGCCTCGTCACGCAGCCGCACCAGATAGGGCAGGATCTCCAGCTTCCGATCCTCGTCGAGCGAGCCCAGCGGCTCGTCCAGCAGCAGCAATCGCGGCTTTGACAACAGCGCGCGTCCGAACGCGACGCGCTGGCGCTCTCCGCCGGAGAGGTTTCCGGGACGCCGATCGAGCAACTCGCCGATATCGAGCAGGTCGATGACGCGCTTGCGCGCCGCGGGATCATCGGCCAACCGATTCATGCGCCTGCCGTAGTCGAGATTGCCGCGCACGTCGAGATGCGGAAACAGCCGCGCGTCCTGGAACACATAACCGATGCGGCGGCGATGCGGCGGGACATGCAGGCCGGTTGACGTGTCGTCGAGCACGTCGCCGTCGATGGCGACGATGCCGCGATCGGGCGTGAGCAGGCCGGCGACGATGTTGATCAGCGAGGTCTTGCCGGCCCCCGATGCGCCGAATAGCCCGGTCACCCGTCCCTCGCTGGTGAAGGAGGCCTGCAGCGCGAATTCGCCGAGCTGCTTTGAGACGTCGACGCGCAGCATGGTCAATTCCCGTGCAGGCGCCGGGTGGCGCGCCGCGCGAACCACTCGGAAGCAATCAGCGCGGTGACCGCGATGACGACGGAAACCACCACCAGCCGCAGCGCCGCGCTGTCGCCGTCCGGCGTCTGGATCAGCGAATAGATCGCCGACGAAATGGTCTGGGTCTCGCCGGGAATGTTCGAGACGAAGGTGATGGTGGCGCCGAATTCGCCGATCGCCTTGGCAAAACCGAGCACCATGCCGGCCAGCACGCCCGGCAGCGCCAGCGGCAAGGTGACGGTCGCAAACACGCGGAAAGGCGCCGCACCCAGCGTACCCGCGGCCTGCTCCAGCCGTTGGTCCACGGCTTCGATCGAGAGCCGGATCGGCCGCACCAGCAGCGGAAACGACATCACGCCGCAGGCCAGCGCCGCGCCGGTCCAGCGAAACGCGAACACGATGCCGAGATGGTCGGCAAGCCAGGCGCCGACCAGGCCACGCCGGCCGAAGGTCAATAGCAAGAGATATCCGGTCACCACCGGTGGCAGCACCAGCGGCAGGTGGATCACCGCATCCAGCGCCGCCTTGCCCCAGAATTCGCGCCGCGCCAACAGCCACGCCAGCGCGATCCCGAGCGGCGTCGCCACCAGCGTCGCGACCGTGGCGACCCGCAGCGACAGCTCGATCGCCGTCCATTCCGCTGGTGAGAGGTCGAACACCCTGGCTCAGGAGGTCGGGCGGATCAGATAGGTGAATCCGTATTTTTCCAGCGTGGCCTTGGCCGCCGAGGAGCGCAGGAAATCGAGATAGGAGGCCGCTTCCGGCTTCGCGGTCGCAGTCGCCGCCACCGGATAGATGATCGGCGGGTGGGAATCGGCTGGGAAGGTGGCGACGATCTTGACGCCGGGCTCGACCTTGGCGTCGGTCGAATAGACGATCCCGAGTACGGCCTCGCCGCGCGCCACCAGCGTCAGCGCGGCGCGCACGCTCTCGGCCATCGCGAATTTCGGCTCGGCGGCCTGCCAGGCGCCGAGCTTTTCCAGCGCCGCCTTGGCGTATTTGCCGACCGGCACCGCCTTGACGTCGCCGGTGGCGATCTTGCCGTCGCCGGCGAGTTTGGCGAGATCGAAACCCTGTTCGATCGTCACATTGTCAATTTTGGAATCCTTCGGCGCGATCAGCACGATGCTGTTGCCGAGCAGATTGACCCGTGTCGATTCGTTGATGGTCTTCTTGCTGGTCGCATAATCCATCCAGTCGATGTCGGCGGACAGAAAAATATCCGCAGGCGCCCCCTGTTCGATCTGCCTGGCCAGCGTCGAACTCGCGGCATAGCTGGCTGCGACCTTGACGCCGGTCTTGGCGGTAAAGGCGGTGTCGATGTCGTCGAGCGCGTTCTTCATCGAAGCCGCGGCAAACACGGTGACGCTCTTGTCCTGCGCCAAGGCCGGCGACAGGGCCGATCCGCACAGGATCACAAGGGCGGCGAAACGTATGGCAAGGCGGTGCATCGTGGCGCTCCATGCCGGTTCGCGGACCGCGCTTTCAGCGCGCGCAAATCAGGCGTTGGTGAAATGTGGGATGCGACAGGTGGAAGCGCCGTTCCCCCGGTCCCGCGGACTTACGGTCCAACGGGATATCGCAGCAAAAACAATAACAGGCTGGGAGTTATCGTAAAGTGTCCCTTTGTCTATTCCGACGGCAGGATCGCGATCGAGATCGAATCCTCCTTCGTGCCGCTGATCTGCAGCAGCAGCGGACTTGCCGAAAGCTCGTATTTCATGGTCTTGCGGATACCCTCGCAATCGGTGGCGCCGCTGAAGCCCTTGGGTTTGAGGAAATGGCCGTCCTGCATCACATCGACCCAGCCGCCCGCCGACAGGCTGACGGTGTAGAGGCCGGCCTTTGGCGGATTCTTGAAGCTCGCAAAACCCGCAAACGTGCCTTCCTTCGGGGCACGTTCGGGCGGCGTGGGCAATTTGGCCTCGGCGGGTGGGCGCAAGGCGATGGTCATGCCGGTTGACGGCAGGACGGCGAGTTCGCCGCCCGACGTCAGCTTGACGCGATCCGGCGCGGTCAGCGCCGCGCGTTCGTGCTCGATGTTCCACTTGAACTTGTCGCATCCGCTCGGCTCCTCGGCCGCCCATGCCGGAGCAGCCCCGAGCAACGCCAACGCAACCAGCAGCGCCGCACGCATGGTCAATCCACCCCGATCATCACATCGGATGCCTTGATCACCACGGTCACGGCGCCTTTGGCCTTGATGCCCAATTCATCGACCGCCTCGTTGGTGATCGAAGACATCACGATCTTGCCGCCTCCGATATCGACAAGGACGTGCGACGTGGTCGCGCCCTTCTTGACCTCGACGACGGTACCCTTGATCTGGTTGCGTGCACTGATGCGCATGGCGGTCCTCACGATGTTGAAGCCGTGCGCGGCCGCGCCACGCACCGGCTGACAGATGGTGAAATAGAAGCCGGGACCGCCGTCCCCAAATGTCGTCGACCGCGCTTACGGCGCGATGACGACCGAGATTAGCGCATTCAAGGGGTGATTGAAATCGCCTTGCGCTTCGCTATTGCCTCGCATCCGGCGCGTTGAGTACCGCCTTGCAGGCGGCCGGCAATTGCGCCAGCGTGATGCCGTGGCTCGGCTTCGGCGGCTCCTTCGGCGGCTGCGGGTGGATGATCGAATCCTTGAACCAATAGGCGAGATCGGCGGGCTTGCAGCCTTCGCCGCCCGACTGCGGCGTCTGGCCCTTGCAGTCAGGGCTGCCGGGCGGGCAGGCCATGCGGATGTGGAAGTGATAGTCATGGCCCCACCACGGGCGGATTTTCTCCAGCCAGCTGCGGTCGCCCTTGGCCTCGCGGCACAGCGCCTTCTTGATCGCGGCGTTGACGAAGATGCGCTGCACGGAGGGCTCCTGCGCGGCGTCGCGCAGCACCATCAGATGGCCCGGCGTGAACACCTGCGGATCGATGTCGAGCCGGTCGGGGCGCACCATCATGACGGCGGATGTCTCCTCGCGCTCCTCGCGCGACAGCATGTGATCGGGCATCGGGGTCAGCCAGATGTCGGCGTCGAGCCCGATCTGGTGGCTGGCATGGCCCGAGAGCGCCGGACCGCCGCGCGGCTGTCCGATGTCGCCGACCAGTATTCCGGGCCAGCCGGCATCCTTGTGCGCCTTCACCGACAGCCGCTTCAACAACGCGATCAGGTCGGGATGCCCCCAATTGCGATTGCGCGACAGCCGCATCACCTGCCAGGTGTCGCCGTTGATCGGCATCTGCTCGGCGCCGGCGATGCAGCCCCTGGCATAGGAGCCGATCGATCGCGTCGGCATCGCCGCCGGCAACAGCTTGCGGGCGAACAGTTCCTTGGCGCCCAGCTTGGGATCGTTGGGATTGGCCAGCGGCGGCAGCGGCGTTGGATCGACGCTGCCCTTGTCCTGCGCCAGCGCGGCGGTGGCGCTTACGACGGTGGCGGCGATCAGGGCGAGGGCAATCGACAGGCGGGATTTCATCGAAACACTCTGTTGCGGCTCAAGCGTAGCACGGATTTGGCAGAGCGGGACAAGGCACGCCAGTCGCAATTGGTTGATATCGCGAACGCCCGTCGTGAGCGGCCAGTCGGCCGCAGGTTAAGATTAATCCGTGACGGCGCGTGACCACCGAGCGGCCCGGCCTTTACAACGCGCAGGCGAAAACGACATCATGCCGCCGGCAAAACCGGGCGAACAGGGCTGGGAATCATGAAACGACGGTCAGGCAAATGGCTCGCGGTTGCGGCCGCATCCGTGATCGCGGGATTGGCCGTGACACCGGCGCGCGCCGACGTGGTGGTGCAGATCGACAAGTCATCGCAGCGCATGGCGGTCAGCGTCGACGGGACGACGCGCTACAACTGGCCGGTATCGACCGGGCGCGACGGCTACGGTACCCCGAGCGGTACCTTCCATCCGCAATCGATGGTCAGGCGCTATTTCTCGCGCAAGTATTACAACGCACCGATGCCGCACGCGATCTTCTTCTATTATGGATTTGCCATTCACGGCACCAACGATATCTCGCGGCTCGGCGGTCCGGCTTCGCATGGCTGCGTCAGGCTGCATCCATCGAACGCGGCCACGCTGTTCTCACTGGTCGAGCACAGCGGGGCGCGCAATACCCGGATCGAGATTTCGAACTAGATGTGGACTTTCTTAACCGTTCAATAACCCTGTCGCGCATTGCCGTAAGTTCGGTGCGCAATTTCGAACATCTCCCGCACTCGGGCCGGGCTCCCGAATTGTTCACGAAGCGGGCAGGCTCTCGCGTTGAATATTCTGCAGCGCGGCCGGGCATATCTTGCCGATATGCCGGGAAGCGATTTTAGCCATGCTTCGCCAATGTGTTCGCCTGCTAAACGGGCAGCCGGGACGAAATTCTTCTTCCGGTTGAATCTGCCGGCCCGGCATCCCGGCGGCAAAGGACACCATTTTTTCAGACACTTATCGGAGAACGGTAGCCGCAGAATGCGAACGGGGCGTAGTAATGCCGAGAATCCGGCCCAGGAAGACCAAAAGGCTCAAGCATGCGGCGATCGCCCGCATCGCTGGCCGGCCGGCGAAGCCCAGTCCGAAGCTCCCGGCCTCCGGCTGCCGGCGCGTCTCGGCGGAGATCAGCGAGATCGTCCGCAAGCGCGCGGAGGCGGAAGCCGCGATCGCGGAGGCGCGGAAATCCCACGAGCGGCTGCGCGAGGCGATCGACATCCTGCCGCAGGGCATCGTGTTCCTCGATGCCGAGGGCCGCTACATTCTCTGGAACAAGAAGTATTCCGAAATCTACAGCCGCAGTTCCGACCTGTTCGAGCCGGGCGCGCGCCTGCAGGATACCATCCGCATCGGCGTCGAGCGTGGCGATTATCCGGAAGCGGTCGGCCGCGAAGACGAGTGGATCGCCGAGCGGCTGAATAGGCTCTATCAACCCGGTGAGCGCCATGAGCAGATCCTGGCCGACGGCCGCTGCATCCTGATCGAGGAGCGGCTCACCGAGGACGGCGGCATCATCGGCCTGCGCGTCGACATCACCGAGCTGAAGCAGCGCGAGGACTCGTTCCGCCTGCTGTTCGACTCCAATCCGGTTCCGATGATCGTCTGCGCGCTCGACGACGAGCGCATCCTCGGCGTCAACGACGCCGCGGTCGAGCATTACGGCTATAGCCGCGCCGAGTTCGAGAAGCTGACCATCCGCTCGGTCCAGGCCTTCGAAACCGAGTTGCCCTGGGCCGGCGACCGTTCCAGCGACGAACTGACGGCGCGGACCTGGAAACATGTACGTGCCGACGGCACGCTGATCGATCTGGCGATCTATTCGCGCCAGCTCGTCTACAACGACCAGCCCGCGGTGCTGCTGGCGCTGATGGACATCACCGAGCGCAAGCGCGCCGAGGCGCGGCTCGCCTTCATGGCCCAGCATGACGGCTTGACGGGTCTGCCGAACCGCAACCTGCTGCGCCAGCAGATGGACGAGATCCTGCTGCACAACAGGCGCAACGCCGAGAAGGTCGCGGTGCTGGTGCTGGGTCTCGACAACTTCAAGGCGGTCAACGACACGCTGGGCCACGGCATCGGCGACAAGCTCTTGCGCAGCGTCGCCAAACGGTTGCGCTCGATATTGCGCGAGGAAGATACCCTGGCGCGCCTCAACTCCGACGAATTCGCGATCGTCCACAGCGGGTTGGCGCGCCCCGAGGATGCGGTGTTCCTCGCCAAGCGGCTATTGGAGGCGATCGGCGATCCCTATTTGCTCGACGACCATTCCGTCGTCATCGGCGCCAGCATCGGGATCGCAATGTCGCCCGGTGATGGCGAGGAGTCCGAAAAGCTCCTGAAGAACGCCGACATGGCGCTGTCGCGCGCCAAGAACGAGCAGCGCGGCACCTTCTCCTTCTTCGAGGCGGGGATGGACGCCCGCGCCCAGAGCCGCCGCAAGATCGAGCTCGACCTGCGCGACGCGATCCAGGGCGACGTGCTGCGGCCGTATTACCAGCCGCTGATCGACCTTGCGACCGGCCGCATCACCGGTCTCGAGGCGCTGGTGCGCTGGCCGCATCCCGAACGCGGCATGATCTCGCCGGCGGAATTCATCCCCGTCGCCGAGGAAACCGGCCTGATCAACGGCCTCGGCGGCCTGATGCTGCGCCGCGCCTGCATGGACGCGGCGCTGTGGCCCGACGATGTCCGCGTCGCGGTCAACCTGTCGCCGGCGCAGTTCCGCACCGGCAATCTATTGTCGGTCGTGATGGATGCGCTGAAGCAATCCGGCCTGCCGGCCCGCCGCCTGGAGCTCGAAATCACCGAAACCCTGCTGCTGGAAAAGAGCAGCGAGGTGCTGGCCACGCTGCATGCGCTGCGCGCGCTCGGCGTGCGCATCTCGATGGACGATTTCGGCACCGGCTATTCCAGCCTGAGCTATCTGCGGAGCTTTCCCTTCGACAAGATCAAGATCGACCAGTCGTTCGTGCGCGACCTCGGCTCCAATCGCGACGCGCAGGCGATCGTGCGTTCGATCATCAGCCTCGGCATCGGCCTCGGCGTCATCATCACCGCCGAAGGCGTCGAGACCGAAGCCGAGCTGAGCTGCCTGCGCACGGAAGGTTGTCACGAAGGCCAGGGTTTTCTGTTCTCCCGCGCGCGGCCCAATGTCGAGATCGTCGGACTGTTGCTGGCGCAGTGCGGCGTGGATGCGGCCGCCGCCGACAGCGAGGACGCGGCGCTGGTCGCATAGGCCTCTAAAGCGGGTGAGTTTTGAATCGGTCTTCCGCGTGTTCGGTCCACCTCTCCGCAACGGGGAGAGCTGGATTTGCGTAGCAAATCGGGTGGGATCGATAGCGTAAAGCACGATCGGAAGCAGCGGAAGCGGATTTCCGAAAAGCGATTTGTCGCGGACGGCCTTGCGCGGCTTCGAATTCTTGTGAACCCTGACGATACTCCCGTCGACATATCTTGGAGATAGGTTGCCCCGCATGACTAACGAGCTGGATGTGTCCCCAAGGCCTGCGCCGCGATACGCGCGCTTCTCGCGCCGGCTTCGCGCCATGCTGATCGACTGGATCCTCGCCCTCATTGTCCTGTACGGCGCGTTGTTGCTGGCGACGGCTGCGAGCAACGACGACTTTTCCCGCGGGCTTGGAATCCTGGTGGTGGTCACGCTCGTGCTGTACGAGCCGATCCTGGTGTCGCGCATGGGCAGCACGCTGGGGCACTACTTCACCAATCTGCGCGTCGTGGACGACCGCGATGGCGGCAATATCGGCTTTGCAAGGGCCTTCGCACGCTCCATCATCAAAACGGTGCTGGGGCTGTACTCCTTCGTGATCCTGGCGGCCACCCGCCGCAATCAGGCCTTGCACGATCTCCTGACGCGATCGACCGTGCAGATTCGCGATCCGGCGAAAGCCTCAGTCGGTCAATTCATTGCCGAGCGCACCGAATTTGCCGCCGCCGGCATGCCGTCGCCGTGGCGGCGCATCGCCGTGACGTGCTTCTATCTGCTGCTGATAGGGATCGCTTATGTTGGGATCGTCGGAAGTATCGTCGGGCACGGGGCGATCTCCCATGCCTGCATCGACCGTAATTTCTGCTCCGGCGGCGAAAGAATCTTGAGCCTCATGTTTGGCGCGGGGCTGCTCGGAATCTGCGCGGTTTGCATCGCTATGGGGTGGCGAGGCCGACTTGTCGGCGCGCGCGGGTCCCTGGCAGGGGATTCCGGCTAGACCCCTGACACGATCTGGATCTCAGTCGCGCCCCAGCCCCCGGGAGACCGGACTGCCGGCCAGGATCGCCTTGCCGACGTCTTCGTAATGGGTGTCGCGGGCCTGGATCTGCTGGGCGATGGCGTGCATGTCGCGGAAGCGGCGCTCGAACTTGTTGGCTTTGAACACCGCGGTGGCGCCCGCCATGTGATAGGCGGTATCGACCACTTGAGCCGACTGATGGATGGTCCAGGTCGACGCCAGGCGCATCGAAGCGCGGTGTTCTTCGCTGAGCTTGCCGGTCTCGGTCAGGTCGCGCCATGCCGCGGCGGCGGTGGCGTAGAGATAGGCGCGCGCGGCGCGCAAATTGGCTTCGGTGCGGCCGATCAGGCCCTGGACCGCGCTGTTCTCGCGCATCGCCGCAAGTCCGAACGACTGCTTGCCGCGCGCCAGGTCGGTTGCGGCGTCCAGTGTGGCGCGCGCGACGCCGGTCGCGAGCGCGGCGAAGCCGAGGCCGAACATGGAGTAGGTGGTGATCTTGTACAACGGTCCCTTTTCACGCAGCGCCGTGACATCGTCGCGCAATACGGCAAAATTATCCGGGATGAACAGGTTCTCGACCGAATAGCTGTCGGTGCCGGTACCGCTCAGCCCGATCACGTCCCAGACGTCGTACATGGTGGCGCTACTGGCCGGAAACAGAATGGTGCGAAATTCCGGCGCGCCGTTGGGCTTCACCCGTGTCGCGCCGTCGGCCTCGACGACCCGGACGTGGGCCCCCAGCCAGTTGGCCTGCCGGGAGCCGGAGGCGAAATCCCAGCGCGCGGTGACGCGGTAGCCGCCGGGCACCACCTTGACCTCGTTGGCGATCGCGCCCCAGGCGAGGATGCCGGGCGTCGAATTGAAAATCTGATCCGCCACGTCGTGATCGAGATAGGCCGCCGTCATGGCGCAGACCGAACACTGGCCGAGGCACCACGCCGTGGAGGCGTCGGCTTTTGCGATCTCCTCCAGTACCTGCATGAACACTTCCGGCGGCGCCTCGGCGCCGCCAAGGCTTTGCGGCAACAGCGTCCGGTAGAGCCCGTTCTCGATCAGCGCCGTTACCACCGGCGCCGTGAGCCGGCGCGTGCGCTCGATCTCGTCGGCCTCGCCTGCGATCAGAGGCGCAAGCGCCCTGGCGCGCTCGATCAGTCCGAAACCGGGAAGCTTGTTCATGCGTTTCCTTGGCCCATTCTGGGGTTCTTGGTCGGCGAGGGCGCAATGGTGATCCATCTGGGGCTGAGGATCAAGGTGGAGAACCCGTCATTCCGGCGCGCCAACGGGTCCGCGCGAAGCGCGGCCCGATGGCGGGCTCCGCGAACCCGGAATCTCGAGATTCCGGGTCTGCGCTTCGCGCATCCCGGAATGACGGAGCATAACTTCAAGCAAGATTGCCTGATTTCACTTCCAGCTGTCCCAATCGTAAACCGCCTCGATCCAGTCGTTGATGGCCTCGTCTTCCGGATGTTGGGACATCATCGCTGCCTCGCGGCGCATTTCTTCCCATACATGCGGGTCGCGAAGCTCGCGTCGAAGCCGTGCCAGTCTTCTACCCTGCGGCGCCCGCCCGGGAGACAGCTTTTTTCCAGTCTCCCGGCGCCAGAACCTTGCTGGCGGAGAGGATTTCAATGCCGATGATGAGTCCGTTGGCGTCGACATCGTAAATGAACGGTCCAGCTTCTTCCGTCCGCTCGACCTTGCCGCGACCGACGGCGATATAAACTGCGTCAGCTTCTGAATCGTAAGTCATGTCTGTCATGGCTTTCGCCTCGCGTTCCGGTCGAACATTGCGCTTATAACGCGAATGTTCGAATTTGTCTCGCTATAGGCCACGCGAAGAATGCGTCCGCCAAACTCTGGAATGGCACGAAATCTTCGTCAATGGCCGGGTCTCCCGGGTCTACCTCGGTCCAGTCGGGTTCGAGAATCGTTTCTCTTATCCATTTGGGGTCGATACCGCGGTCTCGCAACCTGACCCGCGCGTGAGCGGTGAGGCCGATGGGCTTCTTCGTCAATTGCTAGCCCCCGCCGCCTACCCTGAAATCCACTTCAGCTATCCACCTTCAGCGCGGCGATGAACGCCTCCTGCGGGATGTCGACCTTGCCGAACTGCCGCATCTTCTTCTTGCCTTCCTTCTGCTTCTCCAGAAGTTTGCGTTTGCGCGTGATGTCGCCGCCGTAGCACTTTGCGGTGACGTCCTTGCGCAGCGCGCGGACGGTTTCGCGCGCGATGATCTTGCCGCCGATTGCGGCCTGGATCGGGATCTGGAACATGTGCGGCGGGATCAGTTCCTTCATCTTCTCGACCATCGCGCGGCCGCGGCCCTCCGCCCGCTGGCGGTGCACCAGCATGCTGAGCGCATCGACCGGTTCGTTGTTGACCAGGATCTGCATCTTGACGAGGTCGGCCGGCTTGTAGTCGGTGAGATGATAGTCGAACGAGGCGTAGCCCTTGGAGACCGATTTCAGGCGGTCGTAGAAATCGAACACCACTTCGTTGAGCGGCAGCTCGTATTTCACCATGGCGCGGTTGCCGACGTAAGTGAGCTCCTTCTGCATGCCGCGCCGGTCCTGGCAGAGTTTCAGCACGCTGCCGAGATATTCGTCGGGGGTGAGGATCGTGGCCTCGATCCAGGGTTCCTCGATCTCGGCGATCTTGACCACGTCGGGCATGTCGATCGGATTGTGGATCTCGATCACCTGGCCGTCGGTCAGGTGCATCTTGTAGATCACGCTCGGTGCGGTCGCGATCAGGTTGAGATCGAATTCGCGATGCAGCCGCTCCTGGATGATTTCCAGATGCAACAGCCCCAGAAAACCGCAGCGGAAGCCGAAGCCCAATGCGGCCGAGGTTTCCATTTCGAACGAAAAGCTGGCGTCGTTGAGCCGCAATTTCCCCATCGCCGCGCGGAGCGTCTCGAAATCGTCGGCGTCGACCGGAAACAGGCCGCAGAACACCACCGGGATCGCCGGCTTGAAGCCGGGCAACATCTCGGTCACCGGCTTCCTGTCGTCGGTGATGGTGTCGCCCACTCTTGTGTCGGCCACCTCCTTGATCGCGGCGGTGATGAAGCCGATCTCGCCGGGACCGAGTTCGTCGATCTGCTGCATTTTTGGCGTGAAGAAGCCGACGCGCTCGACGTCGTAGGCCGCGTTGGTGCCCATCATCCGGATGCGCTGGCCTTTCTTCAGCACGCCATCGACAACCCGCACCAGCACCACGACGCCGAGATAGACGTCGTACCAGCTGTCGACCAAGAGCGCCTTCAGCGACGCCTCGCGGTCGCCCTTCGGCGGCGGCAGCCGGTGCACGATGGCTTCCAGCACGTCGTCGATGCCGAGCCCGGTTTTCGCCGAGATCATCACAGCATCGGATGCGTCGATGCCGATCACGTCCTCGATCTGCTGCCTGACCGCGTCCGGCTCCGCCGCCGGCAGGTCGATCTTGTTGAGCACCGGCACGATCTCGTGGCCGGCATCGAGCGCGTGATAGACGTTGGCGAGCGTCTGCGCCTCGACGCCCTGGCTGGCGTCGACCACGAGCAGCGAGCCTTCACAGGCCGCCAGCGACCGCGACACCTCATAGGCGAAGTCGACATGGCCGGGGGTGTCGATCAGATTGAGGATGTAGCTCTTGCCGTCCTTGGCCTGGTAGTTCAGCCGTACCGTCTGCGCCTTGATGGTGATGCCGCGCTCGCGCTCGATGTCCATGGAATCGAGCACCTGTTCCTTCATCTCGCGTTCCTGCAGGCCGCCGGTGATCTGGATCAGGCGGTCGGCCAGCGTCGATTTGCCATGGTCGATATGCGCAACAATGGCGAAGTTGCGGATGTTGGAAACAGGGATGGATGTCATGGCCGCGAGATAGCACTCGCACCCCCATGCGGCAACCAGTTTGCGCCAATTTAACGGCGCTTCTTCACGCCAAGCTGATTCCACTGATGGCGAAAACGCGCTACGCAGAGGGCCATGTCGACTGCGTCATTCCTGCCCGCGGCCTCGCGTGCGCGCCGAAAACTGTCGCTGCGGCGACTGGCGGCCTGGCTTGCAGCCTGCGCCGGCGATCCCGTGGCTGGCCTGCGGCTGGTGATTGCTTTCGCCACGGCGCATGCCGTGCTCTGGACCTTCATCCTGATCAATCTGAAGGCGGCGCAGGACGTCCATATGGACGTCGCCGAAGGCTTTGCCTGGGGCCAGAAGTTCCAGCTCGGCTATGGCAAGCATCCGCCATTGGCGGGCTGGATCTCGGGCCTCTGGTTCAAGGCCTTTCCGGTCGCGGACTGGGCCACCTATGCGCTCGCGATGACGACGCTCGGCATTGCGCTTGTGATCTGCTGGCTGATCGCGCTGCGCGTGGTCGATCGCCGCCGCGCCTTCTTCGTGGTGGTGATGCTCGCGCTCTATCCGATCTTCAATTTCAAGGGCTTCAAATACAACCCCGACCTGCTGCAGCTTGTCACGCTGCCGCTGGTGGTGCTGGCGTATCTGAACGCGTTCGAGAAGCGCAGTGTCCGCGCCGGCCTCTGGCTCGGCCTTGCCGGCGCGCTGGCGCTGATGACGAAATACTGGGTGCTGACCATGATCGGCGCCGTCGGACTTGCCGCGCTGATTCATCCCGATCGCGCAAAATTCCTGCGCTCGCCGGCGCCATGGGTCGCGATCGTCACGCTGGTCGTCGCCATGATCCCGCATCTGGTCTGGCTGTGGCAGGTGGATTTCGTTCCGCTGACTTATGCGGGCGATGTCTATGGGTTGTCGAGCCGCGCCGAGAGCGCGCAACGCGTACTCGGCTATATCGGCCATAACCTGTCGCTGTTGCTCGTGCCCATTGCGCTGGCCGCGCTCGCGCTGGCATTGGTGCCGCCATGGCGGGCGCGGGGGTTCTTGACCCGCGCATGGTCGCGCGGCGCCAACGGAAGCGTGAATGCGTCGCAGGCGCTCAATGTCTGGCTGATCCAGTCGATCGTCGCGATCGGGCCTCCGCTCGGCGCGCTGATCTTCGCGGTCTATATGAAGACCGACTGGGGAATCTCGCTGTTCTTCCTGACGCCGCTGGCATTGGTGGCGATTCCCGCGCTGCGCCTGCAACGGATGGCGCTGTTCAACATCACGGCGATCTGGCTCATCGTCTCGCTGGCGGCACTTGCGGCCTCGCCCTACATCGCGATCGAGGAGATGAAGGTCAATCCGAACGGCGCCTCGACCTATGGCGCGCGCTCGCAACTGGCCCGCGAGCTGACGGAAGCCTGGCATTCGCGTTTCCATTCCCGGTGGGCCGTGGTCGCCGGCACCACGGAAGTGGGCGAGCCGATGACGTTCTACAGCCCCGATCATCCGGCGCCGCTGACGCCGGGCGAGTTGTGGCCATCCGGATTGACTTCGCTGGAAGAGGCCAAACGGCTCGGCTTCATCGGCATCTGCGATACCACCGACGGGCGGCTGCCGGTCTGCGAAGCCTGGATGCGCGAGAACGGCAAGGACGCCGAGGAACTGGCGGTGACGACCGAGCGCTTCTTCCACGGCCATCCCGGGCCTTCGATTACCTGGAAAGTCTACATCGTACCGCCGGGGAAGTAGCCGTCGTCCCGGCGCAGGCCGGGACGACCAAGAGCCTCACTGCCCTTCTTCGTTGAACTTGCTGGCGACGAGATCGGTGATCGCATTGATCGCGGCTTCGGCGTCGGGGCCGATCGCGGAGACCCTGATCGATGTTCCCGGTCCCGCCGACAACATCATCAATCCCATGATCGAGGTGCCGCCGACGGTCTCGCTGCCCTTGGTCACCCAGACCTCGGCATTGAAGCGCTCGACCATCTGGACGAATTTCGCCGACGCCCGCGCATGCAGGCCGCGCTTGTTGATGATCGGAAGTTCGCGCGACACCGCGCCGGTGGGGACCGTCGGCCCGACACTGCTCTCAGGCGACGCGTCGTCGTCGCTCATTTGCCGGCGAGAACCCGGCTGGCAATGGTGACGTATTTGCGGCCGGCTTCCTGGGCCATGGCGATGGCGTCGGGAAGCGAGCGCTCTTCGCGAACCTTGGCGAGCTTGACCAGCATGGGAAGGTTGATTCCGGCGAGCACTTCCACCTTCGGTCGGCTCATGCAGGAGATCGCGAGGTTGGACGGCGTGCCGCCGAACATGTCGGTGAGGATCGCCACGCCATCGCCGGAGTCGACGCGGTTGACCGCCTCGATGATGTCGCTTCGGCACAGGTCGGAGTCGTCCTCGGCCCCGATCGTGACCGCTTCGATTTGTTTTTGCGGACCCATGACATGTTCGAGCGCCGCCTTGAACTCGTCGGCAAGGCGCCCATGGGTCACAAGCACTAGACCAATCATGAAAAACTCCTCGCGGGTGCTTTTTGGTGCACCGCACGAACGCGCCACTTTGACCATCCAGAGCCCCTGCGCAAGAGGGGATGTTCGCGATTCTCCCGGAAAATTAGCGGTAGAAGGGAGCCTGCGCCGGTCTATTCGGTCGCGATAGTGGGACTGATATGGTTACCAATTCCCTTCGAGCAATCGGCCGCTGGCAGGCTCGAAGATGAAATTGCGGTCATTGTCAGCGCCGCCACAACCAGGGGGAGTGGCGCGTAGCCGACGCCAACCGGGATTCGAGGTATCATCACACCCTCAATATCGATCAGAAGCGCGTCGGGCGGCGGCAGGCGCTCGGCGTCCGCGGCCGACAGGTCCACCACCAGTCCCACGACCGCCTCGGGGGCAAATTCGCAGCTGAAGATGCCAAGCCCGCGAATCTCGATCAGGCCGGCTAGTTCGCGCGCGGGCCGCACCAGCAACTGCCCCTGGCTTGCGTGCAGATGCAGGCGATCGTCGCCGATCAGCAGGGCGGGCGCGATTTGCCCGGCGCGTCCGGCCAGGATCAGATCGAAAGCGAGACGCGATTTGCCTGATCCCGATGGCCCGCGGATCAGCACGGCGCGATCTCCGATCCTGACCGCGGACGCGTGGACGCTCGCGCCGGCCGCCGCCGTCATGGCGCCGGCAGCCTGACCACGAAGCGGGCGCCCGCTACCGTCACCTCGCCCTCGGCGTTCACAGGTCCGGCGCGGTTCTCCGCCCAGATCCGTCCGCCATGGGCTTCGATGATCTGTTTCGAGATCGACAGCCCCAATCCGGAATTCTGTCCAAAACCCTGATGCGGCCGGTCGGTGTAGAAGCGCTCGAAGATGCGCTCCAGCGCATCCTCGCGAATCCCCGGCCCGTCGTCGTCGATCACGATTTCGATTTCGGAGCGCACGCGGCGGCACGCGATCCGCACCTTGCCGCCGGCCTCGGAAAACGACTGGGCGTTGGAGAGCAGGTTGGAGATCACCTGTCCGAGCCGCGAATCATGGCCCGGTACCGAGAAGGTGTCGTTGGGGCCGCGGCCCTCGAAGCGGGCTTCGACGGCGATATTGTTGCCGCGGCGGGTTTCGTTGGCGACCGTCGATAGCGCCATCAGCAGCCGGCGAAGATCGACCGACGTCATGTCCTGCCGCTGCAGTTCGGCATCCAGCCGGCTGGCATCGGAAATGTCCGAGATCAGCCGGTCGAGCCGCTTGACGTCGTGCTCGATCACCGCGAGCAGGCGGGCGCGGCTGTTTTCGTTGCGCGCCAGTGGCAGCGTCTCGACCGCCGAGCGCAGCGAGGTCAGCGGGTTCTTCAATTCATGGGCGACATCGGCGGCGAACATCTCGATCGCCTCGATCCGGTTATAGAGCGCGCCGGTCATGTCGCGCAGCGCACCGGAGAGATGTCCGATCTCGTCGCGGCGGCGGGTGAAATCGGGAATCTCGACCCGGGTGCGGATGCGGCGGCGGACGCTGTCGGCGCTGTCGGCGAGCCGGCGCACGGGACCTGCGATGGTACTCGCCAGCAGCAGCGACAGCATGATCATCACGGCGGAAGCGACGCCGCCGACTTTCAGGATCGCCAGCCGTTCCGAGGTCACCATCTGGTCGATGTCGTCGCCCTGGGTCGAGAGCATCAGCGCGCCATGGATGGCGCGGCCGCGCTGCACCGGGACTGCGACCGAGACGATCACCTCGCCGCGCTGGTTGACCCGCACCATGCTGCGCTTCTGGCCCGTCAGCGCGTCGGCGACCTCCTGATAGCCGTTGCCGTTCTCCGGTCCGAGCTCGCGATAGAGCGGCAGGTCGCCGCGGTTGAGCCAGGTGCGGATCGAGGTCATCGTGCGGTCGACGACGCCGGGCTTGCCCGAGGGCGGCGGCAGCTGGAAACGCAGCACGTTTTCGAGATTGCGGCTGTCGAGGATCAGCCCGCCGTCACGGTCGTAGATGCGGGCGCGAGTCTTGGTCGGCGAAATCAGGGTCTTCAAGACAGGCGCGACGCGCTCCGGATTGATCGGAAACACCAGCCCGGAATATTCATCGGGCGCGCCGTAGGTTTCGCCGGGCTTGAGGTCCTGCAGCCGGTCGGGATCGATGGTGATGGTGTTGGTTTCGACGGTCGCTGACGCCGCGATCGCGCCGGCGATGATCTCGGCCTGCACCAGAAGGCTCTGCGCGCGGGCGTCGATCAGGCCGGCGCGGAATTGCGAGAGATAGAGAACGCTGGCGACCAGCGCGACCAGGCCCGCCAGGTTCAGCGAAACGATGCGGCGGGTGAGGCTCGAGAAAGACAGCGCGAAGAAAAACTGTCCGGCGCGGCGCAGCCAGCCCAGCGGCCGCTGCCAGCCCGCGACCGGCGGGTTTTCGACAGCAATATTGTCGAGCGCGAGGGCCGGCGCGTCGCCCTCGGCATTCAGGCTTGGATCAGGCTGCGTTCGATCAAGCAATGGCCAAAACTGCCGGTTGTTTCGATGGTGCCCCTAACAGGCGCGTTCGCCTTCGCATCCTACCCCAGACGCCCGTCGGCGTCAGTTAACAAACTGCCCCGTCAAATGCCCCAACGATCAGGTTTCCTTGAATCGGTAGCCCACGCCATACAGGGTTTCGATCATCTCGAAATCGTCGTCCACCACCTTGAACTTCTTGCGCAGCCGCTTGATGTGGCTGTCGATGGTGCGGTCGTCGACATAGACCTGGTCGTCATAGGCCGCGTCCATCAGCGCGTTGCGGCTTTTCACCACACCGGGGCGGGTGGCCAGCGCCTGCAGGATCAAAAACTCGGTCACCGTCAGCGTCACCGGCTCGTTCTTCCAGGTACAGGTGTGACGCTCCGGGTCCATCCGCAGCAGGCCGCGATCGAGCGCCTTGGCGTCGGTCTCCTTCGGCACGGCGGTCGGATCCTTCGGCGCTGCGCGGCGCAGCACGGCCTTGACGCGCTCGACCAGAAGCCGCTGCGAAAACGGCTTGCGGATGAAATCGTCGGCGCCCATCTTGAGGCCGAACAATTCGTCGATCTCCTCGTCCTTGGAGGTGAGAAAGATCACCGGCAGATCGGACTTCTGCCGCAGCCGCCGCAGCGTTTCCATGCCGTCCATGCGCGGCATCTTGATGTCGAGGATCGCAAGGTCGGGCGGCGAGGTGCGGAAGCCGTCGAGCGCCGAAGCGCCGTCGGTGTAGGTCATGATCCGATAACCTTCGGCTTCCAGCGCGATCGAGACCGATGTGAGAATGTTGCGGTCGTCGTCGACCAGGGCGATTGTGGGCATGAGCCTGCTTTCAGGTACTGGTACTTAGGTGGCTGAAACGGCGAGCGATTCGGTGATGCGCCGCAGATGAGGGCTTTGAGCACGATCAGCGAGCAATGCAAGCTGGGCTGAAATGTGACCGAGTTCCTAAGCCCTGAACGAACCATCGGTTCGGCGCCTGTATAGGATATCGGCCCGGCCTCGAAAAGCCCTAATTTTGCAATGAGATGTGCGGATATGAGACATGCAGCCGACGACTGATTTCGATGCCGGTCATGTTGCCCGGTCGCTGTTGCGCCGGAGCCGGCAGGGGGCGTTGGCGACCCTGATGGCCGGCAGCGGCGATCCCTATTGCTCGCTGGTCAATGTCGCGAGCTATCCCGACGGCTCGCCGATTCTGCTGATTTCGCGGCTTGCCGTGCATACCAAAAACATCCTGGCCGACCCCAGGGTTTCGCTGATGCTGGACGAGCGCGCCGAGGGCGATCCACTGGAGGGATCGCGGATCATGCTGGCGGGCCGCGCCGAACAAGCCGCGGGTTCCGAGCTCGAGATTTTGCGCCAGCGCTACCTCAGCGCCCATCCATCCGCGGAAGTCTTTGTAAGTTTTGGGGATTTCTCCTTTTACCTGGTGCGGCCGAGCGGCCTGCATCTGGTGGCGGGTTTCGGACGAATCATCGACCTCAAGCCGGAGCAGTTCCTCACCGACATTTCCGACGCCGCTGCATTGCTGGAGGCAGAAGCCGGCGCGATCGCGCACATGAACGCCGATCATCGCGAGGCGACTAACCTCTACGCAACCAGACTGCTTGGCGCGGAGCCTTCGGACTGGCGCTGCACCGGCTGCGATCCCGACGGGATCGATCTGCAGGCCGGCACAACGACGCTGCGGCTGGACTTCCCGCAAAGGGTCACCGGGCCGGGTGAGTTGCGCCAGATGCTGGTCAGGCTGGCGAACGAAGCACGGGCGAAGGGATAACCGATCTTCGCCCGACACAAGGCAAGTGTAAGGGCGAGCGCATCATGAATTCCCTCCATCGATTGGCGCTGACGGTTTGGCTGCCGCTGGCTGCAGGTCTCGGCTTCTGCGCGCCGTCGTCAGCACAAGCGGGCGATTTGGCGGCAACCAGCGCCAGGATCGCGGCACTCGGCCAGGCTGGCAAATATTCCGAGGCGACGGCGCTGGCGCAGCGCCAGCTGGAAAGCATTGAGAAGGCCCGCGGTCCGGTCGACCGCGATGTCGCGGGCGCGCTGAACAATCTGGCGCTGCTCTACAGCGACCAGGGACGCGACATCGAGGCCGAGCCCCTCTACAAGCGGGCGATCGCGATCATGGAGAAGGTCGGCGGCCTCGACTCCGGCGGCGCTGCGGCGGAACTGAACAATCTGGCCGCGCTGTACCAGCGACAGGAGCGCTATACTGAGGCCGAGCCGCTGTTCAAGCGGGCGCTGGCGCTGCGCGAAAAATCCCTTCCCAATGGTCATCCCGACATCGGACAGGCGCTGAACAATCTCGCGACCCTTTACGAGAAAGAGGGCCGGCATGCCGAATCCGAAGCGCTGTTCAAGCGCGCGCTCGCGATCTACGAGAAAGCAGCCGGGCCGGAGCATCCCGCAGTCGCGACGCTGTTGAACAATCTCGGCCAGGTCGACAAGGTCGAGGGCCGTTATGCCGAGGCCGAGCCGGAGATCAAGCGGTCGCTTGCGATCCGCGAAAAAGTGCTTGGACGCGATCATCCCGATGTCGCGCGGTCGCTCAACAACCTGGCTGATCTCTATGAAAGGCTGGGCCGGTACGCCGACGCCGAACCGCTCTACCAGCGGGCGATCGCGATTCGCGAGGCCGCGCTCGGCCCCGATCACCCCGACCTCGTCATCTCGCTCAACAACCTCGCCTTGATCTACCAGACCGAAGGACGTAACGCCGACGCCTTGCCGATCGTGGAAAAAATGATAGCGGGTGGCCACGCCCAGCCGCGCGTTGCGCTTCCGGTGCTGCTTGCCGCGCAACGGCAACGATCGCTGCCGGCCCCCAAAGCCCTCGACGATGCGCTCGACGTCGTGCAACGCGGCTCGCAGTCCTCGGCCGCCTCCGCCGTGAACAAGCTCGCGGTGCGGTTGGCGGCAGGAAGCGACCGGCTCGCGGAGCTGGTTCGCCGGGATCAGGACCTCGCTGCGGAAGCCGAGCGGCTGGACAAGACCATCATCGTGGCCGTTTCCAGGGAGAAATCGAAGCGCGACGCGGCCACCGAGCAGCGCAGCCGCGACCGGCTTGCCGCCATCTCCGCCGAGCGCGCGACGTTGCAAAAGACCTTCGCCACCGAATTCCCCGATTATGCCGCCTTGTCGAACCCGCCGCCGCTGAAGGCAGCTGAAATTCAGGCCCTGCTGTCAGGCAATGAGGCGCTGGTGCTGTTTTCTGTCGCCGACAAGGAGAGCTACGTTTTTGTCCTGACGCGCGACAATTTCGACTGGGAGCCTCTGCCGCTTGGCGCCGAGGCGCTTTCGCAGAAAATTGCCGCGTTTCGCCGCGGGCTCGATGTCGACAAGGCCAGCGACGCCTCCGGCAAGTCCGGCTTGTTTGATCTCGCGCAGGCCCATGAGCTCTACACCGCGCTGCTCGGGCCGGTCGAGGCGTTGGTCAAGGACAAGCGCAGTCTCCTGGTCGCGCCATCGGGCGCGCTGACGGCGTTGCCGTTCCATCTGTTGGTGACGGAGAAACCGTCCGCCGCGATTCCGGAAACCTTGGCGGGCTATCGCGATGCCGCCTGGCTGCTCAAACGACAGGCGGTGTCGGTGCTGCCGTCGGTGGCAAGCCTGAAAGCGCTGCGGATATTCGCCCGCAACGACCAGGGGATCAAGCCGATGACCGGCTTCGGCGATCCGCTGTTCAACCCGTCGCAGGATGGCCCGGGCGACAATCGCGCGGCCGCCAAGAAGGTTGCGGTCAAATCAGCTTCCCGCGCCCTGGTGACATCGGCTTACACCGACTTCTGGCAGGGCGCCGGTGTCGATCGTACAAAGCTCGCGCAGGCGTTGCCGCAGTTACCGGATACGGCTGACGAACTGAACGCCGTGGCAAAAGACGTTGGCGCTGCGACGGCCGACATCCATCTCGGCAGCGACGCGAGCGAGACCACGGTCAAGCGCGCCCCGCTTGCCGATTATTCGATCATCTATTTCGCCACCCACGGCCTCGTCGCCGGCGACGTCAAGGGCCTTGGCGAACCGTCGCTCGCGCTCAGCACGCCGAGAGAGCCGTCCGAACTCGACGATGGACTACTCACCTCGAGCGAAGTCGCGCAGCTGAAACTCAATGCCGACTGGGTGGTGTTGTCCGCCTGCAATACCATCGCCGGCGACAAGCCCGGTGCGGAGGCTCTCTCGGGCCTGGCGCGCGCGTTCTTCTATGCCGGCGCCCGTGCGCTTTTGGTCTCGCACTGGGCGGTCGATTCGGAAGCGGCGACCAGACTGACGACATCGACCTTCGATCGTCTCAAATCCGATCCGAAAATCGGCCGCGCCGAAGCGCTGCGTCAGGCGATGCTGGCTTATCTCAATGACACTTCATCGCCACGGAATGCCTATCCGGCCATCTGGGGTCCGTTTGCCCTGATCGGCGAGGGAGCGGCCCGTTAAAAATCGGCCGGCCTGGATTGTGCGTCGCAGCAGACCTGTTCGAACTGCGCGGCTGATGGTCGCGTTGTCATTGCCATGTAACGTCGTGATCGCGCGCCGGTCATGCTCGCGCTGCAGCACGCCATTGAGCCGTTATCGGCGATCCGCCCTCGAATAAACCAAATATCGTGGGATCGGCTTGGCAAGCCCGGCGTTCATCAGTAATAGGTCGCCGGACCGGGGCCGGAAGGCTATATTGGCGGTCACCGCGACAGAGGCGCGCCTGGCGGCAAGCGTGCCGGCGATACGCGGGGTTCGAGGAGGATTCTTCTTTGCAAGAGACGGGCGTACACAACGGTGCCTTCGGTGCCGACAAATTCGGCTTAAGAAAACTCAAAGCCGTGCACTGGAATCTCGCCGCGCCGCAGCTCTATCACTATTCGCTTGCCGCGGATGAGGCCATGCTGTCCGCCGATGGCGCGCTGTGCGCCGACACCGGCGAGTTCACCGGCAGAAGCCCGAAGGACAAGTTCACCGTTCGCGACGCCACCACCGAAAAAATGTGGTGGGCCGGCAACCAGTCGATATCAGCGCAGCAGTTCGAAACGCTCTACCAGGATTTCCTCAGCCACGCCGAGGGCATGACGCTGTTCGCGCAGGACCTCTATGGCGGCGCCGATCCGAGCTTCCAGATCAAGACCCGCGTCTTCACCGAACTCGCCTGGCACTCGCTGTTCATCCGCACGCTGCTGATCCGGCCCGAGGCCGCCGCGCTTGCGGATTTCGTGCCGGAACTGACCATCATCGACATCCCGAGCTTCCACGCCGATCCCAAACGCCACGGCGTGCGCTCGGAGAACGTGGTCGCGATCGATTTCGCCCGCAAGATCGTCCTGATCGGCGGGTCTTATTATGCCGGCGAGATGAAGAAGAGCGTGTTCACCACGCTGAACTACTATTTGCCCGAAAAGGGCGTGATGCCGATGCACTGCTCGGCCAATGTCGGTCCCGCGGGCGATGCCGCGATCTTCTTCGGCCTCTCCGGCACCGGCAAGACCACGCTGTCGGCCGACCCCGGGCGCACGCTGATCGGCGACGACGAGCACGGCTGGGGCAAGGACGGCATCTTCAATTTCGAGGGCGGCTGCTACGCCAAATGCATCAAGTTGTCGAAGGATGCCGAGCCCGAGATCTACGCCGCCAGCAGCCGGTTTGGCGCGGTGCTGGAAAACGTGGTGCTCGACGCGAACACGCGGGTGCCGGATTTCGACGACGGCTCGAAGACCGAGAACACCCGTTCCGCCTATCCGCTCGACTTCATCCCCAACGCCTCGCGCAGCGGCCGCGCCGGCCATCCGAAGAACGTGGTGATGCTGGCAGCCGACGCCTTCGGCGTGCTGCCGCCGATCGCGCGGCTGACGCCGGCGCAGGCGATGTATCACTTCCTGTCCGGCTACACCGCCAAGGTCGCCGGCACCGAGCGCGGCCTCGGCTCCGAGCCGCAGCCGGAATTCTCCACCTGCTTCGCCTCGCCGTTCCTGCCGCTCGATCCCGCCGTCTACGGCAACATGCTGCGCGAGCTGATCGCCAGACACGACGTCGATTGCTGGCTGGTCAACACGGGGTGGACCGGCGGCAAATACGGCACCGGCTCCAGGATGCCGATCAAGGTGACGCGGGCGCTATTGACCGCGGCGCTCGACGGCAGCTTGCGCAATGTCGAATTCCGCACCGACAAGTATTTCGGTTTCGCGGTGCCGTCAGCATTGTCGGGCGTGCCGAGCGAGATCCTCGATCCCGTCAACACCTGGAAGGACAAGGCCGAGTTCGCCAAGACGGCGCGCGCGCTGGTCGGCATGTTCCAGAAGAATTTTGCGAAATTCGAGAGCGTGGTCGACGCCGACGTCCGCGCCGCAGCGCCGGACCTCAAGCTCGCGGCGGAGTGATTGATCTTGTCATTCCGGGGCGATGCGAAGCATCGAACCCGGAATCTCGATGTAACAACCTCTGGATTCCGGGTCTGCGCCAAGCGGCGCATCCCGGAATGACGGAAGGTTCGATCCGATCAGCCATTAACCCTTGATTAACCCAATGCCTCTCTATTGCCAGTCTGGGGATTGCTGGCAGGGAGCATCGGCATGTCGGATATTTTCAGCGTCATTCAGTCGGCCTACGCGTCGGCGCCGCTGACCCCGCAGACCACCAAATATACCCCGGTCGATCCCAAGAGCTACCAGGGCACCTGGACCGGCAGCTATTCGAACAACCAGAAATTCGAATTCACGGTCTCCAACGTCAACGGCTTCCGCGCCCAGGTGAAGTATTCGAGCGGCGGCACCGTGCAGTACCAGCAGGTGCTGATCGGGAATTCGGCGTTCCGGATCGGCAACACCAAGTTCGTGCTGACCGGCACCGGCAAGGCGACGATCGCGAACGCAGTAACCGATCCCACGACCGGCAACACCAGCCTGGTTCAGGCCAGCGCCACCCTGGAAACCTGAGGCGGATCCTATTCTCTGTCATGGCCGGGCTTGACCCGGCCATCCACGTCTTTGGTTGTTGCGACAAAGAAAGACGTGGATGCCCGGCACAAGGCCGGGCATGACGATGAATATCCTACGCCTTGAAATATCCCATCTGTGTCGTGGTCGCGAGCAGCCGCCCGTTCGGCGACCACAACTCGCCGCTCTGGTCGCCATAGCTCTTGTGGAAGATCTTCGCGTCAGCCACCGCCAGCACGCGGCTGATATCTTCTGCTGAAAGATCTGCCGCGTCGGCGTGAAAATAGGTCGTCAACGATACCGTGCCGAACGGCACCAGTTCGCCCCTCGCATGAAAGATGCGGGCGAAGAACGCATCCGACATCGACACCAGCGATAGCGCGTCGATCTTCCGGGGCGCGCGGTCGCCGATCCATAATCTGGAATACGCGCTCGCCGGCGCATCCTTTTTTGCACCGGCAAAATCCGGATGGCCCTCGACGAAGCGGAAATCATATTGCCCGACCCAGGGTGCCGCGATGTTGCGATAGGGCGCGATCTGCTCGAACGGCTTGGCCGGCGGAAACTGCGCCTGCTGGTGCGACCAGGACGGGCGGCGCTCGGCGAAGACGGCGGTCGCAAGCGTCGCCACCTCGCCGCCGCCTTGCGTCAGCTCGACGCACCAGTGCTGCGTCGAGCGGTTGGCCTTGACCAGCCGAACGTCGAGATCGAAGCCGCCTTCCGCGATCGGCGCGCAGTAATTGACGGTCAGCGCCAGCGGATCGCCGGAGCGATCGGGATGCTCGATCAGTGCCCGCAGGATGGTCGCCGCCGTGATGCCGCCGAACGGGCCGACAAACGCCCAGTAATCCGGACTGGTCCGCCCCTGCCAGCGGCTGTCGCCGGCGGTGACGCGGGTGGCGTCGTCGAACAGGTGCTGGCTTCCGGTAAGCATTCGAGCTAGCGCGTCGCTCCGCGCTGCGCGCCCGGCTCCTGCAACGTCTGCGGCGGACCGCCGCGCACCGGCACGTTCCAGATCTCGCCGGCATATTCGCGGATGGTGCGGTCGGAGGAGAACCACGGCATCCGCGCGACGTTGAGGATCGAGGCGCGCGTCCATGCCGGCACCACCTGCCAGCGCGCGTCGATGCCGCGCTGGGCTTCGTAATAGGAATCGAAATCGGCGCTGACCATGTAGTGGTCCAGATGGCGCAGCGCGTGCGCGATGGATTCAAAGCGGCCCGGTTCGCCCGGCGAGAATTCGCCGCCGCCGACCGCGTTGATGGCGCGCGACAGCTGCGGCGACTTGCGGATCACGTCGGTCGCATCCAGCCCCTGCTTGCGCCGCACCACCACGTCCATCGCCTCCATGCCGAAGATCGCGATGTTTTCCGCACCGACATGGTCGCGGATTTCGATGTTGGCGCCGTCGAGCGTGCCGATGGTCAGCGCGCCGTTCAGCGCGAGTTTCATGTTGCCGGTGCCGGAGGCTTCCATGCCGGCAGTCGAAATCTGCTCGGAGAGATCGGCGGCGGGAATGATCACCTCCGCAAGGCTGACATTGTAGTCGGGCAGGAACGCGATTCTGAGCCGGCCGGCGATCGCCGGATCGTTGTTGACGATTTCGGCGACGTCGTTGATCAGCTTGATGATCAGCTTGGCGTAGCGATAGCTCGCCGCCGCCTTGCCGGCGAAGATTTTTACCCGCGGCACCCAGTCGCGGTTCGGCTCGTCCTTCATGGCGTGATAGAGCGCGACCGTTTCCAGGATATTGAGCAGCTGGCGCTTGTATTCGTGGATGCGCTTGATCTGGACGTCGAACAGCGCGTTGGGGTCGACCTTGATGTTGAGGCGTTCGCCGATCAGCCGCGCCAGCACGATCTTGTTGTGGTGCTTGACGCCGCGGAATCGCTGCTGGAAGGCGTTGTCGCTGGCGTGGGCCTCCAGACGGTCGAGCAAGGTGGGATCGTCGAGCACGCCCTCGCCGCAGGCCTCGCGCAACAGGTCGGTCAGCTTCGGATTGGCCAGCATCAGCCAGCGGCGGAAGGTGATGCCGTTGGTCTTGTTGTTGATGCGGCCGGGATAGAGATGGTTGAGATCGTGGAACACGGTCTCCTTCATCAGGTCGGAATGCATCGCCGAGACGCCGTTGATGCTATGCGAACCGACGAAGGCGAGTTGCCCCATCCGCACCCTTCGGCCGGACTTCTCGTCGATCAGCGACACCGAGGCGCGGAAATCGACGTCGCCGGGGCAGCGTTGATCCGCCAGCGCCAGATGCGCGACATTGATGCGGTAGATGATCTCCAGATGCCGCGGCAGCAGGCGCTGGAACAGCTCCACCGGCCAGGTCTCCAGCGCCTCGGGCAGCAGCGTGTGGTTGGTGTAGGACAAGGTCGCCACCGTGATCTTCCACGCTTCGTCCCAGCGGAAGTTGTGGATGTCGACCAGGATCCGCATCAGCTCGGTGACGGCGAGGCTCGGATGGGTGTCGTTGAGCTGAACGGCTGCCTTCGACGCCAGCCCGCGCAGCTGGCCGTCGGAAACCAGATGGCGCTTGATCAGGTCCTGCAGCGAGGCCGCGACGAAGAAATATTCCTGCCGCAGCCTGAGCTCGCGCCCCGCCGGGCTCTCGTCGTTCGGATAGAGGAATTTGCAGATCGATTCCGCGCGCGCCTCCTCGGCGCTGGCGCCGAGATAGTCGCCGGTGTTGAAGACATCGAGCTTCAGCGGGTCCGGCGAGCGCGCCGACCACAGCCGCAGCGCGTTGACGTGCTGGCCGCGCCAGCCGACGATCGGGGTGTCGTAGGCGACGGCCTGGACGGTCTCGGCCGGATGCCAGATCGCGCGATCGCGGCCCTTGTTTTCGACGTGCTCGACGCCGCCGCCGAAATTCACCTGATAGACGACCTCCGGCCGCTGGAATTCCCAGGGGTTGCCAAAACTCAGCCACTCGTCGGGATACTCGTGCTGCCAGCCCTGCGCGATGATCTGGCGGAACAGGCCGAAATCGTAGCGGATGCCGTAGCCGATGGCGGGAATGGCGAGCGTAGCCATGCTCTCCATGAAGCAGGCGGCGAGCCGCCCGAGGCCGCCATTGCCGAGCGCCGCATCGGGCTCGCATTTGCGTAAGTCATCGAGCCCGACGCCGAGGTCGCCGAGGGCGGCTGCGAACACCGGCAGCAGTCCCATATTGTTCAGGGCATCGGTGAAGAGACGGCCGATCAGGAATTCCAGGCTGAGGTAATAGACCCGCTTGGCGCCGGCGTCGTAGCTCTGCTTTTCGGCGGTCAGCCAGCGGTGCACGATGCGATCGCGCAGCGCCAGCGCTGCGGCCTTGTACCAGTCGTGCCGGGTCGCCATCCCGGCGTCCTTGCCGATCGCCAGCCTGAGCTTGGTCAGGATCGCGCTCTTGATCTCGGCCAGCGCCAGTTCGTCGATGGGCTGGCCGGGCGCCGGAAAATTCGATGGGAATAAGGGTTCGGGCAAGTTCGGCATTCCTTAAAACTCTCACCTCGCCGATGATACGCGCCTTGTGGCCCGATCGAAACCCGCCAGGGGGCCGCGATTGTGCAATGCATGCATGGTTTTTATGCAAGGACCGGGCCGATTTTGTCACACCCGGTGCAGGCGTCAGCGCCGTGATATAGTATGATCCGTCAAATCCGGTAACGCGATATCAGGGAAGGACCGCCCATGAAACTGATCATCGAGATTGTCGCCGCCACGCTTCTGGTGTTCTGCATCACCGCCTCGAGCGCCGCCTTCGCCGCCGGCAAGATCGGCCGCAGCGCCGATGGCCTCTCCTGCGGCTACAGCGTCCCCGCCAACGCCTCGCCCGCGGCGAAATGTGCCGCGATCAAACGGCAATGCGGCGGGAAGTTCTATGCGAACTATTGCGGAAGCAAGATGGTGGCGGACATGTGAGGTGGCGGGATCGTAGCCCGGATGGAGCGCAGCGTAATCCGGGATCGCCCGATCCACATGTGAGATGCCCCGGATTACGCTGCGCTCCATCCGGGCTACGCTTGCTGAAAGCGACCGCCGACGACGGACGTGAAAGGAGCCGACGATGCCAAATTGGCTGGGACCTCTTCTCGTCTTGTGCGGGCTCGCTGGATTCATCGGCTTCGCGTTGCGCCAGGGTACAAGGGTAACGCCGGATAAGGACAATAGCCAAATCGGCAGCTCGTCCTACATCGGCTCCGACGGATCCCACCACGGGTCCGATGGATCCCATGGCTCCGATGGATTTTCTTGAATGGACGCGTCGATCATCCATCCGGGCTAGGACGGCTCGTCCATGACATTTATTCCTTCCTCAGACAAAGCCTCGAACAGGGCTTCGATCTGTTCGGGCTCGATGTCGTCCGGGCACAACTCGTTGAGCTGATCGAAGGTAATGAATCCTCTCCGAAGGCCGATTTCGATGGCTCGTCGGATCATGTTCTGCAGCTGCATCGGTCCATCCTCATGAGTCAGGGTCTCCTACTAATGAGAGGGAGCTGCTCAGGCCGCCGATGGCACTCGTTGCTTCCGGAACAAATTAAGAACACTTTAGCAAGTGTTTGATATATCATAGTGATTCGGCGCGTTGCCGACACAACATCTATGGTCTGTCGCTAGATCCGAGGACTACATGTCCGGCAAGCCGGAAAAGTTATGCCCGGTTTATAAGGCTTTCTCGCATTTCGGATTGCAATTTCCACGTCTCTTGCCACGGCCACACGGTTCGTGAGGTCTACGCCCATCCAGAGCCATCCCGACAACGTTTTGGGGCGGCATCGCTCTATGGTATAAGACAGCCGTACCAGCGGGCAGCACGCTACCCAACCCGCACACGACACGCGCAGCCATCATCCCCGAGGGGCAATGAAAGTGCAGCCGTGTCGTGTCTCAAAAGTCCCCTGTCCCTGCCAAGCCTGCAACCGCCAAGCTCACTGTATCTCGCGCCGAGGCCGCCGAGATGCTGTCCGTCGATGTGCAGACAGTAGACCGCGCCATTGCCGGCAAGAAGCTACGCGCCAGCAAGGTCGGCCGGCGCGTGCTCGTGCGTGTCGCCGATCTCGACGCGATGCTAGACGCTAACGCGATGGTGCAGTGATGCAGTTCGCTACGGCTTTTTCGGCTTCTTGATTTCAGTATGGGCGTCACGCTCCAGCACCAATTCAACATAGGCGGCAAGCGAGCGGCGTTCGGCCGCCGCGCGGCGTGACGCGGCTTCCTTCACTGAGGGCCTGATCCTGATGTTGAGGATGGCCGTTTTGCCTTCGTCGTCATTAACCACTTCGTAAGCTCGCAATCTGCACGCCGTGCAAATGACTACACAAATGCACGTCACGCGAGTAGCGTGCTGCCTCGGCGCAACCCCGCGCCAACCGTCAGGCCCCGGAGGGGCCATCGGAGAGGCAACCCAATGCGAAGACCTAATAGCCGATTTGTCATCGAACGCAAAGCCGACAGGCCGCTCCCGGGCGCGGCCCGCAGCATCCGAACCACGTGGATCAAGATCGCTCGCGCCGGCCGGCGCAGCGTCGCCGAGGCGCTGCTCATCCGCGCATTGATCGATGGTGGCGAGTGCCGTCTCCGGGAGGCGCGCTCGTGAGCACCATCATCCACGACGAACAGCGCGTCACCGCGTTGATCAAAGAGGCCCGCGCATTCGTTGACGCAACGTTGGCCGCCGCTATCGAGTGCGAAGACCAATGCAGAGCGTTCGCACGTCATCGCGAAGCCCAGCGCCGTCCCTTCCATCCCTACGCATCGAACGTGATCCGCTTTCCTCTGGAGCGGAGGCTTGCCCGTGTTCGATCCGGCTAGTGATCCGACGCTCTACGCCTCGCAAGTCTATCGCGAAGCTTACGCAAGAGCGGTTGAGAAGATCGCAGCACGACAACTCGGCGAGGCGTTCATCGACCTAGAACCCCTCGCCGATCACGAATGGAGGGAAGCCGCATGATGGACCCTTTCCCGCCGTCGTGGTCGTCAGAAACCGTCGCCCGTTGGCTCTTCGCGCTGGCCATCGTCGCGATACTCGCGCTCAGCGGCCTCGTGCAGAGCATCAAGGTCGCCGCTCGCAATGCGAAACCTCTTCCGGAAATTCATGGCGGCCAATCCGGAGAGATTTTCAAAATCCGGCCAACACTCAAACCATAGGACGAACACATGCAAAACAATCTCTCTGAAAGACTAGCGCTCGCGCGGCTTCAAGGTGCACGCGAGCGCGCCCGGCTCAAACGCGGCAATGGCAATCGGTACTATGCCGCAATGGTGCTACGTCGTGAGACGTTCATCTTGATCCTCAGAATGGCTCCGTCACTCGTGCACTATGAGTTGGACTTCTCGGCGAGCGCGCCGCAGTGGCCGCGCTTCCGGCCCATGTTTGAAAATTGCGTTATCGAGTTCGGCGAAGCTCCCCTATGACCGGGGTGTCATAGCGGACCGCAGCACTCGACACGTACAAGAAACGCCCGAGTTCATTGGCTCGGGCGTATTCTTTTGTGACCAAACAATCCTCCATTTGACCTCAGCAAATTCCCAGTTGTTCGGCATCGCTTGACCGCGTAGAATGCTCGCACAGTTTCAAGTGATGTCCGACATGGCGCGGGCGTTCTGTTGCTCACATGGTTGAGCCGAAGAAATTGTATCTTCCTTCTACCGCTAAAAAGTTCGACGCCCTTGTCCCCTGTCAGGTCTTCCGGGGGATAGGGCGTCGGCGATGTTCGAAAAGGTCACGCTATGAAGCGCAATCAGCATGTGCGTCCTGTCCCGCGCGTCGCGCTCAGTCCCGCGAAGCTCGCCACTGCTTTGGACCTCTCATATGAGAAGGTCATTTTGCCGGCGGTCAACAGCGGTCAACTCGGGCCGGTGTTTCTCGTCAACGGCTCAAAGCATCAGCGGAGAATTTTGGTAGAGGATGCCGTGGTGTGGTTGAGATCACAGCCGCACCTGATGAAGAAAATCAGTTCGAAGAGGTCTCCAACATGATTACGGATGCAGATTTCAAAACCATCGCCCTTGGCATCGGTCTCCGCAAAGAGGCGTTTGATGATGCGCTCTCGCAATATCCTGACGACGGCCGCAGCGTTAGCGAGTGGCTGCCGACCATGCGGAAAGAAAAGGCCCATTGGTTTGAGATGGCGGCCGAGCGTGTTGAGCCGGCGCTGCATTCCCTCAAGGCTCAGGGCGATCTTGTCGCCGAGATCGGCGAGGCCGGGGCGCGTGAACAACTCGCAAAGCACGGCCTGACGCTCGGGCAAGTGAAGCCGGCAAAGAAAGAAGACGCCGAGACGATCAAGGGCGCGAACAATCCGTGGTCGCCTCAGTGGAAGGGCGACGATGCGGCGCGGCAGACAAGGATTGCGAGCATCATTCGCGGCGGGGGAACGAAGCTCGCTGCCGCTCTCGCGAAGGCTGCTGGGAAGACAATAGATGGTCGGGAGTTGAGGAAGTGACGCCATGAAAGATGCGAAGGGACACGGCAGCGACGCCCGAGGCGCTGGACAGAAGCCGCAGCAATCGCCGCATGCAAAAGCGCAGGCAGCGAAGGTGCGGAAAAATCTCAAGGCGTTCGCGCATGATGTCGAAGAGCAGCAACGGCAGAAGCACCTAGCAGGATTGGCCAAGGCGCGGGCGGCCACGAGCCCGAAGGCCGCTGCTCAGAAGAATTGGGAGGCCGCACATCCGGCTTTGACCGCGCTGTCTCGTGGTCTCCATGGCGGTGTCGATAGATACGGCGCGAACGTGGCGACCGCTGCGACGGCCGGCTATCGCGGTGCGGACAGTCACACGGCGGCGGTCCGGAGCGTCGGCTCCGGTAGTAGCCGCAGTACGAATGCGCCAGCGACATTTCCGAGTGCGCATGCGCCTCACGTCATCGGCGCAAGTGGCGCGCACATTCTCAGTGCCGCCAGCGCCAACCGCCGCAGCAAGAAGTTCGCGGCTAGCCGATAAGGGGGAGAACACATGCCACAGAAACCAATCCGGCTCATCAATGGTCGAAAAATCTCAGGGGGCCAACTCTTCGAGCCCAAAATCGGACGGGACCCGCGAACGCCGAAGCGCATCGCTAATCCGACGATTGCTCACGGCATGCGCGACGTTGGCGCTAGCGGTCATCCTCTTGCGTTCGATGGTGCTCGTCGGCCTCTCGACGACGAGCCCAATTCGAAGACGTTTCTCAACGGCAAGAGCGCGCCTATCCATTCGGGCATGGGCTCTAAGACGATGAGCGAACGCGGGACCGACAAGGGCCAGGATCACGGCAGCGCCGTGTTGCAGGCAGCCGGCCGGCGCGGGAGGGATGCAACATGACGACGGAAGAGCGGCCCGATAGACCGGGCACGAGTGACCGGCGCGAGATCGAACGCATTCAAGCAAAAGAGCGCAAGGCCTCCATCGCGCGCTCGCGCGAGAAGCAAGAAGCGTTCGCAATGGGCATTGACCGGAAGCAACCGGCTCCGGAGCCCCGTTGATGACGCGGCCGACTGTCACACGCGGGACAGCGCGAGAGCTTGCCGAGCACGATGCCAGCTACGTGGCGTCGGGCGAGGGAGAATTCTCAAGACGTGTTGCGTCACCGGGCAACGTTGCACTGAGAGGCAAAGAACCGCGCCGACATTGGAGACAAAACAAGAGCCCCGCCGAGCTACTCCGATTAGCAAAAAGCGACGCTGCGCGCACACGCGGAAACCTGATGCTCGCGAACAACCCGGTTAAGATCGCAGCGCTCAAAGACATCCTGCAAAGGAAGTTGAGCCTGATCGCGAAGCTGGAGAGCCAACGATGAGGGGCCGGATTACATCATGGTTTGATGGCCGATGGATCATCACGCCGGACGGCTCGCACGGCGATTGCGATGTCTTTTGTGATGAGAGCGATCTGCCGCCCGGCTCGAAAGGGCTGCACGTGGAATTCGATCTCACGCCAGCGCGGGGTATGTTCCGCGCGATCAACGTCAAAGGGGAAGAGTGATGTCACACAAGACAAAGCCCACGCCGAGACAGTCGGCAATCCAACGCAGCCGGCGTGTCGTCGCTGCACATGATGGGAGGCCATCTGTCGGACACAACGTCGGGACCGGCTCAGGCTCGCGCACTGCGAAAGCCGCGATGCGTGACACGCAAGCGCCCGGTTCTAACGGGCCGCCGTTGTCCGGTCCGACTGTCGGCGCATCCGGCCCGCTTGGAAGTATCTAAAAATAACCAACGAAGGGAACGCAAGATGGACCAGCCAACAAAGAATGCAGAAGCTCGCATCCGCAAAACGATCACCAGCGCGCCGTTGCAGCCGGAAGACTATGACGCCTTTAAGGAAGCAACCGGCAAAGACGGCGCAGAAGCCGAGGTCCGCGCATTCATCGTGACGCGCTTCGATAAGAAGCAAGCCGAACAACGCGCGTGATGTTGACGCAACCGCAAAACGTAACAGAGAGGAAAACGAAAATGGTAGAAGAAATTTTGGGAAGTCGTATGCGCAGCGATGCGTTCTACGGTCAGAACGGCTCAAGTCAGCCTTCAAGTCAGCAGCCCGGAGATGCGCCGATCAAGCGCAGCGCCGTGGCCAAGTCAATCATCGCGGCCGATGGCAGCGTCAATCCCAAGGCCGGGATGGACCTCCAAACTCGCGAACTCAAAGGCGGCAATCAGACGCCGGACAATGTGCCGACGCATCCGGGAATGCGTTCGCGCTCCCACGAGGGCGGCACGATCCCGGCTTCAACAATTCGGCGCGCAAACGCCGCGCTGTTGAAACGCTGAGCATCACTCATTGGTCGCGTTTTCTTATACGGTTTTCGCGACCGATAAAGCGCCGCGCCTCAACTTCGTCGGTCAGGGCGCGGCGCACTCAAACTCGAAAGGTTCTCTTCCATGGCTGTAGAAATCACGAACTCCCTCGGGCAAATCGACCTGAACATGATCCGCGACGAGGACGTGGCGCTGCTCAACGATGAGCAGAAGGAAGCTCTAAGCATCCTCGTGGATACCGTGACGACGCGGAAGGCCGCCGAAGAGCGGAAGCTCGCGGCGACGAAGCGCGTTCGTGCAGCCATGATCGCCGAGACCGAAGCGCAAGCCGCATGCGAGGTCGCGAACCCGCCGCCGAGCTTCCAAGATACTCGCAAGGCGGCAATCGCCGCATACAACCGCTCTCACTAAGAGGTTCTTCATGTCCGATGATCCGATTGAGTACGCTGGCACCGATCAAACCATCAATGCTGATCCTGTACCGGCTCCCGCGCCCGATGCCGCTCCGGTCAACAAGTCCCATCCAAAGATCGCAAAACTTCGGCCGAAGCGTGAGCTTGAGAAGGCCCAGAACGAATTGGCCGACGCACGTCTAGAATTGCAGGCTTCTACCGCTGCATTGAAGGCCGCTGAGATCGCCGAGGGCAACGCCGTAGCCGACTGGATCACACTCAACCCGCCGCCGACATTCGACAGCGTGAATAGAGCACGCCTCGCCAAAGAGAACGCCGCGAAGCTGGAGCGGGTTTCCAAGGGATTGCCGCCGCAGCCGCCGAAGGTGAACACGGCCAACAAGGCTCCCATTGATCAGTTCGCCGCCGTCCGTGGCAGGGCAGCCGCGCACAACGGCGTCCCGCTGCGGTCTAACGTGACCCGTCGAACGATCTAATCCCGCCGAGAATGTCCCCATGCCGCTTTACGCTCCGTATAAAAACCATCCTGCGCGATTGGCTGCTCGTGCTGTCGGCGCGAAGACCTTTGAGCCGGGCAAACCGTGCTCGAATGGCCATAGCGCGCCGCGCTATACTAATTCGGGCAGATGCGTCATATGCGACAAGAGCGCTCTTCGAGCCGCGCAACCAGCGCGACCAGCGCAACCAGCATGGCCGCCAAAGGCGACGATGCTCGCGCCGAAGGTCCGTCTGATCGGAGTGATTACGGAAGCTGATCCCGTCCGTGGTCATTGGTTCGCGCGTTCCAAACGGTGTGGCACGGTCTGGATTGAGATCGGCGAGGTCGGCACGGAGAGCATGATGCAACATCAGACGTTGCCTCACATGACTGTCGGCGCAATTGTCGAATTTGATTACCAGCAAGACAGCGACGGCACCGATTGGGTTACGAACGTTGAAGTCTGCGAGGTCGCGCAATGAAGAAATCTCGCGACGATGGACCGCCGCAGCCGCCGAAGTTTTCGGTTCTGTTTGCTCTGGAGAAGTACCGCCTCTCCAAGATCGGCCGTCGCCATTCGGAGCACCTTGATCAGCTTCTCCGCGAGATCGACGGGCTTCGTCCTGATCAGGAGCGTCGCGCACAAGAGGCCGCTACGCGAACCAATGGGCGGTTCGGCGCTCGTCATGCTTTCGAGAGGCCTGTCCAATGAGCAACGTGAAGCTTTCCACTGAGAAGCTACTTGCCGTAGTCCAACTGACTGCGATGGGTAAGGCGACAAAGAAAGATCAGGCCCTCGCCGTGGGAGTGAGCGACGATACTATTCGAGAGTGGGAGTACCGTAGCAACGCGGGGGACCCCGCATTCATCATCCCATGGCTTGGGCGAGAGATGCAGTATGCCGAAGCTCTCGCGATTGCACAGAGGTTCGCGTATCGCGAGATGCGGGCTCGTGCTGAGCGTTATGTGATCCACGGTCGGCCGCGCCGCACGTTGGCCGGCGGGCAGTTCGTGATCAAGCTTGACAGGAAGGCCCTCGCGATCACGGACCCCGATATCAGGGAGCTTCTGGGATATCACCGCGAAGCGTATGATCTTGACGCGGATGGCGCGGTCCAATGGGTTGAGGAAGTCGAAACGGCCCCGGCGGGTTTGGTTGAGATTTTCCTGCGGACGTTCCCCGATCTCCAGACGACGACGAACACGAACCTCAACGTCAAAGGCGGCCTATCGCTCGGCGTGCAGGTTGCGCCGAAGGTGGATTATCGCCGAGACGCGCCGCCAATTCCGCCGCCGCCCCCAATGCCGGCCCTCGAAGTTCTTCCTGATCCCGCACTCGCTGACGGGGACGATCTTGCGGACTTGCTCGGGCCTGATCCTGGCCCCGGGGATGTGACGGACACAGAGCCCAACGAATACGAAGAGCCCGAGCTAGAACCGGCTGCAACGCTCCCGGATGCCGAAGGCACCACGGGAGAGCCCGAGCCCGTGATGATCCGTGACTTGCCGAGCGAACGCGAGAAGATCGCGCCGGCCACGCCGAAACCAAGGGGCTTTGATGAGGTCCCTGAGCGACAGCCGCGCAACGATCTTGAGCGCGATCTCTTCGCTAAGCTTCGCGCTGCCCGGGAGAAGCCGAAACCATGATCAGGATGGAGAACGAAGGCAAGCAGACACATCAAGGCGCGCTGATCCTGCCGCGCATGGCCGACGCTGGCGGCTACCTTTTCCAGTGTTGTGATTGCGCCCTCGTGCATCGTCTCGACTTCGCGGTCACGGCAGAACACGGGCTTGAGATGCGCGTTTTCGTGGACGCGGAAGCGACGGAAGCAGCCCGCGTGAAATGGCTGGAGGATGCAGATGGCAGATGAGCAACCCGATTGGCTCGGGCTCGGCGACAAGGACGCCGCCGACAAACGAATGCCGGGCCTTTGTGTTCTGGCACCGATGCGCGATCACTCGCTGGCAGCCGCTGAGCTAGAACATCGACAATCCGGCGCGCCGGAATTCATCGGCTCACATGATGTGCTCTTCGTCGAAGAGGACGGCTTGACGCTGGAGGAAGCTCGTCACTGGCAAATCAAGATGCGATGGCCGCGACCGCCGACCGAAGACGAGATCGATGCGTTCAAACTACATCAACAGGCGAAGCTCGCCGCTGCATTTTGGTCGTCGCGTCGAAAGGCCGCCGAGCTTGACGACGCCGACGAAGCCGCCGTCACACAACGCCGGATTGACCGGCTCGGCGGGCAGTCCAGTCGATGAAATCCCGATCTCGACCCGATACACCCGGGCCGAGACCGGACGCATCCACGGGCTTCCTATTGAGTTCTGGAGGTATCGCGGAATAATGTTCTATGAATGTCCCATAATGGCACTAAAATAAGAAGGATATTCTAAAAACACAATATCTAGTAGATGGAACCTAGCTGGCCGACGACATATCGAGGCGGCTCAGCGTCCAAATACCGCATATGCGCGGCCGAGCCGCTGGGGGCGCAACATGTTGTGGTTTCCCAACTGTGTATCCGGGCCGTTGGCGCGCATGGGATAATGGCGATTAGGTCGAAGTGTCCCCTTCGGCAAAAACGAAAAGGCCGCCTATCCGGGGCGGCCTTCGAAACTGGTTCCCAACGAGATGAGACCTCGCCGTGAGTGATACCCTTATAGATCAGCCCCGACCCAAGCGCAAGCCCTTTCCCGTGGGAGTTGCGACGAAGCATTATCACCAGCTTCGCAAGCTCACGTCCGTATTCGGACCCAAGCTCTTCTCCCCGCTCAAGATCGGCATCCATCTCGACATCATGAGAGCGTACCCGGCATTCTGCGACGAGCGGATGCTTCATTCCATCATGCAACATCACATCAGCAAGCCCGGCTATCTCTTGAAGATGGTTGCGGGAGCGCAGCGCGTTGACCTCGACGGCAATCCTGCCGGAGTAGTTGACGAAGCTTCTGCGCTGCATGCCGCTAAGCGGCTGGCGAAGATCGTGCGCCGCAAAGAGGCGATGAAGACGACAACACCTAAACCCGACGTGTCCCCGTCACTGCCTGATGGAGGACCAAACCATGCCCAGGAAACTGAGCCTGTACGACACGACGGACCGATGGACCCGCGACCACATGCGGAGACAGGCGGAGCACGAGGCGGAACAGTTGCGACGCCGAGAAAAGCACGCCCGGTTGTCGTTGCTTACCGACGCCGGCCGCGCGGCCTATCAACAGCGCGAGCGTGATCGGATGAACGCCGCGACGCGGGCCTATGAAGAGAAGCGCGACGCGCGGGTCGAGGCGAAGGAAATGGAGTACCGGTATGGTTAGACAACAGTCCCGAAGCCTCGCGCTCGCACTAGCATATCTGGAGCGTCATCTTTGGACGCGCTACATTTTCCCCATCAAGGCCGGTGCCAAATTCCCGCCGCTCGTGCAGGACAATCTCGCGACCAACGCGAGCAATGATCCCGCTCAGATCATCAGGTGGTCGAAAAAATGGCCCGGCTGCAACTGGGGCGTTGCTCATCGCAAGTCGCGGCTGCTCGTGGTCGATGTCGATTGCAACAAAGCCAAAGGCAAGCTTGGTCAACAGACGTTCGATGCGCTTGCCCTCGCGTATGATTGGCCGGCAACTGAGAAGACCACGACGCCGAGCGGTGGCTTCCATTTGGTCTATGAGGGCGAGCACATCATGGCCCTCGGCGAGAACGGCATCGGTCGAGACATCGACAGCCCGAATTATACGCTCATCGCCGGCTGCACGTTCGCTGATGGCACGCGCTACGTTGGTAACGACGCGCCGGCTGTCGCGTGTCCGTCGTGGATTTATGATGTCATCAAGAATGCGAAGTCGCGCGCTCGCATCAGCAACGCTAGCGAGACCGTTGTCGAGTTCGATAAGCCCGAGAACATCGAAACCGCCACTGACTTCTTGAAGAACGACGCTGAGCCCGCCATCGAAGGGCAGGGCGGTGACTTCAACACGCTCAAGACTGCGATGTATCTCAAAGACCTCGGCGTCTCGCCGTCGCTCGCGGTCGATCTCTTGAACGACTACTACAACCCGCGTTGTGAGCCGCCATGGGAGCGCGATGATCTCGTCAAGAAGGTCGAGAATGCATTCGCCTACTCGTCACTGTCGAAGGCCGGCGGCAAAACTGCCGAGGCCGACTTCGCTGATGATCCGCCCGAGCCTATCAAGACGGTGGGCGATGCAAAGAAGATCGCGCAACAGAAGCGCGAACGCGCCGCTGTGAAAGCTAGCGCTGTCGTCGTCGATGCCGATGATGATTTCGAGTACGGCGCACGGCCAGGTATCAACGTGACGAAGATCGACGCCGATCTCCCGTTGGTATCGCGCAAAGTGCAGAAGCGTTTCGTCAAGGCAGTTGCGAAGGCCGACGCGAAGGCGGCTGATCAAGTCTTCGACCGTGGCGGCTCCCTCGTGCATCTGTCACGCAATCGACTGGAGCCGGGCACGGAAGCGAAGTTTGATAAAGACTTCCACGTCGAGAACGAACTCTTGATTACCGTCGCCGAACCGGAATGGTTCGCCGACACGCTGGAGCGGACCTTCACGTTCTTCCGCCGCACCGTAAAGAAGGACGGCACCAAAAAGGACACTCCGTGCGGCGTGCCGAAGCCGCTTGTCAATCGCATGTTCGCGATCTCGCAGGATTGGGAGTATCCGAAGATCAAGGGCACGGTCGAGACGCCCACGCTCCGACTTGATGGCACCGTGCTTGATAAGCCCGGCTATGATCGCAAGAGCATGCTCTACTATGACCCCGGCGTGATGAAATTTCCGCCGATCAAAGAGAAGCCGACGAGGGCCGACGCGCTCGCCGCGCTCGATATTCTCAAGAAGCCATTGGTTGACTTTCCCTTCGCTGACGAAGATGGCAAAACGGGACTGTCGCGCTCTGTTGCGCTGGCGATGTTGCTAACCGCTGTCTGTCGCCGCTCGTTGCCTACCGCGCCGATGTTCGGCATTGATGCCAACGAAGCGAACACAGGCAAGACGCAGCTTGCCCAGGTCGCCGCGATCATCATGACGGGCCGCGAGACAGCCGCAAGGCCATTCCCTAACGATGAGTACCAACGGCAGAACGCGCTCGCCGCCGCTTTCGAAGCCGGTGACGCCGTGATCTTGTACGATAACATTGATGGCGATAGGCAGGCGGTTGAAGGCGACACGCTTTGCGCTGCTCTCACATCGGAGATGATGCAGTGTCGGCGGCTCGGCGGCAACAGTGCGGCTGATCAGATCAAGGCTCGCACGAACGCGCTGATCATGGGGACGGGTAACAAGCTGACCTTTGCCGGCGATATGTCGAAGGACCGTGGATTGCTCTGCAACCTTCGCACTGAGAAGTCCCTTGCCGAACGCAAGTTCGCGCATTGGCCTCTCGGCGAGTACGTGATCTCGATGCGGGCGGCATTGGTTTCGGCCGCGCTGACGCTCTTGCGCGCACACGAGATCGCGAAGGACAAGACGCCCGGGCCGAAATTCCGGTTTCCAGAGTGGCGAGCGATGGTCGCTGATGCGCTCGTGTGGCTCGGCGAAGCTGATCCGGTTCAATCGACTGAGCGCGTCAAAGATGAAGACCCGAAAGAAGCGGCTCAGCGCGATGTCATGCGCGCATGGGCGAAGTACATCGGCGAGACCGACGTGACGACAGCCGCCGCGCTGCTGCATCCCGATGTCAGGAAAGCCATTGCAGAGGCCCGGGGCCTTCCGGAGAACAAGCTCACGACCGACAGCGCGGCGAAATATCTCAAGGGCATGGTCGGCATCAAGCTCGCCGGTTACCGGCTGGCGAGGTTCATGCCCCGTGATAACGCCGCGCACTGGCAGGCAACTTGTGTTGATGAGGCCGCGCTGATCGAAGTGGAGAGCCCGCAAACCGCCGAAGACCCGGCACAAGCCGAGCGGGATTTCGGGTTCGCTGACGAGGTTGACGACCTCATGTAGTGCGAGTGGTGCGAGTGCTGTGAGGACTTTTCCGGGTCACCTGACAAATAGGACAATAGTGGTAATTCGGATGTATGAGCTAAAGTTGTTTGACCTGGAAAAGTCCTCACAGCACTCGCACCACTCGCATGGTTGCTCGACGCCGGAGCGGTGATAAACTATCAATTCAGGCGATAATCACGTCAAAATCGGCAAAGTCGGTTTCCTACCCGGGAATTCGGGGCCGAAAATTAACCTTAACGCGCGTTTAGCAAATTCGTTCTGTCCTTGTGCCGTTTCGGAGCATATATCACGGCGTTTCACTACAGAATTGACATCTGCTAGAAGAATTGTCTACGCCTGCGGCAACAATCTGCATTTAACCTTAACTATTGACGTTAACGCCAGCGCGGACCGCGCCGGCATGCGCGCCTCGCATACCCGGTTAATGGCTTCGCTGCATTTGCATCAAATTGTCTCGACGCCCCGGCCCGCTCGCCAGCGTAGCATAAACATGCTGTCGCCGGAGCCCAGCGCCGGACGCATGCGCGAACGCGATCTTAACCAAAGATACAACCTTAGCTTGACGTGGAAAATACTGCTCACGCGCAAGGGCTTGCAGCGATATTACGAACACACTTTTTATGCGAATTGTGTTCCGCGCATCCCGACCCGCTAGCTCTTGTGTTGCGATCATCGAACGTGGTTCACAGATGATGAACGTCATCGCATGATATCAAAAGAGCTATGTCACCGGCTCGGGGAGAAGGCCCGGGAACTACGGGGTAGGGTCCGCGAGCCGGCGAGATCGCAAAATGCCCATGTGCCCTTGGTCATGCATCTCTCTTCACTTGAAAGGCCAGATCGCGCGAAAAATAAAAATCCCGGGAAATCCGAAATTGAGTTTTTGACGTTGGCCACTGACGTTAGTCGAGCGCGCTGCGAAGGCTCTGCGCTGTATCGCCGCCTTCTCCCGTAGAACTTAACCACGTGTTGAGGGAGAGCTTGAGAGGGCGCGTGCGATCTCTCATGGGCTCGTTACTTCGAATATCGGGAAGAGCATCCCGAGTGTGCGCCGCTCAGCGAAGAGGATTTGGCTTATGCTGCTCAGTGGACATCGTGCGCGGTGCGCGGTGTGAGGGCGGCTGATCTGCCGGGCGGCTAATTGTACGCACGCGCACGGCTGGGGAGTTGCCCAAATGCGGGGACAATTCTCCCCAAGTTCGTTGACACGGGCAGGTTTTTACAAGTAAATGAGCGTGCGGGTTTTCCCGCAAAAAGCACAAAGGCCGCCCGAGTTTGGACCCCGGAACGGCCAATGGCTATCACCATCGCCCCATGGAACGATGGTTGTCAGAGCAACATAGGGCCGGGTCTCCTTTGGCGGGTAGACCGGCCTTTTTGTTTGCTGACGGTGCCACCCTATATCGGCCCGAAACGAAATTCCAGCGCAAAGAATTGTGTCAACGAATGTTCTCAACAGCCGCGAGGCCCAGGGAGGTTCCGCGAGAGGCCCCATCGGCTTGTGGCTTTGTATAGGGTCTCGGCTGGAATACGCTGGCGACCGCACCACGAGGGCGCGGAATGGCACGCAAGCACCACCACATGCCGCTGTCCGGCGGCGACCGCAAGGCGTTCGCGAAAGAGCTTTCGAAGTCGCGCGCCATGACCCGCATCTTTGCCGAGCGGTCGGCAGAGAAGCGGCGCGAGGGCGACGCGCTGATCCGCGAGGCCGACAACCTCGCTTGCCAGTCTTGGAATGAGCGCATGTGGAGCGATGGCGGCCCAGCCCAGCCAAGCCCTACGGTCGATCAAGCCATCAATGGCAGTTACGGTTGGTTGGAGATCGAATGCTCGCGATGCAAGGCGCAGCGCGATGTTGATCTTGCCGCGCTCCGCCACGTCGGCACGACGTGCGTGCACGACCTCGCCGGCCGTCTCGTGTGTCAGAAGTGCAGAGCCGCCGGCAAGCGTCCGGCCGCGACGTTGCTCCAGCTTGCGCCGCGCTCGCGTCATCAACCGTCGGAAGATGGGCAATGACGGCAAGGCAACATCACTACGTCCCGCAATGCTACTTGAAGGGCTTTGTCCGGGACCGCGAGAAGCCAAAACTCTTTGTAGTTGACGCTAAGGAAATGCGGTCGTTTGTCAGCCATCCAAAAAACGTTGCGGTTGAGCGGGACTTTCACACCATCGACGCGGAAGGCTTCGCGCCCGATGCGCTCGAAAACGATCTTTCCATCTTCGAAGGGAAACTAGATCAGGCCCTCAAGCGGATCATTGCTGCGCGTTCTATCCGCGACGAAAATGATCGAGCGATACTGCTGAACTTCATTTGCATGCTCTCGATTAAAAATCCCGGACGCCGTGAGAGCTTTCGAGGGGCGCACGAGCAGACGGCAAAGATCATCATGGACATGGTGTCAGCGGACCCGGGAGTTTGGGCCGCCCACATAAAACGAGCGAAGGAGACAGGCATCATAAGCGAGACGGCAGACGAAGCAAAGATGCGCGAATTTTTCCGACGCGGCTCGTTCACAGTCGAGACGCCGCCAGCGTATCACGTTCAACTCGAATTAGGTTCCTTCGAAAAAGCGCTCCCGCTGTTTTTCAAACGCAAATGGAGACTGTTTAGAGCCCCTGCAAATTCGTCCGGCTTCGTCACATGCGACCATCCAACCTGTCTCTCGTGGTCGGACATTCAGAAACGCGGTGGTAATCGTCCACCCGGACATGGGCTTCTGGGAACGCAACTTCTATTCCCGGTATCGAAAGAGCTTGCGATGATCGGCGCATTCGAGATTGAGAATAGCGAGGGCGACGCATCGGAGATGCTGGTCGCCGAGATCAATGGGGAGATCGTTCTCAATTCGGCCCGTCAGGTTTTTGCTTGCGACGAAGCGTTCCAATACATCATGGGGCACAACTCTCGAATAATGCGGGGATTGGAGCTTCTTGAGGATCAGCGTTCAGTGCGCCCTCAAAGCGATGGCAATTGAACTGGGCGCACGTCGGCAAATCAGCTATAACGGCACCATGAAACAGACGATTTACTTCGAGGCTTTTGCTTACAATCCATCGACGGTCAGCCATGACATATGGCGCGGGACCGCGACGCTCGACGCGATCAGGAAGGCCGGCCTATGGGCCGATCTCTCCTATCCGCTCTATGACGACGAAGCCCTCGCCGACACCGATGGCTGGGCTTGCAAGGCCGGGCAGCGCAAGGCTGCCTAAACCTTTTCTTCACGCGAAGCGGCGACAGTGACGCCCGGCCTTGCGTATCACGGGCCGCCTTTCTGGGAGGCCGTCGCCGATCTCAACCCGGCGACGGCTTTTTATTGCGGCCGGTTCAAGCCTCCGGCAAAGGTATTTCCCGGCACATTTTTGCGACGAGGTTTGTGAATTCGACCGATATGGGGTTAAGTAGCGTCGCGATGTCTTCAAGGTGCTTCATCTTAAATTGCAACGCGCCGACACTGTAGACACCTTCTCGATGGTCGTACATTTGGAAAGCTATGTCCTCGCGGCTCCGTGGCACCATGATCGCATGCACCATGAAATTGCGGTGATCCGCGTACTGTTCGAATTCATCTAGTCTAGGTTGGAGATCGGTTCGATAGCTGGCAATCGGACCCGCGAGCCCGATCAACTGATTAAGCCTTTTGAACTTCTTTGCTGGCCCGAACGGGGGATGGCCGAGATGGGAATAGGCCGAATGCAAGAACGCGCGACTAACCAACTCGGCGATTGCAAACTCGACTGCCGCGTAGCGATTGATGAAGAGGCCTCGCCAGTAGATTGCTTCCTTCGCGACTTGAACATCAACTTTCATGCTCATCCCTCCGATTGCTCGACGCACCGTCGGAATTCACCCTATATCAGGACGCCCGTCGAGCCGGTCACGAAGTCAGACCACTCTTGCAGGATGGCGCGGCGCTTGTCTAATTGCGGCGACCGCTGATAGGCCGCGCGGACCTTCCCGCGCGTCAAATGCGCGATGCACATGTCGGCGAGATCAGCCCCGTAGCTGGTTTCGTCGATGACCCAATCCGAAAAGCTTGAGCGGAAGCCGTGCACCGTGAAGCCGTTCCCGCCGTTCGCCTTCAAGGTGTTGAGCATCGCATTCGAGCCGCTAACTTCGAACAACGCGGCATCATCGGCTCCGCGCTCGCCGAGCAAGGCGAGCATCTGCGGCGTCAACGGCACGTGATGCGTTCGCTTGCCCTTCATTCGGTTGCCCGGAATGACCCAGGTCGGCAAGCCATCAACCTCCGTGATCTCGCGCCACGTCGCCGGAGCTTTCGTGATCTTGCCTTTGTACTCCGCGCCGATCACTTCATCCGTTCGCGCGCCGGTCAATATTGTCCATCGCAGCGCCCGCCCGTCATCGCTGTTGAGCTTGCCGAGCCGCGCATAGAAGCTCGGCACGTCGCGCCACGGCATCGCCTCGTGGTGCTCTTGATCATCGGAGACCTTGGGTACGCGGAGCTTGCCAGTCTCGGCATATCGGATGATGGCTTCAATGTAGAAGCCGACATCTCGCCTAGCTTTGGTCTGACCGTCCCATGTCGCCAGCGCCGTGTTTTTGGCCGCCTGATCTATGGTCGCCACGGGGAGGGCAACGAAGTCGGGAATTTGGCTAAACAGGAACTCATAGCGGCGTAGCTCCCGGGCTCGATTGGAGGCGGCCCAGAACGGCGACTTGGCGGCGAGGTATTCGGCCATGGCCGTGGCGAAAGACTTGCCAGCGGGCCGCGCTCGCCCGGCGCTGAGCACTGCAAACGGGTCGCGCCCCTCCAGAACGGCCTTGCGCGCCTCTCGGGCCTTCTCTCGGGCTTCATCGATCCTGTAGACGCTGGCCGGGCCGATGCTCGCCCATTGCTCTTTGTGCCTGTAAACCCACGACGCCTGACCCGGTTTTGCCACTTGCAAATAGAGCCCGCCTCCGTCAGAATGTTTACCCTTTGTTCGCATGAGCCGGGCAAGCTCGTTTCTCGCTTTGTCGTTTATGCGCTCAATGGCCATCTGATATTTTCCACGTTTCTTTCCACGGTCGGGAAGCTATCTGGGGACATCCTAAGAAGTCCCTAATAGTCAAATGTGCGGGTAAATCAGAGAGTTAGTGATGTGGCGTGGTCCTGAGTTATCCCGAGGCATCAATACCCGAGGTCTACATGTCCACCATCGCCTTCGATTCCTTCGCGCTCACCCGCATTGCCGATTTTGCCCGCTCGCTGTCGCGGCTGCACAAGGCCTCGCGCCGCCAGATCGTGGATGACGATGCCATCGACCGCGAGTTCAACGCGGTCTGCCTGTCGGTGTGGGGCTACACCACAGACGATTTCAGTGACGACCTGTTTTCTGACAAGGACCACGCCTTCCTCGATTCGCTCGATGAAGCGCATGCGCGCATCTTCGCGGCCGACGCGGGCTACGACCTCGTCGACGACGAGGGCATGCTGACGGATTGGTGGGGCTATTGCTGGATGATCCTCGCCGAAAAGCGCGGGCTGCTGACGCCGGAAAACCGCGCCGCGGCGCGGGCGCAAATCGAGGAAAAATATCTCGCGGCGCCGAACGTGATCGGCGTCATCGTCGGGCGGTGAATTTCAATTCGTCATGGCCGGGCTTGACCCGGCCATCCACGTCTTTCTTGCTGCCGCCCGAACAAGACGTGGATGCCCGGGACAAGCCCGGGCATGACGTGGTGCGGTGTTCTGGCGTTCAGTTTGCTTCTGCGCGTTTGCCTCTCGCCGAGACGCTCCTCGGCACCGTCGACACCGGCAGCGCGGCATCGGGCGGCGCCGTTTCATTGGCGATCATTTCGGCCGCCACCGGCGCGACCTTCATCTCGCCGAGCCGGGCGCGGACTTCGGCGGTCAGCCCCGGATAGGATGCCACCGGCGTGAATTCGGCGGTCTGGCCGGTCGCGGTTCTGGCGCCGGAATAGGCGACCAGCCCGTCGGTGGTGGCGATCACGTCGCCGGGACGCAGCGAAGTGTCGAGCGTGAGATCGACCGGGGCGAGGCCGGCAGGGTCGCGGCCGTTGCAGGTGCAGTCGGCGCGCAGCGCCTTGCGATAGGCGAAGGCGTTTTCGCTGTCGGCATAGCGCTCGCCGCTCGCCGAGGATGCGCCGTCGATATTGCCGCCGAAAAACACCTTTGTCGGGCTTGCCGGACAAAACGCCTGGCACAGCTGGGCCGGCGAGGCATTGCGCGCGGTCAGCGGGAAATAGCGGCCGTCGCAGCTGCGCACGCAAAACGCCGGTCCCGAGCCGCCTGAAGCCACCGGGCGCGGCGGGGCTGCGGGCTGCTGGTTGAGGCCGAACGGATCGGCGAAGAAATTCGCCTGCGGCGGCGGGGCCTTCTGCTGTTGCGGTTTCTGGAAAGCGCCGAAGAACAGGTCGAACAGGCCCTCGGCCGCGGCCGGTTGCGGCGCCAGCGCCACCGAGCCTGCCAGGGCCGTGGCAGCCACGAGCATCAGGCGGGGCCGCACGCGCCGAAAAGCCAACTCTGTACGCAACGCTTACTCCACCCGACGCAACAAAAACCGCCTGAGACGATGTGTGCCTCGGCGCGAGTAACCATAATGCGGGATGGTAAACGAGCTATGAGCGGGCGGCGGAAGGCGGAAAAAGAAATCCTTTCTTCTCCCTCTCCCGCTCTTCGCGGGGGAGGGTTGGGGTGGGGGTGCCCGATGCGAACTCTGGTGCGAATTGAGAAAGCCCCCACCCGCCGCGCTCCGGCGCGCAATTGCGCCGCCGAGCGCGTCGACCTCCCCCGCAAGCGGGAGAGGTAAAAGAAGACATCACCCCTTCAGGAATTCGCCGGCCTTGTAGAGCGAGCGGAACGGAATTCCCGCTTCGGCGAACGTTGCGGTGGCGCCTTCGTCGCGGTCGACCATGGTGAACACCAGCGCGATTTCACCGCCGGCCTCGCGCACGGCTTCCACCGCTTTCAGCGCCGAGCCGCCGGTGGTGGTGACGTCCTCGACGATGACGACGCGCTTGCCCTGCAGGCTTTCGCCCTTGGCGAGGCCCTCGACCGCGAGCCGGGCGCCGTGCTCCTTCGGCTTCTTGCGCACGAAGAAGGCCGCGATCGGATGGCCCTTGATCCAGGACAACTGCGCGATCGCGCCCGCCAGCGGCACCGCGCCCATTTCCAGTCCGCCGACATAATCGAGGCCGTCGTCCTTCAGCGCCTCAAAGGTCAATTCGGCCAGCAAGGAAGCGCCCTCGGGATCGAGCATGGTCGGCTTGAGATTGAAATAGAAATCGCTCTTGCGCCCCGAGGCCAGCGTGATCTCGCCGCGCCCGAACGAGCGCTTGCGGATGATCTCGTGGAGGCGGGCGCGGGAGGCGGATTTGGACAAGGCTTTTTCTCGGGGGACTACGGGCGGGCGCAATCTATCGGCGAAGGAGCGCACATTCCAGCGCCGATGTCGTGCCGTCAACAGCGGTGGCTGGGACGGGCGCCTGCGGAAAGGCCGGTTGTAAGCCCGCAGGGTTCCGGGCTACTGAGTGCCAAAGCTTTCCGCGGGGATAACAAGAACATGACCATCGAACTCCATACCTGGAACACGCCGAACGGCCGCAAGATCTCGGTCGCGCTGGAAGAGATGGGACTGCCTTACAAGGTGGTTCCGATCAACATCACCAAGGGCGAGCAGATGGCGCCCTCCTTTCTCAGCATCAGCCCGAACAACAAGATTCCCGCGATCGTCGATCCCGACGGGCCCGGCGGAAAACCCGTCAGCGTATTCGAATCCGGCGCGATCCTGCTCTATCTCGGCGAGAAGACCGGCAAATTCCTGCCCCAGCCGCTGACCGAGCGCATCCCGGTCTATGAATGGCTGATGTGGCAGATGGGCGGCTTTGGGCCGATGCCGGGGCAGGTGCATCACTTCATCGCGCTGGAAAACGAAACCGACCGCGCCTACGGCCTGAAGCGCTTCATGGCCGAGACGCGAAGGCTCTACGGCGTGCTGGACCGCAGGCTCGCCGACCACGATTTCGTCGCAGGGCCCTTGTCGGTCGCCGATTTCGCCATCCTCGGCTGGGCCTGGCGGCATCCCCGCCACAAGGTCGAGCTGTCGGATTTTCCCAACGTCAAGCGCTGGTACGAAACCCTGATGGCGCGTCCCGCCGTCAAGCGCGGCATGGAAGCGAAGCTGGATTAGCTGTCATTGCCGGGCTTGACCCGGCAATCCATCCTCTTCGCAAAGTGCATTTTTTGTCTGCTTGCGCAGACGATGGATGCGCGGGTCAAGCCCGCGCATGACGAGCGGGCTTCTCACGCCCTTCTCGTCTCCAGCGCCATTCGCACCGCAAGTCCAGCGAGCACCGTTCCCATCAGCCAGCGCTGCAGCAGCAGCCAGGTCGGCCGGGTTCCGAGGAACAGCGCAATCGAGCCGGCGGCGAGCGCGATCATCGCGTTGACGGAAACGCTGATCACAATCTGGATCGACCCGAGCACGAGCGACTGCGCCAGCACGCTGCCCTGCGCGGGATCGATGAATTGCGGCAGCAACGCCAGATAAAGCATGGCGATCTTCGGATTCAGAAGATTGGTGACGAACCCCATCACGAACAATTTGCGCGGGCCGTCGACCTCGAGCTTCCTGACCTGAAAGGGCGAGCGCCCGCCGGGCTTCAGCGCCTGCCATGCCAGCCACAGCAAATAGGCCGCGCCCGACAACCGCAACGCGTCATAGGCATAAGGCACCGCAAACAACAGCGCGGTGATGCCGAATGCCGCGCACAGCATGTAGAACACAAAACCCAGCGCGACGCCGCCGAGCGAAACGATTCCGGCCGCGGGCCCTTGCGTGATCGAGCGCGAGATCAGGTAGATCATGTTCGATCCCGGCGTCAGCACCAGGCCGAACGAGAGCAGCGCAAAACCGAGCAGGGAGGTGAGATGGGGCATTGGGGGACTCGCGGGCGGGAGATGTGCGTTGTTTAGCGCGCATCACGGCGCGATGCCATTTCGTAATCGACGCGATAGTTGATCGAAAATTTCAGGCACCCACGGCTGCGCTCCCTCTCCCGCTCTTGCGGGGGAGGGTGGGGGTGGGGGTGCCCGACGCAAATTCAGGCGCAAGCGGTGAGAGCCCCCGCCCGGATCGCTACGCGATCCGACCTCCCCCGCAAGCGGGGGAGGTGAGGACTCAATGCGCCTCGTCCCAATTGTTCGCTGCCCTTGCGTCGACATGCAGCGGCAGCGACAGCAGCACGGCGGGGAATGGCGCGTCCTGCATGACGTGCTGCACCACCGGCAACGTCGCCGCGACTTCGTCGTCGGGCACTTCGAAAATCAGTTCGTCGTGAACCTGCAGCAGCATCTGCGCCGACAGTTTCTTCTCGGCGAGTGCGTCCTCCATCCGGATCATGGCGCGGCGGATGATGTCGGCCGCGGTGCCTTGAAGCCGTGCGTTGATCGCGGCGCGCTCGTTGAAGGAGCGGACCGAGGCGTTGGAAGCCTTGATGTCGGGGTAATGGCATTTGCGACCGAACAGCGTTTCGACATAGCCATGGCTGCGGCAGAAGTCCCTTGTCGCATCCATATAGGCGCGGATGCCCGGAAATCGCTCGAAGTATTTCTTGATGTAGGCGGAGGCTTCCTCGCGGGCGATGCCGAGCTGGTTGGCGAGGCCAAACGCCGAGATGCCGTAGATGATGCCGAAATTGATCGCCTTGGCGCGGCGGCGCACCTCGCCCGGCATGTCCTTCACCGGCACGCCGAACATTTCGGATGCCGTCATGGCGTGAATGTCGAGTCCATCGCGGAACGCCTGTTTCAACACGGGAATGTCGGCGATCTCCGCCAGCAAACGCAATTCGATCTGCGAATAGTCGGCCGATACCAGCTTGTGGCCGGGCGAGGCGATGAAGGCGCGGCGGATTTTTCGGCCATCCTCGGTGCGCACCGGGATGTTCTGAAGGTTCGGCTCGTTCGACGACAATCGACCTGTGGTGGTCGCCGCCAGTGCATAAGTGGTGTGGACGCGATGGGTCTCTGGATGCACGTAAGTCGGCAGCGCGTCGGTATAGGTCGATTTCAGTTTTGAAACCTGCCGCCATTCGAGGATCTTCTTCGGGAATTCATGGCCCTGCTCGGCGAGTTCATCGAGAATCTGCGCCGAGGTCGACCATGCGCCGGTCTTGGTCTTGGTACCGCCGGGAATGCCCATCCTGCCGAACAGGATGTCGCCGATCTGCTTGGGGCTGCCGACATTGATCGGCTCGCCGGCGAGTTCCTGCAATTCGGCTTCCACCCGCGCGGCGGTCTGGGCGAATTCGCCCGACAGCCGCGACAGCACCTGGCGGTCGATCGAGATGCCGCGCCGCTCCATCCGCGCCAGCACGCTGATCAAGGGACGCTCCAGCGTCTCATAGACCGTCGTCATGCGCTCGGCGACGAGGCGCGGCTTCAACACCCGCCACAGTCGCAGGATGACATCGGCATCCTCGGCCGAATAGGTAGTCGCCCTGTCGATCGCGACCTGGTCGAAGGTCAGCTTGCCCTTGCCGCTGCCGGTCAGTTCGCCGTGGCTGATGACGGCGTGGCCGAGCCAGCTTTCGGCCAGCGCCTCGAGCCCGTGCGAATTGCGGCCGGCATCGAGCGCGTAGCTCATCAGCTGCGCGTCGTCATGGTTGCGCAGCGTGATGCCGTGCTGCGCCAGCATCACGGCGTTGAACTTGATGTTGAAGCCGATCTTCAGGATGCCCGCCGATTCCAGCAGCGGGCGCAGCGCTTGCAGCGCCTCGCCGGTCTTGATCTGGTCCGGCGCCAGCCCCGCGGCGAACAGGCCCGAGCCATCGCCGGACTGCTTATGGCTGAGCGGGATGTAGCAGGCGTCGTTGGGCGAAAGCGCCAGCGCGATGCCGCAAATCTCGGCCTGCATCGGATCGATCGAATTGGCCTTGGCCTCGATGGCGAAATGGCCAAGCTCGTGCGCCCGCGCGATCCATGCGTTGAGCTGATCGAGGCTGCGGATGGTCTGGTATTGACCGCGATCGATCTTGGTCTTGCGCGCGGCCTCGGCGCGCGCCGCGGCGAGCGAGACCGGCGTGCCCTTGAGGCTTGCGGCCTTGTCCTGCCGCTCCCCCCCCGGCTTGCTCGATGGTGCGCTCCCTCTCCCGCCTGCGGGAGAGAGCCTGCCCCCGACTTGATCGGGGGGTGGGGTGGGGGTGTCGCCACGGGCGAACAAGTCGCCATCCGCCGTGCTGTTGGGAACATTGCCGTCCTCGTCGATCTTCTGGGCCAGCGGCAGCGGCGCAAAGGCGCTTGCGCCGCTCTTGTTGCCGGCATCGGCTTCCACATCCGACGGATCGATCTGGGAATACTCGGCGACCCGGCGGGTCAGGGTGGCAAATTCCATCGCTTTCAGGAACGCGATCAGCTTGCGCGCGTCGGGCTCGTGCACCGCGAGTTCGTCGAGCGGCACCTCGAGCGCGACCTTGTCGTCGAGCAGCACCAGTTGCCGCGAAATCCGCGCCTTCTCGGCATTCTCGATCAAGGCCTCGCGCCGCTTCGGCTGTTTGATTTCGCCGGCGCGCAACAGCAGCGTCTCCAGATCGCCGTATTCGACAATCAGTTGCGCCGCGGTCTTGATGCCGATGCCCGGCACGCCGGGCACGTTGTCGGTGGAATCGCCGGCCAGCGCCTGCACCTCGACCACCTTTGCCGGCGGCACGCCGAATTTCTCGATCACCTCGGGGATGCCGATGCGGCGGTCCTTCATGGTGTCGTACATCGTCACCCTGTCGGTGACGAGCTGCATCAGGTCCTTGTCCGACGACACGATGGTCGTGGTCGCGCCCAGTTCGCCGGCTTCGCGGGCGTAAGTCGCGATCAGGTCGTCGGCCTCGAAGCCGCCTTGTTCGAGGCAGGGCAGGTCGAAGGCGCGCACCGCCTCGCGGATCAGCGGAAATTGCGGGATCAGATCGTCGGGTGCCGGCGGCCGGTGCGCCTTGTAGTCCGGATAAAGCTTGTTGCGGAAGGTGATTTCCGACTTGTCAAACACGATGGCGAGATGGGTTGGACGGTTGTCCGGCGGCATGTCGCGCAACAGCTTCCAAAGCATGTTGCAGAAGCCAAGCACGGCATTGACCTGCAGCCCGTCCGACTTGCGGTTCAAGGGCGGCAGCGCGTGGTAGGCGCGGAAAATATAGCCGGAACCGTCGACCAGAAAGACGTGATCGCCCTTCTTGAGGGCTTTGACGGCAACCGGTTTCGGGGAGGCTTGCGGGGATGTTTTCGGCATGGCGGAAATCTAGGGATTTTTGCGGCGATTGACAGCCTGTGAGACGGGATTTTTGACGGCTTCAACAGTCAACTGTCGTCCTGGCCAAGCCAAGCGCGCGCCGGGACCCCATAACCACAGGCGGATTGTTTGTGCATCTGGAGCGATAGCCGACATAACCACAAAGGCCTGTGGTTATGGGTCCCCGCGTGCGCGGGGACGACGAGGCAGGGAGAACTACTTTGCCGCCTGCAAAACGCGACCGGCCTTTTTCGGTGCGATCCAGAACGCGTCGGGGCGCTCGAACAGGAAATTCGCGCCGGCCTTGAGCGCCAGCCGCCAGATCGCCAGCGCGCCGACGACGCCGACGACCGTGACGACGAGCGAGATCGTGCCGATGTCGTGAATCAGCCCAGTGTGCAGCAATAGCGTCCGCGTCGCCGCCATCGGCAGGAAGAAGGCGAGATAGATGACGATGGAATGCTCGCCGCAGAAGCGCAGGAATTCGAGCCAGTGCGCCCGCGCCAGCAATGTGCCTGATATCACGATCGCACAGGCGCCGGAAAGCCCGAGCGCAAGCGAAATCCCCGGCCATTCGCTGTACCCGGCATAGACCAGGCCGCCATCGACCAGCGCCCACAGCACCAGTCCACCGACCGCGAGCACTGGCCGCGCCCGGGCGCGGTCGGACAACGCGAACACCGATTGGGCGAACCAATAGCCGGAATAGAAATAGACAAAGCGCGCGCAGAACTCGTCGATCACGGTCCAGCCGGTCGCGACATGCGCGCTCTCCAGTAGCGCCAGCGCGCTCCAGATCAGGAGCGGCGGCCAGTTGCGGGTCGCCTTGGTGACCACGAAGAAGATCGGCAGCAGGTAGATGAACCACAGCGTGCCGAACGGCTCGTAGAAGGATTCGATGTACAGGAATCCGGCATGGGCCCAGCCGCCCTCGGCGGCGAAGGCCGGCGCCTTGAAGCCGAACTGGATCGTCACCCACAGCACGTAGAAATAGGCGAAATGCACCACCTTGCGGTCGAGGTAGGTGCGCCAGTCGCGGTCGATCACGACAGACAGAAACAGGCCTGAAATCAGAAAGAAGTCCGGCATCCGGAACGGCTTTGCGAACGCGACCAGGACATGCATGAAGCCGGTTCCGCCGGCGGCCAGTTCCACCCCCAGCACCGAATGCATCATGACCACCATGACGATGCAGATGCCCTTGGCGTAGTCCACCCAGTCGACGCGTCCGGGCGCCGCTGGCTTGGTGAGCCCGGCGACGGCAAATGTGCCGTTTGTGGTCATCGGTGTTCCTTTTCGACGCGGCGTGGCCGCATCATCGGACCGGCAGGTTTCGATCTTCTTTATTCATACAAATGACATGCCGCTTTTTTGGGGAAACCTCGGGTTTCCCCGCCGCCGCAAATGCTTTAAGACCGCCCCGAAATCGGATCGGCATTAACCATCGGGGGCAGGTTGTTTCATGCGAATAGCCATGATCGGCACGGGTTATGTGGGGCTGGTGTCGGGCGCCTGTTTTGCCGATTTCGGCCACCAGGTCACCTGCGTGGACAAGGATGCCGACAAGATCGCAAGCCTGCGCCGCGGTGAAATCCCGATTTTCGAGCCCGGGCTCGATGCGCTGGTGGCTTCCAACGTCAAGGCCGGCCGGCTGGATTTCACCACCGACCTGAAGCCTCCCGTGGCCGAGGCCGATGCGGTCTTCATCGCGGTCGGCACCCCGTCGCGTCGCGGCGACGGCCATGCCGATCTGAGCTACGTTCATGCCGCTGCCCGCGAGATCGCCAGCGCGCTTTCGGGCTTCACCGTGGTGGTCACCAAATCGACCGTGCCGGTCGGCACTGGCGATGAGGTCGAGCGGATCGTTCGCGAAACCAACCCTTCCGCCGATGCGGTGATCGCCTCCAATCCGGAATTTCTGCGCGAGGGCGCCGCGATCCGGGATTTCAAGTTTCCCGACCGCATCGTGGTCGGCACCTCCGACGAGCGGGCGCAAAAAGTGCTCGGCGATATCTACCGGCCGCTGTCGCTCAACCAGGCGCCCTTGATGTTCACCGCACGGCGCACCGCTGAACTGATCAAATACGCCGCCAACGCCTTCCTCGCCACCAAGATCACCTTCATCAACGAAATCGCCGACCTTTCCGAAAAGGTCGGCGCCGACGTGCAGGAAGTGGCGCGTGGCATTGGGCTCGACAACCGCATCGGCTCGAAATTCCTGCATGCGGGTCCGGGCTTCGGCGGCTCGTGTTTTCCAAAGGACACCCGCGCGCTGGTCAAGATCGCGCTCGATCACGACGTGCACTTACGCATCGTCGAAGCCGTGCTCGCGGTCAACGACAACCGCAAGCGCGCGATGGCGCGCAAGGTCGCCGTCGCCGTCGGCGGCAGCCTGCGCGGCAAGACGGTGGCCGTGCTGGGCCTCACCTTCAAGCCCGACACCGACGACATGCGCGAGGCGCCGTCGATCCCGCTGGTGACCGGCCTGCTCGACATGGGCGCGAAAGTGCGCGCGCACGATCCCGTGGGCATGGAAGCGGCGCGCCGCGAACTGCCCGACATCGAATATTGCGAAGACGCCTACGCCTGCGCGCGCGGCGCCGACGCGATGGTGGTGGTGACCGAATGGGTGCAGTACCGGACGCTCGATCTGGAGCGGCTGAAGCGCGAAATGACTCATCCGGTCGTGGTCGATTTGCGCAACATCTACCGATCCGAGGACATGGCGGCGCACGGGTTCATCTATGAAGGCGTAGGACGGGCGGCTGAACCGCGGAACTAACGTACTTTCTTCCCTTGCGCGCCATTGCAATTTCCGTCATGGCCGGGCTTGTCCCGGCCATCCACGTCTTTACGGTAGCTCGGCAAAGCAAGACGTGGATGCCCGGGACAAGCCCGGGCATGACGAATCGGTGAAACTTGCCCCGCTCCTTCGACACGCCCCTCCCGATCGACGCCGTGCTCGACGAACTCACGCGCACGCTCGACGGCCATAACGCCGCGGTGCTGGTGGCGCCGCCCGGCGCCGGCAAGACCACGCGGGTGCCGCTGGCATTGCTGGATGAACCCTGGGCGCGGGGCAAAAAGATCATCGTGCTGGAGCCGCGGCGGATCGCGGCCCGCGCCAGCGCCGAGCGCATGGCCAAGACGCTCGGCGAGCGCGCGGGCGAGACGGTGGGCTACCGCGTCCGGTTCGGTTCGAAAATATCGCGCGCCACCCGGATCGAGGTCGTCACCGAAGGCGTCTTTTCGCGTCAGATCCTCGACGATCCGGAATTGGATGGCGTCGCTGCCGTGCTGTTCGACGAGTTTCACGAGCGCTCGCTCGATGCCGATCTCGGCCTGGCGCTGGCGCGCGACGCGCAGACCGGGTTGCGCGAGGACCTCCGCATTCTCGTGATGTCGGCGACGCTCGACGGCGCGCGGGTGGCAAGCCTGCTCGGGGAGGCGCCCGTTATCGCCAGTGAGGGCCGCGCCTTTCCGGTCGAAACCCGCTATCTCGGCAGAAAAGCCGATGCGCCGCTGGAGCGTCAGATGGCGGATGCGATCGCTTCCGCCCTGCGCGGAGATCCCGGCTCGGTGCTGGCGTTTCTGCCGGGGGCTGCCGAAATCCGCCGCACCCAGAATCTTCTCGCCGAGCGTATCCACGATGCGGCGATCGAAATTGTGCCGCTGTTCGGCGCGCTCGATGCCGCCGTGCAGGACCGCGCCATCGCGCCTGCGCCAAAGGGCAGCCGCAAGGTGGTGCTGGCGACCTCGATCGCGGAGACCTCGCTGACCATCGAAGGCGTCCGCATCGTGGTCGATTCCGGCATGGCGCGGGTGCCGCGCTACGAGCCCGACATCGGGCTGACGCGGCTGGAAACCGTGCGCGCCTCGCGCGCCGCGGTCGACCAGCGGCGCGGCCGTGCGGGGCGCACCGAGCCCGGCGTCTGCTACCGGCTGTGGGACGAGCCGCAGACCGCGTCGTTTGCGGCCTACACGCAGCCGGAAATCCTCAGCGCCGACCTTTCGTCACTCGTCCTTGACCTCGCGCAATGGGGTGTCAGCGATCCCGCCACATTGGCCTTCCTTGATCCGCCTCCGGCGCCGGCGCTGAAGGAGGCGCGGAGCCTGTTGCGCGAGCTAGCCGCGCTCGACGGCGACGGCCGGATCACCGCCGAGGGCAGGAGCCTGCGCGCGCTGGCGTTGCCGCCGCGGCTGGCGCGGATGATCGTGGATTCGCATCGGCTCGGCGCGGGGCACGCGGCCGCCGACATTGCCGCCGTGCTCACCGAGCGCGGGCTCGGCGGCGACAATGTCGATCTCGATGCGAGGCTGGATCAATTCCGCCGCGACCGCTCGCAGCGCGCCAGCAGCGCGCGAGATTTGGCCCGCCGCTGGGCCGCGCAAGTGGCCGCCGCCGAAGGCGCGGCCGGCGAGGATGTGTCGCCCTCCACCGGCGTGATGCTGGCGTTCGCCTTTCCCGACCGCGTCGCGCGCAATCGCGGCAATGGCAGTTTTGTGCTCGCCAACGGGCGCGGCGCCGCCATCGAGCAGACTTCCGCGCTGGCGCGCGCGCCCTATATCGCGGTCGCCGAACTCACGGGCACCGCCGCGCAAGGGCGCATCCTGCTGGCGGCGCCGATCACGCAAGCCGAGATCGAGTCTCATTTCGCCGATCAGATCGAAATCACCGACGAGATCACCTTCGATCGAAGCGCGCTTGCCGTGCGGGCGCGGCGCAGGAAGACGCTGCACGCGATCACGCTGTCGGAAGCGCCACTGGCGCTGAAACCCTCGGCGGAGACCGCGCTTGTGCTCGCCGATGGCCTGATCGCCGCCGGCCTCGATACGTTGCCGTGGTCGAAACCGGCAAAGCAGTGGCGCGACCGCGTGATGTTTTTGCGCAAGGCCGAGGGAGAGGGTTTACAGCATTCTTGGCCTGATCTGTCCGACGACGCGCTCGCAGCCCAGCGCGAGGCCTGGCTGGTGCCGGCGCTTGACGACAAGATCTCGCTGAAGGAGCTTTCCGCCGGCGATCTGTCGGACGCGCTGATGAAGCTGTTGCCCTGGGAATTGCGCGCGCGGCTGGAGCGCGAGGCGCCGACCCATTTCGAGGCGCCGACCGGCACGCAACTCGCCATCGACTACGAGGCCGAGCAGGGGCCGACGATTGCCGTCCGGTTGCAGGAATTGTTCGGGCTCAACACCCATCCGTCAATTGCGAAAGGCAAAATCCCGCTGGTGCTGGAGCTGTTGTCGCCGGCGCATCGCCCGGTGCAGGTGACGCGTGACCTGCCGGGCTTTTGGCGCGGCAGCTATGCGGCGGTGCGCTCCGATCTGCGCGGGCGCTATCCGCGGCATCCCTGGCCGGAGGATCCCGCCAGCGCCATGCCGACGCGGCGCGTGAAACCGCGAGGAACGTGAGTTCCCAAATATCGTCATTGCCGGGCTTGACCCGGCAATCCATTCCTTAAGACAACGTTCTTGCGAAGAAGATGGATACGCGGGTCAAGCCCGCGTATGACGACCTCGCCCCCCGTTAACCCTTCGCTCATCCTTTTCGTCAAAATGGCAGCCTCCGAGGTCCGCGATCGGTCGCGGTTTGACGGCCGACGTGGTGTATTGCCGGTCTCATCGAGTGTGGCGTGATGCGTAACCTGATGATCTTTGCCGCGCTCATGGTGTTTCTCGGCACCGTGATGGCGCAGATGGCCGACAGGATGTCGGGGGCGACGCCTGCGCTGGCTCATGCCGCCGTGCGACCAGCCGATTCGTCCGAGACCGTCGGCCAGGCCGGCGGTCGCACTCTCTCGATCCCGCGCGATCCTCGCGGCCATTTCCTCACCGAAGGCCGCATCGACGGCCAGCGCATCGGCTTCATGGTCGACACCGGCGCGTCCGTGATCGCGCTGAACGAAAGCTCGGCGGCGCGGTTCGGACTGCGTCCGACCCCCGGCGACTACAAGGCCTCCGTCACCACCGCCAACGGCACCATCAGGGCGGCGCGCACGCGACTTGCCATGATCGATGTCGGCGGGCTCATCGTGCGCGACGTCGACGCCATGGTGCTGCCGGACGAAGCGTTGTCGGAAAACCTGCTCGGCCTGTCGTTCCTGTCGAAGCTGAAGCGTTTCGAATACGCCAATGGCCAGCTGGTGCTGGAGCAGTAAGGCCCCTTGGTTTGCCAATCCACCTACATGCTCTGACCGCCTTGAACGTTCGTGGAAAATTCGCGATCTCCTGGGCGAAGCCAGTCCGTGCACCCTTAAATTCCGAAGTTCGCGCCGATAGACCATTGCGGCAAGACTGAATGTAGGCGAATTCCGTGTCCCTTCGCGACATAGCCCGCTGCCGCATAGCCTTGGTCGATAACAGGGCGGACGGACGCAGCCTTCGTAGAGCTGCGCCGCCGGGTTATGAGTACAGGGCCTAGCTAGTTCTTCGTAGCTACAATTTCGATCTCTACCAGCATCGCCGGGTGCACCAAATCGCAAATGACGAGCGTGGACGCGTTGGCGACATTCAGACAAGCCGCAAAAACGCAGCCGAGCTACAGCACAACATGTACCATGAAGCGTCGCATGTTATCGCCCAACAAAACGTCGATACAGCAGCGGACCTTTAGCAGGAAGCCTTGCTATATTGTCTTTTTTGGAATGCTTTCAATCTTTTCGGGAGCATGCTCATATTCGGGTTGCCCGACGCCTATGAACGTGTTGTTCGGCCCTAAGGAGCATCGAGGCAATTTAGGACGCTGCTTGTTCACTGTTTGGGAATGAGAGGGTAATCGAGTCGATCTTCGTAACGCCTTGGCATTTGCGCCAAGCGTTCCCGAGCAACATCAGCCTTAAGGCGTTTTCTCAGAGTGTCGAGCCGGATACCCTTCTCGTCCAGGGATTTCATCAAATCTACCGGCACGACACCTAATCGCGAGCACATGTCGGCGAAGGCTTTGTCGACCAAGGCATCCGATAGCAAACCCGCTCCCTCGGCCTTGGCAATCCTGTCCACGTCTATAGCCAACTGACGGATCACTCCTTCCCTGCTGACCTGTTCTTGCGCAAGCAGCAAATCGAGCTTGGTGCGCTGGTCAACATCATCCTCGGTGACGAACTGGAGGTAGGTTGTGATGGCTACTGCGCGGTCCAGTTCAGATAGATTCTGGCTATATGCAGGAAAGACAACCAGTGCAGCCAGACCCACAACCTTGAAGAGACGGTTAGCCATGGAGATCATCTCCCAGGAGACAGTCCGTGCAGCCTTAAATTTTAGAGTTCGCGCCGATAGACCGCTGGAATACGACTAAAGGTAGGCGAATTCCGTGTCCCTTCGCGACATAGCCCGCTACCGCATAGCTCCGGTCCGTAATAGAGCGGGCGGACGTGGCCTCCGTAGAGTTGCCCCGCCGGGCCTATGAGTGCACGGGCTAGTAGCCCTTGTACTCTCTGACCCTCAGGAAGTTTGGATCACTTTCATCCGGGGTCGCTACCAACAAACCAGTCGGGTCGGCAGCGGTGATTGTTCCCAAATCATTGCTACCGGGTTCTGAGAGCGTCAGCGTATGTCCATAAACCCCACCGAAATTCGGGCGTTTGGCGCCAGTGATCGTGTGACTACCGTTGGCAGTACTAACCTGAGGGCCGGTTGGTGGAGTGCCCGTGGAGAGTTTTTTATAAACATAGCTGTCAACCCTACCGTTTTCAGTCAAGGGAGATAGAACACCGCCTGCAGCCGGCGCACCGGCATCGGGCTGGCCGGCTCCCGTCGCAGGCTGTTGCGGCTGGGTTTGCGGCTGTGGCTGCGACGGTTGAGTCGGTGTCTGCGGCTGTTGAAACTGCGCCTGTTGAGTCACGCCGCTGACGCCACCCGTCGGTGCGGGCTCGGACGTCTGGCCAGACTGTTGCCGCCCCGCCAGCGCCTGCGCGATCAGGGCTTGGCGTAGTTCCGGATACACCGTCGCCAGCATCGCGTTGCGGTCGCCGAGCATCGGCCGCAAGGCCTGATATTGCGAGTGTGGATCTTGTCCCGGCGGTTGCGGAACGGAGGGCGCCTGTCCGCCGTTCGGCACGATTGGCGGGAGCGGCGGCGCGGACGGCGGCGTTTGCGGAGCGGACGGCGGCTGATCGAAACCCGCATCCGGTTGCGGCTGGCTTGCCGGTTGCGTCCGTGCCTGCTGGATCGGGCCATCTTCGGCGAACGGATCGTAGTCAACGGGAACGAGCGAGTAGCCCTCGAGGCGTCGCAATGAGGCATTTTGAGTCTTGGCGTGAGTATTCGCATTTCCAATACGAGTGTTCGAAGCAACGCCGGTTCATACGTTCTGAGAAGTCAGAACGATTTCTGCGCGCCGCTGCGGAGACCAGCAAATCCCGTGCTGTCACCATCCCTCAAGGCAGGATTTTCTGGCGAGCACAGCTTGATCATGCATGGCGGCGCGAAGAGCAGATTGACGATTCTTTGCCGTATCCTGCCGATCGAAAGAGAATGACGCCGTGGGAAGATCGTGCATTAGAAGGTCGCGCAAACGCAAAAGGCATTCCCTGTCTTTACGTGGCGACCACGAAAAAAACGGCAATGTCCGAAATGCGGCCATGGATCGGTTCACTCATTTCCGTAGCTACCTTTGAAACTACACGTGTCATGAATGTTATCAACTGTTCTAAACATCACAAAGTCGGCCTGACGATTTATTGGGAAGAGCCGTCGCCAGAAGAAGCTACTGAGGCGGTGTGGGCTGCAATCGATGAAGCCTTTGCTGACCCTGTCACAAAATCTGATCACGTGGCTGACTACGCCCCTACTCAAACGCTCGCCGATCTTTTCAGATCGGAAGGATTTGATGGGTTGGTCTACAAAAGTCCGTTTGGTGAAGAGGGGTTCAATATGGCGCTATTTGATCTTTCGAGCGCTAAACTCAAGAATTGCTTTCTCTACAAAACAAAAAAGGTCCAATATGAATTCTCCGATACTGGTGAATATTACTAAAGTGCATTGAGACGCAATAACCTCAAATCAGCTTCCCTTGCTTTTCAGTCACCTCGCAACGTGCCGCCCTAAAGCTCGTCGCGTCCACGAATGGAATCTGCGGCTTATTGCCGTCATAGTCGGTGATGGTTAGTATCTGAAGGGGAAGCGCGAGTATACCGTCTTCAGAAGTTTCATATGATTCCACAGCCTGGAGCTTCTGGTGATCCTGACGCAGGTATATGGCGGAATGCCGGCCAGTATTCGGCATCGCGAGCGGTAGAGATACCACGCCGTTACGCCTGCCCCATCGCCGTGCCGGTTATCCAGTAGCCCTTACACTCTCTGACACTCAGGAGGTTTGGATCACCTTCAACCGGGGTCGTTACCAACAAGCCAGTCGGGTCAACTGCCGGGCGTTGATGTCACTCCGTCGCTATCGCCAGGTTTCGTTTAAGGCGGCGGGTATGCCAAACGGTGGGATAAGACCCTGTTGAGGCGAAAGCGGCAGCGTTACCAAGACGCCGCCTGATCACCATGTCGCCCAAGAGACCGCATAGACCCTCAATATCTGTGTCGCCAGCGAAACGCACGCCGAGATCGATCGCATCTGCGACCAGCGCGTGCACTCCCTGTCAAAATCACGTATTCTCTTCTCCGCAAACCCCTCACCAGAACGGATATATCTAATATCCGCCTTGATATCAGGAGGGATATCTTCTTGCGCCGCCATTTCCTTGAAAAGCGCCTGAATTTTCGGATTATTGTACTGCTCAATGGCAACATCAGAATAGCGATAATGTATGCCATCGGACAATTCGAACTGATTCAATAGGCCGGTGTGGTACAACTTCGCCAGCTTTCTCGCGAACACGACGTAGTCATCGACATCGAGTTTATACATTGAATAGATAGCGATCGCCCTCTGCCTCTCCCTATGTTCCGCTAGATAGCGAATACAAAAATCGATGTTCTCTGCCCCGGCAGCCGCAAGCTCCTTGAACGATTCGCCGCGCGGGAGCCCCTTAGGTGGATGCCAGCCAGCATCGTCTCTTGCTGCCTTGGCTATTTTCTCGACATAGGCCCGATAGTTGTCTTCATCGAGCGGCGCACTCGCTTCACTCCCGTTGGAGGCCGCGCTGGCGACATTCAGACAAGACGCAAAAGCGCAGCCGAGAGACAGCACACAATATAGGATGAAGCGTCGCATGTTATCGCCCAACAAAACGTCGATACAGCAGCGGACCTTTAGCAGGGGGGTCTACTATAATATCTTTTTTGGGAACGCTTTCAATCTTTTCGGGATCCAATGGAATCTCGGGATGTTCGGGACGCCCGACGCCCATGAAGGTGCCGTTCGGTCCCACGATCATGACATGACCCGTTGCGTCGCTATAATATCCCGGCTGCGCCACTACATCTCCCGGCTGTGGCGATTCGTCGGGACCAAGTACGCGCCATCCGGGAATTTTATACGATGGATCTGCCCATTGTCCGGCACTCGGAGGAGACGGGTGTCTCCACCCGTTGGGCGTTCCTGGGCTCGCCCCCGCCCCGGTCAGCATTTCATGTACGAACAAATTGCATTTGTTCGTGCCTTTGGGGAAATTCCCTTTTGCAATGTTGCGATCCCAGTCCGTTGATCCAATTTGTTTCTGTGCCGCGTCGACGATTTTCTGACGTATGAGGGCCAGCTGATCATCCGTCAAAGGCTGCGTTGGTGTCGGATTGGCGTAGCCGCCAAAGGGGCTAGACTCGATCGACCAGCCTTGAGCCCAAGTCGGGCTGCCTGGATTACTTCCTGCATTGCCGACGCCAGCGCCGCCACCCGATCCGCCGGGGTGGCCGGCACCCGTCGCAGGCTGTCGCGGCTGGCTTTGCGGCTGTGGCTGCGCTGGTTGAGTCTGTGTCTGCGCCTGTTGAGTCACGCCGCTGACGCCACCCGTCGGTGCGGGCTCGGACGTCTGGCCAGGCTGTTGCCGCCCCGCCAGCGCCTGCGCGATCAGGGCTTGGCGTAGTTCCGGATACACGGTTGCCAGCATCGCGTTGCGGTCGCCAAGCATCGGCCGCAAGGCCTGATATTGCGAGTGTGGATCTTGTCCCGGCGGTTGCGGAACGGAGGGCGCCTGTCCGTCGTTCGGCACAATTGGCGGGAGCGGCGGCGCGGACGGCGGCTGATTGAAACCCGCATCCGGTTGCGGCTGGCTTGCCGGTTGCGTCCGTGCCTGCTGGATCGGGCCGTCGGCGGCGAACGGATCGTAGTCAACGGGAACGAGCGAGTAGTCACCGAAATCCGGCTGATAGTCTACTGGCACCAGAGAGTAGCCGCCAAAGGGAGCAGCTTTGGCTGCGCCTTGATCCAAAGTCGGGTTGGGGGCACCTCCAGTGGGGCCGATACCGCCGTCTTCCGATCCGCTGGGACCACCGCCTGCAGCCGGCGCACCGGCATCGGGTTGAACGGCTCCCGTTGCTGGCTGTTGCTGCAGCGGGCCTTGCGGCTGGGCCTGAGCTTGTTGAATCTGCGACTGTTGAGCTGCGCCATCCGCGGCGAACGGATCGTAGTCAACGGGAACGAGCGAGTAGTCACCGAAATCCGGCTGATAGTCCACCGGCACCAGAGAGTAATCAGGCATGATGAATCACCTACAGTTATTTGCGGACACCTTCGAAGGGGCCCGTGATGTGACTGCGCCCTCGCGGAGAGGGCGCGGTTGGGTTTGGGTGTTTGAAGGCAAGTGCTTGAAGGAGGGCTTGCGCAATGGCGCGGAAGCACAGCTTCCGGTTCGGCTTGCCCACCGTCCTCACCGGGCGCCCGTCTGTCGGCGGGGTCGGCCCTGGCTGTCAGGCAATTCGGTTCGCCGCGGCGGCCAGGTTCGGCGCGCTCGGCGGTGTATGGCCTGACAACGTATTGTCCGATTCAAAAAGCCCGCGGCGAATTTTCCGGCGCGGGCTTAGTTCTTGCGACGATGAAGATATGCCGGTGATTTGCCCGAGGTGTCAAAATGTCTTTGCGGGATCGCTCAAAAGGCCCGACCATGCTACTTTGCATGGGGTTGTTTTCGATATTTTCGTTGAGAGGCCCATCCATGGTTCAGCGCCGTCTCCAGCTAGTAGGGCGCAATAGCGCAGCGTATTGCGCCGCCGTGCAAAGATCGGTGGTGGACGACGCTTCGCCCATTCACCCTAATTAATCGCCACAAGACGGCGGTCCCGCCTTCCGCTCTGCCCGTGCATTCGCTATGGCTGCGGTGCTTTCCTGATCCATTTCCAGACGAGGCCATTTGAATGTTTCCAAAGCCGAAATCCGTGCTGGTTCCAAATACCTATGCCTATGAATCCGAGCCGATGGTGAAGGCGACCGGGTTTCGCGAATACGACGCGCGCTGGCTGTTCGGCAAGGAAATCAACCTGATGGGGATTCAGGCGCTGGGCATGGGGCTGGGCGCGCTGATATCAGAACTCGGCGTCAGGCAGGAGATCGTCACCGGGCACGATTTCCGCGGCTATTCGGCCTCGATCAAATACGCGCTGATCTCGGGGCTGATGGCCGCGGGCTGCAAGGTCCACGACATCGGATTGTGCATGACGCCGATGGCGTACTTCGCGCAATTCGACCTCGACGTACCCTGCGTCGCCATGGTGACGGCCTCGCACAACGACAATGGCTGGACCGGCGTCAAGATGGGCGCCAACCGTCCGCTGACCTTCGGCCCCGACGAGATGACGCGCTTGAAGGAGATCGTTCTCAACGCCGACTTTCACAACAAGGCCGGCGGTTCCTATCAATTCCACGAGAATTTTCCGGCGCGCTATATCGCCGATCTGACGAAACGCCCAAAATTGAAGCGCAAGCTGAAGGTCGTGGTCGCCTGCGGCAACGGCACCGCGGGCGCGTTCGCGCCGCAAGTGATGGAAGCGATCGGCTGCGAGGTGGTGCCGCTCGACACCGAACTCGATCACACTTTTCCGAAATACAATCCCAATCCCGAAGACATGGAGATGCTGCACGCCATCCGCGACGCGGTGCTCGCGCACAAATGCGATGTCGGCCTCGGTTTCGACGGCGACGGCGACCGTTGCGGCGTGGTCGACAATATCGGCGAGGAGATTTTTGCCGACAAGGTCGGTGTGATGCTGGCGCGCGACATGTCGGCCATCCACGCGAATGCGCAGTTCGTGGTCGACGTCAAATCGACCGGGCTGTTCGTCACCGACCCGGTGCTGCAAAAGCAGGGCGCCAAAACGCAATACTGGAAGACCGGCCATTCCTACATGAAGCGCCGCACCAATGAATTGGGCGCGCTGGCAGGCTTCGAGAAATCCGGCCATTTCTTCTTCAACAAGCCGTTCGGCCGCGGCTATGACGACGGCCTGGTCTCGGCGATCGCGGTCTGCGAGATGCTGGATCGCGCGGCCGGCAAGTCGATGGCGGACCTGAAGGACGCGCTGCCGAAAACGTGGTCGTCGCCGACGATGTCGCCGCATTGCGCCGACGAGACCAAATACGGCGTCGTCGATGCCGTGGTGAAGCATTTCGAGGCGATGCAAACGAAGGGCGAAAAGGTGGCGGGGCAACCGATCCGCGACCTCGTCACCGTCAACGGCGTGCGCGTCACCGTCGAGGACGGCAGCTGGGGCCTGGTGCGGGCGTCCTCCAACAAGCCGGAACTGGTGGTGGTGGTCGAAAGCCCGGTCTCGGAACAGCGCATGCGCGACCTGTTCGAGGCGATGGATTCGGTGCTGCGCACGCATCCCGAGGTCGGCGAATACAATCAGAAGATTTGATGACAACCATAATTTGTTGCGCTCGAATCTGCTAACACCTTTGCATGAACGCACCTGAAGTCGCGCCCCCCGAAAATCCTGCCGCCCCTCGCGCCACCTTCCGCGAGAGCCTTGCCGTCTACCTGCAGCCGCGCGTGCTGATCGTGATGCTGCTGGGATTCTCCTCCGGGCTGCCGCTGGCGCTGTCGGGGTCGACGCTGCTGGTGTGGATGCGCGAATCCGGCGTCGATCTCGGCACCATCGGGCTGTTCGCGCTGGTCGGCACGCCCTACACGCTAAAATTTTTGTGGGCGCCGCTGACCGATGCGCTGCATGTGCCGCTGTTCACCAAGACCTTCGGCCGCCGCCGCGGCTGGTTGGTGTTTTCGCAACTGCTTCTGATCGTCTCGATCCTGCTATTGGCGCTGACCGATCCGGCGCGCTCGCCGCTGTTCGTCGCGCTCGGCGCGCTGCTGGTGGCGGCGATGTCCTCGACCCAGGACATCGTGGTCGACGCCTTTCGCGTCGAGAGCCTGCCGGAGAGCGAACAGGCCGCCGGCATGGCCGGTTACGTCGCGGCCTATCGCATCGGCATGCTGGTCTCGACCGCCGGCGCGCTGTTCCTGGTCAGCGCCTACGAATCGACCGGCATCGCGCGATCCTCGGCCTGGACGTGGGGCTATGTAACGATGGCCGCGATGGTCTTGATCGGCACCGTCACCGCGCTATCGGCCACCGAGCCCGAACAATCGGTGCGCGCCGAGGCCTTGGTCAGCGCCGAGAGCGCGTTGGCGCGCGTCCTCCATGCCGCGGGCGGCGCGTTCTCCGAATTTCTGCTGCGTCGGAATGCGCTGGCAGCGCTGGCCTTCGTGGTGCTGTTCAAGTTCACCGACGCGTTTTCCGGCACCATGACCGCGCCGTTCGTGATCGACCTCGGCTTTTCCCGCAATGATTATGCAGCGATCGTCAAGGGCGTGGGGCTGGCCGCGACGCTGATCGGCGGCTTCGCGGGCGGTTTTGTCGCGCGGCGCTATTCGCTGGCAGCAAGCCTGTGGATCGGCGGCGTGCTGCAGGCCGTCGCCAATCTGTCGTTCTCGTGGCTGGCGCTGGCGGGCGTCAACGAATGGGCGCTGGCGTTTGCGATCACGACGGAAAACTTCACCAGCGCGATCGGCACCGTGATCTTCGTCGCTTACCTCTCGGCGCTGTGCCGGAACCCGCTGCACACCGCCACCCAATACGCGCTGCTCACCGCGCTCGCCGCCGTCGGACGCACCTATCTGTCATCTGGCGCGGGCTATGTGGCGAAGGCGACAGGATGGCCGCTGTTCTTCGCGATCTGCGTGTTGGTCGCAATCCCGAGCCTGATCCTGCTGGCCTGGTTGCAGCGGCGCGGGCATTTTGCGGAGCTGGAAGCCCCGCCTGTCATCACCCATTCTCAATTGTCATCACCCGCTTCAAGCGGGTGATCCAGTACTCCAGAGGGCTTCGTAAAAACAACAGGCGTCACGGCGTACTGGGTCGCCCCGTCGAGCCGGGCGACGACATGACGTCACGTCGCCAGCTTCTCGATCGCGGCGTTATCCAGGCCCACCTTGGCGCCGGCCGCGACGATCTCCCGCCAGGTGGTGGGGTCGATCGGTATGCCCTCGGCGAGGCGCCGCTTTTTCCATTCGCGTTCCGGCTCGCCGGCGATCTTCACATGGTCGACGCCCTCGGCCGGCGGCGAGGCGATGTGCCAGGCCACAAAACTTTCCATCTCGCGCGCCAGATTGTCGCCGGTGCCCATTTTGGCGGGATCGATCAGGATCGAAAACATGCCGTTGATCACCTTGCGGCTGCCGTCCAGCCGGCCGCTCAAGGTCTTGCCGCCCGAGAGCGCGCCGCCCAGCAATTCGCAGATCAGGGCGAGCCCCGAGCCCTTGTGCTCGCCGAACGGCAGGATGGCGCCCGAAGGCTCGACGACCGTGAAACGCGGATCGGTCGAGGGATTGCCGTGGTTGTCGATGATGGTGTTGGGGGCGAGCGGCTCACCCTTGTTGTAGGCCACCCGGGTCTTGCCCTGGGCGATCTTGCTGGTGGCGAAATCCAGCACGATGGGGTCTTTTCCCGGCCGCGGGATGCCGACGCAAAACGGGTTGGTGCCGTGGCGCGCGTCGCGGCCACCGAAGGGAGCGACGATCGGCCGCGCCAGCACGTTGACGAAATGGATCGAGACCAGGCCATGGCCGATACACTGCTCGGCCCAGTGGCCGATGCGACCGATGTGGTGCGAGTTCGACAGGCCCACCACGCAGACGCCGTGGCTTTTGGCGCGCTCGGCGCCCAGCTCCATCGCCTCGTAACCCATCACCTGGCCATAGCCGACCTTGCCGTCCAGCGTCAGCATCACGCCACCGTCGGCCACCACGCCGACATGCTGGTTGATCTTGAGGCCGCCTTCCTTCATCGCGTCGATGTAGCGCGGCACCATGCCGACGCCGTGCGAGTCATGGCCCTTCAGGTTGGCTTCGACCAGATTGGTCGCGACCAGGTCGGCTTCGCGGTCGGACGAGCCGCCGGCCTTGACGATGCTGCGGACCACGCTGGTCAGGGAAGCGGCTTTGACGGTGCGATATTCAGCCATGATGTCTGGTCTCTTGATGGAGCGGGTGGGGATGGTGTTGTTTGCGGCCGGGACGCCAGCAGGTCAAGGCTTCGTCACCACGCTCCATTTGGTGACGATCGCCTCGCTCATTTCGCCGGCGTCCTGCGCGCAGGCGACTTCGTCGACCTTGAGCGAGACTTCCTTGCCGTTGAAACGTTTCAGCTCCGCCGCCTGGGCATCGCTGTTGGTGACGATCTGAAACGTTTCCGGCCCGGTCTCCAGGCCGCAAAGCCCGTTCGGCGGCGGCAAGCGGCGCGGTTCACTGGTGAGCTGATAGGTTGCGATGTGCTTGCCCTTTTTGACGCTGCGAACCCGGAGCGCGTTGAGTTCGCCTGAAAGTACGTCGCCGGCATTGATCGGCTTGCCGGCCTTCGGCGCGGGGTCGGACTGCTGGGCCAAGGCCCCCGGCGCGGCCGAGGCCACCGCGAGGATCGCGGCCAAGGCCGACCGTATGGCGAATCGTCGTTTCGTCATGTGCGTCATTTCCGTGAGTGGGTTGCTAGAACAGGGTCCGCTGCCGCATCGCGGCCGACAGCGTGCCTTCGTCGAGATAATCGAGTTCGCCGCCGACCGGCACGCCATGGGCGAGCCGCGTCACCTTGACGTTCGCCTCCTGCAAGAGGTCGGTGATGTAGTGCGCGGTGGTCTGGCCGTCGACGGTGGCGTTGAGGGCGAGGATGATCTCGGTGACCTGCTTCTCATGCGCGCGGGCAACCAGCGCATCGATGGTGAGATCCTGAGGGCCGACGCCGTCGAGCGGCGACAGCGTGGCGCCGAGCACGTGATAGCGCCCGTTGGTGGCATGCGCGCGCTCCAGCGCCCAGAGATCGGCGACGTCGGCAACGACGACGATGATCGCGCCATCGCGGCGCGGGTCGATGCACACCGTGCAGGGATTTTGGGTGTCGATATTGCCGCAGGTCTTGCAGACCTGGATCTTGTCGATCGCCACCTGCAGCGCCGAGGAAAGCGGCGTCATCAAGGCTTCGCGCTTCTTGATCAAATGCAGTGCCGCGCGGCGCGCCGAACGCGGACCGAGGCCCGGCAGCCGCGCCAAGAGCTGGATCAGGCGTTCGATCTCGGGACCGGCAACGGCTGTGGCCATCTCAGGTGAGGCCCAGTCCCGGCGGTAAGCCCAGGCCGCCGGTCAGCGCCTGCATCTTCTCGGCCATCGCGGTTTCTGCCTTGCGCCGCGCATCGTTGTGCGCGGTGACTAGCAGGTCCTCGAGGACTTCGCGCTCCTCTTCCTTCATCAGCGAGGGATCGATCTTGACCGCCTTGACTTCCATCTTCGCGGTCATGCGCACGGCAACGAGGCCGCCGCCCGAAACGCCCTCGACCTCGACATTGCCGAGTTCTTCCTGCATCGCCTGCATCTTCGACTGCAGCTGCGCCGCCTGCTTCATCATGCCGAGAAAATCAGCCATGCGTGCTTCCTCTGCTATAGATCGTCGCTGTCGATGGTGTCGGTGGGGTCTTCACCGCTAGCATCGGAATCCGGCGGCTCCGGGGCAAGTTTTCGCACCTCGACCACCTTGGCGCCCGGAAATCGCGCCAGCACTTCCTTCACCCGCGGATCGGATTCGGCGGCGCGCTCGCGCTCGCTCCGCGCGACTTCGTTCTGCGAGCGCAGCGTCGGCTGGCCGGTCTCGTTGGACACGATCACGGTCCAGCGCCGCCCGGTCCATTGCTCCAGCTTGCGTGAGAGATCGTTGATCAGGGTGCGCGCCGCGCTCTTCTCCAGCGCCAGTTCGAGCCGGCCGTCCTCGATGCGCACCAGCCGGACATCGGCTTCCAGCGCCGCCTTGGTCAGGAGATCGCGCTTCTCGCCGGCAAGCGCCACCAGTTCCGGAAAGCTCGCAATCCGCAACGCCGCAGGCGCGGATTGCGCTTCCGGCGTCGGTGCGACCATTTGCGGCCGCGCGGACGGCTCCGCATTGGCCCGTGGCGCGGCGGGGCTGCGCGCGGGCGAAGGCGGCATCGAAGAGGCGACCGGAGCAGGCGCAGTACGCGGCGCAGCGTTACCGGCGATCACAGGCGATGCGCCGCCATTCTGCTCGAGCATCCTGATCGCTTCATCCGGCGTCGGCATGTCGGCGACATAGGCGATGCGCACCAGCACCATTTCCGCCGCCGCCGCAGGCCTTGTTGCGGCCTGCACTTCGGCGATGCCCTTGAGCAGCATCTGCCACATCCGCGACAGCACGCGCATCGAGAGTTTTGCCGCAAAATCGCGGGCGCGCACGCGCTCGGTCTCGCCGAAGGCGACATTGTCCGCGGTCGCCGGCACGATCTTGACGCGGGTGACGAAATTGACGAATTCGGCGAGATCGGAGAGCACCACGATCGGATCGGCGCCGGTGTCGTACTGCTCGCGAAACTCCTTGAAGGCGCCGGCGATATCGCCGCGCGCCAGCGAATCGAACAGATCGATCACGCGGGTGCGGTCGGCCAGGCCCAGCATCTGCCGCACGGCGTCGGCGCGCACCAAGCCTGCCGCATGCGCGATCGCCTGATCGAACAGCGACAGCGAGTCGCGAACCGAGCCTTCCGCGGCGCGGGCGATGATGCCGAGCGCCTCCGGCTCGACCTCGACGTTCTCTTTCGCCGCGATATTGCCGAGATGGGTCATCAGCACATCGGCCTCGACCCGGCGGAGATCGAAGCGCTGGCAACGCGACAGTACCGTCACCGGGACTTTGCGGATTTCCGTGGTGGCGAACACGAATTTGGCGTGCTCCGGCGGCTCTTCCAGCGTCTTCAGGAAGGCGTTGAACGCCGCGGTCGAGAGCATGTGGACTTCGTCGATGATGTAGACCTTGTAGCGGGCGCTGGCCGGCGCATAGCGCACGCTGTCGTTGATCTGCCGCACATCGTCGACGCCGGTGTGGGAGGCGGCGTCCATTTCCAGCACGTCCATGTGCCGGCTTTCCATGATCGCCTGGCAGTGCACGCCGAGCGTCGGCATGTGGATGGTCGGTCCCTTTACCGAGCCATCAGGCAGTTCGTAGTTCAGCGCCCGCGCCAGAATCCGCGCCGTGGTGGTTTTGCCCACCCCACGCACCCCGGTCAGGATCCAGGCTTGCGGGATCCGGCCGGTTTCGAAGGCGTTGGAGACGGTACGGACCACGGCATCCTGGCCGATCAGATCCTCGAAACTCGAGGGGCGGTATTTGCGCGCCAGCACGCGATAGGGCTTTGCGGCCTCTGTCGGGTTTTGCGGATCGTTGGGGGGCATTGAGGGCGCGCCAGCGTCGGTCATCGATCGTTCCGCAACTCTGATTGTCTTTCGAAGCCGGCTTGCGGAAGTGGACGGCGAATTCCGGCACAGGACGGGGTTGGCCCGGCTCCCGCGCGATTCGCTCGAAAAAACAGGTAGGAGACTGACGAGCGACCCGATCCGGACCTCGTTAGGGCTGCTTCCTTCCGGACCTGACCCGGTTGGCGAGTGGCTCGTCCACCGCCAATCTCCCGGTCCCTATTTGGGGCCAAAAGGGGCGGAAAGCAAGCGGGGCGGCAGGCCGTTTCCGGGGCTTGTGCAGAAACGCGGAAAGGCATTAGTTGCCGTCATGCCCCCCGACGTTCCCGCCTGGTCGCTGCATTCACGGCTCAAAGAGGACACCATCGACATCGGCGACCTGCCGCTGTGCCGGGTGCTTGTGATCAAGGATGCCCACTACCCGTGGCTGTTGCTGGTGCCGCGACGGCATGAGGCCAGCGAGATCATCGACCTCGACGAGGTCGAGCAGGGCCAGTTGATGACCGAGATTTCCCGCGTCGCACGCGCGCTGAAGGAAGTAACAAGATGCGACAAGCTGAATATCGCCGCTCTCGGCAACCTGGTGCCGCAACTGCACGTCCACGTCATCGCGCGCCGCGCCAGCGACGCGGCCTGGCCGCGTCCGGTCTGGGGAGTGATGCCGCCGCTCGCCCATGACGCCGAGGAAGTCCAGAATTTCATCAGCGCGCTTCGCCGCAAGATTTGGCTTGGTTAGGACATGACAGCATTCGAAAAATTTCCCTTAGGGAAGCCGGGTTTCGTCAGCAATATCCTCGATCGCGCCGCGCATTTGCGCGGCGACGATGCGAAGCTGCTGGCGCTGGAGGGCGAGAGCTCCTCCCGCGCCTATGTGGTGCATCGCGATTCGCTGGTGGTAGCGCAGGACGCAGATAGTCCGCGGGCGCTATTGACCATCGAGGAAGCGCTGAAATTCGGCGCCAACCCCGGGACGATCTTTTTGGGATTGCGCGAGGGCTCGGCGATCTTCGGCATGGGCATTTCGGCGGCTGCGGTGGAGGCCCTGTTGCCCCGCAACGACGTCAAGGTCAGCGAGTTGCGCGGCATGGCGATGCAGGGCGTGGTGCCGCCCGAGCAGCTGTCGGCGATCGCGATGGCGAAATCGATGGTCACCTGGCACCAGCGCCACGGCTTTTGTGCCAATTGCGGAACCCGCACCGCGATGAAGGAAGGCGGCTGGAAGCGCGACTGCCCGAACTGCAAGGCCGAGCATTTTCCGCGCACCGACCCGGTGGTGATCATGCTGGTGACCTCGGGCGACAAGGTGCTGCTGGGCCGGCAGAAGCAGTTCCTGCCGGGGATGTATTCCTGCCTCGCCGGCTTCGTCGAGGCCGCCGAGACCATCGAGGACGCGGTCCGCCGCGAGATCTTCGAGGAATCCGGGATCCGCTGCACCGACGTGACCTATTATATGACCCAGCCCTGGCCCTATCCGTCGTCGCTGATGATCGGCTGCACGGCGCGCGCCACCAATGAGGATATCGTGGTCGATCACTCCGAATTGGAAGACGCGCGCTGGTTCAGCCGCGCCGAGGCGACCCTGATGATCAAGCGGGAACATCCCGACGGGCTGGCTGGACCGCATCCCTTTGCCATTGCCCATCACCTGCTTGGCCGCTGGGTGCATGGGGGAAACAACGCGACCGCATAGCGGGGAACGGCTCATGGCCCAGTCCATTAATTCCGGACCGGGGTTCCGGCAGAAAGCGGAACCCGCATGACGGACTCCGACATGAACTTTCACGCCACCGCGCCGAAAATCCCGCCGCGCATCCTCTGCATCGGCATGCCCGTGCGCGACCTGACGTTCCGCGTGCCGGGCGTTCCGGCGCGCGGTTCCAAGGAGAATGCCACCCATTTCGACGAGATCTGCGGCGGCAATGCGCTCAACGCAGCGATCGGGATCGTGCGCCTTGGCGGCCGTGCCTCGATCTGCGGGCCGATGGGCGATTCCCGGGAGACCTCCAGCCGCTTCATCTTCGAACAGATGGCGCATGAGGGCATCGACACCCGTCACATCGTCCATATGCCAGGACTGGTGACCCCGATTTCGGCGATCATGATCGACCCCTCGGGCGAGCGCACCATCGTCACGTTCCGCGATCCCGAATTGTGGAAAGTCCACCTGCCCGATGCCGACGTCCTGCTCGACGACTGCCACGCGATCCTGACCGAGAGCCGCTGCGCGGAATTCTGTACCGAGTTGTGCGCGGAGGCTCGCCGGCGCGGGATTCCCGTGATCGTCGACGTCGACCGCGCAATGTCGCTGCGCGAGGGATTGCTCAACGCCTCCTCGCATCTGGTATTTTCCAGCGAGCCGCTTCAGGAGACCGCCGATGTCAGCGACGACGGCGAGGCGCTGAAGAAGATCGCCAAGCTCACGCCGTCGTTCCTGGCGGGCACCCGCGGCGCGCAAGGCACGATCTGGCTCGACGAGCATCAGAACCTGCAGCAGACCCCCGCCTTCCCGGTGCATACCGTGGACACACTCGGCGCCGGTGACGTGTTCCATGGCGCGTTCGCGCTGGCGATCACCGAAAAGCAGGAACTGCGGGAGGCGCTGCGGTTTGCCTCCGCCGCCGCAGCCCTGAAATGCACCCGTTTCGGTGGTGCCTTCGCCGCCCCGCAACGTGCTGAAGTTGAAGGGCTTTTGGGCCATGACCAAGCTGCCGGCGCAATCAGGCGTGGCTAATCGGGGCTTGTCATAGAAGAATTTTCTCTATATGAGGGTGATTAGCCCCATAAATGGAACAAAGTTCTTCCCATGACCGACCTCGCCGTTCAGCTCCATGAGCCCAATCGCCGCCTCGACGCCATCGACCGCAAGATCCTGACCGTGCTTCAGGAGGACGCTTCGCTCTCCGTCGCCGAGATCGGGGACCGGGTCGGGCTGTCCTCGACCCCGTGCTGGAAACGCATCCAGCGGCTGGAAGCCGACGGCGTGATCCTGCGCCGGGTGGCACTCGTCGACCAGAACAAGATCGGGCTCGGCATCACCGTCTTCGTCTCGGTCGAGAGCGCCGATCACTCGGAGGCGTGGCTGCGCAAATTCGCCGACGCCGTCAGCGCGATGCCGGAGGTGATGGAATTCTACCGGATGGCCGGTGACGTCGACTACATGCTGCGCGTCGTGGTCGCGGACATGCCGAGCTACGACGTGTTCTACAAGAAACTGATCGGCGCGGTGCCGCTGAAGAACGTCACCTCGCGGTTTGCGATGGAGAAGATCAAGTCGGTCACCGCACTGCCGGTGCCGGTGGCGGCCTGAAAGCTACCCCGCCCCTCTGCTGTCATCGCCCGCGAAAGCGGGCGATGACAAGTGAGGTTGTCATTGCGAGCGCAGCGAAGCAATCCATCGCGCAGCAAAAAGAAAGAAAGAGTAGATTGCTTCGTCGCAAGAGCTCCTCGCAACGACGTTGAGACATGACTTCACGATCTCGCCGCATGCTTTTTTGCGCGAGGTATTCTTTTATTCCCGCCCTCTCCAAATCAAAGGGCGCGGGAATGCCCGGCGCCCGATAGCCGCGCGTGCGATGGGTAGCAAAAAAATGCACATGCGTTGGTCAGGTCACACCGGAATCACCCGGCATTCCCCACGCATCGGCCTGGAGCGGGCACTTCCCGACAATTTCCGGTTGCAAAACCCGAGTGGCGGGGCATGTTGGACCGGCGCAACCCTGCCTGGCGGCAGGGCGAAGGCTCAGACAGGAGGAACTCGATGGCGGACCCCGCAGTATTTCCCAGGACCCAGCGCATCGGCATCTTTGTTTTCGACAAGTTCGAGCCGATCGATGTGTTCGGCTTCGTCGAGGCCTTTTCGATCGCGCGCTTCCCAGGCACCCACTATTTCGATCCGCCGCCATATCCCTTCGAGATCAGGCTGATCGGAAGGCACAAGGGCAATGTGAGGAGCATCAACGGCCCCTCGGTCGCGCCCGACTGGGATTTTGACCAGGCGTTGGCCGAGCCGCTCGACATGCTGATGGTCCCCGGCGGCGGCGGCACCTGGCCGCTGCTCGACGAGAAGACGTATCCGAAAGAGGTCGCGGATCTGTTCGAGTGGATGCATGCGATGGACAAGAGGGTGAGCATCATGGCCTCGGTCTGCACCGGCGCCGCTGTACTCGCCAGATGCGGCTTTCTCGACGGCCTGCCCGCCGCCACCAATCATTCCGCGTTCGACTGGGTGGCGGCCCAAGGCCCGAAGGTCAAGTGGGACAGGATCTCACGATGGGTTGACGCCGGCAAATACGTCACGTCCGCGGGCGTATCGGCCGGCACCGATATGGGCTTCTACCTGGTCTCGCGGCTGGCCAGCTATCCGGTTGCGGTCGAGGCCGTGATCGCGGCCGAGTATGACTGGCACCGCGATCCGCAGGCCCCGATCATCTATCCGCCGCTGCCGCCCTCCTGACTCGGCTCTGCGGCGCCCGACACTTCCCAGTTGCAAAAGCTGGCGGGCACGGCATGGTTGGCGCCGATGCCCGCGAAACTAAGCGACAAGCCGGATCCGCCCGCCGAGAAGCCGCATTATCACGGCCATCGGGAGCGGCTGCGCGAGCGATTTCGCAGCGCCGGTCCCGATGCGCTGAGCGACTACGAACTGCTGGAGATGGTGCTGTTCACCGCCCAGCCGCGCGGCGACATGAAGCCGGCCGCCAAGGATTTGCTCAAGAGGTTCGGCTCCTTCGCCGAAGTCGTGCACGCCCCGGAGCACCTGCTGCGCGAAGTCGATGGCATTGGAGAGGCCTCTGCAACCCAGCTCAAGCTGATCGCGGCGGCCGCCAGCCGCATCGCCAAGGGCCAGTTGAAACAACGCACGCTGCTATCGTCCTGGAACGACGTGATCGACTATTGCCGCACCTCGATGGCGTTCGCCGACAAGGAGCAGTTCCGCATCCTGTTCCTCGACAAGCGCAACCAGCTGATCGCGGACGAGGTGCAGCAGACCGGCACCGTCGACCACACCCCGGTCTACCCGCGCGAGGTGATCAAGCGCGCGCTGGAACTGTCCGCCACCGCGATCCTGCTGGTGCACAATCATCCCTCCGGCGACCCGACGCCCTCGCAGACCGATGTGCAGATGACCAAGGCGATCATCGACATCGCCCAGCCGCTGGGGATTTCGGTGCATGACCACATCATCGTGGGCAAGAACGGGCATGCGAGCCTGAAGGGATTGCGACTGATCTGAGTGCGGCTTCCAGTTCGGTGGCTTCATCCTTCGAGACGCCGCAAACGCGCGGCTCCTCGGGATGAGGTCTTCGATCCTCATGGTGAGGAGCGCGGCGAAGCCGCGCGTCTCGAACTACGAGGCTGCGGCACACGCCGTCATGATTCCGATCGAGTGGAATTGCCCCGTCGTCGCTATTGTCCCAGCCGCTGCAACTCAGCCCTTGCGGCGTTGTATTCGATGAATGTCTTCGGGCAGCTGCCCTCGGCATCCACCAGATACGGCCGGGCGGCGGCGCGGTCGCCTTTCAGAAGCTGCCATTCGCCGACATAGAACTGCGCCTCGCAGCGCTCCTCGGGCTTTTGCGCGGCATCGAGCACAGCCTGCGGATCGCGCCGCCCGAGAAACAGCTCGAACACCGGATAGGGCCAGTCCTGGTTCTTCAGACGCTGCATCGCGGGCTGGAGATCGGGCGCCGCCTGACCGCTGCGCGATTGCGCGAGATATCCGATCAGGCTCGGATACGGGTAGGGACTTGACGCCGCGACCCGCAACAGATCCGCCGCCGCGTCAGCAAAATCGCCCCGATAGAAGTGCAGGTAACCGCGCATGCCGAGCGTGTTGTTGTCCTGCGGATTGGTGGCGAGAACCTTGTCGTAGTCGGCGATCGCCGCATCGCTGTCGCCGTTTTTCTCGTAGGCCACGCCGCGGGCGAGATGGACGTCGGAATCGTTGTCGTTGATGGCGAGCGCGGCGCTGTAGTCCGAGATTGCGCTGGGGTAGTCGGCCTTGCCGTACCAGGCGTTGCCCCGGTTCCGGAAGGCGTTGGCATATCCTGGCGCGATCGTCACGGCCTTGCTGAAATCGGCGATGGCGGTGTCGTAGTCGCGCTTCTCCAGGTATTCGAGGCCGCGGTTGTTGTAGGCCAAGGCGAATTTCGGATCGAGGCGGATCGCGCTGTCATAGTCCACGAGCGCAAGGTCGCGCTTGCCGAGACTGTCATAGGCGATGCCGCGGCTGTTGTAGGCATCGGCAAAGTCGGGATTGATCCTGATGGCCTCGTCATAGTCCGATATTGCGCGGGTGTATTCGTGCTTGTCGTCCCGATAGGTCTTGCCGCGATTGATCCAGGCCATGAAAAATTTCGGGTTGAGCCGGATCGCCTCGTTGTAATCCTCGATCGCCCGGTCCGGCTCGCCCTTGCGGGTGTATGCGTTGCCACGGTTGTTGAAGGCGAGATCCAGCTTCGGATCGATCTTGATCGCCAAATCGTGATCGGCGATGGCGCGGTCCTCGTCGCGCTTGTCGTCATAGGCGCTGCCGCGGTTGGTGTAGGCGATCGCAAGGTCGCGGCCGGAATATTCGCCGGAGGAGATCATCGCCGAACATCCGGCGATCATCATGTCCGGCGTCGCGTGGTCGTCGCCATTGCACCAATCAAGGGCCTTTTCCGCAGTAACGGGAGCCGCCGGCGTAAATCCACCGCTGATCAAGGCGAGGGCTACGACCAATGCTCCGAAATACCGCCCCGCGCATTGAGATTTGGCGTCTTGCATGGCGTCCTCGACCGACCGCACTAACCTCTATCCGGGTGCAGTCGCGCCAGCACGCTTGCCGGTTCACTTCGTCCGGCTCGATCTCAGGTCAGATGTCGTTGTGCCCGCTATTGGGCGAGCGCGCCGCGTTGCTCCCATGGTCCCGGATTGAGAACCGCGCCATTGACTTTGCCGGCTGCGTCGCGGACGAAGGCGATCCGCGTGTGATCGCCACTCTCGACGTAGAATTCATCCTTTGAGCGAACCGCCACTGATGTCGGCTGGCCCTTGTCGAAATCGAGGATCGACCAGCCGCCCGTGGCTTCAACGACCAGCTTGCCATCCGCGACGCGGACTCGAAGCTGAACGCTGTGCGCGGGGACCGCCTCCCGGGCAAAGGCGACAACGAGCGGATCGCTCTGCTTCCCGCGGATGATCTTGAGCTTGATCGGGGCGTTGACCGGACCCGAAATCCGGCCAAAGGCCGCTTCCAGAGTCAGGCCCCCGGTCGACTTGTCGCCGATCGCCGTGATGAGATCTCCTGCCGTGACGCCCGCCCTCGCGGCGGGGCCTGCCTCGGCCGGTTTGATCACCCGGAGGCCACCGGTCTCCGCGACAACGGACTCAAGACCGGTCCAGCCCTTGCCGTCGGCGACCAATACCTGTCGGTCCAGCGAACTTGCCGACCCGCCGAAATCGTAGCGTCCGACGTAGTCGGTGAGCGCGGCGGTGTTCGATGGCCCCGACGCGGGCGGCGCGGGGGCTTCGGGAACCTTCAACGCCGCATAGGACAGACGACGGATGGCGTTGAAATAGAGGCCGTTATCTTCGTACTGCTGTCTCTGCGTCATCATGACCAGGATCAGCTTCTCAACGGGGTCGACCGAGAAAAACGTGCCCCAGCTTCCCTGCCAGTTGAAGCTGCCCACCGCGCCCGGGATGAAACTGAAATCCGGGTTGGTACGGATGGCGAAGCCGAGCCCCCAACCCGTCCCATAGGCTGGACCGGCTTCGTGTCCCGCGAGGTGCATGTCGGGCGGCAGCGAATTCGTGGTCATTAACCGCACCGTTTCCGGTTTCAAAATGCGCGCACCGTCAAGCTCACCGCCGTTGAGCAGCATCTGGCAGAAGCGCAGGAAATCGGGGACCGTTGAGACGATCCCTCCCCCACCCGAAAAGAACGTTTGCGGCCTGCCTACGTCCCCATCCGAAAGCGGTGCGGGCTGCGCGCCCGGCACGGCGACGAGACGGTCGAGTTTATCCGCCGGCACCGAGAAGCCGGTGTCGACCATATGCAGCGGCGCAAAGAGACGGCTTTGCAGAAACTGGTCGAAGCTCTCACCCGACACGACTTCGATGACACGTCCGAGAACATCGTAACCTATGGAATATTCCCAGACTTCGCCCGGCTGGTGCAGAAGCGGGAGTGTGCCGAGGTTTGCTACGAAGGAGGCGATGGGCTTGTCGCGCCGGAACGGCGCCCTGGCGCCGTAAAGCACGTGGATCGCCGTATTGCCAAATCCGGGATCTGCAAAGTAGGGCTGTGCATAGACGAGACCGGACGTGTTGCGCAGGAGATCCCGGATGGTCATCGCGCGCTTCGCAGGTTCGAGATTCAGGGGGAAGGCATCGACGATGGCGTCCCCGGTGGCCGGATCGGTCTTGACCACCTGCATATCCCTGAGTTCCGGCAGATACTTCGCCACGGGAGCGTCAAGTTCGAGCTTGCCTTCATCGACCAGCATCATGGTGGCGACGCTGGTGATCTGCTTGGACATCGAGCCGATGCGAAAGATCGAATCCGGCCGCATCGGAATTTTCCTGTCGTGGTCCGCAAAGCCGGTGGGCTTCAAATAGGCGAGCTTGCCGCCTCGGGCGATGCCAACGACAAATCCGGAGGGGTCGCCCTTTTCGCTATGCTCCTTGAACCAGGAGGTCATGCGCTCCAGCCGCCGCGCCGAAAAGCCTGTAATGTCCGGATCGCCGACGGTCTCTAAATCGTAGGCCCGCGCCACACCCGCCAGACAGAGCGTGAGAGCCGCCATGCATGATGCCTGGATGATCTTCATTGTAAGCCCTGTCCGCGTTGTCGTGGATCTGGTTGAGAAGGATTCGCGGATCACTCTGTCTGATTTTTTCGGTTCCTTCTCGCCGAATCCTGCAACCCGGCTGGCCGATTCCTCAACCCGACTGGCCTATTTTCAATCGGCTGTTTGCCGGGGATGCATTCCCGGCCATCGCGAGACGCCGGAATTCGGTGGGAGTTAGATCGGTCGCTGCCTTGAAGGCGCGGTTGAACGGCCCGATCGACTGGAAACCGGCGTCCAGGGCGATCGTCAGCACCGGCACCTCCACTTGTTCGGGGTCGGCCAGCGCCGCCTTGGCTTCCTCGATCCGGTAGCGATTGAGGAACGCATTGAAATTGCGATGACCGAGGCCTTCATTGATGAGCTGACGCAGCCGGTATTCCGGCACGCCGAGCTCGGCGGACAGCGAGCCGATGGTCAGTCCCTCGCGGCGATAGGCGCGCTCGACGGTCATCAGCTGTTCCAGCCGGCGCAAGAGAGCCGGTTCGATCGCGGCAGGCTTGCCCCGATCGGTCGATGCCACGGCGTGCGTGCCGCCGGGGGCGTCGCCTTTCGCCGGCAGCAGCATCGAGCCGTCGCGCGTTCCCGCCTCCAGCAGATTCCATGCGCTGAGGCCGACCAGCACGCACAGAGCGAGTGCGTTGGCGACGCTAGCCATGGAAAAAGTGCGGATCGAGGGCTGCTGCAAGAAGCTCAAGTAAGAGTTGAGAACGATTTGGGCCGACGCCCCGATCAGTACGACCAGCCGGAGCCGACGCCGGCCCTCCACCAGATCCGCCCGCCAGGTGAGAAGGGTCTGCGCCACCGCCAACAACGCCAGGCCGAGAAAGGTGAACGACAGCGTCCGGTCGATCGCCAGCTCGAGCGCGGCCGATCGTGTGATGCCGCTGGCCTCCAGCCATTGCGCGACGGCGACGACCGCCCACAAGGCCGCATGCCAGGGCCGCGGCACGAAATCGTCATCGAAGGCGGCACGCGCCCATAGCCAAAACACGACCGAGTTCGCGCTGGCCACCGCCAGCAGCAACAGGCCCCACCACGCAAATGGCCGCGGGAACGTCGGCGCCGAGCAGATCATCGAAGCCGCGGCGCCGATCGCGAGCGCAGCGCCGAGCTGCGCGGCCATGCTGTCGCGGCGATCGCGCAGCGCCAGGGCTGCAATCAGCAGGCACAATGCGACGACGGCGCCCCGCAGACCGAGATCGATCGACATCAGGCCGCTGCGGTCCACGATCGCCTATGCTCCATCGCCGCCCAACAAGTCGCAACCACGCGGGCTCGCTCATACGCTGGAAGCGCAGCCAATGTCGAGGGGAGATCATTCCGCCACAAGAGGGCCTCGGTCAGGCCTGTGCGCCGGAACCGTTCCGACTGGAAGGATAGACGCGTGTCGCGACGTACATCGCCAGCATGCCAAGCATGAAGCCGCCGAAGACGTGAAGCAGCGGATGGCCGGGGGTGGGGCCCCTGACGAAGTATCCGACCACGAAGATCGCCGCCCATACGACGACAACGCCGATCACGTAGGCGGTCAGCGTATTGAAGGATTTTGGCATCATGATTTGCTCCCGGCGTGTATGGAGTCGTCACCGGCGGCAGGCCGACCGGGCCATTTCGTCCGCTTGCGGGAAGAAAGGCGCAGCCGGTCCGCTGGTTCCGGCATCAGCCTATCACATTCTGGTTCGCCTTTACTCTGCTCGGCGCGCCCGGAGGCGGCGTGGTTCCGACAAAGTTCGGCCGCGCCGCATGCCGCTCGAAATAGGCGGTGAGATGGCTGGCCGCGGCGCCGGACGGATGTGCCGGGAAGCGCCGCTAGCCGGGGCTTGAACCCATAAAACCAAAGGCGCCGACGACCGTCCGCTTTGGTGCGCATGCGCATAACGGGTTCGAGTCGGACATCGCGCCAGGTCCGAAAGTGCCAATTTTAGACTCATGCGCCGTACCAAGCAGCGTCTCTATTCGATCACTTCTTCGGCTTGAACCAGCAGGTTTGCCGAAATGGTGATGCCCAGTGCCTTCGCGGTCTTGAGGTTGATCACCAATTCGAACTTTGTAGGTTGCTCAATCGGCAGATCGGCGGGCTTGGCCCCTCGCGCGAGACGATCGACATACTCGGCGGCACGCCGGTACATTGGGGTGAAGTTTGGTCCGTAGGACAGCAAACCGCCTACTTCCACACATTCGCGAAAGCAGAACATCGACACGACCCGATTTTGCAGCCCAAAGCGAGCGAGGCGTTCCCGATCTCGAAAAAACAAACCCGATGCCAATACAAAGACAGTTCTGCGATAGTCAGGGTTCGCCTGCGCGAGCGCTTTGTCATAGTCAAAAGGCGGGTCGCCTAGATCAAAGCCCGCGAGCCTCAAGCCCAGAGTTGTGGCGACGCTTTGCGCCGCCTCCCACTGGTCAAAGGCCGTTCGATCGTAGAACACAGTCAAGGCCTGCATCTCAGGAAATGCGTTCTTCAAGAGCTGCAGACGCTTCGCCGTAAGCTCAATCTGTTCTAGAAACAATCCGGTTACATTCCCGGTAGGCCTTGCCAGGCTCGTCACATAGCCATGGGCGAGCGGATCGTAATCAACTGCCACCATCACGATCGGCTTCGTGCGTGAAGTTGCGAGAGCCGACTTCAAGGAAATCTCAGGACCGGAAGCAACGATAATATCGACGCCGCGCGCGACGAGTTGCCGATAGTTCGGTTCGTATTCCTCAATCTTGGCCACATTCAGATAATCAAACGTGTAATTGTCGCCCTCCTGATAACCAAGCTCGCCCATACGCTGCTCGAAGGCCTTCCAAAGGGGCGACGATTTCGGTTGGGTGCTAGCCGTCCCCACACGCAGCATCTTCTCCGCCTGCTGCGCACGCACAGCGTTCGGCCATGCTGCGGCCGCGCCGCCAACTAGCGCGATGAACTCGCGGCGTCTCATGTACCCCCTTTGGGAACGGGCCTCGTCCGATGCTAAAGCCTAGCACTTTGCGACCGCCAGGTGAGGGAGAAATTGCGGACAATCGACCTCTGACCGGTCAGGTCCCGATGTCGGGGTTGGGTTATTCGCGTCGATTTAGAGCGTTTTCGAGCGAAGCGGTCACCGGTTCGCGTGAAGAAAACGCGTCAAAACAAGAATCTAGAGCCCCGTTTCGATTCCATCGAAACGGAAAAGACTCTGGGTGCGTCGGCGTCATGCCCGGTTGGGCGACATTCTCGGAAATGCCGGTTGTCCGATTGAAAGCGTCGGCCTGGATGTGATTCAAGCGCCCATCGGAGGCCCGAACCATCCGGCATGAAGTCATGGATTTTAAATGGGCTGCTCGCGGCCAACTATCTGGCCTTCATCGAACTCGCATCCATCCGCATTTGGCGGGTATTAAATCCGCGCCCTAGTTCGGCGTGGTCCGCCGCGGCGGCCCAATCGGCGGAACGGTGCGCGCGAAGCACGGCCGCGCGGCGTGGGCGTCGTAATAGGCGGAGAGATGAGGCGCGCCGGCGAACGCCTCGCCGCCCTCCGGCGTCCGCCGGATGTAAAACAGGATCGGCAGCAGGTTGATGTCGGCGAAGCTGAACTCGCCGCCGACGAGATAACCGGTCGCGGCGACCGCGCGATCGAGGATGCCGAGTTGCTTGCGCACATCAGGCATCACGGCCTCGATCGCCGCGCGATCGGGCGTTCCATCCGGCCCCTTCGGGACGATATAGGCGAACAGATAGGTGCGGATCAGGGTGCGGTCGACCGAGGTATTGACGAACGAGACCCATTGCTCGGTCAGCGCCGCAAGGTGCGGATCGGAGGGGAACACCGAAGGACCCGGAAAACGGCGATCGAGATAGGTGGCGATCGCCTTGGATTCGAACAACTCGACCTCGCCGTGGCGCAACACCGGCATCTTGCCCAGCGGATGGATGGCGGCGATCTCGGGGGCGCCCAGCAGCCGCTCGGTCAGCACGTGATCGATGCCCTTCTCCTCGCACACCATGCGCACCACGCGGGTATAGGTCGACCGCTGCGAACCGATGATCTCGGGCTTTGGCATGGCGCATCTCCACAACACTTAACCATTCTGTTAAGTATCGGATTGCGGCTACACTGTCAATGCCGTCGCGATGGTCTCAAGGCTCGATCCAGCGCTGCACGGCGGCCACGGTGTCCGCCGGATTGGTGTTGAAGCAGATGCAGGCTGTGGGCGCGAGCCGGTGAATGAGGTTGATGATCTTTTCGAACAACAGCAATTGCGGCGCGGGCAGCCGCAAGCCGGCGCCGATGACGACGCAGTCGAATGGCTTGGCCTTGAGCGCCGCCGCCGTCACCTGTTCGGCGGTCTCGCCGAGATCGATCAGGCAGATCTCCGCATCGAAGCCGAGCGCATGCAGCTGCTCGATCTGCGCGTGGACATAGGCCCGCACGCGGTCGGGATTGAGTTCCGGCGCCGCCGTGAAATCCGCCAGCGCCGGCTCGATGCCGATCGCGAGCACGCTCTTTTTCGCCATGGTGGCCGCTCCACCGCCGATTACGCGCGAGCGCGGGATGGTCGAGGCGAGGTGCCGTCAGGTCGGCTTGCCGGACCGTTCCTCTTCCAGCGTCACCGCGACAGCCGCATTGGCCGACAACCGCACTTTCTGGCCCTCGACGCCGGCGACCAGCCCGAGTTCGACGAAATGGTGATGGCCCTTGTGGTGGCCTTCGCCGCTGTCGGCCCTGGTGAGCTTGATCCGGCCGCCTTCGACGCGGTCGACGGTGCCGATGTGAACGCCGTCGGCGCCGATCACTTCCATATGTGGCTTGATATTCATTGCGGAATCTCTCCCTCCCACGTGTTGTTTTCGCTGCAGCAGTTCATCGCGCTGCCGGGTCAGCCGTTCGAGTTGCGCCTCCTGGTCGGCGATCCGCTGGGCGTTCAACTCCTCGGTCGCGCCCCCGGAATAGGCGGCGGCTTGATCTTCCAGCTCGGTGAGGTTCTCCCTGAGCGCCGAGATGCGCTCCTCGATCTCGGCGAGGTCGAGCAAAATGTCAGGCATGGATCATCTCCTCGGCAACCACCCACTGCAAATATGGGGCTCCGGAGGGCGGCAACAAGGCAGTTTTTCGGTACCCCGGCAAGCAACTGCCCGTGCAGGGAAATTACTGCCGCAGCATGATCAGAGGATCGGCCGAGTCGGGCACCCGGCGCCATTGCGCGTTGTCGTCGGCCTCGAACTGCCAGACCTCGCCGCTCTCCGACATCAGGATCATCTGGCCGTGCTCGAGCCGCCATTGCGTCGGCGCAAAGGCGGCGACCCCGGGATCGCATTTCGGCTTCAGGAAGACCTGGAAATTATCCGGGCTGGCCTCGGTGTTGGTCAGGGTCAGGCCGCAGATCGCCTGGCCGTTGCCGCGGACCATCGCCCAGTCGCCGATCATTTGGTCCATCGATTTGGCGAGCGAGCGTGCCGCGGCGAGGTTCTGCAGGATGTAGATGCCCTCGCCCTGCCGCAGGCCTTCGAGGATGCCGCTCTCGACCTCGGTGAAATCGATCACCGATTCTCCGCCTGCATCCTGCAGCCGCACGATGTCCAGTCCCTTGATGCTCCAGGCGGTGATGTCCTTGGTGAACGGCAGCGCCGCGGCGCAGCCAGGCTCGAGCTCGAGCTTGAGTCCCTGCGGAGTGCTCTCGTTCTTCAATGTCACCACGCAGGTCTTGCTGCGCTCGGTGGTCGCCAGCTCCCACTGGCCGATCATGTTTTTCTTCAGGGTCGCGGCATCCTGCGCCAGGACCGGTCTGTCCCCGACCGCGAGCGCCAGCAGCGCCGCGAGAGCGATGCCACAACCGCGCGTCATCAGCGGCTCTTCAGCGGGGTTTCGGCGACCGGCGTCAGCGGCGGCTTGCCGGCAAACCAGGCTTTCAGATTGTCGACCACGAGCTGATCCATGGCGTTACGCGTTACCACCGAAGCCGAGCCAATATGTGGCAGCAGCACGACATTTTGCATGCTGCGCAATTCGTCCGGCACGGCCGGCTCCTTTTCGAACACGTCGAGACCGGCGGCCAGGATGGTTCCCGATTTCAGCGCCGCGATCAAAGCCTGCTCGTCGACCACGGAGCCGCGCGCCACGTTGATGATGACGCCGCGCGGGCCGAGCGCCTTCATGACGTCGGCATTGATCAGCTTCGCGGTCGCGGGTCCCCCGGGGATGATGACCACGAGGGTATCGACCGCCTTCGCCATCTCGATCAGATCCGGATAGTGCTTGTGCGACACGCCTTCGGCGGGCTTGCGCGAATGATAGACCACGGGCACGCGCGAGGCCTCCAGCCTTCGCGCGATCGCCTGGCCGATCCGGCCCATCCCGACCATGCCGACCTTGCGATCCCGCAGCGAGCCGACGCTCAGGGGAAAATTCTGCGTCATCCAGAGCCCGGAGCGCAAATAGCGGTCGGCCTTGACGAACTCGCGCAAGGTCGCGATCAAGAGCCCGAGCGCGATGTCGGCGACCTCCTCGGTCAGCACGTCGGGGGTGTTGGTGACGACGATGTTGTGCTGGCCGGCATAATTGGCATCGACGTGGTCGTAACCGACGCCGAAGGCTGCGACGATCTCGAGTTTCGGAAAGCGCGCCAGGGTGGCGGCATCGCCGCGCACCGAATTGTAGGTCACCGCGGCGCCGCGGATTTTTTCGGCGACGGAAGGCGTCAGCCGCTCGAGGTCGGGAATGGTCTCGAACTTGTGCAGCACGAACTGGTCGGAAAATCCGTTATCGACGATCGGCTTGCTCGGCCCATAGATCAGGAGGTCGATCTTCTCGGAGGAAATATTGCCGCCAACCATCAGTTTTCCTTTCCAAGCGCGCTCTCGTGCCAGCGCCGCAACGCGAGGTGCGAGGTTAGCGCGAGCAGCCCATAAATGACAATTCCGGCGGCGGAGAGCAACAGCAGCGCCGCGAACATCCGGGGAATGTTGAGGCGGTAGCCGGATTCGGCGATGCGATAGGCCAGCCCGGACCCGGCGCCCGCGGACCCCGCCGCGATTTCGGCGACCACCGCGCCGATCAGCGACAGGCCGCCGGCGATCCTCAAGCCGCCCAGGATGTAGGGCAGCGCGGACGGCAGCTTGAGAAGCACGAGTGTCTGCAGCCGCGAGGCGCCGTAAAGCCTAAACAGCCCGGCCAGATTGCGGTCGACCGAATTGAGCCCGAGCGTGGTGTTGGACAATACCGGGAAGAACGCGACGATCCAGGCGCAGACGATCACCGCCGTCTGCTGCGGCAGATAGATCAGAAGCAGGGGCGCGATCGCGATCACGGGGGTGACCTGCAGGATCACCGCATAGGGAAATAACGAGACTTCGAGCCACTTCGATTGATTGAACAACAGCGCCAGCGCGATGCCGCCGATGCCTGCTGCGACAAAGCCTTCGAGCGTGGTCGCAAGCGTGGTCATCAGCGATTGCGACAGCACCGGCCAATCGGCAATCAGCGTCTCGAACACCGCTGATGGCCCCGGCAGCACATAGGGCGGGATGTTGTTGACGCGTACCACCAGTTCCCACGCAGCAATGCCGACGGCCAGCACGGCAAGCGGCAACAGGATGCGAAGCGCGCGCGAGGCGAGGCCATCGGGCGTTGCCTGTTCGGCTGACGGAGGCGGCTGCAGGGCGCTCATGAGACCGCCTGCCCGGCATAGGACGGCGCCAGCGCGTTCGAAACCTCGCGGCAATAGCCGGCGTAAGCCGGAGAGGTTCGAAAATCCTCAGTCCGCGGCTCCGGCGCGTCGATGCGGATCTCGGCGGCGATGCGGCCGGGCCGCGCCGTCATCACCACGATCCGCTGCGACAGGTACACCGACTCGAATACCGAATGGGTGACAAAGATGACGGTCTTGCGCAAATTGCGCCACAGCGCGAGCAGGTCGTTGTTGAGCCGAAAGCGCGTGATTTCGTCCAGCGCCGCGAACGGCTCGTCCATCAGCAGAATGTCCGGATCGGTGACCAGTGCGCGCGCCAGGGATGCCCGCATCTTCATGCCGCCGGACAATTCCCGGGGGTATGCATCGGCGAAATCCGCGAGCCCCACTTGCGCCAGCGCCTCGGCGACGCGGGCATCGGCCTCGGCGGGGGAGGCATGCGCGATCCGGAGCGGCAGCCGCACATTCTCGCGCACGCTGGTCCACGGCATCAGCGTCGGTTCCTGGAACACGAAGCCGATCGAATGCGCCGCTTGCGCCTCACGGCTGCGATGCGCGACGCCGACCTCCCCGGAGCTCGGCGCGTTGAGGCCGGCGATCAGCCGCAGCGCCGTCGACTTGCCACACCCCGAGGGTCCCAGCAGTGAAATGAATTCGCCCTTGCGCACGTCGAGGTCGAGCGGCCCGAGCGCCGCGACGCCGTTGTCATAGACTTTTGTCACGCCGCGCAGGCGTACCGCTAGGCCAGCCGGACCGGCATCGATTTCGGACAAGGCTCCGGGCTCGGCCATCGCGCCGCTAATTCTTCGGCCGCAGGTCGAGGCCGACGCCCTTGTTGATGAAGCGAAGCGTATAGGCCTTGCGGAAGTCGATGTCGGGCTTCACCACGCCGGCCCGCACCATCTTGTCGAAGAAGCTCGCCTCGCGTTCGTCGCTCATGGCGCCGATGCCCTCGCGCAAGGTGTCGCCGGAATCGACGATGCCGTATTCCTTCATCTTGGCGAGCGAAAAGGCGAGCAGATCGTCGGTCATTTCGGGATTGAGTTTCTTGATCAGCGCATTGGCCGGCGCGTTGTCGCCATAGAGATAATTGTACCAGCCGATGATCGAGGCGTCGACGAAACGCTGCACCAGATCGGGCTTCTTGTCGATCAGCTCGCTGCGGGTTTCGATCAGGGTCGAATAGGTGTTGAAGCCGTAATCCGCCAGCAGGATGATGCCCGGCTTGAACTGGGCGGCCTTTTCGACCGCGTAGGGTTCCGAGGTGACATAGCCCTGCATCGCGCTCTGCGCCGTGGCGATGAACGGCTGCGGGTTGAAGGTGTAGGGACGGACATTTTTCTCGTTGAAGCCGTATTCGGATTTCAGCCACTGGAAATAGCCGGTGATGCCCTCCTTGGACACGAACAGCGTCAGCGGCTTGAGCTCTTCGAGTTTGGTGATCTTCGATTCCGGATGGGTCAGAAAAACCTGCGGGTCCTTCTGGAAGATGGCGGCGACGCTGACCACCGGCACCTTGTTGGCGACCGCGTCGAGCGACATCAGGGTGTTGGCGGCCATGAAGAAGTCGAGCTTGCCGGAGATCAACAGCATGCGGTTGTTGTCGTTGGGGCCGCCCGGCACGATGGTGACGTCGAGCCCGTATCTCTTGTAGGTGCCGTCGGCCACGGCCTGGAAGAACCCGCCATGTTCGGCCTCGGGCACCCAGTTGGTTCCGAACGAGACCTTGTCCAGCGTGGCTTGGGCGCGCGCGGGCGAAAGGGCCGCAAGGCAGGCCAGAAGACCCATCGTTAACGCTCGCGGCAAAATGGCCGGGTTCATGGTTGGACTCCGTCGATCGTTCTGGCCCATGATGGGGAGGCAGCGGGCGCAGACAGCGTCCTCTAGCCCATACAAACTAGCTTGCAAATCGCCCCAAAGAAACATTTCGCTCGATGACAGCTCCGTTTCCTCCCCGCGACTGGACCGCGATCCGCTGGCCCGAAATCGCCCCGACTGAGGCGGCGCGGTGGATCGCGGTGTTGCCGTTGGCGGCGACCGAACAGCACGGCCCGCATCTGGCTGTCGGCACCGACGTCATGATCGCCGAGGCCTATCTGGCGCGGGTGCGGGAGCTGTTGCCGGAAACCGTCCCGGCGACCTTCCTGCCGCTGCAGCCGGTCGGCATTTCCACCGAGCATATCGATTTTCCGGGCACGCTGACGCTGTCTGCGGAAGAAGCCTTGAAGAGCTGGCTGGCGCTCGGCGAGAGCGTGGCGCGGGCCGGCGTCCGAAAACTCGTGATGGTGACGAGCCATGGCGGCAACAGCGCGGCCATGACACTGGTGGCGCAGGAGCTGCGCGCGCGATGCGGGCTGCTCGCGGTGACGACGAGTTGGTCGCGCTTTGGCGCGCCGGATGGATTATTCTCAGGTGAGGAATTGCGTCACGGCATCCATGGCGGCGCGGTCGAGACCTCGATCATGCTGGCGCGGTACGCGCAGCATGTCCGCATCGACGCGATCGCCGATTTTCGCTCCAGCAGCATCGCGATGGAAAAGCAGTTTCGCTGGCTCTCCACGCAGCGGCCGGCGCCGTTCGCCTGGCAGGCGCAGGATCTGCATCCGAGCGGCGCCGTCGGCGATGCCACGCAGGCTTCCGCTGAGAAGGGCGAACGTTTGCTCGATCACGGCGCGCGCGCGTTTTGCGAATTGCTCGGCGAGGTCGATAACTTCGACGTGAAGAGGTTTTTTGGCAAACCCGATACTCCTTCTAAATGATTGTTTTATTTATCTAATATTGGATCGACCTGACCTCCGGCACGGGATTCGAACCGGAATCCAAAAGCCTCCGTCCAACTGGCATGCGGACCACAACGGATACCGCCCTCAACCGGATGGAGTTTTTCATGTCGATCAAGACCAGGATTGCCGCTGTCGCACTCGCAGCCCTCGCCGTCACCGGCAGCATCGCTTCCACCTCGACGCCTGCGGAAGCCCACGGCTTCGGCCTCGGCTGGGGCATCGGCGCCGGTATCGTCGGCGCCGCCGTGGTTGGCAGCGCGATCGCCGCCAGCAATGACGGCTACTACTACAACGGCTATCGCCGCTGCGGTTGGGTGCGCCAGTTCGACGCCTACGGCAACTACATGGGCCGCGTTCGCACCTGCTACTGATTGTTGCCTGACGCGTTTTCATTGCTCGAAAACGCATCTCATCGTGGATCCCGCGTTCGACACGGGCGCCTCATCCACCCCGTGTCGCACCCGACCCGCCCGGTCGTCCCCCCGGGCGGGTCAACTTTTTTCAAGCGCGCTGGCTAGCCAGGCATGAACATCAGCACGGCAGCGAGCCCCATCACCGCGGCGCCGATCCAGCCGAGGATCACGATCGGCCGGCTCGAGGTGAATGCGCCCATCACGGATTTGCTGGAGGCGAGCAGGACGATCACCACCATCAGGGGTACGGCGACAACGCCGTTGATCACCGCGCTCCAGAACAGGGCTTTCATGGGGCTGATCGGCGAATACTGGATGACCAATCCGGCCAGCAGGCTGACCGCGATCACGCCGTAGAAGCCCTGTGCCTTGATCGGCTTCCGCTCCAGGCCCGATTTCCAGCCCATGGCTTCGGCGAGCGCATAGGCGGCGGAGCCGGCGAGCACCGGCACGCCGATCAGGCCGACGCCGAGAATCCCCAGCGCGAACAGAATGAAGGCGAAATTGCCCGCCAGCGGCCGCAACGCGCCTGCGGCCTGTGCCGCGGTATTGATGTCGGTGATTCCCGCCGTATGAAGCGTGACGGCCGTGGCGAGGATGATGAAAAAAGCGGTGATATTGGAAAACAGCATCCCGCTCCAGGTGTCCCACTGGATGCGCCGGAGTTCGGCGGGCGCGGACGCCGGTTTATGCAGAAGCGCCGAACCTTTCCTGGCATGCATGTCCTCGACTTCTTCCGATGCCTGCCAAAAGAACAGATAGGGGCTGATGGTCGTTCCGAGAACGCCGACCACCATGGCGGCAGTGCCGGAATCAAATGTCAAGTTCGGCCAGACCGTCCGCAGCGCGACTTCACCCCAGGGGACATGGACCGTGAACAGCACGGCGACATAGGCAAACAGCGACAGCGTCAGCCATTTCAGGAAAAACACGTAGCGGTGATAGGGCACGAAGACCTGCAGCAGCAGCGTGAGCCCTACGAAGAACGCCGTCATCAGATGGCGATCGATGCCGCTGACGAGTTCTGCGACTTCCCCCATCGCGGCGACGTCGGCGGCAATGTTCAGCGTGTTGGCGATCAACAGCAGCAGGACGACGGCCTTGAGCACCACCGGCGGGAACGCGGTCTTGATATTGGCGGCCAGCCCCTTGCCGGTGACGCGCCCGATCTGCCCGCACATCGCCTGGATCGCGGCCATCAGCGGGTAGGCCAGCGGCATGGTCCAGAGCATGTTGAGGCCGAACTGGGCGCCGGCCTGCGAATAGGTGGCGATGCCGCTCGGATCGTCGTCCGCCACGCCGGTGATGAGCCCCGGACCGATCCGCGCCAGCGGATGCTTCTTCAGGCGCCCCCAAAACGATCGGAGCGCGTTCACGCGTCGGTATTTTCCTGCCGCCATCCCCAGACAACCGCACAGTGCTCCACCTGTTCCCCTCGGACGCACGGACAGCGCATGATCAACGACCGCAAGAGGGCACGGAATTCACGATCGGTGCAAGACCTCGACCGTCAGATGCGACAGCGACTTGAACCGGGCGAGCCGGGTCCGATAGTAGTCGGCATCGTGCGCCTTGCTGGTGACGACCGAAATGATCGCCCCGAGATGTCCCGGCCCGAGCCGCCACAGATGCAGGTCGGCGAGCGTATCCCCTTCCGTCTCGACCGCTTCGCGCAATTTGTCGGCCATGCCCTTGTCGGGATTCATGTCGAGCAGGATGGCGCCGGTGTCGCGGATCAGGCCGTAGGACCAGCTGGCGATGACGCCGGCGCCGATGATGCCGGCAAGCGGGTCCATCCAGAGCCAGCCGAAGGCGCGCGCCAGCAATAGGCCTGCGATCACCAGCACCGACACCGCGGCGTCGGCCATGACGTGGATCACGGCTGCCCGCATGTTGTTGTCACGGGCGGTCGAGCCGTGCGCGTGTTCGTGTTCCTCGAACCTCGCCGGATAGCTCTGCTCGTCGATCCGCACCGTCGCGGTGAAGGCGTGCGGTTCGGGGATCTCGTCGATGGATTCCAGGAAGCCGTCTCGAGCCCGCATCTCAAAAAGCTGCCGCGTTCCGTCGGGACGCATGGTTTCGATCGGCGATGCTTGCGCCAGCAGGGCGGAGCCGTCGGCGGCCCGTAGCCGGAAACGCGGCGGGACGCCGTCTTCAAAGATTTCGAGCACGACGATTCCATCGGAGGTCGCAATCTCATGCCGTTCATCATGGCCGTGGCCTTCATGCGCGTGGCCATGACTGTGGCCGTGGCCATGGCCGTGGTCATGATCCCCACCCCCGCTCAAGAGCCATGCGCTTGCGACATTCACCGCAAGGCCAAGGCAGGCGATCGGAATCGCCTCGGCAAAATGGATCGGCACGGGACTGAAAATGCGGGCGACGGATTCGTAGCCGATCAACAGCGCGATCATGGCCAGCACAATGGCGCTGGTGAAGCCGGCGAGATCGCCGAGCTTGCCGGTGCCGAAGGTAAAGGCGGGATTTTCGGCGTGCTTGCGGGCGTAGGTGTAGGCCAGCGCCGCCAGCAGCAGCGCGCCGGCATGCGTCGACATGTGCAAGCCGTCCGCCACCAGCGCGATCGAACCGAACAAAAGGCCGCCGACGATTTCGGCGATCATCATGGCCCCGCACAGCCAGATCACCGTCCAGGTCTTACGCTCGCTCCTCTCGTGGCCTTTGCCGAGAAAGACATGGCTGTGAAAAGCCGCCGCCGCGCCGTGGTTGGGCTCGATCATGAGCGTTCTCACTTCAGGTAGGTATGGACCACGTCGATCAGCTGGTCGGCGGCTTCCGCGTTCAGCGCCCCGGGGTTCTTCTGGGGATCGACCAGATGGGTGCGGATGTGATCCTCCACCACCTCGGCCATCAGGCTGGCGACGCCGCCGCGGATGCCGGCGATCATGTGCATGATGCGCTCGCATCCGGCTTCTTCGTTCAGGGCCCGCTCGATCGCCTCGACCTGGCCGCGAATCCGGCCGACGCGGGCGAGCAGCTTCTTCTTGTCTTTGATGGTATGTGACATATTGCCAATATAGGATACCCCCCTATCCTACGTCAACCCGAGGCCGGGGCGATCCGGCTTGGCGGAAGACCGTCCGGGATGCGCCTCACAAATACTTCGCGATCAGCTTGAAGTCGCGCAGCGCGGCGCGGCCTTTGGCGCCCGCCGTTTCGAACGATCGTTCGAGGCTGTGGCTGATGTGGTCGTGGATCAGCGCCTTCTTGGCGCTCTCGATCGCGCTCTCCACCGCCTGCAATTGCTGCGCGATCTGGGCGCAGGGGCGGTTACCTTCGATCATTTCAATGATGGTTTCGAGATGGCCGTTGGCGCGCTTCAGGCGCCGGGCAATTGCGGCATGCGGATGGTCCATATATTTCTCCTATCCTCCCGGGAGGATAACAGCCATCCTCCCGGCAGGATACGGAAAAATAACTTGACACCTTGAAGCGTCGGGCATACTTGCCGAATGCTGCCGCGAACGCTTGCGTTCAAGGCGGCCCTTTCAACCCTGATGAAGAGCCCATGGGCAGTACCACCTTTGGCAACGTCACCCCGGCGATGACCGGGCAAGCGCTGCCGCAAGACATCAAGATCAATCGCGCCGGCTTTCGCCGCGTGAGTGGTATGGTCGCGCCCAGCTGACCATTTCGCTCACCGGCCAGCCGCACAATGCGGACATGGAGGTGAGCGATGTTCGAGACGCTCGCGAAATCCGGACTTGTCGACTTCCGATTTGCAGGATTGCGGCGCCGCGTGGCCGCCTTCTCCAGCCATTCCCATTCCAATGACAACCTTCCGGGTTTTCGCCGCCCGAAGGGCCGGCGCCGGATTCCAACCCCGGCACTGGCCTGTCATTGGATCGTTCGCAACGGCCGGCTCGAATGCCGCTGGCAGGCCGATGGCGATTTGCCGAAACCAGCCCTGGCAATGGAGGCGTGATCGGGCCAGCGCCGCATTTCACATAACCGTCTTCGAACTGTCTTACTCAGGAACGCGATGGCTGCAGCGGTGCGGGCATGGTTAGCCCGTCGCCGCCGGCGAAAGCGCCAGTAAGAGGAACAGGAATTTCGTCGTGAACGGATCGATCGATCAGGCCGCCATCAGCCTCGCCATGGCCACCATCATGGGCGCATGCATCGGATTCGAACGCCAATGGCGTCAGCGGATGGCCGGCTTGCGCACCAATACGCTGGTCGCGATCGGCGCGGCGAGTTTTGTGATCTTCTCCGGTCTGATTCCAGGGGAGGACAGTCCGACACGCGTGGCGGCGCAGGTGGTCTCCGGCATCGGCTTTCTCGGCGCCGGCATCATCTTCCGCGAGGGGATGCAGGTCTCGGGCCTCAATACCGCGGCCACCTTGTGGTGCTCGGCGGCGGTCGGGCTATTGGCCGGCAGCGGCCATCCGCTGCACGCGGCGCTGGCCACGGGCTTTGTCGTCCTCGTCAATCTGATCCTGCGGCCGCTGGTCCGGGTCATCAACCGGCAGCCGATCGCGCAGACCGAGACCGATTTTCACTATCGGGTCCGCGTGGTCTGCCGCAGCCCGGAGGAGGCCCATGTCCGCGCGCTGCTGCTGCAAAGCGCCGGCAGCGGCCAGCTCAGCCTGCGGCAGCTCGACAGCACCGACCTCGAGGACAGCGGCCGCGTCGAGGTCACGGCCCAGCTGACATCTCCGTCGAAGAACGACGCCATTCTCGAGCAGGCCGTCGGCCGCCTCAGCCTCGAGCCGACGGTTTCCGCCGCCAGTTGGAGTGTCGAGACCGGGCTGGAATAGTAGCTGTCAACAGGGCAGTCTTGCTATATGCGAATGAGTCGCAATAATGCTTGGAAATGAATGTCACCTTCGTTTGATCTAACGTCGGTTGGGGTAGTGGGGCGCGTGATGAAGGCGATCTGCAGGATCGGGGGCGGCATCGGCATCGCGCTATCGGCGTGGTCTGCCGCGAGCGCTGCCGATTTACCGGTGAAGGCGCCGGTACCCGCCGCTGTCTTCAACTGGACCGGCTTCTACATCGGCGGCCATTTCGGATATGCGACCGGCAACACCAACTGGAACGCGACCGAGGCGGGCGCCGCCATCCCGACCCTCAACGGCTCCATCGATCTCTTCAACTCCTACGATGCGTTCAAGGGCACCGGGAGCTATTTCGCCGGACTGCAGGCCGGCTACAATTACATGCTGAATTCGCGATTGCTGGTCGGGTTCGAGGCCGATGCCTCGGCCCCGAACACCATCGCCGGGACGCAGATCTTCTCGTCGCCGCTGGTCGGGCAGGCGAGCTACAACGATACCGTCCTGGAATTCGGCACGGCAAGGGGCCGGATCGGTTACACCTTCGGCCGTTGGCTGGTCTATGGCACCGGGGGCGTCGCCTGGGCCTACGACAAGCTGACACGCACGCAACTGGCGGGAATGCCGGCGGGTGGCACCGCGACGGTCGGCACGACCGAGGCGCAGTTGCTGTGGCGATGGGGTTGGGCCGCGGGCGCCGGAGTGGAAGTGCCGATCGCGCCGAACTGGAGCGCCAAACTCGAATATCTGGCGACCGATTTCAGCGGCAGGCCGAAACCCTTTCTCGCATCGGCACAGACGTTCAACTCCGACCTCGAGATGCAGAGCTTCCGGCTCGGCCTCAACTACCAGCTTGGCGCCGATCCCTTGAAAAGCGACGTATTCGTCAAGGGCGTGCCGGCGCTGGACACCAGCAATTTCGCCGTGCATGGACAGGCCACGCTGGTGACGCAATATGCGGCGCCTTTTCGCGCCCCCTATGCCGGGCAGAACAGCCTCGCCTCGGATTCCGGGAGGGAGACTTTCGACCTCGATGTGTATCTGGGTTTTCGCCCCTGGAAGGGAGCGGAGATCTGGATCAACCCGGAGATCGATCAGGGTTTCGGCCTGAGCGGGACGTTCGGCGTCGCCGGATTTCCAAGCGCCGAGGCCTACAAGGTCGGCGAGGCCTATCCCTATGCGCGGGTGCCGCGCGCATTCCTCCGGCAAACCATCGACCTCGGCGGCGATGTTCAGAAGGTCGACGCCGGCCTCACCCAGTTTGCCGGGACCCAGACCGCGGACCGGCTGGTGATCACGGTCGGCAAGTTCAGCGTCGTCGATATCTTCGACCAAAACAAATATGCCCATGATCCGCGCGGCGATTTCCTGAACTGGACCCTGGTCAATACCGGGGCCTTCGACTACGCCGCAGACGCCTGGGCCTTCACCTATGGCGGCGCCGTCGAATGGTACACCGGTCAATGGACATTCCGCGGCGGCGTGTTCGATGGCCCGGTGGTCCCGAACAGTACCGATCTGGACCCGACCTTCGGGCAGTTTCAAATGGTCGGCGAAATCGAACGCCGCTACTCGCTGTGGGATCAGCCCGGCAAGATCGCAGTAACAGGCTATCTGACGCGCGCGCGGCTGGGGAATTTTGCCGACGCGGTCGCGCTTGCCGCGCAGACCGGCGCCGCACCGGACCTCTCATTGGTGCGGACCTACACCAGCAAGACCGGCATCACGGCCAATCTGGAGCAACAGATCATGCCCGGTGTCGGCCTGTTTGCGCGCGCGGGATACACGCCCGGCCAGCTCGAGGCCTACGCATTCACCGATGTCGACGCAACCGCCGCCGCCGGCGCCTCGCTGTCAGGCTCGCTCTGGGGGCGAACCGGCGATACGCTTGGGCTTGCCGGCGTCGTCAATACCATCTCCAAGGAGCATCAGGCCTATCTTGCCGCCGGCGGATTGACCGCCTTGATCGGAGACGGAATGCTGCCGCATCCTGGCCCGGAGAAAATCCTGGAGGCCTATTACCAGATCCCGATCCAGGCCTGGCAGCTCACGTTCGACTATCAGTTCATCACCAACCCCGCCTATAACCGGGACCGCGGACCGGTGTCGGTGATCGCCTCGCGCATCCACACGCAGTTCTGACCGGCGAGTTCTCAACAAGGCGCCGCTGATGCCGCTTCGAGATATTCCGTGGCTGAGATTCGGGCGGAGCGCGCTGGCGATCCTGTCTTTGTTCGCGACGACGAACCAGCCGAGCGCAGCGCACGCCGGCGAATGCCCGACATCGGCGTCGGAAATCGCGACCGACCGGCCGGACGTGACAAATTCGAGCCTCGTGGTCCCGGTCGGCAGCCTGCAGAATGAGAATGGAATCAACACGACCGGGCGGGACTTCGAAAAGACCTTCGACGGCACCAACAGCAGGTGGAGGCTGGGGATCGCGCCGTGCCTCGAAATCCTGGTCGACCTGCCAAATTACACGGGCAAGCTGCAGGGCGACGCCAATAGCGGCTTCGGCAATTTGGTGCCGGCCGTGAAATGGCAGTTGAACTCGCTTCCCGAGCAGTGGAACCTGTCGGTGACCGCCGGCGCCGGATTGCCCACGGGTTCTGTCAAGATAACGGGCCCCGGCCTGCAGCCCTATCTGCAATTCCCATGGTCGCACGAACTTGGCGGCGGCTGGGGCACCAGCGGCATGGTCACGTCATTCTTCTTTCCTGCCGACCCATCGAACCAGCAGACCACCGAGGCAACCTTCGTGCTGGAAAAGAAGATGACCGAGCGGACCTCCCTGTTCGTCGAATATGTCGGGGACTATCCCAGCCGCGGCGCCAGCATGAGCCTCTTCAACAGCGGCGGGGAATATTTGCTGACAAAAACCCAGCAGGTCGATTTTCACATCGGCTTCGGCCTCAACCGAAACTCTCCCACCTACATCTTCGGCGTCGGATATTCTTTTCGACTTGACGGCCTGTTTCGTGTATCGGCGCGCTGAGACAGGTCTTTGCTGTCTGTCTTGCGGGGACACAACCGGACATGCCAATCTTGAGAGAGTTGTGGTCCCCTGCATGATATTCGTTGTCACACCGCTGTCGCGCCGGTCTGAATAGAAGAAATCCATCCGATTCGGTCAGACCAGCGGTCGTCAGCCCGATCGAATATCTCCCTGCCCCCGTATCAGAGACGACCTCATGACGCTTCAGGAAATTCTCTCGCCGCGATTGGGGCAGGCGCTGCGGCCCAACATCTGGGACGCGGTGGCGCTGATTCTGGTGGTCGGCGCCATGGTCCTGATCGTCTATGGCGGCGAGCAGACCACGCTGCCGCTGTCGGCGCTCGACGTCGCGCCTGTCACGCTCGATCCTTCGAACCTGCCCCTCTATGCGTTGCGCACCACGATGCGGATGCTGCTCGCCATCGCCTGCTCGATCGTGTTCACCTTCGTCTACGCGGCGCTGGCGGCGAAAAGCCGGCGCGCCGAGATGGTGCTGATCCCGCTGCTCGACATCCTGCAGTCGGTGCCGATTCTCGGCTTCCTCACCTTCACCGTGGTGTTCTTTCTCAACCTGTTCCCCGGCAGCGTGTTCGGCGCCGAGCTGGCCTGCGTGTTCGCGATCTTCACCAGCCAGGCCTGGAACATGACCTTCAGCATGTACCATTCGATCCGCAACGTGCCGAAGGATCTGGAGGAGGCCTCGCAGAGCTTCCATCTCAGCGGCTGGCAGCGCTTCTGGCGGCTCGACGTGCCGTTCGCGATGCCGGGCCTGATCTGGAACACCATGATGTCGATGTCGGGCGGCTGGTTCTTCGTGGTGGCCTCCGAATCGATCACCGTCGGCAAGACCACGGTGACGCTGCCCGGGATCGGCTCCTATGTCGCGCTCGCCATCGAAAAGCAGAACCTGCCCGCGATCGGCTACGCCATCCTGACCATGCTGCTGGTGATCATCGCCTATGACCAGCTGATGTTTCGCCCCGTGGTGGCCTGGGCCGACAAGTTCCGCTTCGAGCAGACCGCCTCCGGCACCGCGCCGACCTCCTGGATGCTCGATCTGTTCCGGCGGACACGGGCGCTGCGCGCCCTGACGCTGCCATTCGCCGCGCTGAACCGGACGTTCTCAAATTTCAAGATATCGCTGCCGGCGGCGTTGCGGATGCGGGCGCAGGGCGGGCCACCGTCACGAATCGTCGACGCGATCTGGCTTCTGATCATTGCCGTCAGCACCTGCTATGCCGGCTGGAGGGCCTATCAATATCTCTCGGCCACCTTGACCCCGTCGGATATCCTCATCGCCTTCGGCCACGGCTTCGCCACGCTGTTGCGCGTCATCGTGCTGATCGCGCTGGCGTCGCTAATCTGGGTGCCGATCGGGGTCTGGATCGGGCTGCGGCCGAAACTCGCCGAGCGGGTGCAGCCGCTGGCGCAGTTCTTGGCGGCGTTTCCCGCCAACCTCGCCTTCCCGGTATTCGTGGTGATCATCGTGCGCTACAGCCTCGATCCGAACATCTGGCTTTCGCCGCTGATGATCCTGGGCACCCAGTGGTACATCCTGTTCAACGTCATCGCGGGCGCCAGCGCCTTTCCGACCGATTTGCGCGAGGCCGCCGGCAGCTTTCATCTCGGCGGCTGGCGCTGGTGGATCAAGGTGATCCTGCCCGGCATTTTCCCCTATTACATCACCGGCGCCATCACCGCCTCGGGCGGATCGTGGAACGCCTCGATCGTCGCCGAAGTCGCAAGCTGGGGCGATACCCACCTGACGGCGACGGGGTTGGGCGCCTATATTGCCGAAGCGACGGAGGCCGGTGACTTCCCTCGCGTCGTGCTCGGCATCGCCATCATGTGTATCCTGGTGACGCTGTTCAACCGGCTGCTCTGGAGGCCGCTCTATGCCTTCGGCGAACGCCGCCTTCGCCTCGGCTGATCCCGGAGGGAAAACCCATGCTCGACATTGCCAAGCCAACCAACCTGCTCGAAATCCGCGGCGTCTGCCGGTCGTTCCCGAAAGGCAGCGGCGAGGAGCTTCTGGTCCTGGAAAAGGTCGACCTGACGATCCATGCCGGCGAAATCGTCGGCCTGCTCGGCCGCTCCGGATCGGGCAAGTCGACGCTGTTGCGTATCATCGCCGGGCTGATCACGCCGTCCTCGGGCAACGCCAAATGCCGCGGCGAGACCATTGTGGGGCCGCCGAACGGCGTCTCCATGGTGTTCCAGTCGTTCGCGCTGTTTCCCTGGCTGACGGTGCTGCAGAACGTCGAACTCGGACTGGAGGCACTCGGGATCGATGCCGCCGAGCGCCGCAAGCGGGCGCTGGCGGCGATCGACCTGATCGGGCTCGACGGCTTCGAGTCCGCCTACCCCAAGGAATTGTCGGGCGGCATGCGCCAGCGCGTCGGCTTCGCCCGCGCGCTGGTGGTGCATCCGGACCTGTTGCTGATGGACGAGCCGTTCTCGGCGCTCGACGTCTTGACCGCCGAGACGCTGCGCACCGACCTGGTCGATCTCTGGATCGAAGGCCGTCTGCCGATCAAGTCGGTGCTGATGGTGACGCACAATATCGAGGAGGCGGTTCTGATGTGCGACCGCATCCTGGTGTTCTCGTCCAATCCGGGCCGCGTCGCCGCCGAGATCAAGGTCGACCTGCCGCATCCGCGCAACCGGCTCGATCCGACCTTCCGGCAGCTGGTCGACAGCATCTATGCCCGCATGACGCAGCGCGCGGAGCCGAGAAGCCCGACGGTCGAGGGCATTCACGGCACCGGCGTCGGCATGATCCTGCAGCACGTCTCCTCCAACGTGCTGTCCGGCCTGATCGAGACGCTGGCGGCGCCGCCCTATAATGGGCGCGCCGATTTGCCGGTGCTCGCCGGCCAGCTGCAGCTCGAAGCCGACGAGATCTTCCACCTCGGCGAATCCCTGCAATTGTTGCGCTTCGCCCAATTGAGCGAGGGCGACCTGGTGCTGACCGAGGCCGGCCAGCGCTTCGCCCATTTGGAGACCGACGCGCGCAAGAAATTGTTTGCCGAACATCTGATCAACTATGTGCCCGTCATGGGCCTGATCCGCCGTGTGCTGGACGAGCGTCCCTCGCACACCGCGCCCGCCGCGCGCTTCCGCAACGAGCTCGAGGATTACATGGCGGAAGACCAGGCCGACGAGACGCTGAAGACCATCGTGTCATGGGCGCGCTACGCCGAGCTGTTCGCCTACGACGAACAGTCGGAACTGTTCAGCCTGGAGAACCCGCATTGAATTCGCATTGAATTCGTAGGGTGGGTTGAGCCCTTCGCGAAACCCACCATCTTCTTCGCGATTGATGGGTATCGCTATGGAGGCTGGGCATGCCCAGCCTCTGACGCTCCACCCATCCTGCCGTCTGCACCGGGACGACGATGGAGCAGAGTCATCACCCCGCCGGCTGGAACGACTCCGGCCGCGCCATCGCCCAGGCTTCGCGGAAGCGGGGATCGCTGGTGCCGTCGATCAATTCGCCCGGACGCAGCGACGGATAGAGTCTTGCAAAGGTCTGCACGTCGGTGGTCGAACTGCGCTGCGAGAAATGGATCGGCCGCAGCTGCTGCGGATGTTCGAGCCCGGCGGCGGCGAGCAGTTCGGCCAGCGCATGCAGCGTGGCGTGGTGATAATTGTAGACCCGCTCGACCTTGTGCGGCACCACCAGTGCGCGCTGGCGGGTCGGGTCCTGCGTGGTGACGCCGGTCGGGCAGCGGTCGGTGTGGCAGGACAGCGACTGAATGCAGCCGAGCGCGAACATGAAGCCGCGCGCCGAATTGCACCAGTCGGCGCCGATCGCCATCGCGCGCGCCATGTCGAAGGCCGTGGCGATCTTGCCGGCGGCGCCGATCCGGATGCGATCGCGCGCGTTGATACCGATCAGCGCGTTGTGCACGAAACTGACGCCTTCGCGCATCGGCATGCCCAGATGGTCCATGAATTCGAGCGGCGCCGCGCCGGTGCCGCCTTCATTGCCGTCGACCACGATGAAATCGGGATAGATTCCGGTCTGCAGCATCGCCTTGCAGATCGCCAGGAATTCCCAGGGATGGCCGATGCAGAGCTTGAATCCGGCGGGCTTGCCGCCGGACAGCCGCCGCATCTCGGCGATGAAGGCCATCATCTCCAGCGGCGTCGAAAACGCACCGTGGCAGGCCGGCGAGATGCAGTCCTCGCCCATCGCGACGCCCCTGATCCTGGAGATCTCCTCGGAAACCTTGGCCGCCGGCAGCACGCCGCCGTGACCGGGCTTGGCGCCCTGGCTGACCTTGAGTTCGACCATCTTGATCTGGTCGGAGGCTGCGACGCGGGCGAATTCCTCCGGGTTGAATGAGCCGTCGCGGTTGCGGCAGCCGAAATAGCCGGAACCAACTTCCCAGATGATGTCGCCGCCGTTCTCCTGATGGTAGGGGCTGAAGCCGCCCTCGCCGGTGTCATGCGCGAAGCCGCCCTTCTTGGCGCCGGCATTGAGCGCGCGCACCGCGTTGGGACTGAGCGCGCCAAAGCTCATCGCCGAAATATTGAAGACCGACGCCGAATACGGTTTCGCGCAATCGGGGCCGCCGATGGTGATGCGGAATTTCTCGCCGGAATGGACCTTCGGCGCGACCGAATGGTGCATCCATTCATAGCCCTCGCGATAGACGTCTTCCTGGGTGCCGAACGGGCGCTTGTCGAGCACCATCTTGGCGCGCTGGTAGACCAGCGCGCGGGTGTCACGCGAGAACGGCATGCCGTCCTTCTCGCTCTCGAAGAAATACTGCCGCATCTCCGGCCTGATCTCTTCCAGCAGGAAGCGCATATGCGCGGCGATCGGATAGTTGCGCAAAACCGCATGGCTCTTCTGCGTGAGATCGCGAATCCCGAGCAGCGTCAGCGCGCCGAAGATCAGCATCGGGATCAGCACCAGGTCGAATGCCTTGTGATCGACCAGCCCGATGCCGAGCAGCAGCGCCGTGACGACGGCGCAAATCGTGAGAACGATGAAGCGTGGCGAAAACGGAAGCATCAACGTTTCCATGACATCCCTCCGGCAGATTCCGCCGTATTTTTGCTCTTCAGCCGCAATCGGATGCGGCCATCACACCACTGCAGTACCACGATATCCGACCCTGAGGTCGCTGATATGACACCCCTGACGCTAGCGAATTCCGGGACTGCGAATCAATCCGTTTCACGGCATCGGCATTTCGCCCGACGCGCGGATTATTGCGCTGCAACGTAGCCTGATCGGCTCCTCCACGGCTCAGTGGTTGTGCGGCCGCATCTCGTCTGGAATTCCGGTTTGTTCAAGGCCATTTTGCGCTAGCCATGCATCGGTGGAGCGGATCGCGCGCTCGATGTGATCGGCGGTTCGCGAGAAGTCGTAGGGTGAACCCACCAGCGGGCAGAGCGGCGGCACCACATAGTATTCGATATCGGGGGCGAGGTCTTCCAGCTCGCTCACCAACTGCCGCGCGATCAGCAGCGTCAGCGCGTGCAGCACGTTGGCCACCGCGCCGACCGGCGGGGCATTGGTGGCGCAGGCATAGCCGGTCGGCAGGATGATCAGGCGACGCGCGCCCATCTTGACCGCGACCTTGATCGGCGTGTTGGAAGAGATCGCGCCGTCGGCGAGGTAGAAATCCTTGTAGCGGACGGGCGCGAAGGCCCCGGGGATCGCGGTCGAAGCGATGATCGCCTGCGCCGCCGAGCCCTCCGACAGCACCACGGCTTCACCGGTCACGATATCGGTGGTGACGATGTGCACCGGAAGCCTGGCGTCCTGCAGGTCGCGATAGGGCAGATGATCGTCGATCAGCTTGGCGATGCCGTCATGCGGAATCAGGAAGTCGCGGCGCCAGAGAAATCCGGCCAGCGTCCGCCAGGTGATCGGGAATACGTCGTGCCGCGTCAGGCCGCGCCAGATGGTTTCCAGCTGCAGCACGCCCTTCAGCGTGGGATCGCCGGCAAAATAGGCGCCGTTGAGCGCGCCGACGCTGGATCCCACCACCATATCGGCGGATACGCCATGGGCGGCGAGCGAGTGCATCATCCCGACCTGAATGGCGCCAAAACTGCCGCCGCCCGCGAGTACAAGGGCCGTCCTGGCGGGGCCGGCATGGTCAGAAAGGGACAAAGTCGCGTTCGCTCCCGCACTCGCCCCGTTGGCGATGGGCCACGCGGCGTTCGGAGAGGTTTATAGCAGCCGATGCGCGGGAAGCACTATCAACATTGGTTGTGGGATCCGTCATTCCGGGACGGTCCGAAGGACCAGACCCGGAATCTCGAGATTCCGGGTTCATCGCTGCGCGATGCCCCGGAATGACGATGACGCATCACCGCTCCACGAACGCCTTCTCGATCACGAAATGGCCGGGCTCGCTGTTGGAGCCCTCGGCAAAACCCCGTGCCTCGAACATCGCCCGCAGCTCTTCGAGCATGGCCGGGCTGCCGCACATCATGATGCGGTCGGTCGCGATGTCGAGCGGCTCCTGGCCGATGTCGTCGAACAATTGCGCTGAGGTGATCAGGTCGGTGATGCGGCCGCGGTTGCGGAACGGCTCACGGGTGACGGTCGGATAATACTGAAGCTTTCCGGCCAGCAATTCGCCGAACAGCTCATCGTCGCGCAGCTTCGCCACCAACTCCTCGCCATAGGCGAGCTCGGATACCTGGCGGCAGCCGTGCACGAGCACGATGCTCTCGAACCGCTCGTAGACGTCCGGATCCTTGATCAGGCTCGCGAACGGCGCGAGCCCGGTGCCGGTCGACAGCAGCAGCAGGCGGTTTCCCGGAATCAGATTGTCGGCGACCAGCGTTCCCGTCGCCTTGCGCCCGACCAGGATGGTGTCGCCCTCCCTGATCTTCTGCAGCCGCGAGGTCAGGGGACCATCGGCGACCTTGATCGAGAAGAATTCCAGCTCGTCCTCGTGATTGGCGCTTGCCATCGAGTAGGCGCGCAGCAACGGGCGGCCGTCGACCTCCAGCCCGATCATGGCGAATTGCCCATTCTGGAATCGGAAGGCTGAATTGCGGGTGGCCCGGAAGCTGAAAAGCGTATCGGTCCAGTGCCGGACGGAAACAACTTTCTCTCGATGGAATGCGCTCATGTGTTTTATTTTTCCGATTTGCCGCACCGTAGAACGAACGGTTTCGTGGCCTCCGACTGAGGCGAAAACCCCTGCCGCGATTGAGGATTTGACGCTTCACCTACGCCACTTCGTCAGATAGTCAACACGCGCTGACGCGCAATTGAGGCGTCAAAACTGCATTGAAATTATTTTGCAAGGATGGTCGCGCGGAGCGCAATTAACTTGCCCAAATGGCGGATAAGGCAGCAGTAAATTGCCGCGCCGGACGGTGCCGGACTATGTTCCGATGCGTCTTTAAGGATATATCAAGGCAAACTCCAAACGGCCGCGGCGGCAATGCCGGTGGCCGGCGACAAGCTGACGGGATGGTAATGCTCAACAGCCGGCGAATATTCGTGGATGCGGTGAAAAAATACTGCGTCCGTCATGGCATCGCCATCGAGCTGCGGTCCGAAGGCTGGCTCATCGTCATGCATCGCGGGCCGAGGCGGCATTTCGCTTTCGGCTACGACATCGGATTGAACAGCGCGATCGCGCATCGGATCGCCAACGACAAGGCGGCGACCGCGGAAGTGCTGGAGATTTCCGGCATTGCCTGCATTCCCCACGCCCTGTTCCTGAACCCAAGGCTGAACGAGTTCGTCGCGGCGCGGGGATCGTGGGAAGCCATGCTTCGTCTTTTGGAGCGGCATCCCTCAGGGATCGTCGTCAAACCGAATGAGGGGACCACCGGCAAATCGGTCTTCATGGTGTCGACCAAGCCGGCGCTCGAACTCGCGGTAAACCGGGTGCTTGCCTCGAATGCGAGTGTCTCCATCTCGCCTTACGTCAATATCGAACGGGAGGTCCGGGTGGTCCTTCTCGATCATCTCCCTGTCGTCGTCTACGACAAGGACCGCCCTTCGGTCACCGGCGACGGCAAACGATCCCTGCTCGAGCTCGCGCTCGCAGCGACGCCGGTTGAACAGCGATCAGCGGTCTTGCCCGGCATGGTCGGCGATCTCGATCGAGCCGACCTCGACGCGATCCTGCCGCTTGGCCAGCGACGCGTCCTGAATTGGCGCCATAACCTCGATTCCGGCGCGCGCCCGATCCTGCTGGAGCAGGGAGAAATCCGTGACGCCTGCGTCAAGATTGCAATCGAGGCCGCGAAGGCCATCGATATAAGGTTCGGATCGATCGACGTCGTCCAGGTCGATGGCGGCTTACAGATTCTCGAAATAAATTCCGGAGTCATGATGGAATCGCTGAACCGATTTCATCCCGATCTGGTCGACGATGCCTACAGCGCCGCCCTCGACAAGGTGTTTCATGAAGCCCGTTAACGGCTCGTTAACCATACTGGCCCGATGTTTCCGCGTATCAGAGCGTTTTCGGGCGAAGTGAAGACCGGTTCGCGTCAAGAAAACGCGTCAAACGAGAATCCGGAGCATCGCATGACCGACCTCACATCCGTGACTTCGTCCGCGGCAGCCTTCGTCTCGCAGCAGACCACGGCGCTGACCAAGGCCGCCGGCTCGGCGACGACGAGCTTTGCCGCGACGCTATCCAAGGTCCAGACCACCATCGTCGGCCGGCCCAAGACAGGTTTCACGGCCGGCCCGACTTACGAGGCCGGCACCTTGACCGGCCAGACCAAGGCCGCCTTCAACAACACGATCAACGCAACGAAATCGGTGTTCGGCATCAAGCCGTGAAAACATGGCCTCGAGATCGGGCCATCTGAAAATAATTCCTCCGTCATGGCCGGGCTTCGTCCCGGCCATCCACGTCTTTCTTGGATGCCGCCAAGACGTGGATGCCCGGGACAGGCCCGGGCATGACGAGAATGAAAGAGCTTAATTGCTCGTGCCCTCGGTGTCGTTGAGCACGTTGAAAGCCTCTTCCAGCTGCGGCGAGATTTGCACGTTCAGCCTTTCGCCGGTCGGCAGCCGCGCCATGAACCATTTGTTGTAGAGCGGGATCAGGTCGCGGTTGGAGCCGAGCTTGTGGAAGGTGCGCTCGATCACGGCGGCGAGTTGCGGCTCGCCCTTGCGGAACATGATGCCGTAGGGATCGTAGGACAGATAATCGCCGGTGACGTGGAACTTGTCCTGCGACTTGTGCCGCGCGATCAGGCCGTAGAGCAGGATGTCGTCGGTCGCGAACGCATCGGCCTTGCCGTCCGACAACATCTGGTAGGATTGCTCGTGATCGGGCGATGTCACGATGGTGAGGCCGAGCGACAATTTCTTGTCGACGGCGTGCATCGCCTGCTCGTTGGTGGTGCCTTTTGTCACCACCACCGTCTTGCCCTTGAGGTCGACCGCTCCCTGGATGCCCGAGGCCTTCGCCACCATCAGCTTGGTGCCGGCCACGAACATCAACGGCGAGAACGCCACTTGCTTGGCGCGCTCGGCGTTGGCCGTGGTCGATCCGCATTCGAGATCGATCTTGTTCTGCACGACAGCGGGAATGCGGTCGTCGGAGGTGACCTTGACGTATTCGATCCGGAGATTGGCGTCGTCGACCTCGACGCCGATCTCGTCGACGATGGCCTCGCAGAGTTCGAGGCTGTAGCCGATCGGCCGGTTGGCCTGATCGAGGAACGAGAACGGCGGCGAGCTCTCGCGGTAGCCGAGACGCACGACATGCGTCTGCTTGATGTTGGCAAGCGTCGGGCTAAGCCCTTCGCCGCTGGTCTGGGCACCGGCCGCCGTGGTCAGCAGGCACGCCGCCAACCACAGGCCGCAGGCCCCCGCCGTTCGCCGTAAAATCTGGCGCATGAATCGCTCCCGTCAATGGCCGGCCATCGCGGGAATTTCGCCGGGGACCATGTCCGGCGGCACGACGTCGTCGGGACCGAGCGCGTGTTCGGGCGCGAGTTCGCCCTCCCACTTCGCCACCACGGAGGTGGCGAGCGAGTTGCCGATCACGTTGGTGGCGCTGCGTCCCATGTCGAGGAAGGTGTCGATGCCCATGATCATCAACAGTCCCGCCTCGGGAATGCCGAACTGGCCGAGCGTCGAGGCGATCACCACCAGCGAGGCGCGGGGCACGCCGGCGACGCCCTTGGAGGTGATCATCAAGGTCGCCAGCATCGCGAACTGGGTGCCGAGCGACATCTCGATATGGTAGGTCTGCGCGATGAAGATACTGGCAAAGGTGCAGTACATCATCGTGCCGTCGAGGTTGAACGAATAGCCCAGCGGCAGCACGAAGCTCGAAATTCGCGCCGACGCGCCGAAGCGGTTGAGGCCCTCGAGCGTCTTCGGATAGGCCGCTTCCGAGCTGGCAGTCGAGAACGCGATCATCAGCGGTTCACGGATCAGCCGCAACAGGTGGCTGTATCGCGGCCCGATGACGATGAAGCCGACGATGACCAGGATGCCCCACAGGATCATCAGCGACAGATAGAAGCCGCCCATGAACACGACGAGCTTCCACAGCACCAGCAGACCGTTCTTGGCCACCGTCGCGGTGATCGCCGCCCATACCGCGATCGGCGCGAACAGCATGACGTAGCTTGTCACCTTCAGCATGATGTGGCCGAGATCATCGATCACCGAGAGGATCTGCTTGGAGCGCTCCGGCATCGCGCCGAGCGCAACCGAGAAGAACACCGCGAACACCACAATCTGCAAAATCTCGTTCTGCGCCATCGCATCCGCGATCGAGGTCGGGATCAGATGGGTAAGGAATTTCTCGATAGAGAACGCCGACACCGGCAATCCCGTCGATTGCGCCTTGTCCGGCAGGGTGCCGGGGAAATTGGCACCGGGCTGCAGCAGGTTGACCATCACAAGACCGAGCAGCAGCGAAACGAAGGAGGCGCTGACGAACCAGCCCATGGTCTTCGCAAAGATCCGTCCCAACTTGGCGCCGCTGCCCATATGGGCGATGCCGCCGACCAGCGTCGCAAACACCAGCGGTGCGATGATCATCTTGATCAGCCGCAGGAACAGCATCGCGATCAGGTTCACGGTCGAGGCGATATCTCCCCTTATATCGGGCAGATAATTGAAGATCAGCGCGCCCATCACGATGCCGAGCACCATCGCGATCAGGATGTATTGCGTAAACCTGTTGGACATTTTCTTACCCCCGTAAGTTCCGACGACGCCAAGTGTGGCAGATTCCGCCGCCGACGCAACTCGCTTCGAACCTTCAGGTCGTTTGCCACAATGTTCCCGTTGTGAATTGAGCCGCCGCCGACTAGCGTCGTGCGCAGCGCACAATCTGTGCAGTTTGCGCGTTTCATACGCGGAAAAATGCATCAAGAACGGCCATGTCGGGGAGGGAATGCCATGAGCGGCAATGTCAATCGTCAGATCCTGCTGGTGGAGAAGCCCACAGGGAAATTAGGGCCGGAACATTTCAAGCTGGCCGAGGCGGCGATCCCGGAGCCGAAGGACGGCGAGGCTTTGCTGCGGGTGCGATATATCTCGCTCGATGCCGCCAACCGGGCCTGGATGCACGGCGCGACCTATCGCGCGGCGGTCGAGGCCAACACCGTGATGGCCGGCGGCGGCATCGCCGAGGTGGTGTCGTCGAAGGCGCCGGGGCTTGCAGCGGGCGATCTCGTATTCGGCGATACCGGCTGGCAGGAGTATGCGGCCGTGCCGGCGAAACACCTGACAAAAATGCCGAAGGTCGAGCCGATGACGCATCTCCTCAGCGTCTACGGCATCGCCGGCCTCACCGCCTATTTCGGGCTGCTCGATATCGGCAAGCCCAGGGCCGGCGAGACCGTGGTGGTCTCGGCCGCCGCCGGATCGGTTGGCTCGATCGTCGGCCAGATCGCGAAGATCAAGGGCTGCACTGTGGTCGGCATCGCCGGCGGCAAGGACAAGTGCCACTGGCTCACTAGCGAACTCGGTTTCGACGCCGCGGTCGACTACAAGGACGGCGCAGTATTCAAGGCGCTGCGCGCGGCGGCGCCCAAGGGCATCGACGTCTATTTCGACAATGTCGGCGGCGACATCCTCGAAGCTTGTCTTGCGCAGATGAACAATCGCGGCCGCATCGCCTGCTGCGGCGCGATCTCGCAATATGACGGCGTGCCCTCGGCGCACGGGCCGCGCGGCGTGCCCGGCCTGATCGTGGTGAAACGGCTGATCATGCAGGGCTTCATCGTGATGGACTTCATGGACCAGCGCGACGAGGCGCTATCCGATCTGCAATCCTGGGTCGCCTCCGGCAAATTGAAAGTGCAGGAGGACGTCATCAAGGGGTTGGAGAATACACCGAAGGCGCTGATCGGATTGCTCGCCGGCGAAAACCGCGGCAAGCGGATGGTCAGGGTGTAATCGTCGAATCATCAAAGCGAGACGAGACGTTCATGCAAGGGACGGCGATGGAAAACATGAATGTAGCAGACGGCGCGTACGACTTTGGCGCCGCGATGCGCCGCTATGTCGATGGCGACATCCTGCCCGGCGTCTCCTCGGCGGTACTGGTCGGCAGGGATCTGGTGGACGTGAATTGCGTCGGCTGGGCCGACAGGGAAGCGCGGATTTCCCTGCGCGCCGACCACATCTTCCGGGCCTTCTCCAATACCAAGCTGATCACCTCCTGCGCGGCGCTGCTGCTGTTCGAGCAAGGCCGCTTCCAGCTCGACGATCCGGTCGAGAAATTCATCCCGCAGCTTGGCAACCGCCGCGTGCTGCGCGCCGGCGCAACCTCGCTTGACGAAACCGAGCCGGCCAGGGGATTGATCACCATCCGCCATCTGTTGAGCCACCGATCGGGGTTGAGCTACGGCGTGTTCGACCCCGGTACGGTGATCTTCAAGGCCTATAACGAGCGCAAGGTGCTCAATCCCGCCACGCCGCTGGCGGACATGATCGAGGTACTGGCGGAGCTGCCGCTGATCTATCATCCGGGAACGTCGTGGGAATATTCTGTGGCGACCGATGTGCTGGGGCGCCTCGTCGAAATCGTCAGCGGCGAGCGGTTCGACAAATTCGTCCAGGCGAAAATTCTCGATCCGCTCGGCATGGTGGACACCGCCTTCGCGGTGCCTGAGAAAAAGCAGGACCGGCTCGTCGCCTATTATCTCGGGGCGGACCTGATGAACTCGATGAAGCCGGGACTGACGCGCAGCGATAACGCGCCCTATCCCGGAGCTTATCTGCGCCCGTGCCGAGGCTGAGCGGCGGCGCCGGCATGGTTTCGACCTTGCCTGACATGGTGGCGTTGATCCGAAGCCTGCTCCCCGGCGGTCCGACCTTGCTGAAACCGGACACGATCGCGCTCATGATGACCAACCAGCTGCCTGAGGGCATGTGGATGCGCTTCCCCGAGAGCGGAGTGCTGCCAGGCCACGGGTTCGGGGCGGGCTGATCGAAAAACCGTCGTCGGCCGGACATGCGGATTCCGCCGGCGAACTCTATTGGGGCGGCCTGGCGGGCACGCAATGGTGGATCTCGCCAAGGGCAGGCGTCGCGGGCGTGATGATGGCGCAGCGTCACATGGGATTTTTTCATCCCTTTGCGTTTCAGTTCAAGCAGCTGGCATATGAGGCGGTCAAGCGCGGGGGCTGACCTCGCCGGGACGGGAGCCTGATCGATGCAGCGTTTTACGCTCTATGGCAGCCCGCATTCGCTGCCGACCTACAAGGTGGCGTTGATGCTGCGCCTGTCGGGCGCGCCGTTTTCGTTCCGCTATGTCAGTTTCCAGAAGGGAATGCACAAGGCACCGGAATTTCTGGCGCTGTCGCGCTGGGCCCAGGTGCCGGTGCTGATCGACGACGGCGAGACCTATCTCCAGTCGGCGGCCATCGTGGAGCATCTCGCCAAAACGCTCGGCCGCTTTCAGGGCAAGGATGCGACGGCACGCCAGCACGTCCGGGAATGGCTGTACTGGGACGTCGATACCCTGTTCCCGCCGATCTTCAATTGCTATGGCGTTCAGCTTGGCCAGCGCAACCTGCTGCCGATCCAGGTCGATCCCGTCATTGCCGCCCACCACCGGCAGCGTTCGGAGACCGCGCTGTCGGTACTGGACAGCCATCTCGCCGGTCGCGACTATTTGTGCGCGGCTGAGCCCACCATCGCGGACCTGTTCTGCTATGGCGACATCGCATTTGCGGAAATCTGCGCGTTCGACCTGAAGCGCTGGACCAATGTGGCGCGCTGGGCGGTGCGAATAACCGCGCTGCCGGGCTTTGAGGCCCCCTTCGAATTGCTGGCCATGCAGGACGCCGAGTTCTCCTAGAGGACCGTCTCCGGCGCCAGCGTCTCTTAACAGTCGCCGGACATTCCACCGAACAGACTGCCTGGACTCGAGCCGCCCGTCGTCGACGGCACCGAAGCGGAACAGGCGGGAGTGGAAGCGGCGGGCGCTTGCGATGCCGTAGTATTCGCAACCTGTGTCGGCGTGTTGGATGCCTCGCCGGATAATTGCGCGGCTGCCTGGGGATTGATCGAGGGGGAGGCGCTGATGCCGTTACTCGATCCTGGCGGTGCTCCCGTCGCCGATACGGTCTCCGAAACTCCGGACGACGTCCGCACGTTCCAGTTGGGCACATACAAGGGATCGGAAGCGCATCCTGGCGCCGTCAAGCCACCGGCTTCCGGGCATGGCGTTTGCGACAGCATCGTTCCGCTCGGGGCCGCCCCGGTCCCACCGACGGTTGGGGGAGCGGACGGTGCGGCCGTGGCGGGCGCGGCCGCGACGGATTCTGACGCGGCACCAGCCTGGAGACCGGGTTGGGAACCGGATTGGAGGCCGGTTTGGGAATTGGCTTGAGAATTGGCCTGGGGATTCACCTGGGCATGGACCGCACCGAGCGCCGCAAGCCATGGGATCACTACAAAGATGAACGCTCTCTTCATCGCGCCCTCCTCCGTTTGCCAAGGTTTCGGTAAGCTCGCCGCATCACGCGGGCGAATGTGATTCAACACATGCCGGTTGGTGACGTTCCGGAACCGAGGTCACTTTCGTGTGGGGAGGTGTCTCGGCCGCGAGACCGCTATCTGATCAATCCAGCGAGCCTCGGCAGCGTCAGGCTGATCTCCGGGATGCAGATGATCAACAGCAGCCCGGCGAACAGCGCCAGCATGTACGGCAGATAGGTGCGGAAGTGCTCACCGACGCTTAGGTCGGCGAAGCGCAGCGCCATCAACAGGCCGACCCCCATCGGCGGCAGGAACAGGCCGATGCCGACGGCGGCGGTCTGCACGATGTTGAAATGGATCGGGTCGATGCCCATGCCTTCGGCGATCGGAAACACCACGGGGATCAGCACCACCGCGGCGGGCAGGCCCTCCAGCACCATGCCGAACAGGCAGCTCATCGCGGCCGTTCCGATCAGGAACAGCCAAGGATGGTTCTTCAGGGGGCTAAGCACTTCGCCGAGCAATTGCGGCACACCGCTGACGCCCATCAGGTATTGATAGACCGAGGCCACCGCGAGCAGGAACACCACCGCCGCGGTGAGGATCGCGCTGTCATAGGCGATGGTCGCCATCTCGCGCCAGGAGACGTTGCGGTAATAGAGTTTTGCCGCGAGGAAGGCGTAGGCTGCGACCACCGCGCCGGCCTCGGTCGCGGTGATGATGCCGAGTACAAAACCGGCGATGATCACGAACGGCACCACCATCGGCACTGCCGCATGCAGCGCGGCGTGGCCGAGGCGCTTCAGGCTCGGCCTGGCGTCGACCGGCCAATCATTCTGGCGCGCGCGAATGTAGACCACCGCCATCAGGCACAGCATGATGACGACGGCGGGAATGAAGCCGGCGACGAACAGCGCCACCGCCGAGGTGTTGGTGACCTGCGCCAGTACGATCATGAAGATCGCCGGCGGCACCAGCATGCCCATCGCGGTGCCGGCCGCGATCAGGGATGCCGAATCGCGGCGGTCGTAGCCGGCCTTCGTCAACGGCGGCATCAGCGCCGAGCCCAGCGCGGAAACTTCCGCCATCTTCGATCCGCAGATGTCGGAGAAGAAATACGCCACCACGATCACCGACATGCCGAGCCCGCCCTTGACCCAGCCGATCATGGCGCGCGCCAGCTCGACCAGCGCGTGGCTCATGCCGCAGCGTTCCATCAGATTGCCGGCGAACACAAAGGCGGGGATCGCCAGCAGCACCCAGCTCTGCGAGCCCGACACCAGCGCGGAAGACAGCTGCTGCATCGGGTAGCCGCCGATCCACAGGCCGGCGATGCCGGCGACCGCGAGCGCAAACACGATCGGCATCGAGAGCACGACCAGCACGGCGAAGATGATGGCGACGGTCGCTAGCAGCATGGAAGCCTCAATGCCCGGCCTCCCCGCGCGGCGGCGGCGAGATCATGACGGCGAGGCCATAGACCGCGATCAGGACGCCGCCGACCATCGAAGACGCATAGAGCCAGGCGAGGTTGATCTGCAGGCCGGGCGTGGTCAGCGTGCGGTTGAGCAGGCAAAGCTTGAAACCATACCAGGCCGCCAGCACGCCGACGCCCGCGATCAGCGCGTGATTGAAACAGTGGATCCAGAGCTGCGCGCGCGGGGATAGCCGATGCACGAACACCGTGAGCGTGAAATGAGATCGCGACTGGATGCCGATCGCCGCACCGATCAGCGTCAGCCACGCCAGCGACAATTCGCCGACCTCCTCCACCCAGGTGAAGGGTACGGGATCGACGTCGAGCCAGTCGGTGATGGCGCCGACGAAATAGCGCAGGATCACGCCTATCAGCAGGTTGACGATGGCAAGGACGATCAACGCCGTGACCGTGATTTTCGGGACGGCTGAAAGGATACGTAGCATGCGCTTTGGGATTCCGAACGTCGTGAGGCAGGCAGAAGCAGGGCCGGAGATTGGCTGCGGCCCCGCGGCTTGAATCAGGCCTTGAAGCCCTCGATCTCGTCCCACAACGCGCCGTACTGCGCCTTGTAGGCCGGCCAGATCTTGGCTTGCGCCACCTTGCGGAATTCCTCGACCTTGGCCTCCACCACGGTCATGCCGAGCGGCTCCAGTTCCGATTTGGCCTTGGCGAAATTGTCGACCGATTCGGTCGCCTCGCGGATCTTCTCCTGCGCCGTGCGCGACAGCTCCATCACCAGCTTCTGCTGATCGGGCAAAAGCCCGTTCCAGATCTCGAGATTCATCACCGCATTGGTCGGGCCGTAATTGTGATAGGTCATCGAGGCATATTTCGACACCTCGTAGATCTTCAGCGCTTTCATGTTGACGATCGGCAAATCGCCGCCGTCGATCACGCCCTGCTTGGCGGCGGTGACGACCTCGCCATAGGCCATCGGCACCGCGTTGCCGCCGAGGCCGTTGATGGTGTCGCCGAAGATCTTGGCCTGCTGCACCCGGATCTTCATGCCGCGCAAATCCCTGGGCTCGACGATCGGCTTCTTCGAGGTCCAGAAATGCCGAAAACCGTAGTCGAAGTAACACATCACCTTGAGCTTGTAGTTGTCCTCGATCTGCTTGCTGATGGTGTCGCCGATCTTGCCGTTGAGCATGGCGTAGGCCGAGGCGTAGTCCTTGACCAGATAGGGTACCAGCAGCGCCCCCATTTCCGGAAACACGGTGGCGGCTGCTCCCGCGGGGCTTCCCATCGCGACGCTGCCGGACTTGACCGCGTTCATGATCTCCAACTCCTGCGGGATCAGGGTCTTGCCGAAGAACTGCATCTCAAGCGCGCCCCTGGACTGCGCGGTCAATTCCTTGGCCATCCAGTCGAACGCGACCGCCGCCGACTCAGGCACCGCGTTGATGTGGGCAAACACCAGTTTTTTCGGCGCGGTTTGCGCAAACGCCGGCGCCCGGCCGGTGGCGAGAATACCGGCCAGGCCTCCGCCGGCGCGCAGCAGCGTGCGGCGATTGACGACGATGCGGCTCCTGGGAGCTGACATGGGTTTCCTCCAAGATTTTGCTTTTTGTTGCGGCTTTCGGCCGGGCAAGACCGGCCAATCCGGCGGCAAGCTTACAGCATGGAGAGCGTGTTGCCAGCGGGGATGTTGGCTGAGCGGCCGTGGATCATCGACGTGACCATCCATACCAACGCGTCGAAAGGCCGGCCATCATTGAAAAGCCGTCGCCGACGGGGTGTTGCCCGGATTGAACGAAGTGGCTCGAAAGGCGTTATTTCGTATGCCCAAGAGTAAACCCACCATCGGTCCCATGCGGACACAACCCGGCGAACGCACCTCGACCATGCCGACGCAGGTGTTGCCCGCGATGCCGGCGGCTGGAAGAAAGACGGTCGCGGCACAACCGAAGCAGGAGCCGACGAGGGGTGAAGCCGTGCGCGTCGCGAAGGCGCGAATCACGCGGCGCAATTCGCTGCGGAAACAACGGGAGGCCTTGAAGGACTAGCGCAGGTCGATTTCCCGATCGAGATTGCGCAAATACGACAGTCCTTCCACCGTCAGACGGTGCTCGTCGGTTTCGCCTTCGATGTACTTTTTCATCAGATGCCGGGCAAGCCGCTCACGCGCTCCCCTGGTCTCCGAACGGTCCGCGAGCGTGCCATATATGCGCAGCGCGCGATCGACGGGCAACATGGTCATGGTGTTTGTCTCGGGATTGGTTTGAGCCTTCGAATAGGTAAGGCTTGATGCCGCGGATCGTTCCGCGGAAAATCCTGTTTCGGTGACGCAATTGTGGGCGGTTGCCGGGCGCTTCGTCATGGCCGGGCATAGCCGTCCGAAGGACGGCGTCGCTTCCGCTCGCCTATGCCCGGCCATCCACGTCTTGCTGCTACATTTGTGAAGACGTAGATGCCCGGGACAAGCCCGGGCATGACGAGATTTCATATAACGGCCCATTTATCGGCTGCATTTCGAGTTAGACTCTAAGGTCCTGCCTCGGGGACCGTCTGTGCCGCAGGCGCCTTGACCTTGCGCTCTTTGAGCCAGTTCTCGAACCGCTGCACCACGACGAAGAAGGTCGGGACAAACAATACCGCAAGGCAGGTCGAGGCGATCATGCCGGAAAATACGGTGATACCGATCGACTTGCGGGCGCTGGCGCCGGCGCCGGAAGCTACCACCAGCGGCGCGACGCCGAGGATGAAGGCGAACGACGTCATCAGGATCGGCCGGAATCTTGCTCGAGCCGCCTCGACCGCCGATTCCACCAGCGGCTTGCCGTCGCGGCCGTGCAGTTCGAGCGCGACCTCGACGATCAGGATCGCGTTCTTGGCCGACAGTGCTATCAGCAGGATCAGGCCGATCTGGGTGTAGAGATTATTTTCGATCCGCAAGCCCGTGAGCACCGCCATCGGGCCGAGCAGCGAGAGCGGCACGGCAAGGATGACGGAGATCGGGGCGTACCAGCTTTCATATTGTCCGGCGAGCACGAGATAGACCAGCAGCAGCGCCAGGCCGAACACGTAGTAGATCTGGCCGCCGACGGATTTTTCCTGATAGGACATCGCGGTCCATTCATAGCCCGCGCCCGGCGGCAGGGTTTTTGCGGCGATCTCTTCCATCAGCTTGATCGACTGGCCGGAGCTGTAACCCTGCGCCGGCAGGCCGAGGACGGTCGAGGACGGATAGAGATTGTACAGGCTGATCAGCGACGGACCGACCGACGGCGTGATGGTCGCGAGCGTGCCAAGCGGAATCATGTCGCCCTGCGAGTTGCGCACCATCAGATTTTCGATGTCCCGCGGCCTCAGGCGAAACTGCGAATCCGCTTGCGCGAAGACCTGGAAGGTGCGGCCGAATTTCGTGAACTGGTTGACATAGGAGGCGCCGAGATAGGAACTCAGTGTCGAAAATACCTGGTCGGTCGTGACATGCAGCGTCTGGGTCTTGATGCGGTCGACATCGACGTCGAACTGCGGCACCAGCGCGCGGAACGGCGAACTGACGCGCTGCAGGGCGCTCTGGGTTTGCGCGTTGGCGACGATGGCATCGGTGACGGCCTGCAGCTTGCCGAAGTCCGAATTGCCGTCGCGCAACTCGACCTGCATGGCGAAGCCGGCGGCGTTGCCGATGCCCTGGATCGGCGGCGGCGGGATCACCAGGATCCGCGCCTCCGGAATCTCCGCCATCTTCTGGTTCAAGCCGGTGAACAGCGAGCGCAGATCCTGCCCCAGACCGCGCTCGCTCCACTCCTTCAGGATCAGATAGGCGACGCCGCCATTGGCGAGGCTCGAGGAGTTGTCGAGCGCCGACAGGCCGGCGATGGTGATCGTCTGGTCGACGCCGGGCGTCTTGTTCGACAATTCCGCGACCCGATTGAGCACCCGCTGGGTGCGATCAAGCGAGGCGCCGTCGGGCAATTGCACGGCGACCAGCAGATAGCCTTGGTCCTCGATCGGAATGAAGCCGGTCGGCACCCGCGACAGGCCGTAGCCGCCGATGCCGATCAGGATCAGCGCAATGATCACCGACAGGTTGCTGTGCACCGCCATGCGGCCGATCAGCGCCGCATAGCCCCGTTCGAGGCGGTCATAAACCCGGTTGAAGCCGCGATAGAACCAGTTGCGCTGGTCCAGCGGCACCGGCGCACGCAGCCATAGCGCGCATTGGGTCGGCTTCAGCGTCGCGGCGTTGATGGCGCTCAGTAGCGCGGTCGCGGCGATCACCAGCGCGAACTGCGCATAGATGCGTCCCGTGAGCCCCGGCAGGAACGCCGCCGGCAGAAACACCGAGATCAGCACCAGCGTGATGCCGACGATCGGCGCGAACAGCGCGTCCATCGCCGCGATCGCGGCGTCATGGCCGGACATGCCTCTCTCGATATTGTGGGCGGCGCCCTCGACGACGACGATGGCGTCGTCCACCACGATGCCGATCGAGAGCACGATCGCAAACAGGGTCGACAGGTTGATGGTGAAACCGAGCGCCGCCATTGCGGCAAAGGCGCCGATGATGGTGACCGGCACCGTGGTTGCCGGCACCAGCATCGCGCGCCAGTCTTGCAGGAAGACGAGGATCACGACCAGAACGAGGAGGCCAGCCTCGATCAGCGTCTTGTAGACTTCATGGATTGAGGCCGCGACGAATTTGGTGGTGTCGAACGGCGTGTCGAATTTGATGTCCGGCGGGAAAGCGACGGCGAGCTCCGTCATTTTCTTGCGGACCGCCGTCTCGACTTCCAGTGCATTGGCGCCGGGCGACTGGAACACGCCGATGCCGGTCGCCGCCTGATTGTTGAGCGAGAACACCTGGCTGTAGGTCTGGGCTCCCAGTTCGACCGAGCCGACGTCGCGGACATGGGTGACGTCGCCATTGCTGCCGGTCTTGACGATGATGTCCTCGAACTGGCTCGCATCGTCGAGCCGGCCGTTGACGTTGAGGGTATATTGGAAGGCCTGATCCGGCGGCGTCGGCGGCATGCCGACCTGGCCCGCGGTGACCTGCTGGCTCTGCTGCTGGATCGCCTGGATGACGTCCTGCGGCATCAGCCCGCGCACCTGCAGCTTGTTGGGATCGAGCCAGATCCGCATCGAATACTGGCCGGCGCCGAACACCGTGACATTGCCGACCCCGGGCAGTCGCGACAACTCGTCGCGAATGTTGATGGTGGCGTAATTGCTCAGATAAAGGCTGTCGTAGGTCCCCTTCGGCGAGGTCAGCGTCACGAACAAGAGGATCGCCGTGGATTTCTTCTGCACGGTGACGCCCTGGTTCTGCACCGCCTGCGGCAGCTGCGACAGCGCGCTCGACACCCGGTTCTGCACCAGCACCTGCGCGAAGTTGAGATCGGTGCCGATCTTGAACGTGACCGTCAGCGAGTAGGTGCCGTCGGCGCCGCTATAGGACTGCATGTAGAGCATGTCCTCGACGCCGTTGACCTGCTGCTCGATCGGCAGCGCCACGGTATCGATCACGGTCTTGGCGCTGGCGCCGGGATAGCGGGTGGTGACCTGCACCGTCGGCGGCACCACGTCGGGATATTGCGCGACCGCCAGCGTAAACAGGCAGACGCCGCCGATCAGGATCATCAGGATCGCGATGACGTTGGAAAGCACCGGCCGCTCGATGAAGAATTTCGAAATCATGCGCGGCTCCTATTTGGCCGGTGGTGGCGGCGCATCGATCTTCTGCAGCTGCGGGTCGACCTTCTGGCCGGGGATTGCGCGCAACAATCCGGCGATGACGACGCGATCGTCGGGCTTCAGCCCGCTTTCGATCACCCGCAATTCGCCCTCGACCTGCCCGATCTGGACCTTGCGCTGCTCGACGACATTGTCAGCGTTGACTGCCAGCACATAGCGTCCGCCCTGATCGCTGCCGAGCGCGATATCGGGCACCAGCAGCGCGTCCTGCTGCTGATCGAAGGGAACGCGGACACGAACGTAATAGCCGGGTAAGAGGATACGATCCGCGTTCGGCAGCACGCCGCGCACCGCCAGCGTGCCGGTCGACTGGTTGACCGTCGGCGCGGCATAGTCGAGCTTGCCCTTGTGCGGAAAACCGTTCTCGGTCTGCAACCCGACCTCGATCGGCAATTGCGTGAGTTCGCTCGAGGTCATCCCGCGCCGCTTGGCTTCGGCCCTGATCCGCAAAACATCCTGTTCGTTGACGTTGAACGTGACGTAGATCGGGTCGAGCTGCACGATGGTGGCGAGTTGCGTCGGCGACGCCGCCCCGACCAGTTCGCCGACCGAGACCAGATGCGCGCTGACGATGCCGTCGAACGGTGCCGCCACATTGGTGTAGCCGTAATTGACCTCCGCGATCTTGGTGTTGGCCTGGGCCTGCTGCAGATTGGCCTGGGCGTTGTCGCGGGTGGAGGTGGAAGTATCCAGCGTGGCCTGCGAGACGGCCTGTCGTGCCACCAGATCCACCTGGCGCTTGTAGTCGGCCTCGGCCTGTTTCACGGACGCCTGCGCGCCGGCTTCCGCAGCCTGGGCCTGATCGAGTTTCAGCTTGTAGGTATCGGGTTCGATCGTGAACAGCGTGGTGCCCTGCTTGACCAGGCTGCCGTCCTTGTAATTGATCGACTGCAGCACACCCTGCACGCGCGCCACCAGATCGACGCTGTTGAAGGGGGCGGTATTGCCGGTGGCTACGAAGTAACGCGTGATCGCCTTCTGCACCGGCGCCGCGACATCGACCTTGGGCGGCGGCGGCGGCACAAAGCTGTTTTGTTCGCAACCGCCGAGTGCTGCGAACGCAAATATGACGAAAGAAATACGGTGAATGTCGGCCCTTTGGCTAATGGTACCGCCTGATTTGGCGCATACTCGCGAATGTCCCGGCTTCATTCCCGTGTCCCAATTCGAATTTTGCACCCGCGAAGGCCTCGTCTAAGAAGAGCGCCGCGCCGAGCATGAATAACAACAATCCGCTTGCAGTGGAACTCGAAAGCGAAAATGATGGCGCCTGCGAAAAAAAATTTCCTTCGATTTCACTTCGGTTGAAGCGGCGGCTCCAGCGCGACAACGAAAAGGATTTATTCAAATGATCAACGTATTGAGCCGTCCGGCGGCGCTGTTGGCGTCGGCCACGGTCGTGCTGTTCGCGATTGCGACGCCGGCCTTTTCGCAGGCGCCGACCGACGCGCAGCGCAGCGCGATCCGCTCCGCCTGCCGCGCGGATTATCAGGCTAATTGCGCCAGCGTCCCGCCGGGTGGGATGGCATCGCTGCAGTGCCTGCAGAAGAACATGTCGAACCTCTCTCCGTCCTGCCAGACCGCAGTACGCGCGGTCGAGCCGGCGGCCGAGCCCAAAGCCGAAGCGAAGCCGGAAGCCAAGCCTGAGTCCGCTCCGGCCGCGGCGGCCAAGGAGGAGCCAGCGCCGGCCAAGCCGGCAGCCGAGACGGCCGCGCCTCCAAAGGCTGCCGGCACGGCGGCGAAAAAGCCGAGCAGTGCGCAAATCGCCGCGATCCGCAGCGCCTGCCGCTCGGATTATCAAAGGGTCTGCGCCGGTGTGCCGACCGGAGGTTCTGCCGCCCTGCAATGCCTGGAGAAGAACAAGGCAAAGGTTTCGGGCAATTGCGAGAAGGCGGTGAGCGATGTCGGCGGCGGCGCGGCACCCGCGGCTGGCGCTCCGGGAGCGGCTGCGAGCGCCGATCCCGCGGCCGCCCCGGCTGCTGCGCCAGCGCCGGCGCTGGTGCTGCGCCCGATGCGGCCGCGCGAAATCCTGTTCGTGTTGCGCTCAGCCTGCGGCGGAGATGTGCGCACGCTGTGCGCCGGCGTTCCGCCGGGTGGCGGCCGCATCATCGAATGCCTCGCCACGCAGTCGGCCTCGCTGTCGCCGGCATGCTCCGATGTGCTGGGCCAGTTCTCGGCGCAGTAGGCGAGTTCCAACTTGCGGAAAACTGCCAGTCCGGGCATTGCAACAGTGGGCTAGAGAACGGACGGCATGAGCGATCTTCGCGACTGGTTGCGCGGGCACGGGCTTGAGCAATACGCCGACACGTTCGAGGCGAACGATATCGATCTCGATATCCTGGCCGAGCTGAGCGAACACGACCTCGAACAGCTCGGCGTATCGCTGGGCAACCGCCGCCGGCTGCTCAAGGCGATTGCCGGCGGAGCGGCCGCGCCGGCGCCGTCGAGACCACCTACCTCAGGGACTTCGGAATCGAGTGATGCCGAGCGCCGCCAGGTCACGGTGTTGTTCGCCGACATGGTCGGCTCGACGGCGCTGTCGGGCAAGGTCGATCCCGAACTGCTCGGAGGCCTGATCCGCCGCTACCAGGACGCTGCGGCGGGTGCGATCGGGCGTTACGGCGGCTTCGTCGCCAAATTCATGGGTGACGGCGTTCTGGCCTATTTCGGTTTCCCCCGCGCCTTCGAGGATGCCGCGGAGCGCGCCATCCGCGCCGCGATCAGCATCGTGGCGGAGGCCAGTGAGATCGAATTGCCCGACGGCACACGGGTGCAGACGCGGATCGGCATCGCCACCGGCCTCGTCGTGGTCGGCGAAATCATCGGCACCGGCACGGCCCGCGAGCGCACCATCGTCGGCGAGACGCCCAATCTGGCCGCACGGCTGCAGGCGCTCGCTGGACCGGACACCATCATCGTCAGCGAGGCGACCCGGAATCTGCTGGGTGGGCTGTTCGAACTGGAACACACCGGCGAACACGACTTGAAGGGTTTTTCTCGTCCGGTGCCGGCCTGGCGCGTCGCTTGCGAGGCCTCGGTCGCAAGCCGCTTTGCCGCCCGCAGCGGCGGCAATCTGCCGCTGGTCGGCCGCGCCCATGAAATGGGGCTGATACTCGATCGCTGGCGTCTCGCTCGCCAGGGCGAGGGCCAGATCGTCACGCTGGTGGGCGAAGCGGGAATCGGAAAATCGCGCTCGATCGAGGCGCTGCAGGAAGCGCTGGCCAATGAGCCGCATCGCCGCATCAACCTGCAATGCTCGCCCTATCACAGCGACAGCGCGCTTTATCCGGTCATCCGGTATCTCGGCCGTGCCGCCGGTTTTACGGCAACGGATTCACCAGCGGCGCGGATCGAAAAACTCGGCACCCTGTTCAGACAGCGCGCCGCTTCGAACGCCGCGCTCCCGTTATTGGCGGAGCTGCTGTCGATCCCGATGGCCGCGGCGGAGCCGTCGCCGCAAACCCCTGCACAGCGCAAGGCGGCGACGCTGGCGCTCATCGTCGACGAATTCCTTGCGACCGGAGAAAGCGACCCGGTGCTGATCGTGCTGGAGGACGCGCACTGGGCGGATGCCACCACACTGGAAATGATGACGCGGCTGACCGACAGTGTCGGCCGCGCGCGGTCGCTTGCGGTGGTGACCGCGCGGCCGGATTTTGTGGCGCCCTGGCTGACCCGGCCGCAGGCGACGCTGCTGACGCTCGGCCGTCTGGGCCGCCAGGACTGCGCACAACTGGTGGCCGGGGTCGCCGCGAGCCACGGCCTGTCGGCGGAGGCGGTGGCGGCGATCGTCGCCAAGACTGACGGCATTCCCCTGTTTGTCGAGGAACTGACCAAGAGCGTCATGGAATCGGCCGGCGAAGACGGCGCGGTGCCGGCGACGCTGAAGGATTCGCTGATGGCCCGCCTCGACCGGCTCGGCGATGCGCGCGACGTAGCCCAGATCGCAGCCGTCATCGGCCGGCAGTTTTCGCTGGCGCTGCTGAGCGCCGCAACGGCGCGGGATGCGGACGAACTCGACACCACGCTGGCCCGGCTCGTCGCCGCGGAAATCGTTTTCCCGGAGGAGCGCAGCCTGGAGCGGGGTTTTGTTTTCAAGCACGCGCTGGTCCGCGACGTCGCCTATGAAAGCCTGCTGCTGGCGCGGCGGCGCGAATGGCACGAACGCATCGCGCGTGCGCTGGAGAAGGATTTCGGCGACGTCGCCGCGCGCGAACCGGATTTGCTCGCCTATCATTTCGGCGAGGCCACGCTGTTGCTTCCGGCCAGCGACTATCGGATGCGCGCCGGCGACCAGGCGGTGAGCCGTTCGGCCTATCCCGAGGCGACCGCGCATTTCACGGCAGGCCTCAAGCTCGCGGAGGCAATGCCATCGCCGGAGGGCATGCACAAGCGTCTTGATTTCCTGCTCAAGCTCGGCGCGGCATCCGTTGTCTTATACGGCTCGCGCAGCGCAGAAGCCGAGGATGCCTATACCCGCGCCAACGAAATCGGCGAGCGGCTGGACGATAGTCCCCGACTGTTCCAGGCTAAATGGGGCCTGTGGCTCAACGCCAATCTCAGGCGCAAGACCGCGCTGGCACACGATCGGGCCGGCGAACTGGTGGCGCTGGCGCAAAACTCCGGCGATGAAGAGCTGTTGCTTGAGGCCTATCATTGCCGCTGGTCGACGGCGTTCTTTCGCGGCGATGTCGCGCCCGCATTGGAAGATAGTCGGCATGGCATCGAACTCTACGACATAGACCGCCACCGTCACCTCGGCCATGCGTTCGGCGGTCACGATCCCGGCGTTTGTGGCCATGCGCAGTGCGGCAACTCGCTGCAGCTCGCAGGCGCTGCGCAAGAGGCAAGGCAAAGCTACGCGCAGGCGATTGTGCTGGCCGAAATACTCGATCATCCCAATAGCCTCGCCCACGGACTGCACAATTCGGCCATCGGTCGCCAGATCGGCGCCGATCGCGATGACACCTTCACGGCAGCGCACCGGGCGGTAGGGCTGGCGGAAAAATACGGCCTGCCCCCGTGGCGCGCGAGCAGCCTGGTCCTGACCGCCTGGGCAACCGCGGTCGGCTCAGGCATCGCGGACGCCGCACGGGTGATCGATGCCGAGATCGACCACGCGACGGCCGTCGGTCCGGTCCCGCAATATTATCTTGGCGTGGCCGGAGAAGTCCTGCTGGCCGCTGGACGGCCGGCGGACGGACTCGCCCATCTCGACCGCGCCATCGCCGGAATCGACGAACCGGGGATCGGCTTCTATTTGCCGGAGATCTATCGCCTGCGCGGCACGTGCTTGCTGGCGCTCGATCGCAACAACAAGGATGAGGCGCGCTCGGCCTTCACAACCGCTCTCGGCATCGCCAGACGCCAGGGAGCGGTCATTTTCCAGCGCCGCGCCGAGGCAGCACTTTCCGAGCTTGCAAATGGCGATGTCCGCGGATAACGCACAGCGGCAATCATGCTCGAGCGGGGGCGGAACGTTGCGGATCGCCGTGATCGGGGGAGGCCCCGGAGGCCTCTATTTCAGCTATCTGTGGAAGAAGCGCCACCCCGAGGCGCAAGTCGACCTGTTCGAACAGAATCCAGCCGGCGCCACCTGGGGCTTCGGCGTGGTATTCTCCGAACAGGCGCTGGAATTTCTGCGCGCCGACGACCCCGACACGGTCGACGCCATCACACCGAGGATGGAAAGCTGGACCAACATCACACTCAATCTGCGCGGCGAAAGCGTCGAGATCGACGGCGTCGGCTTTTCGTCGATCGGACGGCTCGAACTGCTGACGATCCTGCAAACCCGCGCGGCTTCGGTCGGCGTCGCGTTGCGCTTCGACAGGCAGATCGCATCCGTCGACCAACTCACCGGCTACGACCTGATCGTCGCGGCCGACGGCCTGAACTCGCTGGTGCGCCGCAGTTTCGAGAGCGATTTCGGCGCCTCGCTGTCGGTTTCCCAGAACAAGTTCGCCTGGTACGGCACTACAAAACGCTTCGCCACCCTGTCGCAGACCTTTGTCGAAACCGGGCTCGGTACGTTCAACGCGCATCACTATCGCTACTCGCCCGATATGAGCACGTTCCTGGTCGAATGCGATCCCGCGACCTGGGCGGCCTATGGCTTCGCCGACAAGACTGTCGATGAATCCAAGGCCGTCTGCGAGCAAGTATTTGCCACCGCGCTCGACGGCCACGCGCTGATTTCGAACAAATCGGTCTGGCGCAATTTCCCCTGGATCTGGAACGAGCGCTGGTGGTCAGGGAACAGGGTGCTGATCGGCGACGCCCTGCATTCGGCGCACTTCTCGATCGGCTCGGGCACTCGTCTGGCGATCGAGGACGCCATCGCGCTGGCAAAAGCGCTGGAGGCGGAGGCCGATATTCCCGCGGCCCTCGCCCGCTATCAAAGCGAGCGCCAGCCGATCGTCAAAAAACTGGTGACAGCGGCGCGCACCAGCGCCGATTGGTACGAGAAATTCCCCGAACACATGAAGCTCGGCCTGATGGAATTTGCCTATAGCTATATCACCCGCTCGGGGCGGGTCGACGATATCAGGTTGCGCGCGATGGCCCCGCGCTTCATGGCGCGCTACGAGGCGTCGCGGCCGTCATCGGCGGGCAGGAGCGAGGCATGACGCGCGAGATCGCCGACGCGGTGCCGCCGGATTGCGCCGGCGCGAGCGAAATCGGCTTTGCTATTCCCCAAACCTACAACGCCAGCCGCATCCTGTTCGACAATCTCGGCAAGGGCCGCGGCGACCGGCTTGCGCTGACGGGCCCGCTGGGACAGCGCAGCTATCGCGAACTCTGCGCGGATGCCTGCCGCTGGGGCCACGGCTTTGCCTCGCTCAGTCTGGCGCGCGGCGACCGCATCCTGATGTTTCTCGACGATACCCCGGCCTATCCGGCGGCGTTTTTCGGCGCGGTCCGCGCCGGCTTTGTGCCGCTATTGATCAACACGCTGACGCCGCCGGACCTCCTGCAATTCTATCTCGCGGATTCCGGCGCCGTTGTCGCGGTGGCCGACGCCGAATTTGCCGCGCGTTTCAATGCCGAGGCCTGCAAGGATACCGCGCTGCACACGCTCATCATCGTCAACGGTACCGCCGGCGACAACGCTTCACCGGAGACAATTTACGCCGATCAATGGCTGCCGGATTTTCCGGCCGATCTCGTGGAGGCCGACACCCATCGCAACGAGATGGCGTTCTGGATGTATTCGTCCGGCTCGACCGGCCGGCCCAAGGGCATCGTCCATCTGCAGCACGACATGGCCTATAGCGACGCCGCGTTCGCGCAAAACGTCCTGAAGCTGTCGCCCGGCGACATCTGCTTCTCGGTCCCAAAAATGTTCTTCGCCTATGGCTTCGGCAATTCGATCACCTTCCCGTTTTCCGCTGGCGCGGCGACCCTGCTGCTGCCGGGACAACCAAAACCGGCGGCGATCTTCGAGGCGATCGAGCGCTTTCGCCCGAGCGTGTTCTTCGGGCTGCCGACGCTTTACACTTCGCTGACCAAGGCCAAGGGCGCGGATGCTGCGGATTTCTCATCGCTGCGCATGGCGGTCTCGGCGGCGGAAGTGCTTTCCGCCGAAGTCTTCAACGGCTGGAAGCGTTTGACCGGGCTCGAGATCGTCGAAGGGCTCGGCTCGACCGAAGTGCTGCACATCTATCTCTGCAACCGGCCGGACCGGAAGAAACTCGGCGCCGCCGGCCTTCGCGTGCCCGGCTACGAGATCGCGCTCAGGGACAGCGACGGCCACGAGGTCGGCGACGGCGAGGAAGGCATTTTGTGGGTGCGCGGCGATTCCGCGACCCCACTGTACTGGAACCGGCCGGACAAGACCGCCGAGAGCATCCGCGACCAGGGCTGGATCTACACCGGCGACCGTTTTGTGCGCGATGCCGACGGCTTTTACTTTTTCCGCGGCCGCGCCGATGATCTCATCAAAATTTCCGGCCAATGGGTTTATCCGCTCGAAGTCGAGCTCTGCCTCGCCGAGCACCCCGACCTGCGCGAATGCGCCGTCTTCGCCGCCGAACTGCCCGATCGCCGCATGACGTTGAAAGCGGTGGTGGTGATGAACGCGCGCGAATTCGACAAGGCCGATGCGACCAGGATGCTGCAGGATTTCGTCAAGGCAAAACTGTTGCCGTACAAATATCCGCGCGAGATCAAGTTCGTCGAGGAGCTCCCGAAGACCGGCACCGGCAAGATCGACCGGCAGGCGGTGATGCGGATTTAGGCGCGGCTTGTGCCGCTGCGCCTCCTCTCCCGCTCTTCGCGGGGGAGGGTTGGGGTGGGGGTGCCAGACCGAAAACAGGTGTCGCGTGGAGAGAGTTTCCCCCACCCGCCACGCTCTGACGAGCGCGTCGACCTCCCCCGCAAGCGGGGGAGGTGAAGTCAATTGCCCAACCCCGTCCCTCCGTACAGCCACGCCAGATCGCCGTACCAATCTTCCGAACTCTTCGCGCGCATGATCGTGTTGCGAAGACGGGCGTGGTCGCCGGAGGGATGATAGATGTGCTCGCCGATGGCGCGCGACAGCAACTGCACGCGCGCGGTGCGCGGAAAGCGCTGCGCGCGGTATTTTTCCAGCGCGCGTTCGTGATTCTCTGGATGGCTGGCCAGCACGTGCGACAGGCACACCGCATCCTCCATCGCCTGGCAGGCGCCTTGCGCGAAATATTGCAGCATTGGATGCGCGGCATCGCCAAGCAGCGCGACGCGGCCGTCGACCCAACGCTCGCTGGGATCGCGGTCGCACAGCACCCAGAGCCGCCAGTTCTTGCCGTGGCGGATGATGGTCTGCGCGCGCTCATGCACATGCGCAAAACCTCGCATCACCTCGTCGTCAGAGACCGGCTGGCCCGCCACCGGCTCCGGCGCGTCGTTGTGACAGGTGACGACGAGATTGAACACTTTCCAGCCCGACAGCGGATAATGCACGATGTGGCACTTGGGGCCCGCCCACAGCGTCGCCGCGTTCCAGCGCAAATCCTCGGGCATCTGCTCGGTCGGGATCACCGAGCGATAGGTAGTGTGGCCGGAGACGCGCGGCGGCCCGTCCGCGGTCACCTGCTTGCGGACGTTCGACCACAACCCGTCGGCGCCGATCAACAGCGATCCGCTGACGCGTTCGCCAGAACCGAGATGCGCCGTCACCGAGGCTCCATCCTGGTCATAGCCCATCACTTCGGCGCTGGTGCGAAGCTCGATCAATGCGTGACCTCGGCAGGCCTTCAGGAACACGCCATGCAGGTCACCGCGATGCACCACCGCATAGGGATTGCCGAACCGCGCGCGAAACGCGTCGCGCAGGTCGACATGGGTGATCTCTTCCGCCGTCAGCGCATCCATCAGCCGCAGCTGGTCGATATAAACCGCCATGTTCCGCGCGGCTTCGCCGACGCCGAGATAGTCGAAGGCATGAAACGCGTTGGGACCGAGCTGGATGCCGGCGCCGATCTCGCCGAGCGCGGACGCCTTCTCCAGCAGGATCGAACTGAGGCCCTTTTGCGCCAGCCCCAGTGCTGCGGCGAGGCCGCCGATGCCGCCGCCCGCGATCAGCACCGGCCGCGCGGCCGCCATCAGCCCGATTTCCCGAGATGTTCGAGGGCGTCTTCGGCGCGCAGCGGCACCCGCGAGGCCTCGTTGTTGAGATCGACCAGTTGCGTGAGCAGCGCCAGCAGCGTCTTGCGGTCGGCCGGTTTTAGGGGCTGCAGCATCCGCGCTTGCGCCCGATCGACCGCCGGCATGATGTCGCGCAGCAGCGCCGCGCCGGCCCTGGTCAGATATAGCAGCTTGATCCGCTTGTCCTCCCGCGAAGCCTTGCGCTCGATGTAGCCCTTGGTCTCCAGCCGCTCGATCACATTGCCGAGCGTCGAGCGGTCGAAAGCAATCACCGCCGAGAGCCTTGTGGCATCGATGCCGGGATGGGTGTGGATCGCGACCAGGGCGGCGAACTGCACCGGCGTCAAATCGTGCGCCCTGCACTCCTCGACGAAGATCGAGACCGCGATCTGCTGCATCCGGCGGAACAGATAGCCGGGCGCGGTGTAGACCGCGTCCATCGTGATTTGCGGCTTACTCGGCATCGGGCTGCTTGTCGGGTGCTGCGTCGGCGAACGCCTTGTTGGCTTTCGCGGCCGCCTCGGCCTGCAACAGGCGGGGATAGGCAGCGACATCGACGCCGAAGCGGCGCGCATTGGCCAGTTGCGGCACCAGGCAAAGGTCGGCCAGCGTCGGCGTCGCGCCGAAACAGAACGCGCCGGGTTCGCTCGCGATCAGGGTCTCGCAGGCGGCAAGTCCCTCGCGGTTAGCCCAGGCGGCCCAGCCGGTGACCTGTTCCTCGGGGAGGCCGAGCTCGCGCAGCCGCGCCAGCACCTTCAAATTTTGCACCGGATGGGTATCGCAGGCCAGCGCCTGCGCAAAGGCGCGGACTTTGGCACGGCGCAGCGGATCGTCAGGCAATAGCGGCGGCGTGGGATGGGTTTCGTCCAGCCATTCGATGATGGCGAGCGACTGCGTCAGGATCGCGCCGGCGTCATTTTCCAGCGTCGGCACCAGGCCTTGCGGGTTGATGGCGAGATAGGCCGGCGCGCATTGTTCGCCCTTGCGCAGATGGTGCGACAGGTGCTCCGCGCCCAGGCCCTTCAGATTCAAGGCGATTCGGACCCGGTAGGACGCGCTGCTGCGGAAATAGCCGTGCAGCTTCATGGGAACCTCCCTCGAAATTTCTGGTTGGCTTGTCGCCGCCGCCGTTGACGCTAGCCATATTGTAAGTATGCTGTCAATCTCGCGAAGCAACAAGAACCACGGGAGGCTCGCCATGGAAGCCGTACAGAAGACGCCGGAACGCGAGGCATTTTATCAGAAGATCGACGGCGAAAATCTCGCGGCGCTCTGGAACGTGATGGGCGACCTGATCACGCCGGAGCCGAAAAGCGCCTGCCGCCCTCACTTGTGGAAATTCGACGCCATCCGCGATTACATGACCGAGGCCGGAAAACTGATCACCGCCAAGGAAGCTGAGCGGCGGGTGCTGATCCTGGAAAATCCGGGCCTGCGCGGCCAATCGAAGATTACGACCTCGCTGTTCGCGGGCGTGCAGATGGTGGTGCCCGGCGACATCGCGCCGGCGCACCGACACAGCCAGTCGGCGCTACGCTTCATCCTCGAAGGCAAGGGCGCCTATACCTCGGTCGACGGCGAGCGCACCGCGATGGAGCCCGGCGATTTCGTGATCACGCCGTCGATGACCTGGCACGATCACAGTAACGAAACCTCTGAGCCGATGTTCTGGCTCGACGGGCTCGACATCCCCATGGTGCAGTTCTTCGACGCCTCCTTTGCCGAAGGCCTGAAGGAGGACCAGCAGAAGATCACCAAACCCGCCGGCGACAGCTTTGCCCGCTACGGCCACAACCTCCTCCCGGTCGACGAAAAGCGCGTGTCGAAGACTTCGCCGATCTTCAACTATCCATACAGCCACACCCGCGAGGCGCTGGAGCAGGCGAAAGCCCGCAACGAATGGGACGCCTGCCATGGGCTGAAGCTGAAATTCTCCAATCCCGAGACCGGCGACTTCGCGATGCCGACCATCGGCACCTTCATCCAGCTATTGCCGAAGGGATTCAAGACCGCGCGTTATCGCGCCACGGACGCCACGGTGTTCGCCGCGATCGAGGGCAAGGGCCGCTCGCGGATCGGCGAGCAGACGTTTGAATGGGGCCCGCGCGACCTGTTCGTGGTGCCGAGCTGGCAGTGGGTCACCCACGAGGCGGACGAAGATTCCGTGCTGTTCAGTTTTTCGGATCGCCCGGTGCAGCAGAAGCTCGATCTGTTCCGGGAAGATCGCGGGAATGCGTGATTTATCGTCGTCCCGGCCTCCGAGCCGGGTCCCATAACCACCGGCGTCCGTTTTGCGAAGGCAACTGCCACATCGGATCATCGATGGATCACGCGGTATGGGTCCCGGCTCGAGGCCGGGACGACGAATTCACCGCCAGTGCAACAGCCGCGTCTCCAGCCAATTGATCAACTTCCCCACCGCCAGTCCGAACAGCGACAGGATCACCACGCCCGCCAATAGCTGATCGGTCTGCATCAGGTTGCCGGCCTGCAGCACAAAGGCGCCGATGCCGTATTCGGCGCCGATCATCTCGGCGCTCACCACCAGCAGCAGCGCCACTGACGCTGTGATGCGGAAGCCGGCGAGGATCGAGGGCAGCGCGCCCGGCCAGATCACCCGGCGAACGATGGCGTGGAATGGCACATTGAAACTCTGCGCCATCCGGATCAAATTGCGCGGCACATTGTCGACGCCGCTATAGACTGAGATCGCGGTGGAGAAGAACACGCCCAGCGCGATGGTCGCGATCTTCGGCTCCTCGCCGATCCCGAGCCACAGAATCAGGAGCGGCAACAGCGCGATCTTCGGGATCGGGAACAGCGCCGAGATGAAGGTAATGCCGATGCCGCGCGCGAGGCTTGAGAGCCCGATCGCGAAGCCGATGACGACGCCGGCTACCGTGCCGAGAATCCAGCCCGTTCCGATCCGCATGATCGACCAGGACAGATGGTGCCAGAGCGCGCCCGAGAGCGCGAGCTGCCAGATCGCGCGCACGATCGCTGAAGGCGGCGGCAGGAACAGCGGATTGACGAGGCGGGCGCTGCCGGCGAGTTGCCAAAGCCCGATCACGAGCACCAGCGCGACCCAGCCCGCAGTGCGTCCCGTCCTCGGCATGAAACCGCCGCCGCGAAATTCGACCGGGCGCGTATCGCCGGCCGGATCAGTCGGCGGCGAAGCCGGCTCCGTTGCCGCCCGCTCAAGCATGCTGGACCTCGCGCTCGGCGTCGATTGCTTGTTCGCGGATCAGCGACCACAGCTCGCTCTGCAGCGCCAGCAGCCTTTCGCGGGCCGCGATGTCGCCGCGCTCGGCGCGGGTCAGGGGAATCGCGACCACCTCGCGGATGCGGCCGGGGCGCCGCGACAGCACGACGATGCGGTCGGCGAGCCGCACCGCTTCTTCCAGATTATGCGTGACATAGACCGCGCCCATCGAACCATCGGCGAGCAACCGGACAAAATCCTCCATCAGCAATTCGCGGGTCTGCGAATCCAGCGCTGACAGCGGCTCGTCCATCAAGAGGATCGCAGGCCTGACCGCAAGCGCCCGGGCAATGCCGACGCGCTGGCGCATGCCGCCGGACAACTGCTTTGGATAGGTGGCGCGAAAATCGGAAAGGCTGGTGCGGCGCAGCGCATCCTCGACGACCGCGCGACGTTCGCCGAGGGTGAGGCCCGTATGCAGCAACGGAAATTCGACATTCTCTTCCACCGTGCACCAGGGCAGCAGCGCAAAATCCTGGAACACGAAGGTCAGCGGATTGAGGCTGCCCTTTGGCGCGGCGCCCCGCAATTCGGCCGCGCCCGCGCTCGGCTGCAACAACCCGCCGAGAACCTGTAACAGCGTGCTCTTGCCGCAACCGGAGGGGCCGACGATCGCCACCACCTCGCCCGCGCCGACCGTGAACGACACGTCGTCGAGCACGTCGAGTGCGCCGAAGCGGTGGCTGATATGGTCGGCGATCAGGTCCATGTGTTCTACCGGATCTCATTTTGACTCGTCATGCCCGGGCCTGTCCCGGGCATCCACGTCTTAACTGCATAACAGCAAGAAAGACGTGGATGGCCGGGTCAAGCCCGGCCATGACGAAAAAGCTGCTGCACGCGCGACAAATCAATTCCACCCCCTGTCATTCCGGGATGGTCCGAAGGACCAGACCCGGAATCTCGAGATTCCGGGTTCGAGGCTTCGCCTCGCCCCGGAATGACGGCAGCACCATCAATCCGGCTTTACATATTCCCTGGCGATGATGTCGCCGGCAGTGAATCCCTTGTCCACGAAGCCCTGCTGCTGCAGCCAGGCGATCTGGTTGTCGACGTTCCTGACGTCGAGCTTGCCGTCGGGATCGACATAGGCGCAATTGCCGACCACCTGCTCGACCGGCAGATTGGTGTATTTGGCGATGATTTCCAGCAGCGCTTTTGTCGCCTCATTGATCGGCGCCTTGCCGCCGGCGACGCTGGCGAGAATCACGTCATGATATTCGCGGTCGGCGCGCTCGAGCGCGGCGAGAAGTCTGGTCACCAGCGGCTTGTCGGCCACTGTCTTCGGCGCAGCAAACACCGCGCCGAGTTGCCACGGCGTCTCGTCGCCGACCCAGCCCAATAGTTTGGCGCCGCCGTCGTCGATCAGCTTGCGCGCGGTCGAGGCCGGCAGCAGCGCGGCATCGACGGTTTCGCCTTTCAGCGCCGCGGCCGCGTTCGACAGCGACTGCAACGGCACGACCTTCACATCGCTCAGTTTGAAGCCGTATTTGTCGGCGAGCAGCCCGAGCGAATAATGAAAGCTGGAGCCGGTCTGCGTCACCGCGACGCGCTTGCCGGCGAGATCTTTTGGCGTCTTCAAGCCGGCGGCATAGGCGTTGTTGCTCGCGAAATAGCCGATCAGGGGATAGCCGGCCTTTTCGCGGCTCATGCCGCCGATCACCTTCAGCGTGCCCTTGCCGGCGAGATTATAGAGCCCGGCGGTGAACGCAGTGATGCCAAAATCGACATCGCCCGAAGTGGTCGCAACTGCGATCGGCTGCGCGGCGTCGAAGAATGTCAGCTCGATATCGAGACCTGCGTCCTTGAAGTAGCCCTTGTCCTGCGCGATGAACACCGGCGCCGACGACGACAGCCGCAACACGCCTATTTTGGCTTTCAGGAGATCATCGGCATGAGCGAGGCCACTCGCCGCAATTCCAAGCAGGCCGGCCGCTGCGAGCAGCGCAAATCTCACCATCAAGTTTCCTCCGGCTTTTCTTTACAGCCCCTCGGGCACATTCTGATCCCGCCCGATAAACGCCCCTTGCCGCTTCAATTGCAACTGCAACTTTTCGACCGCGATCTCGCGCGGCGCCGTATTGCCTGACAGAGCCAGCGCGGCCGCGGTGCCCGCCGCTTCACCCATGACGAAACAGCCGCCGGAGACGCGCGCGGCCGACTGGCCGTCATGGGTCATCGAGGCGCAACGGCCCGCAACCAGCAGATTGTCGACGCCCGCGGGCACCAGCATGCGATACGGCAATTCGTTGAACCCGCGCGATTCCGGGATCGGCGGGAATTTGAACACCACGTCGCCGGCGACATGCTGCTCCATCGGCCAGCCGTTGACACCGATACTATCGTCGAACGAAGCGCAGCCGAGCACGTCGTCGCCGAAGAGCATGTAGCCCCCAACCACGCGGCGGGTTTCGCGGATGCCAAGCTGCGGCGGCAGGTCGACGATGTAGGATTTTTCAAAGCCCGGCACGGTGCGCAGGAACTCGAAGGCCGCGACCGCCTGACGGCGGCCGTCGATCTCGCCGCGCGTCAGTTCGTCGGGGTCGAGCCCGTTGACCGCCTTGCCGTCCGCGCGCGCAAGTTGGGTGAAATTCACCCGCCATTCGATCTGCGAACGCTGCGGCCGCACGATCGCGGCCTTGCGCGGGAAACGATGCGTGCCGGCGGCCTCGGCCCGTTCCATCAGCGCCGGGATGCTCCGCCAGGCCTCGCCGGCCTTCTCCGGATCGATGCCGTTGAGGCGAAACATCATCGATGGGTACAACATGCTGCCGGCGTTGTCGCCGACCTCGAAAGCAGCCCCGGCCCAGGCCGCGAGATCGCCGTCGCCGGAGCAATCGATGAAGATGCGGGCCGCAACAGCCCGTCGCCCCGCCCTGGTCTCGACGAACAGCGCGTTGATGCGCCGCTCGTCATGCATCGCCACCCCGGCGCCGAGCGCATGGAACAGGATATCGACCTTGTGGGCGGCCAACAGATCGTCGGCCGCGATCTTGTAGGCCGCGGTGTCGTAGGCCTGCGCCAGGATCTTGCCGAGCACCAGATGCGGCGCGTTCAACCCGCCGAGCCGGTCGATACGATCGAGCAATTCGGAGGCGATGCCCTGCACCACGCGCCGCATCTCGCCAAACACATTGGCGTGCAGCCCGCAGAAATTCGTCACCCCTGCCGCCGTCCCCATGCCGCCGAGAAAGCCATAGCGTTCGATCAAGAGCGTGCGGCGGCCCGCGCGCGCGGCAGCGACGGCCGCCGCGATCCCGGCAGGCCCGCCGCCGAGGACGACGACCTCATATTCGCCATAGAGCGGGATTTGGCGCGCGGGTTCTTCGATTGATTTCATTCCCGTTCACGATCTTGGGCGCCATGGTAGACGCCGAGAATGAGCACTTCATCGGAATCGGCCGCGCCAGTCTGGTAGACAATGATATAAGGCAACCCGCGCACCACCCACTCATGTGTGCCGGCGACGCGGCCGGCATGCCCCATACGCGGGAATTCCGTCAGACGTTCGGCGGCGTGCCTGATACGCGCGACGACCTGTGTGGCGGCGACCGGGTTACGAACCCTGATGTAGCCGTAAATTGAAGCAATGTGCTCCCGCGCCTGGGCGGTATAGCGCAGCCTCACACGCCGCATGACTTCCAGAGCGCCGCCATCTGCTCGTCGGTTGCGAACGTAGCCCTGCCCTCGCGAACTTCGAGCTGGATACGGGTGACCTCTTCGGCCTGGGCGTCGTTCAGCCGGTAGCCGCTGATGTCCTGCCGCTCCATTTCGAGCAGGATCGCCGCGGCGTCCTCCTGGCGCTCTCTGGGCCAGTGCCGGACGCGTTCTATGAGTTCTTCGAGATTCTTCGCTGCCATGCCCCCTTATAGCAAACTTTTCCGCTCCCGTCACCGTGAGCGCTGCGCCCAGCACTCGCGAGCAGTTGCGCTTGCGGGCAGGCTCGTGGAAACTGGCCCTACGAGCCCTTGGACAGGAACCCCTCCCCCATGCGCATCTGTATTTTCGGCTCTGGCGCCGTCGGCAGCCATTTTGCGGTACGGCTGGCGCTGGCAGGACACGAGGTGTCTTGCGTGATGCGCGGGGCGCATCTCGAAGCGGTAAAGGCGCGCGGCCTGACGCTTCGGGTTGGCGAGGCCGAATTCACGGCGAAAGTAAAAGCGTCCGACAATCCGGCAGCGCTGGGTACGCAGGATCTCGTGATCTCGACGCTGAAAGCCAACGCGGTTGCCAGCCTCGTCGGCGGCCTGCCGCCGCTGCTCGGCGACGACACGGCCGTCGTGTTCGCCCAGAACGGCATTCCCTGGTGGTACGACATCGGGATTGCGCCCGATCATCCGCCGGTGCCGGAGCTTGGCTTTCTCGACGCCGGCGGGCGCCTGCGCGCCACGGTTTCGCGGGAGCGGATCATCGGCGGGGTGATCTTTTCGTCGAACGAGGTGGTCGCGCCCGGCATTGTCGCCAACCTCTCGCCGGACCGCAACCTGCTGCTGGTCGGCGAATGCGACGACCGCGCCGGCGCGCGGATCGAACGGCTGAGGGCCGTGCTGAATGAAGCCTCGATCGGCTCGCCGCCGGCGGCGCGAATCCGGGAGGCGATCTGGTCAAAACTCCTGACCAACATGTCGATGTCGGTGCTGTGCGTGATCACCGGCCAGACCGCTAGGGCCGTACGGGACGATGAGGCGCTGCGCGAGGTGGTGCCGCGGCTGCTCGATGAATCCGACAGCATCGCGCAAAGCTGCTTCCCCGGGATCAAGCGCGTGACCCGCACCGGGCCCGCGCCCAATCACAAGCCATCCATCCTGCAGGACTACGAACTCGGCCGCCCGATGGAGATCGACGCGCTGGTGCGCGCGCCGGCGGCGTTCGCGCGGGCTGCCAATCTGTCGACGCCGACGCTCGACCTTCTAGCAGCCCTGGCGATTCAGAGGGCGCGGGACAAGGGGCTGTATAAGGGTTGAGCACAGCATTTTCGTCATGGCCGGGCGTCGTCCCGGCCATCCACGTCTCTGCTGCTAGAAAAGGAAAGGCGTGGATGCCCGGGACAAGCCCGGGCATGACAAGTTGAAACGCGGGAGAAATCATCGTGCACATCAAAGACAAGGTCTGCGTCGTCACGGGAGCCGCCAGCGGCATCGGCGAGGCGGTAGCGCGGGCTTACGCACACGAAGGCGCGCGCGGGGTCGTGGTCGCCGACCTCAAATCGTCGCGCGAACGGCTCGCAAAGGTCGCCGGCGACATCGACGCGCTTGCCGTGACCGCCGACGTGGCCCAGGAGCAAGACATCAAGGCGCTGATCGCGGCGGCCGAGGACAAATATGGCCCGATCGACGTGTTCTTCTCCAATGCCGGGCTGTCCCGCAAGGGTCAGGAGACGGCCTCCGATGCCGACTGGGACGTGAGCTGGCGGGTGCATGTGATGAGCCATGTGTTCGCCGCGCGCGCGCTGGTCCCCGGCATGCTGGCGCGCGGCTCCGGCTATCTGCTGAACACCGCATCCGCCGCCGGCCTGTTGGCCTCGCTGAATTCGATGCCTTACGGGGTGACCAAGAGCGCCGCGGTGGCGCTCGCCGAGCATCTCGCCATTCAATATGGCGACCGCGGCATTCGCGTTTCCGTGCTGTGTCCGCAATCGGTGCAGACCGGCATGACCATGCCGGGCCCGAGCGCGGCGCGGGTCGACGGCGTCATGCAGCCCGCAGAGGTCGCCCGTATCGTGATCGAGGCGATGGAGGCCGAGCGCTTTCTGATCCTGTCGCATCCGCAGGTCCATGACTACGTGCAGCGCAAGGCCTCCAACACCGAGCGATGGCTGACCGGCATGCGGCGGCTGCGCGACAAGATCTATGGCGCTCCGCAGGCGGGCTGACGCAAGTCAGGGATCAATGGCGTTGAAATACCTCGTGCCCCTCACGCTCGCGCTGATGCTCGGGACGACGCCTTCCCTGGCGGTGGAGCAATGCCGGTTCATCCAGGCCAAGCCCGAGCGGGAAGCCTGCTATCAGCGGCAGGAGGCGGAGCTTGCCGCCAGGCGCAAGCCCGAGCCGGCCTACGACACCACGCGGCTCGAGTCGCTGAAGCAGATGCGCGAGGAAGACGACGCGGTCTACAGGAGCCTGCGCAGCATCTGCCGGGGATGCTGAGCGTCGCCGGCGCTAGCCCTTGCGCGCCCAGTTGCCGGCGCGCTTTTCGGCGAACGAGGCGAGGCCTTCGGAGGCCTCTTCTGTCTGGCGCTTGGCGGCATGCATGCGGACGAGACGCGCATAAGCCTCGTCGTCGATGCTCAAGCCGCCGAACGAGCTTTCCAGCGCCAGCGCCTTGGTCTCCGTCAGGGCTTGCGGCGCATTCGCCAGCAATTGCTCGACCACTTTGGCGCCCGCGGCCTCCAGTTCGGAAAGCGGCACCACCTCGTGCACCAGGCCGATCCGCCGGGCATCGGCCGCGCCAAAGCGCTCGCCGGTCAGCGCGTAGCGGCGAACCTGGCGGACGCCGATGGCGTCGCACAGTTGCGGGATGATGATCGCCGCCGTCAGCCCCCAGCGCACTTCGGTGATCGAGAACATAGCGTTGTCGGCGGCGATCACGACGTCACAGGCGGAAATGATCCCGGTGCCGCCGCCGAAGCAGCCGCCCTGCACCAGCGCCACCGTCGGAACCGGCAACAGGTTCAGCCGCTGCACCGCCTCGAAGGTCGCTCTCGAGACCGCCTCGTTCTCGGCGGCCGATTGCGGCCGCACCGCGTTGATCCATTTCAGGTCGGCGCCGGCCTGAAAATGCTTGCCGTTGCCTTTCAGCACCACGACGCGAACAGGCTTGTTGCCGAGTTCATCCATCGCCGCGAGCACGCCGTTGATCAGGCCGGAATCGTAGGCATTGTTGACCTCGGGCCGGTTCAGCGTGACGGTAGCGACGCCACGCTGGTCGAGCTCCCACAACACCGGATTGGCAGGCATGGGACGATCCTTCATCGTTGCGCCGCGGCGGCGCGTCGGGCGGGCAGGAGTTTTCGCGATTGCGAGGCGGCGCGATTATTCGGCCGCGTCGAGAGCCGTCTTGGGAAGCGTGTTGTCGACGACGACAGGCGTCTCGAAAAAGCTGATCTCGGGCGGGGCGCCGTAGCGCTCGGTGATCATCTGGCGCCATTCGGCGTTGTAGACCCGCTCGGCGGCCTCGCGGCTTTCCCAGAGATAGCAGCCGCCGCCGGTACGGCTGTCGGCGTCGAACAAATAGTATTTCCGGACCAGGCCTTCGAGCCCCTGATACTTCGGCGCGGAGTTTTGGAACACCTGTGCCACCTTGGCGGCGTCCCACGCGGCAGGCAACTTGAAACGGACAATGGCGGTAATCATCGGCAAACCCTCCGCGCGCGCATCGAGGCCATCAAAACCTCGGAAAACTGGCGATCCCGGCATGACTCGAACATGCGACCTACGGTTTAGGAAACCGTCGCTCTATCCGGCTGAGCTACGGGACCGGATGCCCGCCGCAAGCGGCGGGGTATCTCGGCGCTGAATACCAGAATGGCGGCATGATCGCCAGCCTCCGGAAAGCGCGCCGGTGTCCCATGTGGACAAGGCCGCCGATATCAAGCTGCGGTAACGGGGAGGGGCGGTGCCAAAGCATGATGAATTCAGGTCCGGGCTGAGGCTTCTTGGCCGGACAACAAAAATATCGAAAACAACCCCATGCAAAGTAGCCGATGGGCGGCCACCTCTCCGATAGGGAGAGCTCGGCGCACTCGGATCGGCGCTTTTGCGCGGTCGCCCAGGGCTAACCGGGCGTTGCAACGTCCCTTTCACGAGGGATTTGCAATGACACGGAAGCTAGCCGCCACCCTCCTTCAAACCATAGTCATTGAAATACATGCCGGGCTCGAATTGCCGAATTTCGACGCTCCTTGAGACTTTCAGATCCGGCCCGCCGATGCGTTGCAAGAGCACGTCAAGAATGGCTTGGCCGAGAGCTTTGCGGATCTCCTCATCTCGTCGCCTGGAGAAGCTTATCGCGACATGGACAAACTCCCGATTTGGGTCTGACCCTACGATCCGTTGCGCTATCGGAATCGCGCGGGACTTGATGCGGTCCATTTCGAAGGAAGGGTGCTTGCCGAGCATTCCGTGAAGTTCGAGCAACAGACGATCAATATCGCAGCGTTCGGCCAGCCCCGTCGAATACTCCAAGACGATGTGAGGCATGTGTCCGTTCCCGCTGTGGTGTGCGATCCCGGTTCATATTATGTTGAGTTTTGCAGATTCCCCAGGCACAAGGCGAGGGCTACTGCGGATATGATGCGCATAATGCTTTGCATAACTCGGATTTAGCCATGCAAAAGAAAGTCACGCTCGACGAGACGGATTGGAAAATCCTGGAAGCGTTGCAACGCGATGGGCGTTGCTCGTTTCGCGACCTCGCGTTGCAAATCGCGTTGTCGCCGCCGGCGACGGCAGAGCGGGTGCGGCGATTGGAGGCGGATGGCGTAATCGCCGGGTATCAGGCCGTATTGGACCCAGCCGCGCTTGGGCATGGGCTCGAGGCGATTGTGCGCATTTCAGTCGCATCGGGTCGGCAATGTGTCACGTTGCTGGACGAGTTGGCGAAGCTCCCCGAGGTCCTGGAGGCGTATCGCGTCACAGGAACCGAGAGTGCGGTTGCGCGCATTGCCGTGTCGTCGAGCGCGCATCTCCAACTGGTGATCGACCGCTTGACAACCATTGGGAAGCCGACGACCTCGATCTGCACGTCCAGCTTTCGCCGAACGCCACAGTTCGGGCGTGCCACGCCAAGGTCACCTTCGCCCGTTCGTCGCCGTGGCCAGCGAGCACCGCGCAGACGCTCTGAATGATGTCGGCTAAAAGCCAATCTCATCCGCCCTTTTGCCGGAGACGAAATCGACTGGCCCGAACGTCGATTTTTGGTCAGAATGGACAACATCCCCCTTTGGGCAGGCCAATCGATCGAACGGGTCAAGACGTCATGAAAAGCATCGCCGGTTTAACCCTGTTCTTGGCCATCGTGGCAAGCGCCGCCAACGCGCACGAAATGGTTCGCGTCGAGCAGGCTTACCCGGGCAAGCCCTATGACTACATCGTCCACGTCCTGAACACCTATGCCATCGGCTACAATCCGGAGGTGCGCGAAGACCGCAACCGCATGGCGCTGAAATTGCTGCGGGGTCAATGCCGCGCGCCGCGCGTCGTGGGCGACGACAAGATCAGCACCGAGATCTGGGGCATCACCTCGAGCCGTCCCGACTATATCGTGCTGGTGAAATGCGCGTGAGAGCGGCGGCGATGGCGTGGCAGATCCTCGGTGCCGATGCGGCGGATACCGTCGACTGGCCCCGATCTAAGACGGGCGGGCATACCACAGCGCCAAACTTCCGACCGGCAGAATAGCCAACATGATGCAGGGCAGCCCGAGCGTGATGTAGGCGACGGCGCCGAGCACGACGCCTGCGAGGAAGCCAATCCAGATCGGGAGCAGCGCTGCGATCTCGCGGCGCGCCCGGGTGTAGACGGCACTCGAAGTCCCGGAAGGGTCGGCTTTGTTGCGCCCGATCCAGCCGAGCAGCAGTTCTGCCGCGCCGATGGCGAGCCGCGTCGTATTCGTCGTCATCACGTTGGTCGAGGCCACACCCCGCATCAGCAGGTACACCAGCGCGCTTTGTGCGCCCATCGCCGCCATTCCGAACAGCAACGCGACGACTGCCTCCGGCGCGTCCAGACTGCGGAAGGGCATGCCGGCCAGGCACGAAGCCGACAATCCGATCAGCAGGATGCATTCGACCGACAGGCTCCAGGCCAGGGCGGCGCGCGGACGCTCTCTCATGGAATGGACGAGCACGGTCACGGCCATGCCCGCAAGAAAGAACGAGGGAATGGCGAGAAGTTTTGCAAGCGCGCCCAGTTCGCTCCGGAAGAGTTCCGTTCCGGCAAGGACCAGGCTGCCTGTCAGCTGCGCAACGAAGACGCCGAACAGACCCAGGAAAGTGCAGGTGTCGACGTAGCCGGCGACGATGCTCAGCACGATCGGGATCGGCCTGGGAATCACAATGGAATTCAGCGGCCGCGTCTCGCTCATGTTCATCACCTTAGCGGTCTTGTGAAGTGACGCCCCTGCAGCCCATCCTCACCCGCGAACCCCGGCAGCTTTCAACGCCTCCTCCAGCCCCTGCGGATCGTCGGTGCCGATGCGGCGGATTTCGTTCGATTTCAGCCGCAGCTCGACGACGTCCAGCCCCGACACGTTGTAGAGCCGAAAGCCGGGCCGCATCCGGATGCCGAACCCGTTCCACCAGTGGTTACGCACCGCCGCTGCGGTTTGGATTTCATCGAGCGCAAGCCGGTAGCGCCATAACCCCGGGCCGAAATACCAGCGCAGCTCGCCTTCGCCGACCTCGACCGTCAGCGACGAGAACAGCCACGCGACCGCGACCAGCACGACCGCCACGACCGCGGCCGGCCACTGCCCGCTCCGCCATACGATCGCGGCATCGAATGCCGCGACCACCAGGCAGATGATGATCGTGAGCGTGCCGCGCTGCGTGTGACGATACGGCATGGCGGCCTCAGGAGTGGAGATGGCGGGTGGTGGCGCTCTTTTCGCCGGCGGCGGGTCCGCGGAAGGTGCCGAACACGCCGTCGAGTGTGGGATTGCTGACGCCGAACCAGTGCTTCTCGCTGACGAAATGATGGCGCAGATGATATTGCTTGATCCAGCGGCCGAGCCGCGTGCGCGGCTGGTAGGGAATATGGGCGACGTAATGCACCCACTCATAGCGCAGGATCGCCAGCATCATCCCGAGCAGCGCGGGCGCCGCGGCCTGCGATCCGAACACCAGCGCGAACAATCCGGCCGCAATCGCGAGGTTCGGCAGCAGAAACCAGATCGGCAGGAACAGCAGGTCAAGCCGGCCCGGCTCGACATGGTGATCGTAATGCAGGCGGTGCTGCAGGTTGCGCAGCACCGGCCATGGCAGCGGCGGTGCGTGAAAGGCGAAACGATGCATGCCGTATTCGACCAGATAGAACAGCAGCGCCCCGAGCAGGATCATGCCCGGCTGCAGCGCGACCACCCCTAGCAGCCAGAGCAGTATTTCAGCCACCACACCGGCCAATAGCGCCGCAACCCCGCCATGACGAATGAATACGAGAAACATTCCCGGCCACCCTTTGGATCCGGTGAGTTGGCCATCCGCCCGCAACACGCGCTTTGCGTCGATGCGGACGTGCCGAAATAAAATATCAGAGCGGGTTCCTGATCGCCAGCGGATAGCGGCGGGGAAATCCGCGGCAGAACGGCATCACTGTGTCCTGCTGGTCACGTCAAGCGAAAAAGCCCGCGCCGTTCGCCGGAAAATCGCTGCGCTGCGGGGTGACAAGCCAACACAAAATGGCGACAATTCGCTGACATTGTGGCTTGAGCGTTTGCCTTGATTTACGCCGCTGGGGAATCGTCCGTGCTTGCTTCACGCATGTGCGCTTTGGCTATGACCGCAATCGCGGCCTGCGCGATGCTGACGCTTTCGCGCGCGCAGGCGCAGTGGTGGTCGCGCGCGCCGGTTGATTTCGAGGAATGCGCCGAGAAGGCCGGCAACACCGCAAACAAGGAAGAGAAGTCGGCGCAATTGACCGAATGCAACGCAAAATTCGCCGGGCGCCGCAAGCCGGGCGGCGGCTATACCTATTACGACTTCATGCAGAACCGCAGCTTCGACATTGCGGGCCCGAATCCGACGGCGGAAGAGCAGAAAAAAATCGACGAGCAATATACCGCCTTTCTCGAACAGGAGCGGCGCCACAGCATCGCCGCCGCGATCTCTGAAAAGCAGCAGCAATTGCTGCAGCAGGCATCGCTAAAGGACGAGAAGGTGCCACCGCCGGCTGCGGCCCCCAGCAAGCCGCCGCCGGCCGCGAGCGAGGTCAAGCCGCGCCCGAAGGCGGACGATTGCGCCAGGCATTCATTCTCCTGCGACTGGCCGCGGCTTTCGGAAGGCTGGAAGGATCTGAAGAAGCTGTTCAGTCCATCGCCGAGCAAGGCGAAGCGGAGCTGATCGCGACCGTCGCCCCGGCGAAGGCCGGGGGCCCATAACCACCGGCGATTGTGGCGAAAGAAGCCGTCTGATACCTCGGCCAAGCTGATAAGCCGCGGCGTATGGATCCCGGCCTTCGCCGGGATGACGCAAGCACTACCTCAGTCCGTGATCACCATCGCCCAGAACTTCCGGTAAGGCGATTTCGGATTGTCCACCGAAGCGACGCCGACGCGGCGGGCCCCGGCCATCAGCAGATTCTCGCGGTGACCGGCAGAGTCTTCCCACTGTTTCAGCATTTCGGAAAAGGTCAGGAACCCGGCGCCGATATTTTCAGCGGCCCTCATCTTGCGCAAGGAAGCCACCCGCGTCGCAAAACTGCCGCCGGCGAAGTGGCTGACCGTGCCGGTTGCCGCCATCACACGCGCCTGCTTGAGCGCAACCGCGGCAAGGCGCTCGTCCGAGCGCACCGCGGGCAAGCCATGCGCGCGGCGATAGGCGCTGATCGCACCGGCATAGTCGGCGGTCGACGCCGCGGCGACAAAGCTCGGGCTGAAGATCAGCGCGAGCAGAAACAGCATGGTCGGGAATTTCGCCCGCATGATCGGTCGATCCATGCCCGGCGTCGTGAATGCGATCGGCGTCTTTTTCAAGGCAACGGCCGGATCTGTTCCGGCGTCAGCCTCGGCGATCCCTTGCCATCCGCCTCGGCATCCCTGACCAGCGCCACCACGCGACGGGAGATCGGCACCGGCAGCCCATGCCGGTCGGCGATTTCGACGATGACGCCTTGCAGATAGTCGATCTCGGTACGCCGGCCGCGCGATAAATCCTCCCACATCGACGAGCGCGCCTCCGGATCGATCTTCATGGTGCCTCCGAGCGCTGCTGCGAAGATGGCGTCGGGCAGCCGCAGCAGATGCGGCGTCCAGCTCGCCGGGACCGGCGTCGGCGACACCGGCCGGATGCCCCCGGCGCGGATCGCCACGAAACCTTCCGCCATCTGGTCGGCGAACAGGCTGCGCCAGGCGCGCTGCCCGAGCTGCTGGCGCAGCGGTAGACCGGACAGCGCGTTGAGCGCGTTGTTGAGATTGACCAGGAGCTTGCCCCATTGCACGCTGGCGATGTTGCCGGTGGGGCGCATCTTGAGCCCCGGCACCGAAAGCCGGGCGGCCGTGCCGGCTTCGTCGGCCTCGATCACGATATCGCCTGAAGTGGCGCGATGATATCGCGCAGGCTGCGGCGCGGTGACGTTGAACGGCACCATGGCCGCGAGCACCTTTCTCCCCGGCAACCGGTCGCGCAGCGCCGGCACATTGCCGACGCCGTTCTGCAAAGACACGATGACGGCATCCGTCGGCGCGTGTTTTGCAATGATATCGGCGACCTCTGCGGTATCGGCGCTCTTCACCGTTACCAGCACCGCGCCGGCGTCATGAAAGATCGAAGGATCCTCCGACATCGTCAGCGCGTTCGGCGCGATCCGCCGCTCGAACCCGTCAAAGCCCGTCAGCCGCAGGCCGCCCTCCTCGATCTCGCCGATCACGCGCGGCCGCGCCAACAGCGCGACGCGGCGGCCGGCGGCAGCACACATGCCGCCGACAAAACAGCCGATACTGCCAGCCCCCGCCACCGCGATCGGTCTGTCCGAATTCATGCCGCGCTGCCCTCTTCCAACGATCGCTTCGATAGCAGACTTCGACGTTCGATGTCGCTTTCTCGCGTCGCCCTTGCCTTGTAACCGTCATGGCGCGCCGTTATGTTTTCGGCCGGGCTGGCTCTACCCCGGGAGGAGAAGGAAATGGGTTTACTCGACGTACTCAACGGGATGCAGCATGGCCCGCGGGGCCCGAGCAACCCGAGCGCGCAGTCGGGCGGGATGTCGCCGCTGACCATGGCGATCCTCGGACTGCTCGCCTACAAGGCGGTCAAGCATTTCAGCAACAGCCCGGCTGGCCCAGGCCCGTCGCCCTCCCCCTCCCCGGGCACCGGCAGTGCCACGGGCGGAGGAACGGCCGGCGGTCTCTGCGACGTGCTGAAGGGCGGATTGGGCGGCCTGCTCGCCGGCGGCGCCGCCGGCAGCGTGATCTCGGGCGGGCTCGGCGATTTGCTCAAGCAGTTGCAGCAGAACGGCCACGGCGAGACCGCCAACACATGGGTCGGCAACGGGCCGAACAAGACGATTTCGCCCAACGATCTCGCCAGCGCGCTCGGCGCCGACCAGATCGACAATCTGTCGTCGCAAAGCGGCCTGTCGCGGGACGAATTGCTGGCCGGGCTCGCCCAGCATCTGCCCGATGTCATCAATCATTTGACGCCGGACGGGCGGCTGCCGACCGAAAGCGAATTGTCCGGCCGGATTTGATTTCGGCCGCCGGCCACTTTTTGAAGCTCCGCTTTTTCAGGAAAGGACGACCATCATGAGCGGCATCATCTGGATCATCATCGTCGGCTTCATTGCCGGAATCATCGCGCGCCTGCTTTCGCCGGGCCCGAACAATCCGTCAGGCTTTATCCTGACCACCATCCTGGGCATCGCCGGCGCGTTCCTGGCGACCTGGATCGGCCAGGCCATCGGCCATTACGGTCCCGATCAGGGCGCCGGCTTCATCACCGCGACCATCGGCGCGCTGCTGGTGCTGTTCATCTGGAACCGGCTGGTGGCGAGCGGCGTGATTCCGGATAAAAGCGCGAAATGACGGCGCGGCCGTCATTCCGGGGCGATGCGAAGCATCGAACCCGGAATCTCGAGATTCCCCGATGCGCAATTGCGCATCTGAGGTCTGGTGCTACGCACCATCCCGGAATGACGGATCAGAAGCTCACGTGATCAAATGCGCGCCGGCATCCATCCGGACCACTTCGCCGGTCATGTTGCTCGAGGCCGGCGTGGCGAGGAAACACACCAATGCTGCGACATCTTCTGCGGTCGAGGCCCGCTTGAGCGGCACTTTCGCCACCACCGAATCGCGCACCTGCTTGGCGCCTTCCTCGCCGCGGCCCTTGGTGAACCAGGGCGTATCGATATAGCCGGGACAGACGGTATTGACGCGGATCAGCGGCGCCAGCGCGCGCGCCAGCGAATAGGTGATGGTGTTGAGCGCGCCTTTGCTCGCAGCATACGCAATCGACGAACCGATGCCGCTGATGCCCGCGACCGAGGAGACGTTGACCACCGCCGACGCCCGTCCCGAAGCTTTCGCGCTGGCTTCCAGCAGACTTCGCGCCGCGCGCACCATCTGGAACGGCCCGATGGTGTTGACGCCGAACAGCCGCTGAAAATCCTCCGCCGACAGACCGTCGAGATTGCCGTGCGCCATGTGCTTGGTGGTGCCGGCATTGTTGATCAGCGCGTCGAGACGCCCCCAGGGCGCTGCGGCCGCGACGATCTTCTTGCAGTCCTCGTCGCGCGACACGTCGCCCTGCACCACCACCACCTCGCCGCCTGCGGCTCGGCAGAGATCGGCGGTTGCTTCGGCTTCCTTCGCGCTGGAGGAATAATTGACGACGATGCGCCCGCCAGCCTTGGCCAGGATCGCCGCCGTCGCGGCTCCCAAACCCGACGCCGAACCCGTGACTACAGCGCACAAACCATCCCCGGACATCCGCATTTCCTTTTTGTGATTTTTGCCCAACTTAAGTCCCGGCGATCTACCATATCGTGCCGTAAAATGCGCGCAAAACCGCAAAACTCCGCCTGCCGGAATTAATAATTCCGCCCCGCCAACCCTTCATGTCGCTCCCGCAGGGCGCGTTGCGGACATCGGCGCTTGTCATGGCGGTGGCTTTTCCCCATCATCGGGTGCAAGAAAAGTCCGCAACCCGAACCCTTCGCCGGGCGGGATGCACGGAATCGAGCAACGGGGAACGCTGTGGTGGAGAGTGAGAACATTGTCGCCGAGACCGCGGAGAAGATCTTTTCCGATCTCGCCGACGCGCAGACCATCAACCGCGACAAAAAGGGCGAGTGGAAAGCGCCGCTGTGGCAGGCGCTGGCCGAGAACGGCCTGCCGCTGTCATGGGTGCCGGAGGATTGCGGCGGTTCCGGCGCGAGCCTCGCCGAAGGCTTTGGTGTGCTGAGCGCGGCCGGACGCTTTGCGATCGCGGTGCCGCTGGCGGAAACCATGCTGGCGGGGTGGCTGCTGGCGCAGGCGAAAATCACCTCCCCTGAAGGCGCGATGACGGTCGCGCCGGCAAGCCCGAAGGATCGAATCGCGCTCAATGCCGACGGCACTTTGAGCGGCCGCGCGCGCGGCGTTCCCTTTGCCAAGGATTCAAAGCATATCGCCGTGCTGGCGCACGGCGCAGGCGGTGTTTCGATCGCGCTGGTCGATGCGACGCAATGCCGGATCGAGGCTGGGCTCAACCTGGCGAGCGACGGCAGCGACACCGTGACCTTTGCCAATGTCGCACCCGTCGCCATCAAGCCGGCGCCGAAGGGATTCGACCAGACTTCGCTGATGCTGATGGGCGCGGTGGTGCGCAGCCTGCAGATCGCAGGCGCGATGGAATCCATGCTCGACATCAGCGTGCGCTATTCCAACGAGCGCGTCGCCTTCGAGAAGAAAATCTCGAAATTCCAGGCGGTGCAGCACAATCTCGCTCGCCTCGCCGGCGAGACCGCCGCCGCCATGACCGCGGCAAGTTCGGCGGCCGACACCATCGCCAATGCCAAGAGCTTCGACGACGCCGTATTCCTCGAGGCCACCGCTGCAAAAATCCGCTGCGCGGAGGCGGCCGAGAAGGGCGCGGCGATCGCCCATCAGGTGCATGGTGCGATCGGCTACACGCTCGAACACATACTGCATCGCTACACCATGCGGGCGCTGGCCTGGCGCGACGATTTCGGCCATGAGAGTTACTGGGCGGTCGAACTAGGCAAGCGCGTCGCCGCGCGCGGTGCCGACGATCTGTGGCCGCTGGTCGCTTCGCGCTAAATCTCAGGAAAGATCACACATGACCGCAGCGCTCCGTTTCGATCCGATCCGCCTGCCGCCCGAATGCGAGAAGCTGCGCAAGGAAGTCCGCGCGTTCCTGGCCGAGGAAATCGCGGCAGGCACCTTCGATCCGCATCGCCCGCAAGGCGGTGACAGCGACGTGCCCGGATTTTCCAAGCGGGTCGGCGAGCGCGGCTGGATCGGCATGACCTGGCCCAAAAAATATGGCGGGCATGAACGTTCGTTTCTCGAACGCTATGTGGTCACCGAGGAGATGCGGGTGGCCAATGCGCCGACCCGGCGCTTCTTCGTCGCCGACCGGCAGAGCGGCCCGGTGCTTCTGAAATACGCGCCCGAGCACATCAAGATGGACATCCTGCCGCGCATCTGCCGCGGCGAGGTGTGTTTTTCGATCGGCATGAGCGAGCCCAATTCCGGCTCCGACCTGTTCGCCGCCAAGACCAAGGCGACCAGGACCGACGGCGGTTTCCTGATCAACGGCACCAAGATCTGGACCTCGTCGGCACAAGTCGCCAACTACATGCTCGGCATCTTCCGCACCTCGCCGTCGACCAAGGAAAACCGTCGCCACGGGCTGACGCAATTCCTGGTCGACATGAAGACGCCCGGCATCAAGGTCAATCCGATCGGGCAGTTGACCGGCAAGGCCGAGTTCAACGAGGTGGTGTTCACCGACGCTTTCGTACCGGAGGATCACGCGCTCGGCGAGATCGACGGCGCCTGGAAGCAGGCCACATCGGAACTCGCCTATGAGCGCTCGGGCCCGGAGCGCTTCCTCGAAACCTATTACGTGCTGACCGAACTGGTGCGCGCGCTCGGCAACGAGCCCGACACCCGCGGCGCCGAAGGCGTCGGCCGGCTGGTGGCGCAGCTGCACACCATGCGGCGCATGTCGGTGTCGGTTGCAGGCATGCTGCATGCCGGCAAGGAGCCGGTGGTGGAAGCCTCCATCGTCAAGGACATCGGCACCATCTGGGAGCAGGCCCTGCCGCAGCGGGTGCGCGATCTCGCCGCCTTCGTCGAGCCGGACGCCTCCAACCACGAAATCCTCGACAACGTGTTGCCCTACGCGATGAAGGTCGCGCCAAAACTCACCATCCAGGGCGGTACCACGGAAGTGCTGCGCGGCATCATCGCGCGCGGGCTTGGCCTGCGCTAATTCTTCTCAACCGAGGACCGTCATGAGCAAATATACAGATATCGGCGTCGAGACCCACGGCCATGTCGGCCTGATCGAAATCCGCAAACCCCCGCTGAATTTCTTCGACGTCTCGCTGATCAACCAGATCGCGGACGCGCTGGAGGAATTCGATTCCGACATCGAGATCAGAGCCTCGGTGCTGGCCGCGCAAGGCAAGGCGTTCTGCGCCGGTGCCAATTTCGGCGATCCGGCGCGGCAGGCAGCCGAGGAGCGCGCCAAGGTCGATCCGGCGTCGAACCTGCCGATCAACCACCTCTATGTCCAGGCCGTTCGCATCTTCCGCAACAAGAAGCCGATCGTCGCCGCCGTCCATGGCGCGGCCATCGGCGGCGGGCTGGGGCTTGCGGTATCGGCGGATTTCCGCATCACCTGCCCCGAAGCGCGCTTCGCCGCCAACTTTACGAAACTCGGCTTTCACCCCGGCTTCGGGCTGACGGCGACATTGCCGGAGCTGGTCGGCAAGAACAACGCCGAGCTGATTTTCTACACCAGCCGCCGCGTCACCGGCGAGGAGGCCTATCGGATGGGGCTTGCGAACGCCTGCGTGCCGCAGGACCAGGTCCGCAGCGAGGCGATGAAGCTTGCCAATGAAATCGCCGAATGCTCTCCGCTCGGCCTGATCGCAACCCGCGCCACCATGCGCGCCGGCCTCGCCGACCGCGTGCTGGCGGCGACCAACCACGAGCTGGTCGAGCAGAACAAGCTGCGCGTCACGGAAGATTTCAAGGAAGGCGTCAAGGCCACCGCCGAACGCCGCGTCGCGAATTTCAGGGGACGGTGAACTACACCGTCATTCCGGGACACGCGTCTTCGCGTGGACCCGGAATCCCGAGATTGTCGGCGCGAGATTCCCCGATGCGCAATTGCGCATCTGAGGTTCGCGCTTTGCGCGTCCCGGAATGACCATGATAAAATCTTCGTCGTCCCGGCGAAGGCCGGGACCCATACGCCGCGGCCCGCGTAAGGGGCACCCGGGTAGACGGCTTTCTTCACTACGAACATTTGTGGTTATGGGGTCCCGACCTTCGCCGGGACGACAATTTACGTCTTCCTCACCACCAGCGCATCGACAACCGTCACGCCCTGCCCTTGCGGATGCACCAGCACGGGATTGATTTCGATCTCCGCAATCTGCTCGCGATAGACCGCCGCCAGCACCGACACCTGCGCGATCAATTGCGACAGCGCCGCGACATCCGCTTTCGCCGCGCCGCGAAACCCGTTCAAGAGCGGCGCGGCCTTGAGCTCCGCTAGCATCGCGCTCGCCTCCTCCGCACTCACCGGCGCGGGGCGATAGATCACGTCGCGGAACAGTTCGGTAGTGATGCCGCCGAGGCCGACCATGACCATCGGGCCGAAGGTCGCGTCCTGCAGCGTGCCGATGATGATCTCGACGCCCTTTCTGGCCATCGGGCCGACCAGCACGCCCTGGATCGCCGCATTCGGCCGGTGCTTGCGGGCGTTGTCCAACAGCGCCTCATAGGCCAAAAACACCTCGCCCTTGGTCGCGATGTTAACGCGGACGCCGCCGACTTCGCTCTTGTGCGGAATGTCGGGCGACTGGATCTTCATGACAAGGGGAAGACCAACACGGGCGATCGCGGCATCCAGCCCGCCCTTCTCCGTCACCAGCACTTCGTCGGGCAAGGCAAGGCCCGCCTCGCGCAGCAGCGCCTTGCTGTCGGCTTCCGAAAGAACCGCGGATTTCAGATGCGCCGAGAGATCGCGCACCTCCAACGCAGCCACATCGACTGGCGGCGCCAGCTTGAACTTGGCGCGCTCGACCATCCGGCGCAGCGCCACGCCGGCATGGGTCAATCCCGACAGCACCACCACGCCGGATTTCGCCAATTCCCTGCGCGCAAAATCCGAGGGCAGCGTATACGAATAGAACACGATCGGCTTACGCTGCGCGTCGATCACCGGCTTCAACTGCGCCTCCTTGAACGGCATTCGCGTGTCGCTCGACAACGACTGCACCACCAAAATGGCGTCGACCTCGTCGGAAGCAGCGAGCAGATCGATGCTCCGTTGCAGGCCGCCGGAGTGCACACCCTGCGCGGTGACGTCGATCGGATTACGCGCCGAGCCATAGGACGGCAGCAGCTTCATGATCTCGGCCTGGATCGCTGCCGACAATTCCGGCACCTGCAGGCCCTGCAGCGACACCGTGTCGGCGCCCCAGATGCCGGCACCGCCGGACACCGTAAGCACCGCGACGCGGTCGCCCTTCGGCAACGGGTTACTGGCGAGCACCGCGGCGATGGCGACGGCCTCGTCGAGATCGTTGGAGATGATAAAGCCGTATTTGGCGAACGTCGCGTCATAAGCCGCCGACCAGCCGGCCATGCTCGCGGTATGGGAGGCGGCTGCGCGCTCGCCGGCGCCGGAACGGCCGACCTTGGTGACGATCACGGGCTTTCCAAGCTCCGCCGCGCGGCAGGCGGCGGCGACGAACTTGTCGACGTCGCGGACACCCTCGATGAACAGCAGGATCACGTCGGTGGAGGCGTCCTGCACCATGTAGTCGAAGAACTCGCCGGCGCCGAGATCGCTCTCGTTGCCGGCGCTGACGACATAGCTGATCGCAACCCCGAGCGCCTTGGCGCGATGCTTGATGGCAAAGCCGATGCCGCCGGACTGCGCGACAATGCCGATCCGTCGCCGGGTCGCGACCAGCGGAACATGGCCCGGCTTGACGTCGACGGTCGGACTGAAGGTCGCTGCGACCTTCTGCACCTCGCTCAGAAAACCTTCGGCGTTGGGGCCGGAAATCCGCATGCCGCTGCTTCTCGCCAGGCTCGCGATCTGCGCCTGCATCGCGGCGCTGTCGCCGCCCTCCTCGGCAAATCCCGACGAGATGATCACCGCGTTCTTGACGCCGGCGGTGACGCATTGTTCGAGCGCGCCGAGCACGGCCTTCGCCGGGATGATGACGACGGCGAGATCGATTGGCTGCCCGACATCTGATATCGACGGATAGCATTCCAGGCCATCGATATCGCCGTAGTTCGGATTGATCGGGTACAGCTTGCCCGGATACTGGTTCTTGCGCAGCATCGACAAGAGCCGCCCCGGGATTTTCTCCAGATCGCGCGATGCGCCGATCAGCGCGATGCTGGAAGGAGCGAAGAAAGAGTCGAGCGGATGCGGCATGCGGGATGGTCCTTTTTGTTGTTGGCGCACGATGTGTCGAATTGCAGCGCCGCGCTCAGTGTATCTTCGTCATCCCTGCGCAACGGCTTTGCCGTTGCCGCTGGAGGTGCGAGCCTCTTCGCGAGCCTCGAAGGATGACAGCCCGGAACCCCATCCTTCGAGGCTCGCCCTGCGGTGCAAGCGCACCGCAGGGCTCGCACCTCAGGATGACGGATCGAGCCAAAGTGACAAGTGCGCCACTCACGCCGCGAGCTTGAACGTCACGCCGCATAGATCGAATGAATCGTCCGACACGCCGCATCCTTTTGCCTTGGCGACATTAAGCACCTTGGCGACGTTGCCGACCTTGAAGGTCAATCCGCTCATGATCTCGGCTTCGCCCTTGACGAAGCGGAAGGCGGCATTGGGCAGCTTCAGCTCGGGCTCGCCATTGGCGCCCTTGCTGACGGGAATTTCGATGATCTTGCTCCAGTGCTCGGCAAGCCGCTCCGGCTCCGGGCTTTGCATCTCGACGGCAGTCAGCGCCTGCGTCACGTCCTTGCGGATCGCTTTTTGCCAGTCCGGTCCCGCCGGTGGATAAGGTCCCAAAATATCGTCGCTGCCGGCGGTGTGGTTGAATTCGATGAAGGCGGCGCGGCAATCGCGCGGGTGCAGCTGCACGCCGCGATAGGGCGCATGGCTGATGAGGTTGGCGATGCGCACCCCGATCTGCCCGGCGTGCCTGCCGCGCGCATCGGGATCGTCGCAGCAGAAGATTGCCATGTAGCCGCCGCGGCCACCGGTCTTGTCGAGAAAGCGTCCCGCCGCGGTGCCCGGCTGGAACGGCGCGACCACTTCCAACAGGATGGTATCGACCGGCAGCAGCGCGTTCTCCAGCCCGTATTTGGCGACATTGCCATCGCGGTAGCAGACGCTCAATCCCAAGACGCCGGCGATGTCTGAAATCACCGGCTCGAGACGCGGCGCCACCAGACAGATCTGGCGCAGGCGCAGATAGGGCGCCATCTCAATGACCTCGGTCATTTTCAATGACCTTGAAATACGGGCTTGCGCTTTTCGACAAAGGCCTTCGCGGCCTCCTTGTGATCGGCGGTCTCGCCCGCGCGTGAGTGGTGGATCGCCTCTCCGTCGAAGCAGGCTTCGAGCGACAGGTGTTCGGCATTGTTGATGTTGCGCTTGATGTAGCCGAGCGTCACCGAGGGGCCCTGCGCCAGCGACATCGCGACCTCGCGCGCGGCCGCGTGGATCTCGGCGTCGGGGACGACCTTGGTCACGACGCCAAGCGCAAGCGCTTCCTGTGCCGACAGCACCGGCGACATCAGATAGAGTTCGCGCGCTTTCGCGCTGCCGAGAAGATGCGTGAGGAAATAGGTCCCACCGTAGTCGCCTGATAGCCCCACCTTGGCGAACGCCGTCGTGATCTTGACGGAAGCCGCGGCGATGCGGAGATCGCAGCTAAGCGCGATCGACAGCCCGGCGCCCGCGGCGGCGCCGTCGAGTTGCGCCACCACGGGCTTCGGCATTTCGTGCAGGATGCGGGAGACTTCCATGCCGCGGCGAAGATTCGCCGTCTTGGTTTCGAACGACAAAGGCGCGCGCCCTGCCGCCATCGACTTGACGTCGCCGCCGACGCAGAAGGTGCCGCCCGCGCCCTTGAGCAGCACGGCGCGGACCTCGGGATCGTCCTGCGCCCGCCGCGCCGCCTCCACCAGGGCGCGCGTCATGTCCGGATTGAGCGCATTGCGCCGGTCCGGGCGGTTCATGGTGATGGTGAGCAGGCCGTGGTCGAGATCTTGCAGGACGATTTCGTTGTTCATTGGGTGGTGCCTTCTTGTCATTTGTTATGGTTTGTTGCTGTCCAATCCGTCATTGCGAGCGAAGCGAAGCAATCCATTCTTTCTTTTCTGGGCGAGATGGATTGCTTCGCGGAGCCTGTCATCGGGCGGCGCTTCGCGCCGACCCGTTGGCTCGCAATGACGGCCTTCGGCCGTCATTTCTTCACCAGCGGGCAGCGCGAGAGTTCCAGCGACTGGAACGCCTCGTTGCCCGGGATGGTGGCGAGCAGCTTGTAGTCATCCCAGCGGCCTTTGGACTCCTGCGGCTTCTTGACCTCGAACAGGTACATGTCATGCACCATGCGGCCGTCTTCGCGGATCCGGCCGTTGGTGGCGAACATTTCGTTGATCGGGGTTTCCTTCATCACCTTCATGACGGCAGCCGAATCGGTGGTGCCGGCGGCCTTCACGGCCTGCAAATAATGCGTGACCGACGAATAAACGCCGGCCTGCGCCGAGGTCGGCACCCGCTTGACCCGTGCCATGAAGCGCTTTGAGAATGCGCGGGTGTCGTCGTTCAGGTCCCAGTAAAAGGCTTCGGCCAGCAACAGGCCCTGCGCGGTCTCCAGCCCGATGCTGTCGATATCGGTGACGAAGGCGAGCAGCGGCGACATCTTCTGGCCACCCTTCATGATGCCGAATTCGGCGCCCTGCTTGATGGCGTTGACGGTATCGCCGCCGGCATTGGCAAGCCCGATCACCTTGGCCTTCGATGCCTGCGCCTGCAACAGGAACGACGAGAAGTCCGAGGTGTTGAGCGGATGGCGGACGCTGCCCAAAACCTTGCCGCCGCTCTTGAGCACGACGTTGGTGGTGTCCTTTTCCAGATCCTGCCCGAAGGCATAATCCGCGGTCAGGAAGAACCAGCTGTCGAGGCCGCTCTTGACGGCGGCAAGCCCGGTCACATTGGCCTGCGCGAAGGTGTCGAACACATAATGCACGGTATAGGGACCGCAGGCTTCGTTGGTGAGCCGGATCGAGCCGGGCCCGTTGTAGATCACGATCTTGTTGCGCGCCTTGGCGATCTCGCCCGCGGCAAGCGCGGTCGCCGACGCCGCCACGTCCCAGAGCATCTCGACGCCCTGGTTGTCGAACATGTCGCGCGCGATGTTGGCGGCAAGGTCGGCCTTGTTGAGATGGTCGGCGGCGACGATCTCTATTCTGCGGCCGAGCACCTCGCCGCCGAAATCTTCCGCCGCCATCTTCGCGGCTTCCTCGCTGCCGGCGCCGGTGATGTCGGCATAGAGGCTCGACATGTCGAGGATGCCGCCGAGTTTCAAGGGAGGTTTCGTTTGCGCCATGGCCGCACTGGCGGCCAGCACCAGCACCGAGGCGATCGCGCCGGAAACAATCCGCTTCATTTGGCGTCTCCCTGAGATGCTGCGTTGATTTCGCGGCCATTATTGCGTCGCCGCGATCATGCCGCATGCGCCTGCCAGCGGCAAGGCGCGCTAGGCACCGGTTTTTCCGCTAAGCGGAATGACAGTTTTCAGGGATGATTGGCGATACCTGATGGCGGCACGCGCGATGCGCGGCCAACGCCGCGCGCAATTTTCGAACGCGGTATTGTCTGAGTTGGTACTGTCAGTACCTGGCGACCACCGGACCGCCCCAGTTGAAATGATAGTTCAAACCGGCGCGGACGATCTGTTCGCGGAACGGGGTCGAGGTGGTGAATACGATGGCCGGAACGGTGGATGCCGCAACACTGAGCGAACGGCTGCCGAGATCGACATAGAGATATTCGACCTTGACGCTCCAGTTCGCGCCCAGCATGGCTTCGGCGCCGGCGCCTGCTGTCCAGCCGGTACGGACACTCGACGACGCCCCGTTTGCGCAAATCGTCGCGGCGGGAATGCAGCCGAATGGCACGTCGGTGGTGAAGAAGCTTGTCCGGGTCTGGCCATAGGCAAGGCCGCCGGTCGCATACAGCAGCAGTTGCGAGGTGGGCAGGAATCCGAGGCGGCCACGCACCGTGCCGAACCAGTCGATGGATTTGCTCACGCTGGTCGAGGTCGAGTCAAAACCCACCGGGAACGTCGTCTGGGCCGCCGACCCCCTGACGCCGGAAGCCTGGATATCGGCCTCGAGGCCGAGCAGCCACTGCGACATTTGCCAGTTGTAGCCGGCCTGACCGCCACCGATCGCCCCGCTGGCCGAGGGCGACAGCGCGGCGGGGAAAACCCCGGCAGTAGTGGCCGCTGCGACGAACGGCACCAGTATGGGGTCGGTCGAGACGAGCGATATGCCGGTGGAAGAGCCGGAATCCCAGCCATATCCGACATTGCCGCCGACATAGAATCCGTTCCAGGTCGCGGGCGGAGCAACGGCCGTGACGGGCGCCTTGTAGGCCGGCGCGGGCGCCAGATCGGCCGCGACCGCCGACCCCAGCGAGGCCGCCGCGAGCAAGCCTATGCCGGCCAATCCGAGTTGCTTGACAATATTCGCCATCATTGGGCCGCCCCCGGAATCAGAGGCAGATTTTGTACCCCACAAAGCAGGGTTCGGCTGTGACGATTTAGCCACTCTCCCACAAGATTCGACAACCTGCCGGTAGCCCGTTCCGTCGAGTGCAACCTCAGACCAGATGGAAGTCCGCTGCCGTCAGGCTGGCGTGCTGGGTATTGGTGATGGTGACGACATGGTTGGGGTCAAGCGTCAACACGCTGTTGGCGCCGACCTGCTGGATATCCGCCATGATGTTGGCAACGCTACCGCCCCACACCGTCGCCTGCAATTGGATGACATCCAGCGCCGGCTGGAAATTGTTGACGGTGTCGTGCCCGAAATTGCTGTTGAACACGAAGGTATCCTGGCCGTAGCTCGCGGCATTCAGCGTGTCGCCCGGCCCGCCGATCAGGAATTGATGGGCGTTGAGGGTGGCGGAGGCGTTGAGCGTGGCATTGCCGGCGCTGCCGTCGAGCGTGGTATTGCCGAATCCCGCGGTCGCCGACCCGCCGGCGGGCACCTGGACATAGGTCTGGTTGGCGGGCGTCACGATAATGGTCAGCAATGAGTTGGAGGTCTGGCCGTGTCCGTCATCCGCCATATAGTAGAAGGTGTCGACGCCAACGCTTACGACCGAACTGCTCGCCACATAGCTATAGCTGCCATCGGCATGCAGCGTCAGCGTGCCGTAGTTGCCGGCGACCGGCTGATTGACGTCGCCCGCCAGTCCCTCCACCGTGCTGACGACCAGGTGATCAGATGGATTGGTGTCGGTGTCGTTGGCTAGCACGCCCTGCGCCGCGGTCGTGGTCAGCGTCTGGCCCGCGGCGACGTGGTTGGAGTCGGGATTGGCATTGACCACGGAGGTCAGCACCCCGAGCCCGTTGAAGGCCGCGGCGACGTTGGCGGGATTGCCGGCGAGATCGGTGATGGTGGTCCCGGCGGTGATTCCGGTGATCGCCAGCGTCGACACCGTGGAGTCGTTCGATCCGACCGTGTAATCGAATACCAGCTTGGTCGGATCATGCAGCGCCGCGGTCGCGGTCGGATCGTAGATCGCATGACCGCCATCGTTCAGCGTCAGTTCCGGGGTGGCGCCGCTAATCGTGACGGCTTCACCGAACGAAAGCGTCATCTTCACGACGTTGCCGAACATTTCTGTGCCGGTCGAGGGCTGGGCTGTCGCCGTCGCCGTCGGGGCCAGGGTATCGCCGGTGAAGTTGATGGTATTGCTCGCGGCGCCGACGTTGCCGGCCAGATCGGTGTAGCTCGCAACGTTGACCTCGACCGAGCCAACCTCGGTGTTGGTCACGCTGGGGGTGAAGGTCGCAGTATAGATGTCCTGGTGGGAGCCGTTAAGGCCGACATGGACCAGATTGCTCAGGCTGCCGCCGCTCACGGAGGTGTCGCCGAGCGCGAAGTTCGAGACGGCTTCCGAGAACGTGAACGTCATGAGAGCGGTCTGTCCGGCCAGCAGTGACGTATGGTTCGCCGCGATCGCCACCGTCGGCGCCAGCGTGTCGCCGGTGATGCTCAGCGTATTGCTTGCCGCGCCGGCATTGCCGGCGAGATCGGTGTAGCTCGAGGCATTGACCGCGACAGAGCCCGCCTCGGTATTGGTCACGTTCGGCGTAAACGTCGCGGTGTAGACATCCTGGTTGGAGCCGTTGAGCCCGACATGCACCAGGTTGCTCAAGCTGCCGCCGCTCACGGTGGTGTCGCCGAGCACGAAGCTCGCGACCGCTTCCGAGAAGGTGAACGTCACCGTCGAAGTCTGTCCGGCCAGCAGCGTGGTGTGGTTGGCTGCCACCGACACCGTCGGCGCCAGCGTGTCGCCGCTGAAGCTGACCGTGTTGCTTGCCGAGCCGGGATTGCCCGCGGCGTCGGTATAGCTCGACGGCGTCACCTGGACCGAGCCGGCCTCGCTGTTGGCCGCGGTCGGCGTAAAGGTCGCGGTATAGATATCCTGGTTGGAGCCATTCAGCCCGACATGGACCAGATTGCTCAAGCTGCCGCCGCTCACTGTGGTGTCGGCGAGCACAAAACCCGGAACCGATTCGGAGAAGGTGAACGTCACCGTCGCGGTCTGTCCCGCCAGCAGCGCGGTATGGTTCGCCGCGATCGACACGGTGGGCGCCAGCGTGTCGCCGGTGAAGCTCAATGTGTTGCTCGCCGCGCCGGCATTGCCTGACAGGTCGGTATAGCTTGCCGACGTCACCTGCACCGAGCCCGCCTCGCTGTTGGTCACGCCAGGCGTAAAGGTCGCGGTATAGATGTCCTGGTTGGAACCGTTGAGCCCGACATGGACCAGATTGCTGAGCGTCCCGCCGCTGACCACGGTGTCGGCCAGCGCAAAACTCGAGACAGCCTCCGAGAACGTGAACGTCACCGTCGCGGTCTGGCCTGCCAGCAGCGTGGTGTGGTTGGCGGCGACCGACACCGTCGGCGCCAGCGTGTCGCCGGTGAAGTCGACGGTGTTGCTGGCCGAACCGGGATTGCCTGCGACGTCGGTATAGCTCGCCGACGTCACCTGGACCGAACCGGCCTCGCTGTTGACCGCGCTCGGCGTGAAGGTCGCGGTATAGATGTCCTGGTTGGAGCCGTTCAGCCCGACATGGACCAGATTGCTCAGGCTGCCGCCAGTCACACTGGTATCGCCAAGCGTGAAGCTTGCGACCGCCTCGGAGAAGGTGAAGGTCATCGTCGCGGTCTGGCCCGCGAGCAGCGCGGTATGGTTGGCGGCGATCGACACCGTCGGCGCCAGGGTGTCGCCGGTGAAGGCGATCGTGTTGCTCGCCGAACCGGCATTGCCGGCGGCGTCGGTATAGCTTGCCGACGTCACCTGGACCGAACCGGCCTCGCTGTTGGTCGCAGCAGGCGTAAAGGTCGCGGTATAGATGTCCTGGTTGGAGCCATTGAGCCCGACATGAATCAGGTTGCTCAGGCTGCCGCCGCTCACACTGGTGTCGCCGAGCACAAAACCCGGGACGGATTCGGAGAAGGTGAACGTCACGGTCGCGGTGTGGCCCGCCAGCAGCGCGGTATGATCGGCCGCGATCGACACCGTCGGCGCCAGCGTGTCGCCGGTGAAACTCAGGGTGTTGCTCGCTGCGCCATTGTTGCCGGCGAGATCGGCGTAGCTCGCGGCGTTGACCTGTACCGAGCCCGCCTCGGTGTTGGTGACGCTAGGGGTAAAGGTCGCGGTATAGATGTCCTGGTTGGAGCCGTTGAGCCCGACATGCACCAGATTGCTCAACGCCCCGCCGGTCACACTGGTGTCGCCGAGCGCGAAGCTCGCCACCGCTTCCGAGAAGGTGAAGGTCACCGTCGCGGTCTGCCCCGCCAGCAGTGAGGTGTGATTACCCGCGACCGAGACCGTAGGTGCTGTTGTATCGACCTGCAGATGCAGGTCGGTCGGCGCATTGGTCAGCACCGCGTCTTTTCCGTTGCCCTGGATCGTGCCGCCGTTGAGCAAGAGGCTCTGGACCTGGAGATCGGCGGTATTGTCGCCTGACTGCACGATGTAGCTGAAGGTCAGCGCGTTGGATCCGGTACCGCCGGAATAGGTTGCGAACTCGCTGTCGTTGAGCTGCAGCTCGGGCATGCCGGTGACATCGACGACGCTGCTGAAATGGGCCGTGATGGTCACGACCTTGTTGACATCGAGATCGGTGGCGCCGCCGGTGGTGGTGGCAGTCACCGAGGTGATCACTGGCGCAAGCTGGACGTTGATGGTTTCCGGCCCGGCCGCGGCGCTGGTGGCGCCGCCGGCATCGGTGACCTGGAAGCTCGCCGAGCGGGTCGCATTGGCGCCCGCATTGGTCGGATCGGTCGCGGTCGAGGAGAACACCACGCCGTTGATCAGCTGGTCGTAATCCGCCTGCGTCCCGGTGCCGCTGGTGGTGCTGATGGTCAGCGTCTCGCTGCCGCTGCCGGCGCCGGCATAGACCACGCTGTACTGACTGCCGTCGGTCAGCGTCACCGTTCCGACATTGCCATTGTACGACAACAGATCGCCATCGCCGGCATAGCCGCCGGTCAGCGTGACCGTGGCGCTGGCGATGGCGTCGTTGCCGTCCGGATCGGTGACGCTGGCGCCGCCCTGCAGGGCCTCCGCGGGGGTCAGCGCGGTATAGGTCTCGGAAGGCACATTGAGCGTGATCGCCGGCGCGCGGTCGACGCTGATGCTCAGGGTCGTCGACGCCGTGCCGCCATGGCCGTCGGATTCCGTATAGGTGACGATCTCGGTGGGATGGCTCCCGGTCGCCGCATTGGCGATCGCGGTCTGTTCGCCGACGGTCGCACCCGAGGTGTAGCTATAGGTGCCGCTGGAATTGAGCGTGAGGTCGCCATAGGTGCCGTGGAACACGGTGCCGAGAGTGCCGCTGCTGCCATCCGTAAAACCGGTCACGGTCAGCGTGTCGCCGTCCGCATCGCTGTCATTGGTCAGCACGTTGCCGGTCGCCGCCGAACCTTCGGCCACGGTGCTGTTGGTATCGGCCACCGCCACCGGCAGCCGGTCGAGCGTAATGGTCAGGGTCGAGGACGCCGTGCCGCCATGGCCGTCGGACTCGGTATAGGTGACGACCTCGGTCGCGTGGCTGCCGGTCGTCGCATTGGCGAGCGCGGTCTGTTCGCCCACGTTTGCGCCCGCAGCATAGCTGTAGCTGCCGTCGGCATTGAGCGTGAGATCGCCATAAGTGCCGTGGAACACGGTGCCGACTGTGCCGCTCGTGCCATCGGTAAAGCCGGTCACGGTCAGCGTATCGCCGTCCGGATCGCTGTCATTGGTCAGCACGTTTCCGGTCGCCGTCGCGCCGGCCACGTCGGTATTGGTGTCGGCCACTGCCACCGGCAGGCGGTCGAGCGTAATCGTCAGGGTCGACGATGCGGTACCGCCGAAGCCGTCGGAGTCCGTGTAGGTGACGACCTCGGTCGCATGGCTTCCCGTCGTCGCATTGGCGAGCGCGGTTTGCTCGCCCACGGTCGCACCCGCCGAATAAGTGTAGCTGCCGTCGGCATTGAGCGTGAGATCGCCATAGGTGCCGTGGAACACGGTGCCGACCGTGCCGCTCGCACCATCGGTAAAACCGCTCACCGTCAGCGTGTCGCCGTCCGCATCGCTGTCGTTGGTCAGCACATTGCCGGTCGCCGTAGAGCCAGCCACATCGGCATTGGTATCGGCCACCGTCACCGGCAACCGGTCGAGCGTGATGGTCAGGGTCGAGGACGCCACCCCGCCATTGCCGTCGGATTCGGTATAGGTGACGACTTCGGTCGCATGGCTGCCGGTCGCAGCATTGGCGAGCGCGGTCTGTTCGCCGACGGTCGCACCGGCCGTATAGCTGTAGCTGCCGTTGGCATTCAGCGTCAGATCGCCATAGGTGCCGTGGAACACGGTGCCGACCGTGCCGCTCGCCCCATCGGCAAAACCACTCACGGTCAGCGTGTCGCCGTCCGCATCGCTGTCATTGGTAATGACGTTGCCGGTCCCCGTAGTGCCGGCGACGACCGTCTTGGTATCGGCCACCGCCACCGGCAGGCGATCGATCGAGATGGTCAAGGTCGACGACGTGGTGTCGCCGATGCCGTCGGATTCCGTATAGGTGATGACCTCGGTCGGATGGCTGCCGGTCGCCGCATTGGCGAGCGCGGTCTGTTCGCCCACCGTCGCGCCCAGCGCATAGGTGTAGCTGCCGTCGCTATTGAGCGTGAGATCGCCGTAAGTGCCGTGGAACAAGGTGCCGACGGTGCCGGCGCTGCCATCGGTAAAGCCCGTGATGGTCAGCGTGTCGCCGTCGAGGTTGGTGTCGTTGGTGGTGACGTTGCCGGTCGCCGCCGAACCGCCCACCACCACCGCATTGGTGTCCGCGACCGCCACTGGCACGCGGTCGAGCGTGACGGTCAGGGTCGAGGACGCCGTGCCGGTGAATCCGTCGCTCTCGGTATAGGTGAACACATCGGTGGCGTGGCTGCCGGTCGGCGCGCTGATGCTGGTATTGGCGGTATAGGTGTAGCTGCCGTTGGCGTTCAGCTTCAGCGTGCCGTATTGGCCCAACAGGTTCGACCCAACCGTTCCGGAACCGTGCGACGAATCGCTGATGGCCGTCACGGTCAGCGTATCGCTGTCCTGGTCGGTGTCGTTGGTGACGACATTGCCGGTGACGGCGGGCCCGTTCACCTTGGCCAGATTGGTGTCAGCAGTCGCGACCGGCGCACGGTCAACGGTGATGGTCAGGGTGGCGTTGGCGGTGACGCCCTGCTCGTCGCTCACCGTATAATTGAAGGTGTCGATCGGATGCGAACCGGTGATCGCCGCGATCGCGGCGGCATTGTTGGCGGCATAGCTGTAGGTGCCGTCGGAGTTCAGCGTCAGGCTGCCGTAGGTCCCGGTGACGGAATGGCCGACATTGCCCGAGCTTCCCCGAACCAACGTGACCGTCAAGGTGTGACCGTCCAGGTTGGTCGCATCGCCCAGCACGCCGGTACCGGCCGTCGATTTGCTCAGGGTCGCGCCCGCCAGCACGACGCCGGTTTCGGCCTCGTTGAGGCCGATGATGTTGGTGCTGAAGGCGACCGAGGTGCCGGCGAACGCGCCGGTGAAGGTTTCGGTGGTCTGCGTGACGTCGCTGGTATCGAAGATCGACTGCGAAATGTCGTTGCCGGTGGTATCGACGGTAAAACCGTCCTGCCCGTCCCAGACCAGCGTGGTGAGGCTGCCCGGCGCGCCGCTGAAATTGGCCGCCGGAACGAAGCGGACCTGATCGTTGGGTCCGATAATGGTGGCGTTGGTGTCGGAGACGGTGGTGGAGATGTTGTTCCAGGTGCTGCCGCTGTTGGTGGAATATTCCCACGTACCCTGCGCCGCTGTCGCCGCATTGCCGACGATGGCGACGCCGGCAAAGGGGTGGCCCAGAATGGAGTCGTACTGGCCGCCGGTGATCAGCGAGGAAATCGCCGTGCCGCTGGCGGGGACGGTGTTGTCGAAGATGTCGGTGAGTTTCGAACCGGCGCCGTTCGAGATCGGACCGACGTCGGAAAAGATGCGCGCGTCGGCGTCCTGCGCGCCATGATTGGTCGTGGTGAGCCAGGTGAGGGCGATGCCGCCGGTGCCGTTGGCGACCGCGACGGTGGGATTGAAATTCAGGACGTTCGCGGTCGGGATCGTGACCAGGAATTCGTTGGTCAGCGGCGTGTTGTCGGAATTATAGATTCGCGCGTAGATTTCTTCCTGGGTTGAAGTGAGGCCTCGCTCATAGGTGACGATATAGGCGCCGCTCGGGAACAGCGAAGCATGGGCTTCGAGCGGCTCGAAGCCGCTTACCGAATCGGCGATGGTGAAAGGCGTCTGCGGACTGGTGAAGCCGGGCGAGAATATTTCGCCGTCGAGATTGCCGGTGCCCTCCGCGTCCGTGTACAGCACCAGGATGTTGCCGTTAGCAAGCTCGGTTTGCGGCGAGGACTCCGCGCCGGTCGGCAGCGCGGCAGTCAGGTCGACCGGGGTGGTCAGGCCAGTCAGCGAGGCGCCGTTGCTGGCGACGCCGAACGACACGCCGTACTCAGGATCGTTGCTGCCGTTGTTGGCGATCCAGGTCACATCGACGGTGGTGCCGTTGGTGCTGGCAAAGACGTCGAAATTGAAGGGAAAGCTGCTGTTGGTGCCACTCGTGCTTACCGATATGGCGGAACTGAGCGCATTGAAATTCGAATCGAATATCTCGACCTTGGTTTCGCCGCCGGTAATTGCGAAGCTGCCGTTATAGTCGCTCTGCCCCCAGGCGACCACATAGTCGCCGTTCGAGAGCTTCACTACCGTCTCATCCTGCATATCGGCGTTGGCATTACTGACGATGTTTATCGCCGAGCCGGGGGTGACGGTATTGCCCGAAACCGTCATCTCCTGCGCGGTGATGGTGTTGATGAATCCCGTCGTTTGACTGAGGACGTTGTCGAGCACCCAGAAGGTGTTGCTGCTCGGGCCGTCCACCGCGAGAGCGTTTTGGGTGTTGGGTACTTGCCCCTGAAATTCGCTGCCGATGCGGTTGCCGTTCTGGTCGAAGACGTCGGCCTCGATGGTGCCGTTGCCGCCCTGGCCGTCATTGTCGTCGAACGCAATCGCGATATCGCCATTGCCGAGCGTCGCGACCACCGGGTCGTTAAAGCCGTTTGCCCCCGGATTTTCCGACGGCACGCGGAAGACGCCGGTGGTCAGCGTGCCCTCGAAATGCGCGAGCGCCTCCGCGGTGAAGGGCGTGGCTGGCGCCGCCGCCATGCCGGTCGTGGCATCCAGAGTCCAGTTCTCGCCATCGGGCGTCTGCCCGATATCATGCGTTGCCGCGGCCACGTTGACGCCGGCAAGATGCGACAGGTCGGCGATGAACTGCTGGCCGCTCGCGCCCTGCGCGGTATCGCAGGCGTAGAGCGAGAGATCGCCGCCGCTGGCGAGCGCATTGCCGATGGTCGCCAGCGCACTGGCATGATCGGATAGATCGGAATCGTTGAGCGTCGTCGAACCGAGTTCGAGCTCGCCGGCCGCGCCATGCGCCACGATCTGGATGCCGCTGAGATTGCCGAGATGTTCGGATTTGAGAATCCCCGCGATCTGATCGAGGCCGTCGCTGCCGGCGTCGATCACGAACGCTTTCTCGCCGGGCTTCAGTCCGTTGAGCAGGTCCTGGATATCGGGCACGCTGGAATCGATGAAGACGACATCGCTGACGACCGGTCCGGGCGATGGCGCCTGAAGCAATGAAAGATCGGCCGTCACGAAGGACGAGCGCGGATCGATGGTGAAAAAATTATTCTGTTCGTCGAACGTATCGCCGGGAATGTGATAATTTCCCGGCCGTCGGATAAATCCCATGACGCCTGCCCTCACTAACGCCGAGGCCGGTCAATAACCGGGGCTTAGCCCTCTCCTTGCACGTCGTTTTGCGCGCGCGGCGGGCTGCATTCACTCTCAGCAACGGCCGCAACTTATCAACCCAAGGTAACGTCCACAAGATAATATATACAGAGCATTAACGTTAAGCGCGCGCGGTTCCACGGTCCTCGCAAGTCATCGCGAGTTCACAATCGGGAACCGCGAAATCGATCAAGAGAATTTGAGAGCCGATGTGTGAGAAACGAGCTGGACATCGAACCGCGTTTGCTGTGCGGCGAATCTGTCGCAGCGCCGGGGCGACGATCTGATCGCGCGCAGCGCTTGAGCCGCGATGAATCGCCGCACTTTGCCGCCTCCCGGTGTTTCGTCACACCAGGTGAAAGTCCGACGCCGTCAGGCTGGTGTGCTTAGTATTGGTGATGGTGATGACGTGGTTTGTCGGCTCCAACCTGCTGGATGTCGGCCAGCATGGTAGCGATGACCATCGCCCGTTGCGCGCTGAATTTCTAGCGCCGCGGATCGGCGGGTTTCGCAGCGAGCCGGCGCAATTTGGTTGCCGATATCTCTTCGGTCGCCTCGTCGAGCATGATGCGCTCGACGCTGTAGCCGACGTCGCGGCCATAGAACACGTTGGTGATGTTCGGCAGCGCGATGACGACGAAGCGCCCGGCATGGGCCGAGAGCGCCGCCTCGATACGCTGCTTGACGGCGAAGAACGGCAGCGGGTTCTTCTCATCGATGCCATGGGTGTCGCGCACCGCGATGCAGACCTGGCCGACCCGGCGCAATCCCTCCTCGATCAGGCGCTGATGGCCGGGATGAAACGGCTGGTAGCGTCCGATGAACAGCGCGGTCGGCTTTTGCGGATCGAACGCCGGGCGCAGCAGCGCCAGCGCCTGTTCGGCCCAGAATTGCGGCGCGCCGTCGGCTGTGACGTGCAGATCGATATGGTCGGGTCCGACGAACATCCGGTTGGTGTCCTCGAACCGGCCGGCTTCGATGCGGTCGACCCAGATCACAAAGGCCTCGCCGAAGGCTTCTCTCGTCTCCGGGGTCGGGCAGATGAAATCGGCGATCACGGTGCCGCCGGCCTCGATCACCCGGTCGCACATCCAGCCCATGCGGCGCGCGTGCTCGACCCGATCATCGAGGCTGAAGCCGAGATCGCGGGAGAGATTGGCGCGAACCGCATCCGCGTTGAACACCACGGCGTTGAGCAGCGGCGCCAGCGCCGTCGCCAGCGTGGTCTTGCCGGCGCCGGGGAGCCCCATGATCAGAATTTTGCGTTGCATGTTTCAGAACCTGTGTGAGCTGATTCGCTTTACCATTTTCGCAGGCTGACAAGTAGGCGGCCCACCGCGGAGTGGGGCCGGAAAGCAGCCAGGCGTCGCCCGCTTCGCTTCGCCGGGGACAGGATTTCCGCTATGGAGCGAGGCCAAACCGTGAGCCGCGTGATGAAGCCGGTGCGCCCGACGACGGAAGATTACGTCCGAGTAGCCATGATCACATTGGCCTGCGGTCTTTTGACCGCGGCCGGCGTCAGCCCGGGGAACGCGGCAGGATGCGCGTTCGAGCCGCAGGGCGAGGGCCGCGTCAGGACCGTCATCGACGCGCGCAGCTTTCGCCTCGAGGATGGCCGCGAGGTTCGGCTTGCCGGCATCGAGCCAGCCGCGACCGAAAAATCGAACGACAGCGCGGCGCTGGCGGCGATCATTGGGGGACGCGAGGTGAGTTTGCGCGGCGAAGACGACACCCCGGACCGCTATGGGCGCCAGATCGCCTTCGTCTATCTGGCGCCGTCCGAAATGCCGGTGCAGGGCCAGCTCCTGGCGCAAGGCGAGGCGCTGGCAGCGGGCGACGTCACCGACAAGGACTGCGCCGCGGTCCTGGCAACGGCGGAAGCGTCCGCCCGCGAGGCCAGAAAAGGGTTCTGGGCTGATCCGGCGGCCATAAAAAACGCGGAAAGTCCCGGCGATATTTTGACCGGGATAGGGCGTTTCACGGTGGTCGAGGGCAGGGTTCTGTCGGTCCGGCAAGCGGGCGCAACCACTTATCTGAATTTTGGACGGAACTGGACACGGGACTTTGCTGTGACTATTCCAAGGCGCATGCTGGCGCCGTTCGAGGCCGCCGGCATCGTTCTCAAGTCCTTGGAAAACAGGCGGATTCGCGTCCGCGGCTTCATTGAGGCACAAAGGGGACCACGAATCGACGTGCTCCGGGTTGGGCAAATTGAACTGGTGGGCGGGAAATAGCCCACAAGACACATACGAGTAGCCGAAGTGGCTGATACTGCGGGACGGCGCAAGAGAGGGACGAGCCGCCGCCTTTGGGCTGCGCCCATCGTGCTGGGCACAAGCCTTTTGCTCGCCGGCTGCGGCGACATGAGCCGATTCCAGACGGCGCAGCCTTCGGCCTCGACTCCCGCCAGCAAACCCAATCACACCGTCGCGCAGACGCCGGCCGCCGAGCGCGAGCATGAGCGCATCCTCGCCTCCTATGGCGGCGCCTATGACGATCCGAAACTCGAAGCCCTGATCACCAAGACCGTCGACCGGTTGGTGGCGGCCTCCGATCGTCCCGACCAGGCCTACAAGGTGACGATCCTCAATTCCGGCGCGGTCAACGCGTTCGCGCTGCCGACCGGGCAGCTCTACGTGACGCGCGGCCTGATCGCGCTCGCCAGCGACACCTCGGAATTGTCGTCGGTCCTGAGCCATGAGATGGCGCATGTGCTGGCCAAGCACGCCTCGATCCGCGAGGACCAGGCGCGCCAGGCCGCGATCGTCACCCGCGTCGTCACCGACATGAGCAACGATCCCGATCTGACCGCGCTGGCGCTGGCCAAGACCAAGCTGACGATGGCGAGCTTTTCGCGCGCCCAGGAGTTCGAGGCCGACGGCATCGGCGTCGGGATTTCCGCGCGCGCCCATTTCGATCCCTATGGCGCGGCGCGCTTCCTGACCTCGATGGAACGCAATGCCGAGATGAAGGCCGGCAAGAGCTCGATCGATCCGCGCGCGCAGGATTTCCTGTCGTCGCATCCGGCAACCCCCGAGCGCATCGCGAACGCCCAAAACACCGCGCGGCAATACACCTCGCCGGAGGGCGGTGAGCGCGACCGCGAAACCTATCTGCAGTCGATCGACAACATCGTCTATGGCGAAGACCCCAGCGAAGGTTTCGTGCGCGGCCGCCGGTTCCTGCATCCCAAACTCGGCTTCACCTTCACCGCGCCGGAAAATTTCACTCTCGACAACACCGCGCAGGCCGTGATCGGCGTGCGCGACGGCGGCGCGCAGGCGATGCGCTTCGACGTGGTGCGGGTGCCGGCGGAACAGACGCTCGGCGACTATCTCAACAGCGGCTGGATGGAGAATGTCGACAAGGCGTCCACCGAGGAAATCACCATCAACGGTTTCCCGGCGGCCTCGGCGGCCGCGCATGGCGACCAGTGGCAGTTCAAGATCTATGCGCTGCGGTTCGGCTCGGACGTCTACCGCTTCATTTTCGCGGCCAAGCAGAAGACCACCGAAAGCGACCGCAACGCGCGCGAGACGGTCAATTCCTTCCGCCGCCTGACGCTCGAGGAAATCCAGGCCGCGCGGCCCTTACGCATCAAGGTTATCACCGTGCAGCCCGGCGACACCGTGGAATCCTTGTCGCACCGCATGGCCGGCGTCGACCGCCCCGCCGAGCGCTTTCGCGTGCTGAACGGGCTCGACGCGCATGCCCAGGTGAAGGTGCGCGACCTCGTCAAGATCGTGGTGGATTGAGGCGCGAAGCGCGTCATCTCCGGGGCGCGAAGCGAACCCGGGATCTCGAGATTCCGGGTTCGCGCTTCGCGCGCCCCGGAATGACGATCAATCTAAAAGCCCGGTCTCATCGACCGGGCTTTTGGCCCGATAGCAGTCCTGCATACTTCGATTGCCGCTACGATTGGGCCGCGTGCCGCCGGCGAGCATTGCGCCGGCGCCGAATGGCCGGCAACCGGCGGCAGATCGTCTCACACGCGGGACGGCCAGGAATAACCGATCATTAACCATATCAGCCCATGCTTTAAGCCGAATTTGGGTGGGCTATCGCGCGAGAGCCGTCGGTGGATCGTCCACGCGACGGCTCTTGCTCGTTTTCCCGATCGGCGGCGAGGAAAAATCTTGCGACTGGGCTGACACGTAGGGAACGCAGGTGGCTGAAACACCGCACGAGGAAACGCAAGGAGACAAGCAGCCTGAGGTCGCACCGCAGGCGGCGTCAAGCCGAGTGCCGATGATCCTGGTGTCGTTATCCGCCCTGGCCATCATTGGCGCGGCCACCGCCAATTCCTTGCCGAACTTCTCCTTGCCGCACTTCAATCGCTCCTCTTTGCCGAATTTCTCCTTGCCGAATTTCTCTTTGCCGGATTTCAGTCGCTTCACCGCACAGTCTGCGCATGAGACGGCTTCTGTCCCGATACCGGATCCCGTTGTCAGCGCGACACTGAAGGATATTCAGTTGTCGCAGCAGCAAAACGCAGCCGTGTTGGTGTCGCTGACGCAGAGCTCCGCGAATCAACAGGCGGATTTAAAAAGAATATCGCGTCAACTCTCCTCGCTGGCGGCGCAGACGGACGCGCTGCAGAACGCGGTGACGCCGCTGACGACTTCCAGCATCCCCCATCCGAATATCCGCGCCCGGGTCGTCGGGACGTCGCGGAGAATAATCCCTGCACTGCCCAAACCTGTCGGCCCTGTTTCGGTCGGAGGCGCCCCGCTCAGTCCGGCACCGGGCTCGGGCGCAGGATAGCTTTCAGTCCCGCGCCAGCCGCGCTTTTGTGCGGACCCGTTGGCGTCGCCCTGGAATGACGACACCAAACAAAAAGCCCGGTCTCGCGACCGGGCTGTTGTCTGTCTGGGCCTTGCGAATCCGACTTACGCCGCCTCGTCGGCGACCGCGGCATCGTCGCCCTCGGCATCGACGTCGCCTTCCGCATCGGCTTCGCCCTCGGCACCGGCTTCGGTCTCCGTCTTGGCGCCGCGGCGCGGGCTCTTGGCGAGCTGGCTTTCGATTTCCTTGACCGCTTCGGTTTCCGTCACGTGCTGCACGACGGCGATTTCGCGCGACAGGCGGTCGAGCGCGGCTTCATAGAGCTGGCGTTCGCTGTAGGACTGCTCGGGCTGCGATTCCGAGCGATAGAGGTCGCGCACCACTTCGGCGATGGCGACGATGTCGCCGGAATTGATCTTGGCTTCGTATTCCTGGGCGCGGCGCGACCACATCGTGCGTTTCACCCGCGCGCGACCCTTCAGCGTCTCCAGCGCCTTCTTGACCAGCGCCGGCTCCGACAGCTTGCGCATGCCGACATTGGCGACTTTCGCGGTCGGCACCCGCAGCGTCATCTTGTCCTTCATGAAATTGATCACGAAGAGTTCGAGCTTGGCGCCGGCGATCTCCTGGTCCTCGATGGCGAGGATCTGGCCGACCCCGTGGGCGGGGTAAACCACGAACTCGTTGGTCTTGAAACCCTGGCGCTGGGTCAGAACCTTCTTCGGCTCCTCGACCCTAGGCGCTGCGGCCACCGGCTTGGCGGCGGCGACGGGCTTGTGGGCGACCGGCTTGTTCACCACCGGCTTGGCGGCGGTCTTCGGAGCGGCCTTATGGATCGTCTTGTTGAGAACGGTCTTGGCAGCGACCTTCGAAGCAGTACCCTTCGAACCCGTCGCTTTCGCGGCAGTTTTGGCAGTCTTGTTTGGCATTTCGCTTCTTTTGTTTTTCGAGGATTTTGCAGCCGAGGCTTTGGCGGCCCGGACATCCCGGGCACGGCTCTTGGATGCGCCGCGGCTCACCGCCCCAGCTTTCTTGGAGACCTTGGAAACACTCTTTTTACGCGTTTTCTGTGACACAGCCTGCGCGCGGAACTGCCACGCCCCTGTTTGATGGTTTTCACGGGAACCCATAGGGGCCTCAGCGAGGGCTGACGGGTTCGGCTTATAATGTGCCCAATATAGCACATTTTCCGCAAAAATCAATGATTTACGCCCCTCACGGGGCGCTTCGGGGTCATTTTGGCGACATCAGCGCATTAGGGTTAAGTGGTAACCAGTGCGGGTCAGTCGCCGCTTCCCGGTTTCGGAGAAAAATATTTCTCGAACTTGCCCTCCTCGCCCTCGAAATCCTTGGCGTCGGCAGGCGATTCCTTCTTCTGGGTGATGTTCGGCCAGCTCTTGGCATATTCGGTATTCACCTCGAGCCATTTCTCCAGACCCGGCTCGGTATCCGGCTTGATGGCATCGGCCGGGCATTCCGGCTCGCATACCCCGCAATCGATGCATTCGTCCGGGTGGATGACCAGCATGTTCTCGCCCTCGTAGAAGCAGTCCACGGGGCAGACCTCGACGCAGTCGGTATATTTGCATTTGATGCAGGCTTCAGTGACGACGTAAGTCATCCAGAACTCCGAAACGGATCGATTTCGAGTGGTTTGCGTAGCGCAGGAACCCTCTAGCCGCAAGGGAAGCACGGCGCTCTTGGCAAGCGTTTTTGAGCGGTTATCTGCCGCCTGAAATGCAGCTTGCAGATAGTTATTCCCTCGGCCCCTGCAAATCGTCGTACAGCACGCGGGCAGCCGGCGCGTCGCCCCGCCGCTCGGAAAATCCCTTGATCCTGAGCACGCGGACGCTGCGATCGAGCCCGATCGTCAGCACGTCGCCGGCCTTCACGCTGTGACCGGGCGCGGTCTCGCGCACGCCGTTGATGCGGACATGGCCGGCCTCGACCAGGGCGGCGGCGCTGGTGCGCGCCTTCACCACGCGCGCGTGCCACAGCCATTTATCGAGACGCTGGCGTTCCAATCGACACCACAATCTCCGTCATCCTGAGGTGCTCGCCGCCTTCGGCGAGCCTCGAAGGATGACTATCCCCACGGTCCATCCTTCGAGGCGCGCAAGTCAGCGGCGCAATTGCGCCGCCGAGCGCACCTCAGGATGACGGTTCGCTCACAACCATACCAGTTCAGCCATCCTTGCGGCCGGCGGTGAGTTGCTCTTTCAGCGCCGCGAGTTTGGCAAAGGGCGAATTGGGATCGACCGGACGGTCGCGCTCGCGCGGCGCAGCGGTCGTGGCATATTGGCGGTGCGACGGCCCGCTCTCGCGGCCGCCCTTGTCGCGATCGCGGCCCTTGTCGCGGCCGCCATGGTCGCGGCCAGGCTTGTCGCGGTTGCCTCCGAACTTGTCGCCGTCGCGGCCCTTGTCGCGATCCTTGCCTTCAAAGCGCTCGCGGGAGGGGCGGCCCCGGTCCTCGCGCGGTTCACGAACCGGCGCGGCGTCGGCTGGCGCGCCCTCCGCGGGGACGGCTGCGACCGCGTCCGCCGGCGCGTCGGGACGGGGCTTTCTGAACTCGTTCTGACGCTCGCGCCGTCCGCGCCGGTGCCGTTCGGCCGCTGCGGGCGCGCCGCCTTCGCCTGACGCGGCGGCGGGTTCGGCGCCTTCGGCGGGACGCCCGTGGTGACGCTGACGGCTGCGATCGGGACGGGGCCGGCGTTCTTCCGAACGGCCGCCGGGGCGCCAGACTTCCACCATTTCGGGAACTGCCGGCGTCTCGGGCGCGGCGGCAGCCGCTTCTACCGGGGCGGCGTCGGAAGCAGCGGCCTCTGCTGGCACCGCTTCGGTCGCGGCGACTTCCACTGGCGCCGCATCGGTAGCCGCCTCGGTGGCGTCGACCGCTTCGATCTCCGCGGCTGCTTCAACTTCCGCCTGCGCCTCGGCCTCCACGGCTTCGACCGGGCTCATCGGCTCCGGTTGCGCCTCGATCGCCGCCGGCTCGCCTTGCGGTTCAACGGCGGTGGGCGCGGGTTCTGTTGCGACGGCCGCAGGCTCGCTCTCGGGCACGTCGACCGAGAACGCGATGTCCGGCAACAAGGTCGCCGACGGGGCTGCGCTGTCTTCGGTGGCCTGCGGCGCCTGGCCGGCCTGCGGCGCATCGGGGTTAGCGTCAGCGGCCACTGGTGTCTCCGAGGCCGGTGCCTCGGTCACCGCCGGCTTCGGCGGCAGCGGCGGGCGCTTTTCCATGCGGTAGCCGAGCGCGCGCAGCACCGAGGCGAAGTCCTCGCCGGCCGATCCCGTCAGCGAGGTCATCGCCTGCGTCACCACGAAGCCGCGGCCGTCGAACGCGCCGGCGGGCTTTGCACCGGGCGAGGTTTCGCGCCACGCCAGCGCGGGGCGAATGAGATCGGCCAGCCGCTCCAATATGTCGACCCGCACCGCGCGCTCGCCGCATTGCCGGTAGCCCAGCACGCGATAGGCATCGCGCGGCAGCGTCTTGTCGACCGGAAACGAGGTGCGCCCCGATCCCGCCAGATGCTGCGCGCCCGATAGCGCCGACATGTCGACATTGTCGTGCTTTTCGGCCCACAGCAGCGAGGCCAGCGACCGCGCCGCGGGTTTCAACAGCGCCGGGAAATAAATGTGATAGGCCCCGAAGCGCACGCCGTATTTGCGCAACGACGCCCGCGACGGCTGGTCGAGATCCTTCATCTCGGCCGAAATCTTCGAGCGCTCCAGCACGCCGAGCGACTCGATCAGCTGGAACGCGATGCCGCGCGCGATTCCTGTGATGTCTTCGGCCTTGTGGAGGTCGAACAAGGGCAGAAGCAGCTTTTCGATATGCGTCTTCAGCCACAGCTCGAGCCGGGTTTGCACGGCTTCGCGCGGCGCGCCGGAGAGCCGATCGTCGGAAATGATGCGCAGCCGCGGATGCAGGCTGTCGTCGGCCGCGACCAGTTTGGCTACCGCATCGCCGGTCCAGCGGATGGTGCCGTCTGACGTCAGCACGAACGCATCGTCGGGGGCGGCGCTAAGCTTCTCGGCGCGCGCGTCGATCTCGCCGGCCAGCGCTTTGAGCGCGGTCGCCTGCAGCGCCTTGGCGTCGGAGCCCGCTTCAGCGGCGTCTGGCGCAAAGGTAAATCCGTCGAGCCGGCCGATCACATGGCCCTCGACGGTGACTTCGCCGGTCTTGCCGATTTCGGTATTCAAAACGCTGTTCTCCCGCAGGCGGCGCATCAATACACTGGTACGGCGGTCAACGAAACGCTCCGTGAGCCGTTCGTGCAGTGCATCGGACAATTTATTTTCAACTTCCCGGGCAATTTGCTGCCAATGGTCGGGATCGGCCAGCCAGTCCGGCCGGTTGGCCACGAAGGTCCAGGTGCGGATTTGCGCGATCCGGCCCGATAGCGTGTCGATATCGCCGTCGGCGCGGTCGGCCTGGTCGACCTGGGCGGCAAACCAGGCGTCGGGGATGCGGCCTTTCTTCATCAGGAATTCAAACAAAGTGGTGACCAGCTCGGCGTGGGCGGCGGGCGCGATTTTGCGGTAATCCGGGATCTGGCAGGCGTCCCACAGCCGTTCCACGGCGCTGGCACCATGCGCCATGTCGCGCACGTCGGCGTCGCGCGCGGCGTGATCGAGCACGCGCAAATCCTCCGCGATCGGCGCGCGGGTCAAGGCGTCATGGCTGGGCGTCAGCGCCAGCGACACCTGAAGTGCGCCGAGCGAGGAAAAATCCAGCTTCGAGTTGCGCCATTGCAGGACTTTGACGCTGTCGAAGGTGTGGTTCTGCAGCGCGTTCACCAGCTCCGGCTCGAACGGCGCGCAACGGCCGGTGGTGCCGAAAGTGCCGTCGCGCGTGGCGCGGCCGGCGCGCCCTGCGATCTGCGCGAATTCCGACGGATTCAGCCGGCGGAATTGATAGCCGTCATATTTGCGGTCGGAGGCAAAGGCGACGTGGTCGACGTCGAGATTGAGCCCCATGCCGATGGCGTCGGTGGCGACGAGGTAATCGACGTCGCCGTTCTGGAACATCGCCACTTGCGCGTTGCGCGTGCGGGGCGAGAGCGAGCCCAGCACCACGGCGGCGCCGCCATGCTGGCGGCGGATCAGCTCCGCGATCGCATAGACCTCGTCGGCCGAAAACGCCACGATCGCGGTGCGGCGCGGTTGGCGGGTGATCTTGCGGTCGCCGGCGAATTCGAGCTGCGACAGCCGCGGCCGGGTGACGATGGAAGCGCCGGGCAGCAGCCGCTCGATGATCGGGCGCATGGTGGCAGCACCCAGCAGCAGCGTCTCGTCGCGGCCGCGGCGGTTGAGGATGCGGTCGGTGAAGACGTGGCCGCGTTCGAGGTCGGCGGCGATCTGGATTTCGTCGACGGCGAGGAACGAGACGTCGAGGTCGCGCGGCATCGCTTCGACGGTGGAGACCCAGAACCTTGGATTCCTCGGCTTGATCTTTTCTTCGCCGGTGATCAGCGCGACCGAATCCGCACCCGCGCGATCGGCGATCTTGTTGTAGACCTCGCGCGCGAGCAGCCGCAGCGGCAGGCCGATCAGGCCGGAGGAATGCGCCAGCATCCGCTCGATGGCGAGATGGGTCTTGCCGGTATTGGTCGGCCCAAGCACGGCGGTGACGCCAGAGCCTGGCGCGCGTTCGTGAGGAGATGCAAAGGACGATGACGAAAAGGCCATTTTTATTGAGTTTCTGCGGTCGCCATGAGGGAGGGGAGTGTTTCACAATGCGACGCATGGGGGTCGCGGCTTAAGCTCTGGAACGAGTCCGGAACGAATCGCGCCCGAATCGGTGACTGCTATGCTCTCCGGCTTCGTTCACCGCAATATCTCGCGTGGAGCGCCGAACGGCATCACTAGATCAAGTTTGACGCATCGCGACAAGCCAGCGTTTGGCGGCGGAATCCTTAACGTGAGAGGCGGTGCGGAGTCGAATCAGAAGCGGGGAAGAGTCAAGCGGGATTCGGCTGTTCGAAGCGATGGACCCTTCCCCCTCGCCCCGCTCTTCGCGGGGAGAGGGGCTGCCTCCACGAATACCGAATGCGCGGTGAGTCCCCCTCACCCGAAATTCGCTACCGCGAATTTCGACCTCTCCCCGCAAGCGGGGAGAGGTGATATGGGTCCTCAATTCGTCTTCGCCACCCTTGGCGGCGTCGCGGTGGTGATGAACGATGTCGCTTCCAGCATCGCGGGGCCGAGCGGCGTCGGGATCTTCATCCAGAACGGCACCAGGATGCGGGTTCCGGCCACAGGCGCGAACGCGATCTCGATGTTGCGCTGGGCGGTGAGATACCTGATCACGGCGCGGTCGGGGATATAGCCTGCGACCGGCGAGAAGTAGATCGCGCAGACCACGACCGGGCCAAAATAGCCGTGCTCGGCCTTCACCGTTTCCATGCGCTTGAAATCGAGCTTCAGGTCATAGCGCATGCGGCCGTCGAACACCGCAGCCCCGGTGTGGCAGGCCTCGGGCGTGAGCGGGTCTGATGTGCCGGGCACGCGCAGCATCGATCCCGTCATCGGATCGTAGACGCTGTGGCGATGCGCCTCGGTGATCGGGATACGGTCCGGATCGACCGGCGGCTCCGGCTCGATGCCGTATTCCTTCACGTTGCCGTTCGACAGCACCATGTGGATGGCTTCGGACTTCTTCGACGTCGTGGTGGAGGCGGAATAATTGGTCGAGACCAGCGCGCCGTTGACGACGCGGCCCTGGGCGGCGCCGGTTCCCGAGCCGTTGGAGAGCGTCTTGAGCAGGCCCGAGGTGCCGCCGGAGGCCGCGGCGGAAAACTGGTCCTCGCCGATGTCGATGGTCCAGGCGCCCTTGCCGACGGGAATGCCCGCCAGCGTCGCCTCATATTGCGCCTCCAGATGCCCCTGCGCCAAAGCCGCCTGCGGCGCCAGCCACCACAGAGCCAGCGCGCCCGAAAGCGCCCGCAGCACCGCCTTGGCCGGAAGCGGTGGGATCATGCTCTGCGTGGTCACCAGGGGACGGTCCATCGATACGCGCGTTGGGTAAATCATTTAAGCAGAAATAGCCCGCAGGCAACGGACAGAAGCGGCTTTGGTGAACTTGCGAAAACCAAACCCGCCAAAACGCACGGAACCCTCCATTTCGCCGCGGAATGCGCCGTTTATATGATCGGCAGCCGCCTCAAACGCCCGTGAAACCTCGGTTTTCAGGCCCGGTTTTTGCCGCAAAACCTTGACGCCCCGGGCATCCCGCCCTATAGGTCCGCCGCTCCCTAGAGGACCAAAATTTTGAACCCCCAAGCGCGAAAGCGCGCCGTGGGGAAGGCAGAGGATTTATCGAGATGTCGCGGCGCTGCGAACTGACGGCCAAGGGTCCGCAAGTGGGCCACACGGTCAGCCACTCCAACATCAAGACCAAGCGGCGCTTCCTGCCGAACCTGTGCAACGTCACCTTCATCTCCGACGTGCTGGGCCGGAACGTCCGCCTGCGCGTCTCCACCAACGCCATCAAGAGCGTCGACCACAATGGCGGGCTGGACGCGTTTTTGATCAAGGCGAAGGCCGGCGTGCTGTCGCCGCGCGCGCTGGATTTGAAGCGCGCGATCGAGAAGAAGAAGGCTGCGCCAGCGGCGGAGAAGAAAGCGGGCTGAGGCGGGGAACACAGCGCCTGCGGCAGGGGCCACTACAAAAAACGCGAAAACAACCCCATGCAAAGTAGAATGCCGGGCTGGCGCCGCGTCCGGGCCCGAGACGGGAATGGTCCGTCGTGGTACCCTCAACCCAATCCCATCTCGCTGCAGGGATTAGAGCTTTTGGATGGCCGGGTCGAAAGACCCGGCTGTTTTTGTTTTGGGACTCCATCAGCCGTTGACAGGCTCTGATGTAGCCGCCTTCGAAATGTGCTAGAATTCCAGCATGAGTAGTCGAAAGAATTCCCCCGACAAAACCAAGATTTCCGGATTTGTGATCGGCCGCGAGCGCTTCTCAAAAATCAGCGCGGTCGAAGGTATCGAACTCTCCGCCGCCATGAAAAAGCGCATCAGCGATTCCGATCGCAAGGGGCTAACGGCCAAGCAACGCCGTGCGGCGATTATTCACGCGCACCGAGGCGGTTGAGCGCTTGTAGCTAAGTTGATCAAACGTCTAGAATGATCGCAGATCGAGCCTAGAGAAAAGGCGTCGCCGAAAGGTGAGAACCATGAGCGCGAGAGTATTTCTTTCTCTATCCTTCGTCGACGCAAATTCGTCTCCGAGGTGCGCCAAAGATTGCCTACCGGGCTTGCCTATTTTTACCAAAAGAGTTTCGAAAACGGCAAACGTCTGCTGGAGGAAATGGAGCGCACCGTCCAAGACGCGCTTGTTTTTGTTTTATTTGCTTCAAAGATCGGGCAGCAATCGCCGTGGGTGGGCTTCGAAATAGATCAGGCTAGGCTGCAGCAAATACAAAAGAAAAATCATCGGATATTGGTATTTCCAACTGACCGCGAAGTAGGATTATCGGACCTACCGGAATGGCTCCGCAGCCATTGGATCGCGCGCGCTGGCTGGTCTGCGCCCGACATAGCGCGGTACATCACAGGCGTCCTCCTTGAACCAAATGTTGGCGTGTCTCCTGGAGCTGTCCGTGTTATCGGCCGCGGAAAAACCCTCGATAGGTTAGAGCAAATCGCAGCCGATAATTACGCGCGAACGCGCGTCAGCCCTAACGTGTATTTTTTAACTGGCTTTCGGGGTATTGGGAGAAGAACGTTTGCATCCTACTACATTCGCAATGCTTTGGCCGCTGATGCGAATCTAGCGTTCGGCCCAACCTTGCCACTCTCTGCCTCAGCGGACCTTGTCGATCTTTTTCAGGCGCTCAGAACCGAAATTACGCCGGTGCTTCCAGCGGATGTCGCTCTTAAGGAAAGACAGGCCTTCGAAAATCTTTCGCTAGATACGCAGATCGCCGAAATTATCCGACTCATCCGGCATTTCAGCACACTGGGCCAGGCAGTTACGTTTGTGTCTGCGGGCGGCTTTTTTGAAGACAGAGGCGACCCAAAAGAGTGGGTGATCCCACTGTTATCGGGTGTACCGAACACAGCAACGATTTTCTTAATCAGCAATCGTCAGATACCGCCTGAAGTTATCCAATCAATCGGCAATGTAGTTCAGATGCGCATCGAGGAACTTGATGATAAGGATATTCGCGCATTGATGATTCGAACGGCCGAACGTTTGAGGGTGCAGAACTTCTCTGTCTCGGACGAGCTTGTGCGTGCCATAGGCGGTCACGCTGACGTCGCAAATGCGGCGGTAAGATTGTCCGCCATCAAGGGCGTTCACATTCTCGAACGCGATCCTCGTCAGCTATTCAACATTCAAACAACTATTCTCGGCGAGAATATCGAAGGCAATGCGCTAACGGAGCCACAAAAGAAGATTCTTTCATTGTTGAGTTGGGTGCCCGGGCTAAATGGGGACCTGTTAGAAAAAGTTCTGATATCGGACGGCCTGACATCTGAGGAATTTATAATATCCATCGAGAACCTGATTCTTGGTTGTCTCGTGGTGGCGACAGGGTCGAGCTTCTCTATCTCGCCCGCGATTCGTTTCGTGTTCCGTCGATTCAATATAACGCCTCCGACACTCTTGAAGAAATTCTCTCAGCAGCTTTCGCGGGAATGGAAAGCGGCCGAAACAAAAGGAGAATTCAGAAATGATTTGTTCGAGGCGTTTGTATTCATGCACGCTCTCGAAGGCGCCGCCTTGCCACCCGAATTACTTCCGCTCCTCACGCCGGGCACTCTCGTTGACGTCCTGCGTGAAAACTATGCTCGCGGGAAGGACGATCCAAAAATACTCGAGCAAGTTATCCGTTGGGGCAAGCTCTCAGATCAAATGAAGATGAGTGAGGCGACACGAGAAGAGGTCTTGTCCACGGTCGCACGCGCAAATATTAGGCTAGGGAAATATTCCGACGCGGATAAAATCATTAATGCCATGAGTTCGAAGGGGTATCGCTCTGTTCCTTTTCTCCGCGGGCACTCTTTCCGAAGGCAACGTAACTATGCGAAAGCGATTGATCTCTTAGTCGAGGCAACAAGAGACAGAAAATTAAACCGATCCGCAGTGCACGAGCTAGCTCTCGCATATAAGAAATCTGGCAGACTAAATGAACTGCGGAAGCTTTTGACTAAACATGAAGAATTGATACGCGATAGTGCCATGTTCGCCGACTTCCAAATTGGCGTTGATCTCGCGCGAAACGATCTGGTAGCCGCGGAACAGGCGATAAACCGGTTGCGAAGAATGCCAGACGACACGGGCCAGTCGGATCTTCGGCTTGCCCAATTACTTATGAGGCGCCAGAATTTCAAGGAAGCAAACCAATTGCTAACGCGTCTAATAGGTAGAGATGGATCTGACAATCTTCGGATAAGGTCGATAAGGGCTGTTTGCGCTGCGCGAGATGGCGATTTTAAGATGGCACAGCAGGACATTGATTTCGTCAGCGAATTTCCCGCCTGGAGTGATGCTTTGGCGCATCTTAAAGCTAGCCTCCTTATTGAGCAAAAGCGCCCTGGCGAGGCTCGCAAATTACTCGACGCAATCGCTACCAAGGGTCCGGAAGAATGGATCCTATTTGCGCGCGCTTTGGATAGTGAGGCAGATCTACCGGATACGCTATTGGTTGACGCACAGGAACTTAGACGAAGGGCGGCGGAAATTCGAGCCCAATACAACTTTGCATTAGAGTACGATTTTGCCGAATCGTGAGTTCGAGCGAGAATAGAACTATATAAGAATCCGGGTGGGGCCATCGCGTTTTTGACGACATATCTGTCTCCCAGAGGGGCCCGGCGCAGCCGTTCCAAGGCCTAACCCTTCGGGGTGAGCTTCGTACGTCCAAGGGGAGAACTGGGCATGGAGCGCGAAAAGGCCCGCAAAGTAGGGCCTGGCAATCGCGACGCTGGGTCTGCTGCTTGCGACCCTTGCATCCAATTCCCCCGCCCTCGCCCAATCCGGCAGCGTCGGTGGCTCGGTCGGCCCCAGCGAAAAAACAATCTCCGGCGAGCGAAGTGCCGTAGAGCCGGCCCCGCCGCCGCCACCTCCTGCAACCCCCGCGCGGCGGACGGAGACACATCCTGGTCCCCGAACTGCAGCATCCAAGGAAGCCCCGGCCGGGAACTCGCGCTGCCAGATGCTGCTCGGCTCCTGGTCGTTCTCGAACGGAGTCGGCGTCAGGTTCAAGCCGGGCGGCGGACTGTCGTCCACGACCGGCGATGGCGGCACATGGAGCTGCGACAACGGCATGGTCGCGGCGCACCGGCCGCACTGGACCGACCACTATCTGGTGTCGTCCGACGGCGCCCACATCACCGGCAACAGCGGCCTGCTCAATGCGGCGCTGACCGCCACCAAGAATTGAGGTTGCCTTCCCGGCCCACTGGCTCAGAAAGCCTTCGGCAGTCCAGCCTGACGCAGGATCGCATTGGCAGTGTGGCGGCTCGGGATGCCGACTGGTACCGCGAAGTTACGCTTGGTGATCGGACTGTGCCAAATTTCGTGGCTGCCGCGTCCTTGCCGGACCATCGTGCAGCCGGCGGCGCGCAGCAAATCCCGCAATTCGCGATCGAACTGCGGCGCCATTCAGCCTGTGACCGGTTCGGCTTCGCGTAACGCGGTGATCTGCAGGAACAGAGAATCCGGCGCAATGTCGGGGTGATTGTCTGGCAGCAAATCGAGCGCCATCGCGGAAATCTTGTCCAGCAATTCGTCGAGCGTCGGTGCGTCGGCGGCAGCCGGAATGTCGTCGCAATGCCCGCTCCAGACCGACGCTTCCTGGTCCCAGGCTGCGGAAATCGTGAAAATGACAGGTCTCGACATCACCGCTCCTTGTTGCCGCGACGTGCTTCACGATCGCGGGATTCCAATCTGACTATACCACAAATCCGTGGCGACGGCCATTCGGCAAAAGTGCGGCGCTGACCGCCACCAAGAATTGATGCCCCCCGTCCCCCGTCCATACTAGATGCTGTGGATCGTAAATTATTTTCGAAAATACGTAAATAGCGCTTGCGGCCGACCCGAATCACTTCTATATTTCGCGCTGTCCCGCCCCACCAAAGGGGCGTTGCGCAACGTCAACAACGCGGGGCGGGATGCGGTGGACGTGAGGAAGTGCTTTCGACGAGGGCGTTTTGTTGCGGACGGTGAAGTCGTGTGGGCCTGGCACCCCGACGCTAGTGTCAAGTTCTTGAGAAGCAAGCTTCTCGGGGATGACGGTGGCTAACAAGCCCGGTACGCCGGGGCGAGCACGAAGTAATCCGTAAACCATTGCGTGGGGAATGCCGGGTGATTCCGGTGTGACCTGACTAACGTGTGTGCGTTTTTTACTACCCATTGCACACACGGCTATCGGGCGCATGGAGCGCCCGGCATTCCCTGCGCCCTTTGTTTGGAGGGCGGGAATAAATGGATACCTCGCGCAAAAAATGCATGCGGCGAGATCGCGAAGTTGTGGCTGTTAGGCACACTTGTCATGCCCGGGCTTGACCCGGGCATCCATCTATCTTCGCAAGAAGCCCTTTCGAAGAAAGATGGATCACCGGGTCAAGCCCGGTGATGACGAGGGTGGCAAAGCTTGACATTGCCGCCACGGCCCAACATCAAGCCGCAAACCCCGCCTTGCGCAGCAACGGAGACCGCCATTGAAGATCGTCGACCTCAGCCGCGAGCTCTATCACAAGACGCCGACCTATCCCGGCCATCCGCCGATCATCCATGGCGTCTGGACCACGCATGAGGAATCCTACGCTGCGTCGGGCAATGTGCACGGGCTGTCCTCGATGTTCATCTCGATGCCCGACCACGCCGGCACCCATATCGATGCTTTCAGGCATTTTGACAAATCGGGCGCGCCGATATCAGAATATCCGCTCGAAAACTGCATCGTGCCCGGCATCTGCATCGACCTGCGCCATATCGCGGCGCGCGCCGAGATCACGCCTGACGATCTCGCGGCCGCGGTGAAGGCCGCGGGCGTGGAGGTGCCGAAGGGCGGCACGGTGCTGCTCTGCACCGGCCATCACGCCCGCACCTTTCCGCGCAAGGAATATGCAAGCGACAATTCCGGCGTCAACGTCGCCGCCACGCAGTGGCTGGCGGCGCAGGGCGTGGTGCATTTCGGCATCGATTCGATGCGGCCGGGGCCTGAGGGCAAGGTCAATTTGCTGGTGCACAAGGCCTGCTTCGACCTCGGCATCACCCACATCGAAAGCCTGTGCAACCTGGAAGCGCTGCTCGGCGAGGGCCCGTTCACCTTCATCGGCCTGCCGATGAAATGGCGCGACGGCACGGGCTCGCCGATCCGCGCGGTGGCGGTGTTCGGGATGCACTTCTCCCTCGCCCCGCCCTTCGCGGGGAGAGGGTCGGCGTGAGGGGCTCTCTCAACATCGGGACTCGCTGAGAGTCCCCCTCACCCGGCGCTTCGCGCCGACCTCTCCCCGCAAGCGGGGCGAGGTAAGAAGGCTACACCTCGATGCCCAACAGCTTCGCAGCCGTCCGGCCGAGGATGTCGGCCTTGTCGTCGTCGCTGAGCGAAATGGAGGCGAAGATGTGGTCGACCGGCTGCAGCTGCCAGGGGAAGGGATAGTCGCTGCCGAGCACGATCTGGCCCGCGCCGACTTGCGCGGCGAGATGACGGAGCGCCTCGGGCGTGAAGACGAGCGAGTCGAAATAGATCTGCTTGAGGTACTCGGTCGGCTGCTTCTGCAGCTTGATGTCCGGATTGCAGCTCGCGGGACTGACCAGGCAAACGTGGTCCGAACGGTCGGCGTAGGACGGCAGGAAACCGCCGCCATGGGCGGCGATCAGCTTCAATCTGGGGAAGCGATCGAAGGTGCCCTCGAAGATCATGTGCGACAGCGCGATCGTGGTCTCGACGGGATAGGAGATCGCATTGGAGAGCCAGCCGTTGCCAGCGACCTGCTTGTCGAGTTCGGGAATGCCCTGCGGATGAATGAACAGGGGAACACCGAGCTCTTCCGCCCTGGCCCAGACGGGATGGAATCTGGCGTCGGAGAACGGCACGCCATCGACATTGCCGCCGATCGCGGCGCCCTTCAGCCCCTGCTTCCTGATCGCGGTCTCCAGTTCCGTCACCGCCAGATCCGGCGCCTGCAGGGTCAGCGAGGCAAAGCCCGCGAAACGGTCGGGCTTCGAGGCGCACAATTCGGCGAGCTTCTCGTTCTGCAGCTTGACGACCTGGCCGGCGAGTTCGCGGTCGGCCTTGTACCAGTTGGGATTGATCGACAGCACCTCGAGATCGACGGCCTGCGAGTCCATCGCGGCGAGCCGCTTGTCCATCGCGATGACGACCTCCTCCCTGCCCAAGACGGGCGGCCGCGGCGGCCCCGGCGGCGGCCCGAGCAGCCTGGAAGCCTCAGGGATCACGCAATGGGCGTGCACGTCGATGGTCTTGACCCGCTTGCCGGCGACCATCACCGGGAGCTTGTGCGGCGCGGCCGCGCTTTGCGCATGCGCACTGCGCAGCATGCCGCAGCTGCAGAAGGCGACGCCGGTAGCGGCCGCGGTGCCCTTCAGAAAATCACGGCGTGTGGTCATGACAATGCCTCCCTGGCGTTTTCTTGCCGACGCGGAATCTGTCCGGCCGGATTGAGACGCAGCGTAGGGCATGGCGCATGCGACCACCAGTGCGCTTCACGAGCAATGCCTGTGCTGACGCACCCCCACCCGACCCGGCTTCGCCCAACCGCCTTCGTCCGAAGGCGGACTTCGGCGGTCAGGAGGCTGCGCCGGGCCACCCTCCCCACCGCTCACGCGGGGGAGGGATGAGCGTCGGCTCACGCGGCCTTGCCGAACTCGGCGCCGAGATGCTTCAGCCGCGGCATCACCTCGTGTCGCAAGAGGCTCAGCGAATGATGCCAGGCTTCCGGCTTGTGCTTGTAGTCGAAGCCGAACACCAAGAGCACGCCGAAGCCGCCGACCTCGCGATAGATGGTCTCGATTTTCTCGGCCACCGTTGCCGGCGAACCGACGACCCAGTTGCGGCGGGCGCAATAGTCCACGGTGACGTCGCTATCAGGCACGTCAGGGGCGTGCTTGAGATAATCCTTGAAACCGAAATGGCCGAGCAACGGCAGAAAATACTCGCCCATCATCCGGCCCATCATGTCCCCTGCGGAAAGCTTCCAGGCTTCCTCGTCGGTATCGGCGACGAACACCTCGCGCACCAGCCGCCAGTCCTGCCGGCTCGGCTTGCGCCCGGTCTTGGCCGCGCCCACCTCCACCGAATCCCAGTGGCTGCCGACATAGGCGGGATTCAAGTTGAGGCTCATCGGGATGAAGCCGCGCTCGCCGGCAAGCTTCAGGGTGTCCGAGTTCTTGGAGAGGCCGGCGACCCCGATCGGCGGATGCGGCGCCTGCTTCGGCAGGATGTGCGGTTTGAGGAAATCGAACATGGTGTCGGGCTTGCTCACCGTCCAGAACTTGCCCGTGTAGGTCCAGGGCGCAGCTTCAGTCCACATCTTCAGGATGATCTCCAGCGCCTCGCGGGTCATGTCGCGGTTCTGCCCACTCATGCCGTCGACATTGAACATCGCCCAGTCGCTCGGCAGGCCGCTGGCGGCGACGCCGAAATTCAACCGACCGTCGGAGAGGTGGTCGAGCATCGCCACGCGGTTGGCGAGTTCGGCGGGATGGTGATAGGGCAAGAGGAAGCCGCCGGGGCCGAGCCGGATGTTCTTCGTCTCCCGCAACGCCTGGGCGACTAGCAGGTCCGGCGAAGGATGCGGCTCCCAGGGCGCGGTATGATGCTCGCCGATCCAGGCCTCCTGGTAGCCGAGTTCGTCGAGCCAGCGCAGCGTCTGCAGGTCCCAGTCGTGGCCCTCCTTCAATCCGCACTCCGGAGGATGCGAGGGCATCGAGAAATATCCGAGTTCCATGGGGTTTCCTCTCGTTCGTCTTGCTTTGCCGGCGCGTCGTTGCATGCGCGCCGGCCATCAGAATAGCACGAGAGCGACCGGCAATCACGGGTAGAGCCAAGGCCGAAATGTGGCGCGACCGTTCGAAACGAACTTGTGATAGGCGGATTGCGCCGCGCGGCATCCCGGCTAGGGTGGCCGCCTCACCGCCCCATAAAACAATTCGGCAGCCCACCAGAGGAAGACGCCATGAAACGACTGATGATCCTGAACGGCCCCAACCTGAACCTGCTGGGGGTGCGCGAGCCGCACATCTACGGCACCACGACGTTGGCGCAAATCAAGGAGGACTGCGAAAAGCATGCGAAGCAGCTCGGGTTGGAGATATCCTTTCACCAGTCGAACCACGAAGGCGAGATCGTCGACTGGATCCAGTCGGCGAGGCAGACCGCCGACGCCATCATCATCAATCCGGCCGCCTATTCCTTCACGTCAATCGCCATCATCGACGCGATCAAGGCGTTCGAGGGACCGGTGCTCGAGGTGCACATTTCCAATATTCACGCGCGCGACGAACTGCACCGGCATTCCAAGATTTCATCGGCCGCCACCGCCGTCATCTGCGGATTGGGGCCATATGGCTACATCGCCGCGATGCACGCCGTGGCCCAGATGGCGAAGAAATAGCTCGTCATGCCCGGGCAAAAGCGCGAAGACGCGCTTCGCGCTTTTGCCCGGCCATGACGAAGACAGCGATGAAGCCCTCAAAGAATGCACTACGGCGTCACCGGGTATCCCTGCGGCAGGGCGATGCCCTTGTCGCCGGCCACCTTGCGCAAGGTTTCGGGGTGATCGGAGATGATCCCGTCCACGCCGAGGTCGATCATCCGCGCGATGTCCTCGGGCTTGTTCACGGTCCACACCACGACCTGGAGCCCCAGACTGTGGGACTCCGAAATCAGCGCCGCATTGACGTCGCCGAAATAGGGCGACCAGATCGCGCCTCCCGCGGCCTTGATCGCGCGGGGAAGCGAGCCGCCGTGGTCGACCGGGTCGAAACCCGCGGTCCACACGGAAGGCTTATCCAGAAAAACCGTCGCCCCCGCTCCCTTCTGTTGCGTCAGATAGACCGTCGGGATCGCGGGCGCGAGTTTCTCGACCAACCGCAAGGTCCGCCAGTCAAAGGATTGAATCGTGACGCGATCGCTGAATTTCTCCGCGGCAAGAAGATCGAGCAGCAGCGCGACGAAACGCTCAGGCTCCGGCGACTCTTCCGGATGGTTCGGGTCGATCTTGGTTTCGATATTAAGCCGCACGTGGCTGTCGCCGGATTTGCGTACCAGCCGAAACACCTGCCTGAGCGTCGGAATCCGCGTGCCCGGCACTGCGTGCTGGTCGGGAAATTGTGCCGCGTAGGCACTGCCCGGACGGATCTGTCCGACGTCGTATTTCCAGACCTGCTCCAGCGACAGTTGGACGAAGGGAATTCCCGGCGGCGCGATGTAGACGCCGTCGGGGCCGCGCGCGAGGTCCGGATTGAGGCCGCGCTCATGGGAGACGACGAGCACGCTGTCGCGGGTGACCCCGACATCCAGCTCCAGCGTGTCGACGCCCATCGAAAGCGCGTTGGCGAACGACGGCAGCGTGTTTTCGGGAAACAGCGCTCGCCCGCCGCGATGGGCCTCAATGTCAAACGCCATGACCTGCCCGTTCATGAGGAGCGCAAAGGCGGCAGCGATCGCGAGGCGACGGACGATTGCCATGACGATGCTCCAGCCCGAACACCGATGCTATCTTGCCCCGAACGTGGTCGCGCCGAACAGCGCCTTTTGCGTGGAGGGTTGCGAGCGCCAGTATTGCGGCGGGGCGTAGACCTCGCCGCCGAGTTCGGCGGCGGCGTGCCAGCCCCAGCGCGGGTCGTACAGCATGCCGCGGGCGAGCGCGACCATGTCGGCCTTGCCGGAGGCGACGATGTCCTCGGCCTGTTTCGGCTCGGTGATCAATCCGACCGCCATGGTGGTGACGCCGGTCGCCTCCTTGATGCCTTGCGCGAGCGGCACCTGATAACCGGGGCCAAGCGGAATCTTCTGCTTCGGCGACACGCCGCCGGAGGACGCATCGATCCAGTCGACGCCGCGCTTCCTCAATTCTTTTGCGTATTCGATGGTCTGCGCCAGATCCCAGCCGCCATCGACCCAGTCGGTCGCGGACACCTTGACGCCGACCGGCTTCTCCGCAGGGAACGCCGCGCGGATCGCGTCGAACACTTCCAGCGGATAACGCATCCGGTTTTGCAAGCTGCCGCCATATTGGTCGGTGCGCTGGTTGGAAATCGGCGACAGGAATTGATGCAGGAGATAGCCGTGCGCGCTATGCAGTTCGAGGGCATCGATACCGAGCCGCTCGGCGCGCTTCGCCGCGCCAATGAAAGCGTCGCGCACGCGCGCCAGTCCCTGCGCGTCGAGCGCGTGCGGCGGCGTCTCGCCTTCCTTGTGCGGGATCGCGGAAGGCCCCTCCGTCTGCCAGCCGCCTTGGCCGATCGGTATCTGCTGCCCGCCGTCCCACGGTCTGGCGCTCGACCCCTTGCGGCCGGCATGGGCGAGCTGCATCGCCACCGCTGTCTTCGAATGCTTGCGCACCGAAGCCAGGATCGGCTTCAGCGCCGCTTCGGTCGCGTCATTCCACAGGCCGAGGCAGCCGGGGGTGATGCGGCCGGTCGCCTCCACATGGGTGGCCTCGATGCAGAACATCGCCGCGCCTGAAAGCGAAAGCATGTTGATGTGGGTGAAATGCCAGTCATTGGCCGCGCCGTTGTCGGCCGAATACTGGCACATCGGCGCCACCATGATGCGATTGGGAAGCGCAAGGCCGCGCAGCTTGATCGGGGAAAACAGGGCGCTCATGATGGGGGATGTCCAGAGATGGGAGGAAGCAACGTCGTCACTCAATTTAGTTAGCCGCCGCGCATTCCTCAACCCAAGGGGATCGTCATGGCGGGGCATGCTCACCGTCCCTGCTCTCGCAGAACGATTTCACTCCACCAGCGCGAATTGCAGCAACAACGTGCGCTGGATCAGCGAAAAGTTATCGTCGGACACCATGGTCAGCACGGTGTCGCCCTCCGGCGTGACGTGGGCGTCGATGCCCTCCATGTTGTCGATCTCCTGGCCGAGATCGGCGTCGAAGATCGAGGGGCCGTCGACCACCGCACCGGGCATGATCGAATTGAGCGCGATGCGGCGGATGCGGATGCCGATGCCCGCGAGCAGCGAGAACTTCCGCTCCAGCAGCAGAAGCTCGCCGGAGGGCAACAGCACGGCGTCGCTGACGTCGAAACTTTCCGTGCGACGAACGCTGAATTGTCCCGGCGTCGGCCCGCCGACCAGGAATGCGATCAGGTTGCCCTGCGGGTCGAGGCCGCGCTCGGAGATCGCGATCAGCGTACCTGCGAGCGCAAAACCCTTCGGCACGAAGACCAGCGCTTCCAGCCCCTTGTTGAAGGGCAGCTTCTTCACCGCCGGCGGCATCGGAAACTCCTCGCCGCGCGAACGCGTGAAACCTTTGCTGAAATCGAAGCGCAGCACCTTGTTGACGCGTTCGAGGCCGATATAGACAATCGAGCCATCGAGCGCGATCGATTCCGAATCGAACATTCCGTGCGCGGTGATCGGCCGGCCGTCGGGCCCCAGCATCGGCGCGGCCTCGACGTCGTCGAGCCCGGTCATCGCGCGGCCGGAATAAACGATGCGGCCGGTGAACCAGCTGCCCTTGTCGCTGAAGGAAATGAAGCGCTCGCCTTTGGCGTCGAGCCGCAAGCCCGACAACCCGCCAAACCCCTGAAAGGCGGAGGTCAGGACCAGCCCGCTGCGATATTCGAGCTTGCCGAACCGCACACGGGAATGGTCGCTGTTGTCGAACGACGGCAGCGGCCGCGCCCTGACCTCGATCGAGGCGGGAGTTGCGACATAGTGTTCGTCCGGCGGAAGCGGTTTCGGCGGCGGCTGGGTCGCGAGCTGCGCCCGCGAGCCGGCGGGCAGCGCCAGCGTCGAAAGCCCTGCCGCCGTCGTTCCCAGGAATCGGCGGCGGCTGAAGGTTTCGCGCATTCTCTTAGGAATGCAATTTGCGCCGCGGGCCGGAGGCCGCCGGCGCCGCCCCGTGGGTCTCGCTGAACAGCTCGGCGAGCTTTTCGGTGATGGCGCCGCCGAGTTCTTCGGCATCGACGATGGTGACCGCGCGCCGATAATAGCGCGTGACGTCGTGGCCGATGCCGATCGCGATCAGTTCGACCGGCGAGCGGGTCTCGATCTCCTCGATGACGTAGCGCAGATGGCGCTCCAGGTAATTGCCGGGATTGACCGACAGCGTGGAGTCGTCGACCGGCGCGCCGTCGGAAATCATCATCAATATCTTGCGCTGTTCGGAACGGCCGAGCAGCCGTTTGTGCGCCCAGTCGAGCGCCTCGCCGTCGATGTTCTCCTTCAGCAGTCCCTCGCGCATCATCAGGCCGAGATTCTTGCGCGCACGCCGCCACGGCGCATCGGCGGGCTTGTAGATGATGTGCCGGAGATCGTTGAGGCGACCGGGGTTGGGCGGCTTGCCGGCGGCAAGCCACGCCTCGCGCGACTGCCCACCCTTCCAGGCGCGCGTGGTGAAGCCCAAGATTTCCACCTTGACGCCGCAGCGCTCCAGCGTCCGCGCCAGGATATCCGCACACGTTGCGGCGACCGTGATGGGACGGCCGCGCATCGAACCGGAATTGTCGAGCAGCAGCGTCACCACAGTATCGCGGAAGGTCGCTTCCTTCTCATGCATGAAAGACAGCGGATGATAGGGATCGGTCACCACGCGCGACAGCCGCGCGGGATCCAGAATGCCTTCCTCGAGATCGAACTCCCAGGCGCGATTCTGCTGCGCCATCAGGCGGCGCTGCAGGCGATTGGCGAGGCGGGCCACGATGCCCTGCAGATGCGCGAGCTGCTTATCGAGGTAGGAACGCAGCCGCTCGAGCTCGTCATGGTCGCAGAGGTCTTCCGCCGCGATCACCTCGTCGAATTTCGGCGCGAAGGCGTGATATTCCGGCCCGCGCGGCTCGTTGGCGCCGCGCGAATTCGGCCGCGTCGCTTCGCCCGGGGTCTCGTCGTCGCCGAGTTCGCCGTCATCGAAGGTATCCGACGTCGAGGCCTGCGCGCTTTCCATGGCGCTTTCCGACATTTCGTCGGTAGAGGCCTGCGCCTGGTCGGCGCTCATCTCCTGCGCGGCGTCGGAATCGGGCGAGCCCTCGGCGCCGGACTGGTCGTTCTCGCCGTCGCGATTTTCGTCCTGGTTCTCGTCGTCGTCGGCATCGGCATTGCGGTCGTCGCCGAGTTCCAGCGCGGTGAGCAGATCATGCACCGCATCGCCGAATTTCGCCTGATCCTCCGCGAGCCGGTCGAGCCGGTCGAGCCGCGTACCGATCTTGTCTTCGAGCAGCGGGCGCCAGAGGTCGACCATCTTGCGGGCGGCGGCCGGCGGCGCCAGCCCGGTCAGCCGTTCGCGCACAAGCATGGCGAGCGCATCGGACAACGGCGCGTCGGCGCGGTCGGTGATCTCGTCGAACTTGCCGCGATGGAAATGATCGTCGAGCATCGCGGTGAGGTTCTTGGCGACGCCCGCCATCCGCCGCGAGCCGAGCGCCTCGACGCGGGCCTGCTCGACCGCCTCGAACACGCCGCGCGCCTGCGGATTGCCCGGCATCAGCTTGCGGTGAACTTTCGGATCGTGGCAGGCGAGCTTCAGCGCGATCGAATCGGCGTGGCCGCGCACGATGGCCGCGTCGCGCTTGGTCATCTTGCGCGCCGGCTCCGGCAATCGTGCCTTGCCCGGCGCCAAGCCCGGCCGTTCGGCGGCGAAGGTCACTTCGAGCTCCGGTTTCTTCGCGATCGCGCGCAGGCAGGCGGTGACCGCGCGCTTGAACGGCTCGGTCGGCGCCTCCTTGGATCCGGTGCGGAATTTCTGGTTGGATGTGCTCATAGCGATTTTGTGAACCAATGGCGCGTCACGCCTTCAGGATAACCCTCGATCGAACCGAATTCCTTGTAGCCGCACGTTCGGTAGAAACCCGGCGCCTGAAAACTCATGGTGTCCACATAAGACCGCGTGGCCCCGAAGCGTTTGGCTTCCTGTTCGATCGCCCGTATCAACTTTGTCCCATGATCCTTGCCGCGAAGCTTCTGCTCGATCCAGAACAACTGGATGAACAGCACCGTGGTCCAGACCTCCCCGACGATCCCGCCGACGATCTTGTCGCCTTCACGTAACGAGACGGCGAAGCGCTTGTATTTCTGCTTCCCCATCTTCTCGGTGTTGTAGCGGATCAGTCCGCCGAGCACCGCGCGCTTGGTCTTTCCAATCGTGCGCTCGACGGAAATCGCCGGCATCGCGTCAGCTCATCGCCACGTTCACCGATGACTCCGCGAGCTCGACGTTGAAGCAGCGCTGATAGAATTCAGCCACCAGCGGTCGCTCCAGCTCGTCGCACTTGTTGAGGAAGGTGACGCGGAACGCAAAGCCGATGTCGCCGAAGATCTCGGCGTTTTCCGCCCACATGATCACCGTGCGCGGGCTCATCACCGTCGACAGGTCGCCATTGGCGAACGCGTTGCGGGTGAGGTCGGCCAGCCGCACCATCTTGTTGACGATGTCGCGGCCCTCTTGCGTCCGATAGTGGTGCGCCTTCGCCAGCACGATCTCGACCTCCTCGTCATGGGCGAGGTAGTTCAGCGTGGTGACGATCGACCAGCGGTCCATCTGGCCCTGGTTGATCTGCTGGGTGCCGTGATAGAGGCCCGACGTATCGCCGAGGCCGACCGTGTTGGCGGTCGAGAACAGTCGGAACGAGGGATGCGGCTTGATCACCTTGTTCTGGTCCAAGAGCGTCAGGCGGCCGGAGACTTCCAGCACGCGCTGGATCACGAACATCACGTCGGGCCGGCCGGCGTCGTATTCGTCGAACACCAGCGCGATGTTGTGCTGCAGCGCCCAGGGCAGGATGCCGTCGCGGAATTCCGTGACCTGCTTGCCGTCCTTGATGACGATGGAGTCCTTGCCAACGAGATCGATACGGCTGATGTGGCTGTCGAGGTTGACGCGTACGCAGGGCCAGTTCAGCCGCGCCGCGACCTGCTCGATATGGGTCGACTTGCCGGTGCCGTGATAGCCCGTGACCATGACACGACGGTTCTTGGCGAAGCCTGCGAGGATGGCGAGCGTGGTGGCGCGATCGAAGCGGTAATCCGAATCGATGTCGGGCACATGCGGATCGACTTCGGAATAGGCGGGGACTTCGAGGTCAGTATCGATCCCGAATACCTGCCGCACCGACACCTTCATGTCGGGCAGACCGGCGGGCACAGCCCCGGCAGAGTCTTGCAGTTTGGTAGTCGTGGCGGCGGTCGTCATTAATCCTCCGAGGTCCCGGGCGCTCCCGAAACCAGATTTGCGAATATGGCTGCGGATGGGTACTCAAAGGAACCTATCAGAGAGCAACGGCCGGCAGAAGCCCGCGGCTCAATCAAAGTTCCGTTGCGTTATCATCAAGATAGGCGCTTGCCACGGTTTTTGGAAGGCTGCCCTGCGAATCACGCTTGGTTTCACTAGGCCAATCAGGCTCGCCGGCCATCACCGAGGCCCTGGACGGCACTTTCCACCCTTGCCGGGGTTTATGTTAGGTCTGCGCCTGACCCGGAACACGCCAACGACAGGAATTTTGTGACCTTCTACCTCGATCAATTGATTGCCTTCGTCTCGGCAAATGCGTGGCTTGCCTATCTCACGCTGTTTCTGGCCGCGCTTCTGGAGGCCGTTCCGGTCGTCGGCTCGGTGATCCCCGGCTCGACCATCATCCTGGCACTGAGCGCGCTGGTGCCGGGCGGCCAGTTGCGGCTGGAATGGGTGCTGGCAGCCGCGGTCGCCGGCGCGCTGCTCGGCGATGGATCGGCGTTCTGGATCGGGCATCGTGCCCAGCGCGAAATCCTTTCGGCCTGGCCGCTGTCTAACTATCCGCGGGTGATCGCCCAGAGCGAGGCATTCTTTCATCGCTGGGGTGTGCTTGCGGTGTTCTTCGCGCGCTTCGTGCCGCCGATCCGGGCCTTTGTGCCGATCACGGCCGGCGCGCTCGGCATGGCGCCGCCGCGTTTTTACCCCGTGAACATCGCAGCGATACTGCTGTGGGCGCCGGCGCATGTGCTGCCGGGCGTGCTGGCGGTGTCGGCGCTGCACGAATATGCCGGGCTGCCGCATCATGCCGGGCTCGCCCGGCACATCTGGATATTGGCGGTGATCGGCGGCGCGCTGATCCTCGCGCTCGTCACCTGGATCATCCGCCGCCGGCATGGCGGCGGCCTGGTCGAACCGACAGCTGAGAAGATTCGAAAGGATTTTCGATAGATTCGGCCCGCGAAACCTCACGGCCGTCCGGCGGCCGGGCTGCGCCCCGGCACGGGGCCGATATAGCGCGCGCGCGGGCGGATCAGTCCGCCGTGCCGCAACTGCTCGCTGGCATGCGCGATCCATCCGACCGTGCGCGCCATCGCAAACAGCACCAGTTCGTTGCCGGGGGCCAATCCCAGCGTGTGCACCAGCACCGCGAGCGCATAGTCGATATTGACGAATTCTCCGGTCGCCTCTGCGATCCGTTCGGGAATTTCCCGGGTGAGTTTTTCCGCAGCCCCCGCGCGCGCCAGCGCATCCAGCAAGGCGTGCGCGCGCGGATCGCCAAGCTTGTAGACGCCGTGACCGAAGCCAGCGAAACGCTCGCCCAGCGCCACCCGCTCGCGGATCACCGGAGCCACGTCGCGATCGACCAGCGTCTTGACGAGCTGCGCCGCCAGAACACCCGCGCCGCCATGCTTGGGGCCTTTCAGCGCCACCAGGCCGGCAATCATCGCATCAAAAAGATTCAAGCCCGTCGATGCCGCGCACCGCACGGTAAAGGCCGAGGCATTCAGTTCGTGTTCGGCGAGCAGCACCAGCGCGCGGCGGATCAGATCGGCGGCGTGCTTGTTGTCCGGCGCCCATGCCCTGGCGATCTGCAGATGAAGCGGTTTGGCCGAGGACATCCTGTTCAGCATGGTTGCGACCACCAGCCGCAGGATGCGGCCGCCGACCATCGCGCGGCCGTCGGACGCGCGGGTAAAGGCCCGCGGATCGGCGCTTGCCGCCAGCGCCAACACGGCGATGGTGCGATCGATCGGCGGGACGTGCGACGTGGCTTTCGCGACCGCTCGCATTTCGTCCGACACATGGGGGCAATTGTCCTGGGCAAACGGATCGACCCCGGTCACATCCCACAGCAAGGTCGCGGCATGTTCCAGCGTGTCCTTTTCCGCAAGGTCGATGCAGTTGACGCCGCGGTAGATCGGGCCGTCCTCGGTGATGGTCGCGATCGCCGAATCCATCACCGGCAAGTCGGCGTCGAAATTTCGCAATCCCCGCGGCTCCGGCGACGGCGCGCGGCGCTCCTTCAGGTCGCGGACGTCCTCGGCCCGGTAGCGATGGCTGCGCGAGTCGGACGACGGCTCCGAGCGGATCAGGCCACGGCTGACATAGGCGTAGAGGGTCGCCGGCGAGATCGCGAGCTCGGCCGAGGCTTCGCGGGCGGAAAGGTAGAGCCCTGCGGATTTTTTCATATTGATTTACATAATCAAGATTGATCAATCTGTCGAGAGGGTCGACCTTTGGAACGCCTTTCAGAGGAGATCGACCATGAACCTGCAACTTTCCAAGAGCCCGATCGGGCTCGACGGCATCGCCGCCGCCGAAACCGTGCTCAGCCATGTCGACGGCGCGCACGGCGAATTGATCATCGTCGGCGAGCGCATCAGTGACCTCGTGCACAAGACCAGTTTTGAGGGCGTCACCGCCCGGCTGTGGAGCGGCGGTACCGGCCAGCCGGTCGCCGAGGCCTATGTGCGCGCCGCCCTCGGTGCCGCCCGCCAACGCGCCTTCGCCCGGCTGCCGGATCTGCTCGGAATCACGCGAGGCCTGTCGATCGTCGACGGTGTCCGCGCCGCCATTGCCGGCTTGCGCGCCGAGAACGGTCTGTCGCACGAGGCGACCATCCTCGGCGCCTTTCCGGTAATCGCGGGTGCGCTGGTGCAGCGCGCTGGGGGCAGCGACCCGGTCGCGCCCGATCCGACCGCAAGCCATGCCGCCGATACGCTTTCGATGATGCAAAACCGCAAGCCCGGTGCAGGCGAAGTAGCGGCGCTCGACGCTTATTTCGTGACGGTGTGCGATCACGGCATGAACGCCTCGACCTTCACCACCCGCGTCGTGGCCTCCACCCAGGCCGACCTGTTCGCGGCCGTGACGGCGGGCTATTGCGCCCTGACGGGTCCGCTGCATGGCGGCGCGCCGGAGCCGGTCTTGGAAATGCTCGATGCCATCGGCACGCGCGAGCGCATCAAGCCGTGGGTCGACAGCGCGCTTGCGCGCGGCGAACGACTGATGGGCTTTGGCCACAAAATCTATCGCGTCCGCGATCCGCGCGCCGACGTGCTGAAAGGCGCCATCGAGCGGCTCGCCGGCGGCGGCACCGATCTCCCGTTCGCGGGCGAAGTCGAGGCCTATATCCGCGAAGCGCTGCGGCGGAAAAATCCGGACCGCCCGCTCGACACCAATGTGGAATTTTTCACCGCGATCCTGCTCGATGCGCTGAAGATCCCGCGACAGGCCTTCACGCCGATCTTCGCGGTGGCCCGCGCCGCCGGCTGGACCGCGCATGCCCGCGAGCAGCAACGCACCGGCCGATTGATCCGGCCGAGTTCGGCCTATATCGGCCCGATGCCGGATTGAGTGAGGCAACGGCGGCACGAAGACGCCGCCGTAGCGGCTCGAGAGATTTTTGGGAAAATTCTGCCTGCAACACCGTGCGGCGGTGTGTTAACTTTCGTTGCGACGCTTATCCTCGCTGACAGGCCGGGTGAGACGAAAAATGCGACGCCGCGAATTCATCATGCTGCTCGGCGGCACAGCGGCCGCTTGGCCGCTTGGGGCGCGCGCGCAGCAGGCGATGCGAGTGGTCGGGTTTATGGGCGGGGGCACGCCCTCGATCCAGGGTTCATGGGCCGCCGCTTTCGCGCAACGGCTGCACGAACTCGGTTGGGTCGATGGCCGCAACCTCGCGATCGAATACCGCTGGGCAGAGGGCAAGAGCGAGCGCGTCACGGAAATCGTCGCCGAGTTCGTTCGCCTCAAGGTCGACGTCATCGTCACCCATTCAAATCCACTGGTCGTCGCGGCAAAGCAGGCGACTTCGACGATCCCGATCGTGTTCGGCGCCGCGGGCGATCCGGTCAGCACGGGATTGGTCGCAAGCCTTGCGCGGCCCGGCGGCAACGTTACCGGACTGTCGCTTCAGCAGACCGATACCGCCGGCAAGCGGCTGGAACTATTGCGCGAGGTCGTCCCCGGTTTCCGCCGGTTGGGGATCATGGCCAAGGTCGACAATCCCGGCGCGGCGCTGGAAATGGCCGACGTCGAGGCGGCGGCTCGTGCGCTCGGCATAGAATTCACGCTGGCGGAAATCCGGCGAGCCGCGGATATCGCATCCGCCTTCGAAGCGCTCAAGGAACGCGCCGACGCACTTTACGTCTGCAATGACCCCTTCATGAACGCCAATGCCACACGCATCAACACGCTGGCAGCCGCGATGCGGCTGCCGACGATCTTCAATTTCCGCGAAAATGTCGAAGCGGGCGGCCTGATGTCCTACGGGGCAAACGTCCCGGACCTGTTCCGCCGCGCCGCCGATTATGTCGACAAGATCCTGCGCGGGACGAAGCCTGGCGATCTCCCCGTCGAACAACCGACCAAGTTCGAGCTGGTCTTCAACCTCACGACCGCCAAGGCGCTTGGCATCGACGTCGCGCCCTCGCTGCTCGCCCGGGCCGATCAGATCATCGAATGAAGCGCCGCCCGCAGCGACACGGTTCGCCGCGCAGCCTTTTGATGCCGATTCGCGCGCGCGATCAGCCCGCGCGCACCACCGTCTTCAGATAATTATACGCCTTGATGATCTCGATCAGGCGGTCCTCGGTGGAGCGGTCGCCGCCATTGGCGTCGGGATGGTGCTGCTTCACCAGCGCCTTGTATTTCGCCTTGACGGTTTCCAGCGTCGCGTCGGTGCCGAGCCCCATCACCTGCAGCGCCTTGCGCTCGGCGTTGAAGATTTTCCGGGTTTCCGGCTTGGTCTCCGAGCCCGCGCCGGGACCCGGCCGCCAGCGGCCGCGGCCGTTGAGTTCGGAGAACATGCTGAAGGGATCGGCGGCGCCTTCGAGGTCGGCCGCCGCGCTGCCCTTGCCCTTCTTGGAACTGGTATTGGCCCCCATCTTCCAGGTCGGGCGATGGCCGGTCAGCGCATCCTTCTGGTAGCGCGCGACCGCATCCGCATTCATGCCGGAGAAGAAGTTATAGGACTGGTTGTATTCGCGGACGTGGTTGAGGCAGAAATGCCAGTATTCCTTGTCGTTGTTGCGGCCCTTGGGGGCGCGGTGCGGCCCCTTGTTCTTGCATTCCGGCCATTCGCACATGGCGGATTCTTCGCGCGCCTGCGCCTGCTGCTTCGCGGTCAGCTTGTTGGGCTTGATGCGGATAGAGTCGAAGAATTTTGATGAATCAATCGGCATGGCTGACTATGACAACGCAATGCGAAAAGCTTCAAGTCTTGACATTGCGAAACCTTCTCTTCTGATGCGCCATTGACGCAGGACGGTGGCCGCCGTATGCCGCCGCCATGAGCACCAAAGACGCTATCACGAACAAGTTGAGCGAAGCTTTCGCGCCGGAAAGCCTCGAGGTCACGGACGAATCACATCTGCATGAGGGCCATGCCGGCCACCGGCCAGGCGGCGAGACGCATTTCCGGCTTTATATCGTGTCGCCGGCCTTCCAGGGGAAGAGCCGGATCGAGCGCCATCGCCTGATTAATGCCGTGCTTTCGGCGGAACTGGCAGGCAGCGTTCATGCGCTGGCGATCAGGGCGCAGGCGCCGGGCGAAGCGGGCGGCACGGGATAGGCCGCGCCGCCCGGCCATTTGAGCGGGGCCAATGACAGCGCAAACTCTCATTGTCTTGTCCGGCCTGCCCGGCTCCGGCAAGAGCATGCTGGCGGAGGGCGTTTCGCGAGCCTTGTCGATACCCCTGTTCTCGATCGATCCGATCGAGGCGGCGATGTGGCGCGGCGGCCTGAAGAAGGATCAGACCGGCATTGCGGCCTATGAGGTGGCGATCGCATTGGCGGACGAACAGCTGCGGCTCGGGCATTCCGTCATCGTCGATGCGGTAAACCCGATCGAGGCGCCGCGCGCGGCCTGGCGAAGCCTTGCCGCGAAATATCGGGCCGGTCTGAAGATCATCGAATGCATTTGCGCGGATGAGACAATCCACCGCGCGCGGATCGAAGCGCGCCGCCGCAATATCCCCGGCATGCCGGAGATCACCTGGGCCCGCGTGCTCGAACGGCGGGCGGAATACGAACCCTGGACCGACGCGCGGCTCACGCTGGACACTTCGATCGAGACGCCGGACAAGTTGATTGCCGAAGCGGCGAACTACCTGCGCTGAGATTTTCTTCACCCTCCCCTGGAGGGGGAGGGTCGGCTCGTATGGAGCGCAGCGAAATGCGAGACGGGGTGGGGTGACGGTCTCTCAACTCGCGCACTGTTCGAGACGAGAGACTGTCACCCCACCCCGCCGCTCATTTCATTCGCGTCGACCCTCCCCCTCCAGGGCAGGGCTATCGCATATGGCTGAGAGCAGCCATGAGGAAGGCGTTATCCCATCCGGCGCGTTTGATTTTTCGCCGCAGGGAGGCTCGATCTGGGTGAGTTCGCAGGATGTTGAGGGCGAGCCTGCGC